>Ga0255336_100154_pt1 | contig 151828 bp, 185 predicted proteins | sample MeOH1_35cm_T3_17_FD_189102 | JGI IMG/M metagenome (GOLD analysis project Ga0255336, IMG submission 189102) | Sandy soil microbial communities from University of British Columbia, Vancouver, Canada - MeOH1_35cm_T3_179 | ecosystem: Engineered > Artificial ecosystem > Sand microcosm > Unclassified... | reverse complement strand
CGGGCGACGTCCATCGTCTGTTGCAACATGACCACCGCGAACGGGATCCGGGGAATCCAGCTGATGAAGCAGATGACGGCAAACACCGCGAAGATGGCAAATACGATGCCGGCGCCCCAGAGGCGTCGGTAGAGGTAGTAGACCGCCGTCCCGATGGCGAGGGCGCAATTGAGGATGCCGGTCAGCCAAACGAACTGTTTGGTCAATGCTCGGGCGGCCAGGAAGTATGCCCAAGAAAAGGCAAAGGCGACGCACAGGACAAAGGCAAAGAGGATAATCGTGTTGGTGTTGAGCGAGAAATCATTGCTGCCGCCGTATATGCCGTCACCGCTGAATTGGTGATATTTGGAATACCGATACAATGTCACCCCTGACACGGCCACGAAGCCAAAGAACGTCGCGATCAGCTGCGTTCATTCAGTCAGCAAAGATCGATCATCTATCGCCCGGCCGTGCGTACGAGTAGTCCCGCCCAGAGGTCATGGAACTTGGGTTTCGGGATTTTGAACGTGTCTTGAAACGTCTGTTTATCGTCCTGCGGTGGGTTGAAGTTTTCTCCATACGTCGGAGGCTGTTGTGGATATTTGGGCTCCTGCGCCCCGTATTGCGGCTCATTCGATGGCGGCTGCTGGTACTCTGGCTGCGACGGTTGCTGGTAGCCCTGAGACGGTCCGGGAGGTGGCGCATACGGCTGGTAACCTTGGGGAGGCCCCGGCGGAGGTTGGTATGACTGGTCGATGTTCTGACTGTTGTAGTACCCAGTGGCCTGGCCCTGGTATGCCATGACGGTCTAGTAGTAGCACCACCGGTGCCGTCTCCAATCTCGGAAGGTGAGAAGACGTCACAGACCCTCCACTACGAGGACGACTGGCACTGTGCTCCTTGAACAGAATCTGGGTGAAGAGGGAATGATTTGAAGCCAGAGAACGTGAAAATGCGGACAGAAGCGCGAAAGCCAGTGGGCAGTGTGTTGTCGACTATTGAGACTGGGGTTTTGTGCTGTGAATGACGATGTGGTTGGAGACTAGCCACCGCCCTGGCCACATCCTCTAATTTGCACAGGGTTCCGAGCTGAAGATCCAGCCTAGCAACACGCTCCCGGCGACCCAGAATGAGTTTAATTTGCCGGAGGCCAGTTACAAGTTGGCTGCGGGCCCGCGATCGAACCCAAATATGCATGCTTCCGAGCCGTGCTTCAGCTCAGTTGCTCAGCTCCATCTGAGAATTGTTGGCATCGCCGGTCCACGGCAAACTCGGAGGCGACCGCCATCTTTTCATCCGCTCCAGTCCCTCGCCAAGGGCCATTCGATCAAGGTTGTGGAAATCCAGGGAGTCTGTCCGGCGAAAGAGAAACTGAACGGCGACTGAATCTTCGTGACGGATATGGGACCCAAAATGACGTGTGGCGCGGGTTGCTATGTCATTCACATGGGGAGCTTTTTCCATAAACAGTACTCCGACATGTGCATTCGAATGTGCTGACCGACCTTCCTTGTCTTCAATGATAAGTACTTGCCGCTGCGGTCAGTGCAGCAAAGGCCTGAGGTGATCTGGCGCTCAACAGCGTCGACCATGACCGCCGTCCAGTCACTCCTCTTCCTCGAATTGGCAGTCTTCTGCTTCCCGGTGTCCACGGTGTGCCTCATCCTCCATCTCGCCATTCTGACCGTCGTCCGGCGAACCGTGCTGCGGACATCGGTTCGTCAGCCTTCCTCACCTCGAGTCCAAGGCCATCCTTATCACGGGTGTGAACACGCCACTTGGTCTTCGAATTGCTCGCGCCTTCTACGACCCCGGACATGTTGTGGTTGGCGCCGACTACGAGCCCTACAACCTGCCCATCCATGTTCGTTTTTCCAAGGCAATATCGCACTTCTACCGCATCAAAGGTGGCGACACGGCGGGAAATCAGGCCGCGGCGGCCTATATTGCGCAACTGGCAGACATCATCCGGGAGAAGGCGGTGGACCTGTGGATCGATTGTGGGAATACCGTGTCCGCCACGGTCAATGCGCAGGCAAGACGGGTGATTGAACATCAGACCAGAACGACGTGCTTCGTCCTGGGCATGACGGATGCTCGTCACTTTGAAGATCGAAATGAATTCCTCCGCTTCACCGCTGGTCTGGGCCTCCCGGTGCCCGAGATACATCCGGTCACGTCCCGCGATGAGATCCACCGAGTGTTGAACGGCGCACAAGGCCAAGAGAGATATCTCTTACGGGCACCAGACGAGACGGCCGAAACATGGTTGGCCACGAAATTCCCCCGACGGACGGTGAGCCAGACCTACCGAGAAGTCTCCCGCATCGAGATCTCGAAGAGCATGCCGTGGCGGCTCGAGCAAAACGTCGAGAGAATGACAAAGTACACGACCTTTTCCATCATCGTGAACGGCAGCGTCAAAGCCTTCGTCGCGAACTCTCTCTCGGAATCAGACGGGTACCAAGCCCTTGATTCGGCGTCGGTGATGAACCAAGCACTGCTCCGCTTCGTGCGAGATTTGGCCAGCCGGCAGGGAAACGGTTTCTCCATGCATCTCAACATCGACTTTGGCGTCGATGAGCGAGTGGCCGAGACCGGCGTCGAAAGGAACATACTCTTGATTGGTGGATATCTCTCGTCCCTCACCCCCTCGCCGAATGGAATGTACCGCGAAAAGGGGCGGTTGCACTCAGAATGCCGGTACGACTGGGACCAAGATGTATCGATGCCGTCGCCACGCTCCACCGGCATCTACTGCTTTGGCCAAGATTTGCACCAACGGGTTCTGAGCCCGGTGAAGCAGCTTCTGACCTTCCGCATCGGCCTCATTCAGTGCCTCAAGGATATAATCACGTTTGTGAATCATGCCATCTTTTGGCATGATGACGTCTGCGATTTCACCAACCCCGTGCCATTCTGGTGGTCGTACCAGATCTATTGCCCATGCGGCTGGTGGTGGCTCTGTTCGAGTGACAGGAAAGAAGATGATGGACGATTGGGCCCTCTTCATCCATAACAGGTGCAGATATGGAAAGAAGACGGGTGGTGTGGGATTCACGTCAGCGACGTCATCCGCGATCACAACGCCACCCTCCTCGCATGGAGTATCGGTGCCGTCGAGCTGACTCGCTGCCCTGCATACTGACTGCTTTCGGCTCCCTGAGTCCGCAAAAAGGAAGAGAAAGCGGCACAGGACGTGTACTGTTCCGCGGCCGATGACTGCGACTTGCTGCGGCACGAGCATGACAGATATCGTCCAGTGACCAGTCTCGACACAATATGGACGAGTCTCGTGACCGGGCCAATTTTGTCATCGGCACTCCCAGAGCATCACACATCAGTATCGTGAAGTGTGCTCGAGTTCCACTCGCGGCCATCTGGGAAGTGCATCATCCTTTCGACCTTCGACTCTACGTTACATCGCCTCACAAACGGTCAAAGTCAGCGCAAATGTCTATTTGTCGTCCAATATCTCGGAGACGTTCGCAGTCGTCTTCCTCGAGCTGGCCAGAGCAAAAGGAGAACCAGTGACGGGCCAAACTGAAGGCTGATTCGTGGTCAATGATCGAAGTTGCGAGTGGGCAAGAACAGTGAGTGAAATTCTCCAAGAGTTATTGTGGGGGGCAGACTTTCAACCGGTATGACCGAATTTGTCTGCTTGCATCTGGTCACGGAGCTGAGCGAGGCATACCATCCCTGCTTCTCTCCGCATCTCTCTGCGCCAATGTTGCCTGAGGGTACTTTTTAACTTCAAGGGAACATCAAGGGCCACGCTTTATTAGCCAGTTCCCGCCCCGACATGAGCCAAAGTTTGCGCGAAGATGGATGACACTACTGCGACGGTGTAACACAGCGCCTTGCTTCTCCGCAATCACTGTATGCACGAATCTACGAAAGTAAGGGTGAAAAAGGAGTGGCCCACACTATTCCCATGTCCAGTGACAGGACTCCCGCCGGCTAGTTGGACCTCACTTCCTCCGTCATATCCGTGCGCCTTTTTCTCTCCCCGAGTCCGAGCACCGATCCCCCTCTAATCTCAAAGTCAGGTAGGCAAGAAAAGGGGGATCCCCGGGCGGGGCGGGGTGAGGCAGGGGCGGTGTGGTGTGGTATGGACTGATGTGGTTTGGCATGGTGTGGGGGAGAGGGGAAGAAGGAAAACCTTCACAGTATCTTCATACCGCTTTGCATCAATCTCGTTAGTCTGTCCAGCCAAAATTTCAGATTTGCGGGGTTGGACCATGTCGTTGTTGTGAGCCACGGTGACTAACGACAGTGGGCCAGCGGCCTCGATCCCCGCCTCGACCTCCCCCCCTTGTCCCCCTCAGGCTAAGGTTCAGTCCAGGTCTACTCTGGAAAAATCACATGGAGATCTCAGACGGGCCCACAAACAGAGACCCACCACAGAAGCCGAAGCGACGGAGCGGACGGCACGGACAGCACGGCCGGCTCATGGGACAATTTACCTCCTGTATCTTCCTGCAGGAAAATGGTAAGGAGAGGGGAGAAAGCGAAGTGTCTGTTCGCTGGTGAGGAGTCAGCCGTCACATCTTGGGCGATGGTTAGGGATGCAATTATCCCGCACAGATCTGTCTACTATGTACAAGGACTGAGATGATTGGACTGGTGTCGAGACGGTCCCAAACCCAGACAATGAATGTATGCTTTCAAGGCCCTCTTTGTGGGCTTCGATTGTAGTTTGGTAGGTATCTGATGAGATGCGTGCTATTGTAGCTGAGAAGACGGGACTGGGCCTCCCACAGATCCGCACAGTCCAAGTCGAGAGTTCTGTGCTGTCGTCCCATCATCTGACAACAACCCACACACCGTTTCATCCGTTTCATCCCAAGGCATGCCAGCCTTCCCATGTCGTTCGGTTCCATAGTATCACACCTGTCTGGTCGCACCCACCGACCGCCGTTCATCCAACCATACAGTCATTCTGAGCGTCTGCTCAGGCAACAAGTCAAGTTGCGCCTTTTTTTATTCCCCCAAATGCAGCAGGCCAATTAAGTTTTGTGTAAAGGACCCAGAAAAATGCGTGAGATGTCCATCTAAGAGATTTGACCCAGACTCCATCCAAATGCTTTATCCATTCGCCCATGCTCAATTGCTCTCATACTGTGTCCAAAGTCGATCATTCATTCGTCTTTCGTACATCGTCGCTTTCCGTGAGATTGTGTCACCCTTTGACCAACGTCTTCAAGTCCTCGTTGCCCTGCATTGACACCCGGCGACGAAGGGTCCTGGTCTGGTCAAAGGCGCCGACGTAGTCCTTCAAGTCGTTCCGAGCCTGCTCAGACAGCTTGGGGCTGTAAGGCCGAGAGGAGAGTGACGATGACAACGAATTGGACGAAGGAACCCGATAGATGGAGAAGTCGAAAGCTGGTGGGAGGTAGAAGGCCGAAGACGCCGTACGGCTGGTCCGTGGTGCCACGGGGAGCGCGCCATCCAGGATGGGAGACGGCGGACTCAAGGACGACGACAACGACGACGTCGTGGTGTAGTGGTCGAGTTCTGCGAGACGGCACGCCTGGGAGCAGAATGCGCTGCCATTCGTTTGCCGGTCACAGGACAAGCAGAAGTCGCCAAAGAAGTCCATGGTGCTGTAGTCCGAGGTGCGGTGCTGTGGTCCGCTGTAGTTCTGTGGTTGGAGACAGACAGAAGGAGACAGGTAAAAGAAGAGATTTGAGATGGTGGTGTCAAGGGCTTGAAGCCCACTAAAATATGTACCGGGTAAGGTGAACAATTCGATTCTCAGGCGGCCGTCTGCCCCAAAGTCAGGTAACGGGCAGCCGTAGGCAGTGAGTCAACACAGTAAAGGCGTCAAAGTCGTGCAGACGGATGTCGTACCATATTCTCCGGGCCTCACGTGGTGTGGTAAGAGGACACAAATTTAGAGAACTGAATTGGAGAACGAGTAGGAGGTGGAGAGTTATGTGTGTGTTGTGTCGAGGTCATGGGAAGTGCTACTTGATAAAAGCAGGCACAGATCAAGAGGTGCGTTGTGGTGTGAGAGTGGATCAGGTTTGGTTCCAAGCCAAAGGTAGCCGGCTCCAGGTTCATACCCACGCTTCAAGGCACCCATCCAATCCTCGCCCACACCATCAGCACGCCCGTCTGATGATGCACTCAGCCAGGGTTTTCCTCGTATGCTGCAGGCTGCGCTCACGGCCATGCCGCGCGCAGTCGAAAAGTCGTAGCAAGAGGGCCCTTCCCCACTCAGCGAAGGCCTGGCTCAGCGCCGCCGCCGCCGCCGCCGTCGCTCTTCCTCGTCCTCCACCTCCTCCACCACTACTCTGGTGCAACATCCACCCCATGACCGTGGCCTGAGACGCGTGATTGGTTTGACCAGAGAGCACGTTGTGGCCTGTTCAGTCAGAAACAGCGCCATCCTGCCCCAAATCAGAATCTTCTCCTCCCCCCCTGGGCGGCACGCCCAGGCCAATCGAAGCTCCGACTTCGGATCTGGCTTACCATGTCTTATGGGCAATCCCCCGGATACCACGCTCCAAGGGTCAGGATGGTGTGAAGATGCTCTTGTCAGCATAATTTGCTCGACGGCGGCTGCAGATTGACCGTGAACGGATCATCTCCCACACCCGACGACCGCGGCCACTCTCATTTGGCTCATTTGGCCCAATGCTCCAGCTTGAAGCTGCTGCAAAGATGGTGGAACGTGAGCAAAGGCTAGCGCTGCGACCGATGATTCGTCCGTCAGCTGCACGTCCTCCCACACCAGCAAAATTTGGCATCCTGGTCGTCGATATCCTGCTTGCTCATGGCCTGATTCGCGCTGGCCGCGTGGGATGTTCATCTCGCCTGCACAAAGATGACGCTAGCCATCACACCACAAGTGCTTTTTTTGCGCCGTCGAGCCTTCCATCCAAAATTTCAGGCTCGAGACCACTGTTCGCCTCTGCAATGATCGCCCTCTAGTTCTACAACCTCAGGCCGTGCACGAGCACGCAACATTCCTAGTTGATCCGAGAGGCAAAAAAGAAAGAATCTTGACGGGACTTTGCGGCACGTCACCAGCACGCAATACTGTTGCGGAAGGCTGATTGACGTCTGACATTCTCTCGGTAGTCCGCCCACGTCAGGATACGAGGGGATGATGCCGTCGATTTCGGGGTACTCGACATCTGTTAGTCGTTAGTCAACCCAAGGATGGTGTCTCACGCAATCGTCTCACGCTTAGGATTCCCGCTCTGACTGTCTCAAGGCCTGGATGGCGAATTTCAGGTGCGTGATCAGCCACCATGGCGTGGCATGCGCCGCTACCCATTCGGTTGTGCGCATTAGCCTCTATGTCCCTTGCACAATCATTCCGGGGTGGGGTAGTCGTGGGTCGTCATCCATTCATCGTCTCTCATCCCTAGTGGCCGTCGGGCGTGCCTTGAGGGCCGAGATAGTGCTGGCGGCTGGTGAAGCATGGCACATTTCTCGAATGCCGCAGGATGGAAATACCGATACTTCGAGCGACGCTGACAAGACCAAAAATTCTTACCGCAAAAGCACAGCGTCGCCGCCCGACCTCACTCATTCAGCCAGTCAGTCAGCCAGCCAGCCGGCCAGTTTACGCCAGCCACGCTTTACCTCTCAGGTGGGCGACTGGCTGGCCCGCCTCAATGGTGGAAGAAGCAATGACGCTAGCCTCTCTTGCAATTGGTTTGCAGTCTATCAAAATGCAGGCCTATCAGTGATGCCAATCTCGCTAACGCCGTGCATTCTGAGGGGCTTGGGCATTTACACTTCAACAACTTTCGAATCACGCGCTTTTCTGTGCACTGGGCCACAAATTGATAAGTGGACAGGTCAATTCGACCACCACGACACATCCCCGCTTCCTGAAGGCCACGACAAAATTGTGAAGATAGTGTTTCAGGAGATTGGAGCGGGAGTCTCAGGTTGACCACCCAGCATTATCATGCACCCCGCTCGAGAGACGCACTAGCGTGCGGTCTGCCAAACCATATGCCGAAGAATGGCCATGGTTATCAGACAGACGGACAGGCGACAATGAATTCAAGGGTAAGTGCATGGGACTACGGGTTAGTCCCCTTGCCATCAGGCTTTACCTCCTAGGAGCCTCCCCACGCCAATGGATCCAGGGATGGCCTTCGGCACCAACCTGATGTCGTCGATCTTTTGACCCTAATTCTGCTGCGGTGCGAACTGGGATGGGAGGACGACTACGTGCTCTCTCCCTACAGTTCGCCTTGGAATCAAGTCATGGTAGTTACTGAATGCTGTGCAACCCGAGTCAGTCAACCGAGTTATCATTGTTGACGCTAGCTGTGCTGCCGATGATTGACCTCGGGATTGACGACTCGGTGGAGCTGTCTGCGAGGATCACGACTCTGGACACTGGAAGGATCGACACTTGGACACTGGGAGGTGTCTGGAGGATCGACACTATGGACACTGGGAGTGTCTGGAGGATCGACACTATGAACACTGGGAGGTGTCTGGAGGTTCCACACTATGGACACTGGGAGGTGTCTGAGAAGATCGACACTGAATCTCCTCCTCGTGGACACTGAGCCAGTCTTCAGTTGCTGCTGCACATGCTGCAGTCGTTCGTCGCCATCTCTCGCCACATTGTCGCAACATGGTCCGCCAGAGACAGTTGGCCGAGTTGGGTGGCTAGTTTGGAATTCCGCCTGGGCACAGGGACGGTCCCTCCATCTTCTGTCGCCTGTCGATTTTACCACTGCTTCATCGAGGGCGTGGTAACTCGGTCTGGCATGGATAAGGAGAATTTTCTTCGACTGGCGGATAGCCATCGCCGTCACCGCCTCACGTTCATTCTCTTCAGTCGCTTTGAGAAAAGTCCGAATTGTACAGCAGGCAGCTCTCGATTCGTGCTAGATCCTGCAGATACTGAAGTATCTACTTGTTTCACTTCTACAATGCTCACTGTGCTCCTCATGTCGCCTCACCTCCCTTCTACACTCTTGACACCCAGCGCCCTCTACACCGCAACCCTCACGCCGACACTCCCACGTCCTCGGCCTCTACAATGTTCACTTTGCTCCAGCAGTCTTTGACCGACGCTGGCATCATTTGAGCAGTCGTATTCGGCGCCTTGGTGAGGTTCACTGGAACCACCCCACCGGACGCCAGGATCGGGCAGAGTGTCAAGATCATGCGGCTCCATATTCCACCTACCTCCTCATCTTTAGATGGTCAATTCGCTACGCATTCGGCTTCTAGAGGCTGGCAGGCCGGATCGTCGTGGTGGTGGTGGCCGTCGTCGTGAAAGGAATACAAAGGTGACCTTACCGTCGTGGCGGAACGTGACGACCACGAGCTGGCTGCGGTATATGCTGGTGTCTGCATCGTTGAACATGGTGCGTATCACGGTCGTACCTTGTCGGTGGTGTTGAGGAGACCAGCGCGATGCGAGCCGTTCATCTGATAGACGCTGTTAAGTAGATGGGAGCGTAGAAGTTGTATATGCAGACACTTTCGCAGTGGGTATGACGCCAGACCTCAGCCGGGTGAAGGTATGTTCAGCCAGAGTTGGTTGTGAACTCGTCAATTCCAGGACCAGCAACGGAATGAGATGGTCGATGACCAGCCCTGGAGGCTGACCGATTGTTGAAGTCAACGATCGCCACGACGGCCTGCTGATTGTCCCATTCTAGACGGTGGCGATGCGTTGGTGTGCATGATGAAGTAACTTTTGTTTCCCTTGGTGAACAGTGGCACAGCTCCCACGACATAGGGTGATGGAAATGTAGAGCTTCCTGTTCGGGGCTTCATACGTGGCCCAGGAATTGTGATCGTCGAGGTGGAAGCCAAGACGTTACCTCTCTTCATTGTAGGAGGCAGCGAACGACGTGGTGAACGACGTGGTGAACGACGTAGTGAGCCAAAGACCATATGACCAGAGCGGAGGAAGTCCTGGTTGGATATCGAGCGCCGTGTAGCGTTTCAGGATATCCTCGGAGAGACCTGGGCGACCCTGTCCTGGGTCTTTCACCTTGTACCGCGACATTGATGCGTGTGGCGCCTCTGACTGGACTTTAGGTATCACTCTGGCCCCGATTGTTGACGGAAGCACCAGAGCTGCGGCTGGACAGCGAGAAAGGACTTTATAGGCAAGCTTAGACGAATTCATATACCTTTGCTCAGGAAGATGTATTCTGGTTCGGGCGTCGAGTATGTCGTTTGCACTGTGCCAGGTGTGTTGGAGGATGCGATGAAGCCCGTAGAGCAAAATGGTGGCCTGTCAAATTCTGCAATTGGTAGAGTCACTAAATGCTAGGTCCCTTGAAACGATGTTAACTGGTAGCCCTAACGGTCTTGGATGATTAAGAGATAATAGCAAATATTCACCTCTAGCCCCTCGGCTCGAACAGATCGAATTAGGCCCCAGATCTTCGGCTTCCAGAAAGAATCGAAGGAGAAGGTGGCCGTTGGAGATTATATATCACATTGAGCTTTCCTCGATGTCGTTGTGTCTCGTGTGCAGTAGGTTGGCCGGGTCGCCTTGTATCTGGAATCGCTTCGACATTACCCGTCCAGTCAAAGAAAGGTCGCGTAACACGAGAAGGATGTAAGGAGGAGCAGAGCAAGGAGCAAGGAGAAAATCGACAAGAGTCTCCTCCGGTACGAGGTTCAAACAACAAATACGGGAGATGGCTGGTGGATTAGGATAAGCCCGGCAGAAGGTGGATGAAGTGCAATAAGACCTGGAGGGACGTGCCAACAAACCTCCCTTTGGGCTCAATGCAACTCCGAGTCTCCTTGTGGAAATCTTTCTGCCAATTCACCGCAGAGTATGCCGTCCGTGGCAAGTGTATGGTTCGCCAGCAACAATGAACAGGCTCCTACACCTCGGAAAGGTTGGCATTGTGTGGAATAGCTTTGATGTCAGCATCTGTGCACCGTCCCATTGAACTAGCGTCATCCCTGGGACAAGGAGAGTAACGTGCAAATTTCGGGATCTCTGAAAAGGGCAATCGATCGTGCTACAGGTATTAATCAGCAGATATAGTCACACAAAGATTCAACACCTCAAGTTGAATCAATAATCATTATCCTGGCCTGGTCCGTATATCACGGCTCAAGTTAAAGGCGGTCGAATGAGAGCGACGGACTATGTCCGCCTTATCTCCACATGCTCAATCGCCCTGCACCATCGCAAATCGACTCCCTGCTCGGCATCGGCTGGCCGAGTCTATATCACTGACTTCGAACGCGGGGCTGGCCTGAGCGCTGTACAACGGCAGCTTTTAAGCGGTGGGAAGCAAGCAGCGAATGCCAACGACCTTTTGCTCTGAGTTTTGTAGGAGGAATGTACGACACCTGCGGCTGTCCTCCGTTTCACCCTGCATCATAAATCACCGCACGCCCTCTACCTGCGACACCCTGCGGCACCCTGCGATATGCCTTCTGTGGCAGTGAGCTGATATTCCCGGAGCAGCCATCACCGCCACCATCATTACACCCACCTGGCTGATCATGCCTCGGCCGGTTGTCATCGACCACACATTTCTTCCTGAACCCCCAATCTCTGCCGACTCCCCTGGCATGGCCGCACCGCAGGACATAGAATTACCACCGTCGCCTTCAGACGAGCCTGATCCCATGCCAGAGCGTCGGCGGCGGCGAGCGGCGGGCACGACGACCCGATTGGAAAATCATTCAGCCACCAGTCCAACGCCGTCAAATAGCGTTACCATACAACTCCCCTATCGACCTCGCAACCACTCCCCGTCCCGATCGCAGATGCGACCACATTCAGTGGGTGGGATATCGGGCGTGCCTCTGATGCAGAGGGCGCATTCCTCGCCTGGTGTCGATTCCAGTGGCCGGCTTGTCACGCCCTATACCGCGCCTCGAAGGCCATCGTCTCCATTGCACGCCGGCAGGAGACGTAGCCCGCTACGCTCGGCGATGGAGGAGTCGTACCCCGGCACTCCGTCGTGGAGCGGATTAAACATTGAACCAAACATCCCCGAGCATGCCGAGCTCGAACTCTCTGCCGAGGGTGATCTGTCGCCATTGCCCGCAACGCCCTCGTACCCGAACACCTTCCCTCGCACGCGCCGGCGACCGACGAGTCCGCTACACCAAAGTGCCAGTGCCCCGTCGTTACATGCGAGGGCGGTCAGTCCACACCTGTCTGGCAGGACGTCGCCGTCCCCGGCACCGCCAAAATATGCGTATGACCTGTATCCAGCGTCCTCTTTTAGCTCGGCGTCGAGCATGCCAAGTACACCGACATCGTTACGGTCTCGGTCTCCTTCGATCAGTTCCTTGGAGACGATCGAAGACACGCCCGATGCCGAAGAAGCTGCCATGTTGGAAGATGAAGAGGCAAAACAAAAGAGCGACGACGGGGAGGGTGCCAATGAGTTGCGGAGGCGAAGCTCGTTGGACCTTCGAGGAAATAACCTGAGAAGCAACAAAGAACGCAAGCGATGGTCCGTGTGCGGGGCTGAGAGGAGAGCAGATTTCTCGTTGGAACCGATCGAAGAATAGCAGGCATAGGAGCCGGCATGGGAAGGCCAGCATGGTGAGAAGGGATAACCGAGGAAAACTAGCATGTCACAACTCCAGCATGTCGACCAGCCGCGTGCGGAAAAAGGAGCACGATGGAATACCAGCATATCTTAGCGAGCATGGAGTCGGGCGGGCGGCCACAGATGATATTCGTTTATGGGTTATGAAAACGCGCTGGGAGCGGAGTCAAATCAGCATACACAGGTCCGGGGGGGCGCTGTCTCAAGAGATACCCAATTTGCAACATTCTGCCTTCATATCAATGATTCATCCATCCACTTTGTTGGTCGTCTGGTCACCGTGGGTTTGGTTGTAGCGAGGCCAGGGGAGCCCAGCACCCATAGGCCGGTCTTGTCTGGGCGGGCGGGCGCTAGCGATTAGCGAACATCTTCAGTCGCAGGAAGGCTGAACCTTGCAGGAGGACTCCGTAGATCTTGCCTGTCCTGTCGTGAGAGCACTGGTTTCTGCTATGATCAGAATCCGGATTGCAATCCCGGCCCCGTGGACAGTATCAAGAGCGTCGTGATATATATGTCGCGAAACTCGAGCCAAGAGCGCGTGCGGCTTGTGTCGAGATGAACGGACTCGACAAACATGGCCTCGACGAGGATGCATTTGGCCCGCAATCCGGTCTTTCGGGCTTGAAATCTTTTGACGCATTTCGTGAGTCTCTCTGAAGTCCTTCCGATTGAACAGGGTTGGCAGCGACGTGCCATTTGACGCCTCTGTCTGGAGCGATTGGTCCGTCTTGTACCGCACTGACTTCCCTACCAGCGAAAACGAAGCCGTCGTATACGGCGACAACTTCTCGAGGCGGCCAATGGACTCTCGCTCTCATTATTCTCTGCACGTGCCTTACCGTCAACGAACTTCGGACCTGGTGGGCTGGCACGGAGACGCATCATTTCTCCGTCGAGCGCGGCGTGGGCCATGAACTTCAACTCAACCTCGACATGATCGTCGCGATGCCATGTCGCGACTTGCATGTCAACGTTCAAGATGCCGCTATGGACAGGATCCTGGCAGGCGACCTGTTGACGAAAGAGGACACCAATTTCGCCCTGTGGACTGGAGCCGGCAGAGGCCGGAGGAACAGAGGGCTTTATCACGATTTGAACCGTCGAGACGCACAGCGCAAGCGCGCTGAAGAGGAAGATTCACACGTGGACCACGTACTAGGACACATGCGTGAAGGAAGCCGCAAATTCTCCAAGTCGCCACGGTTGCATCGTAACCTCCCTGCCGATGCCTGTCGAATCTACGGCAGCCTGGAGGGCAATAAGGTCCAAGGCGACTTTCACATCACCGCTCGCGGGCATGGCTATCTGGAATTTGGCGCTCAACAACATCTCGACCATTCGACATTCAACTTCAGCCACCACATCAATGAGTTGAGCTTTGGACCGCGCTATCCCAATCTCCTCAATCCGCTCGACAAGACGAGTGACAGCACGGACAAGAACTTCTTCAAATACCAATACTATCTCAGCCTCGTGCCGACCATCTTCACCAAGCGACGGGTCAGCACCAAGTCTGGTGCTCTCGATCCAGCGGCCATCCCGCAGCCCCCGACGCTCGACATGACCCCTGACCATAAGCCGGACAAAGATGGCCGTATTCGACACGTGCCCAATCCCAAGGCGGGCCGGGACCAGAAGAGTATCTTCACAAACCAGTACGCGGCCACGTCGCAGTCGCACGAGGTTCCCACCAACACGATTCCTGGCATCTTTTTCAAATACGACATTGAGCCCATTCTGCTGATCGTGAGTGAGCAGAGGAACAGCTTCCTCGCATTGCTGGTGCGGCTGGTGAACGTCATTAGCGGTGTGTTGGTCGGTGGCGGATGGATGTTCCAACTGAGTGAGTGGATCGGTGAGGTGATGGGACGGCGGCGAGCGTTGAGCAGAAGGAACACGGGCATCATAAGTCCTTACGATGAGAAGCGGTAACCCGACGTGTATGTAGATCCAGCCTGGAAGGAACGGGGGAAATATGATTTATAGCAGATATATCGGATATAGATGCGGGCTTCCTTGACATATCATGGTCGGTATTCATCTTTTTGGAGTGAGAGTTCAAGAACTGGGCTACAGCACCAAGGGGTGTCCTTTCAGCACTGTTGGTTGGGGTCACCGCAGACATCGTCATTCATTCCTTTCTCCTTCCCTCCGGTATGCTCGCAAACCCCATAGTTGTTCAACAGAGTCAATGAGTTCTATGCAATCGCGGCTGATGCGGCCGAGGACCCCACGCCTGCATTCTCGCTCTGCGGAGTGCTAGGCCTGCTATGGTCGGTCTTGTCCCTGTTGTCTCTCTTTTACTCCTTCTCCTTACTCCTCTCCTTCCTCCGCTTGGACTTCTCCTTCTCATCCGGGGCCGTCAGCGGACTCAGGCCGGCCGCATCCCTCTTGTCCCTGGTTTTGCGCCTCGCGCTCGCGGTGCTGCTGACGCTGCTGCCACGCCGCACGCGCTCAGAAAGGGGCTTTTCCGACACGGCGTCCTGGTCGACCAAATGCGGCGTCGAGGAGCGCGATGATTGTCGGCTGTGGACCGAGTCGGAGCGCATCAGGGACCGGCGGCGGTTGGCTTTGGTTTCTCGAGCCTCTTTGTCCTTGTCGGACACGGACATACGGGCATGTGTGTGATGGTGGTGGTGGCCGTGGGGATGCTTTTCGAGGTCATGCCCCCGGCGGGTGTGTCGGTGAGGCACCAACCGCCAGGTTCCTGTCCACCATCTCCAGCCGCCGGCCTCTTTGGCTCTCCCTCGTTGTTCGAGCCGGAGTTTCTTCCGCAATGCTGCCCGACGGTCATTCTCTTTCTCCCAGTACTCTGTTCGATATTCTTCCCAATTCTCGCGGAATTCAGAGGAGAAGGATTTCGGTAGCAGGAGGAGCATGATGTGGTCACCTCCCTTGGCCAGGTCTTCTTCGACAATGGTGCCGTTGTCAAGTTCAACGTGGTGCCAGTCTGACCCTCCCGCTTCTCGCCACAGACCGAACGGGAGGACAAAGGCCATGTGGCCCAGCATCTCGCTCCACCATTTCCCTCGCACAATCACGACGCGCATGTTGAATCCACGAAGACCTCGGTTGGTAATTCCCAGCCAGCGCCTCGGCCAGCGGATTCCGCGTTCCCATTGACCTGTTCCCCAAACGAGGAGGACGGTGACGACACCACCCATGAGGGCGAGTTTCTCAAGAGTCTCCACCACCCAGTACACTGATCCACCAAGACCGGTCCCATCTTCCCGTGGGCGCAGAAAGAGAGCGTAAACGGAGAAGCTGTTCCACAGTCCCAGCAGGAGCAGGAAAAAGGTATTTAATCGTCGGCGCGAGAGGAGATGGAGATATTGAGCGCGCAGAGATGCTTCGAGAACGAGAAGGTTCAGGTAGATCTGAGGAGGAGAGGATGGAAGGGAGGCAAGATGTGGATCTAAAGTGTACTTGTCGGTCGGGGAAGTGTTGGAGAACGGTGGAAGCGGGCTGGCCGGTCGCGGTTTGATATCGGTGGTGGGCGCGCCCTTGACAATCTGGTTGAGTCGGCTTTCCGTCGACATTGGGGGGACAAGAGGAGACGGCTCCGTATACTTGAATATATGAGCAGGGTGGACCTGCACTATGGTACTGCCGTGGACAAATCTGAGCGGTTGACTTTGTTCAGTTTCTGCCGGCGATGGCATAGGCCGGCAATCCTAGAAATATTCATAGGCCACAGTTTTAACGCCCCTTCGGATTGTGCTTTGCTTCTCCTGTCTTGCCTTTGATATATCGCGCGCCCAACTGTTCGGGGCTCTGCGCGATCAGTCGAGTCTTCAGGAGCTGTCTGGCTTCGGCCGTGGCTGATCCGATGGATAAACAAACACAGATTGTGGTGCTTCTGCTAACAAGTCCGGTCTCGGGAGAGAAAGGTCCAATCCTGCCGGAGTTATTGTGAGGCTGCTGGTAAGACGGCCGAATTGGACGGCTAAATCCGAGGTATGCAGCATGGATGCCCAATCGGGGAGCTGGACCCTGGCGTCGCCGCCCTTTTAAGGTCCAGATCTCCTAAACAAATGTGTCTGCCTACCTCAGGTTTTAGTGTCTCAGCTCATGTTCCCTGAAACCGCCGTTATATCGCCTTGTCACCCCCTCCTGAGCGTGTCTCGGACACTGCAACGATCTCCTTCTTCCTGGTGGCGACGTAGATGCGAGGGGACCGCGCTCCGGCTCTTCTCAAGGCAGCGTGGAATCGTTTCTCTGTACTGGGACGACCCCAATCAACTGTGACGTCGTCAGACTACGAGAACCTCCCTCCGACGTCTCATTTGCCACCCGTCATGTCCACCGACGCGGCCGAAAGCGACAGCGAGTTGCAGTCGCGACCCCAACAGAGCCCGCTGGCCTCGAGGCGGCCACGAGAGAGTGCGCCAAAAGGAAGAATAGACAGCCTGTTCCCCATGAGCTACAAAGAAGGCTTCAGTCAATGGTGGAGTGCACTCCCTGCAGCGCAGGCTGAACACAAAGTGCTGTCCTTTGTCCCTTACTTGCAAAGACCTCCGATGTATAGCCAGACCAGCTCAGAACCGCCGTCCACCAGCCCTTCAACCCTGAGCGTTAGTGACCCTCCATTGGACAAGGCTTCATTCACAAGGCAAAATTCGATTACGGATCCACATGGGCAGCGAATGTGGTATTCGAGAATGGTGCCCCTCTCTGGCAAGAACCGAGCGTTGAACGAATTCTCTGTCGAACGAGCGGGCGAAGAAGCAGATCAAAATTTAGTCATTCTCCACGGGTATGGTGCCGGCTTGGGCTTCTTCTACAAAAATTTCGAACCGTTGTCACGAGCGAAGGGATGGCAGCTCTATGCCCTGGATATGCTGGGCATGGGCAGATCCTCAAGGCCGCCATTCAAGTTAAAGTCCAAGACCAGAGAACAGCAGATCTCAGAAGCAGAAGATTGGTTCATAGATTCCCTGGAGGAGTGGCGCGTAAAGAAGAAGATCGACAAGATGACTTTGGTGGGTCACAGCATGGGTGGCTACATGGCCGTCTGCTACGCTTTGAAATACCCAGGACGACTCAACAAGCTCATCCTTGCCTCTCCCGTGGGAATTCCCGAGGATCCGTACGCCACCCACGCAGCCATGCCGGAGCCAACAGAATCGACAATGCAAAATGAATTTACCCAAGATCAAGAAACTCAGTCGACGAGGTCCCGAACGGACAATAACAACTTTTTGAACGCAAGGTCGAAGGCCGAAGAGCAGCGGCAACAGCAAAAGCCAAACGCCAACAGGCTGCCTGCAGATGAAGAGAATCCTGCGCCTCGACGACCGTTGCCAAAATGGCTGACATATCTGTGGGATGCAAACATCTCGCCATTCTCCTTCGTGAGATGGGCCGGGCCACTGGGTCCACGGTTAGTGTCTGGCTGGACGAGCAGGAGATTCGCACATCTTCCGCAGGACGAAGCACTCGCCTTACACGATTACGCGTATTCATTATTCAGGTTACGCGGAAGCGGCGAGTATGTCCTTTCGTACATTCTTGCCCCTGGAGCATTTGCTCGGAGTCCTTTAATCCGGCGGATCCATAATGTCGGTAGACAACCACTATACAACGGCCCCGATGGCGAGCCAGTAAGAGAAAACGGCATTCCGGTCGTCCTGATGTACGGTGAAAACGATTGGATGGACGTGAAAGGAGGGTACGCCGCCGAACAGCGAATCGACCAAGAAAGAGAGCAGGCATTGCAGGGGAAGAGCTCGGCGGAACGGGCAGAAGATCAAGGGAGTGCGAAAGTGGTGATTATCCAGAGAGCCGGACATCACATTTATCTCGACAATCCAGATGAGTTCAACGACGTCATACTGTCCGAAATGGACGATGTGAGGAGGAGAGCTGAAGGGTTGAAGTAAGGAGTTGCGGGCGGTGTCTAGATCGCGGATCAAATAGTTAGATCCAATAGATGTGGCCATGGCATGCTGATAGTATATCTCTGTTGAAGCAACTCTTCTTTCCTAAAGGTTAACCGTTGAAAAACCAGGCCAGCTGTTTCGGCCTGCCGTTTGGACATGTAATCGAGGGAACTACTCTGGCCTGTGAGCAGTCAATAAACCGCCTCGAATGCGAGAACTCGGGTCTTGTCTGAGGGTAGGGCGGCTTGATATGGTCACCAGAAGCCTTCCTCAGTATTGTCATTCTTGACTGTCTTTATCTACATACCCATGGCCGCCTTCAGGGCCTTCAAGTGCACACTCAGGAAGTCTCGAACCTTGCCCATGGGAGGCATCATGTCTACCACAGCGGGCGTACAGCCACGTCTGCAATAAAACCCTCCAGTCCCGCGAGGCTCCCAATTCATCCTCACAGCCTCCATGAGGTCCTGCGCAGCAAAAGCACCCATCCTGGTGTCCAAATCAGGGACCTCGAATGTCTTTGAGTCGTCGAGAATCGGCACAAGCTCTGGGAACTGGGCCGACCTGACCACCAGTCGAGCGCAGTCGTAGATGTCGGAGATGCAGGCTCCCATGACCCTCTCCAGCGAAGCGACCGGCTCGGACCAAGGGTGATATTGGCGGATCTGCAGCCAACGAGCGTAGGCCTTTTCAGAGAAATGAACCATGTTGCCGAGAACAAGAGTGTGAATTGGTGTTTCGAAAATCTGGTTCGTCGTGATGTTCTGGAGAGCCTGACGCATAGAGGCCAGTAATGTCGCTATCATGATGGCAAACTCTTCCATGTTTCGGGGATCATGGCCGTCAATTCGTAGGTGCAGTCGTTGACAGAGCTCGGTGACACTGGCAAGCAATGGCAAAGCCAGCATGTTGTACGGGGCTCTAAAGGCGCGTTCAATGTATGCCGGAAAGACAAGCTGGATGAATCTTGTCTGCAGGGGAATGTCAATGGGAAGGTGGCCGTCCTTGTCCACGCGGCTGAAGTCTGTACGGCAAAAAGTATCGGCCAATTTCAATGTCCATTTCGCCTGTTCACCGCTGGCCAAGGCTGCTTCGCAGGATGCACGGAAGGTCATGATCATCGCATTATCCACCTGACGTCGAGGAGCACCAGGTTTGCACACAAACATGTCCTCAAGGATGTAATCCTTCTTGGGGAACTCGCTGTTTCGGGGGTCGGTGAACCATTTGTCAAGGTGAAAACCGTTGTAGGAGTACACTTGGAGCTCATACAGAACGGCGTGGATGAAATCGGCCCAGCCCGTCCGATCCGGGACTCGGAGCTTAAACCATGTACATTTCATCGTACTGGCCATGGTTTTCAAGAGCGCGGCCCCTTGCAGTCGACTGAGATTGCCATCGGGAAAGTCCTCTTCGTGATTGAATTGCAGAGTGTAGATGTTGCGGACAAGGTGCCGAATGACGTCGAGTCTGTGAGGAAGAAAGTCGTGCAATGTTGAGAAAGCTCCGTCCACACGGTTGCCGAACGCTCTACTCAGACTGTCCAGGGACAGAGGGTCAGGGTCCGCTTTAAGTATGCTGTTCGTCAAGATATGCTCGAATCGCAGGAGGCGCTCGGGCTGCAGAAGACTCTCGATCCAAAAGTTGTAGAAGAAAAACCGGTCCAGTTCGAAATGCATTTGGTCCGCGGCGATCAGCTTGCTGACGAACAATACTTTACTTTGTCGGCTCGTCTCCGTGCCAGCCAACAGGTGGAACGACAAAGGTGACTGGGGAAGGAGATAGTCGTCCCAACTCTTAAAATTGGCGCGCACCATCGACTGTGCAATCACAAACCAGGTGTCCGTCATGGCACTGAGCAAATTGTCCTCCAGTTTCGCATGAGCATTTAGACGGTCTGCCAGGACGTGCCGGAACGTATTGTGCAGATCGGAATTCAAGCTGCCATCCATCCGCGCTGACGGTGCCTTCTCCGTGTAGGTCTTGACCAAATCGAAAATTCGGAAAACGACGGCATCATCGAGACCGACTGGAGTCTGAGAAAGCAAGATGATGTCAGACAGCTGAGTCCCCTTCAATAGATGTCGTGTGTGTAGTTCTGTTGGGCACTGTTTCAATGCTGAACACCACGTGTGCATAATTTCCAGCAGTTGTGAAGTGGCTGCACGACGATTCGCCTGAATAACGCGCTCGGCTCCATCAAACATGATCCGGCCCTCTCGCTCCAGAGCTTCCACGACTTCTTGACGAGCAGAGGAGAACTTGGATACCGTGTAAAATGTCATCTTTTGAACCCATTGGGCAAGCTCGTCAAGCTCGGCGCTCTCCGCGGAGGTCACCACCGCTGATTCGCTAATGCCGGCCCACGCATTCAAGGCCAGCCGACACACTGCTCTGTGACAGTGGGAAAAGTCGATCAGACCCTCAATTTGAGAGAGGCGTGGCTGGCAGCCTCGGGGAGCGTAGCGGTAGAGCGTCAGATACAAATCGTAACAGTTCGCCATCGCCACCAAATCCTCCTGTTTCAGATCCTGGTCTTCCCTTAAACCGCGAGAATTGTTCGGTGAGAGACTGAAGACCAGGGACCGGACTCGATTTGCAATGGCACGGGATTTTCCCTTTTGTTGCAACGTCCTGGCTGTGATTTTCAAAAAGATATCAAAGTCCGTGTCATCACAGGCCAACACATCCACACTCCTTGGGTCATGGTCGAGGAAACCCGCCGTTCTCGAGGATGGCGTCGTGAATAGATCCATCATGTTGTTTTCGGAATATGCCTTGAACATGACTTTGAGCAAGTTGTCTGCGTCTTCCCACGCCCAGTCGCGAACGAGGAAGAAGCACCACTTGAATATAACGAGGCCTAGCTGACGCGGCATATCCGTGCGACCGGCCTTATTTCTGACGTAGTCATTGAGAAAAGAGGTCAATGCAGGCAGAAGTAAGTGCCAACCACTGTAACACGTGGTGTCTTCAACGGTGGGACGAAAGAGTCCTTCCAGGTCGAGCGGCACCAATGGACACACGCAGCACAGGATGAGAGCCACGCGCGCCAGAGTCTCGGATGGCGATGGACGAGTCTCACATCTGATGTGCTCGGCTAGAAGAGTGTCCAAATCGGCAACGTGGTGCTGACCGGGGAATCCTTCACTGAGATGCCGTATGATGACGATTGTCTCCATTGCCGGAGTTGAATCTGCAATAAACTGTCCCCGAGAATCGTTCTCCTCACCACTCGTTCTGGCCAACTTGGCCAAGGATCGGACCAGCTGCTCATGGTGCAAAGCTCGTGACAGTGCGAGACGCGCAAGTTTGTCCCAGATGTTGACCGCATTGATCCTGACGCTTCCGTCGAGCACCGACGACCTTGCTGTGCAAAGAATCTGATATGTAAAAACGAGGAGGCGATTGAGAATTTGTATGATAGTCTGTGCATCGGGTCCTGCCACGGCAATGTGATTGTCACTGATACTTTGTTCTATAGTCTTCAGTGCGTCGAGAGAAATTTCGACGTACGACTTGCGTCCGCGAACATTCTCAAATGACAGGCTTGCATTGTTGTAAAGGATCAAGCTGTCGAGACTTTCCAAGCATTGGCACAACGCAGTTGAAGAGATGGCAGCCTCGGGGCCTGCACAATCGGGCTTTCTGAGAATCACGCTCGTCGATTTGATGGCGGTAGAAACTTCAGCCAGGACTTTGGCGTAAAATACTTCAATGTCGGAGGTCCAACCCGTAAACAGCTGCGTTCGTCTTGAAAGAGGCAGTACTAACGCGGTCATTGCCTTCCCTGCTCTCATCAATTCAGGATCGTCCAAGTTTCTGCAGGATGCCGTGTGTGAAAGCGTCTTGCTTCCGATGACACTTGAATCATCAAAGATGGCGCGAAGCGAAGACATCTGTGGCAACTGATGAATAGCCTTCAAGATGATGGTTTCCTCGCTTGACGACTTCTCGTTCAGGATCATCTCAGTGTGGTCTCCTGGCGGAGCAGGGGTTGACTCCGTGTGCGTCGAATCAATGGCATCGTTCTCCATCGACGGGACAACGGGAGAACGCTTTTTGCGCCTAAGAATAGTGGTCAGCTTTATGCGCTAATTCAGCTTGATGGCAAGACTAGCAGACTGACCTTGGTTTCAGGGAAATCGGGACGGGCGGAATGCCGCCAGCTTCTGCAGAAGTAGATGGTTGGGCCGGAGTAATTTTCTTCGGGCGGGATTGGCGCATGGCTTCGCTGGCAGGTTTGGGAACGCGACGAGGAACTGGCAGCAGATGAATCGCTGCCACGGTCTGTGGATCCTCCATTTGGGCCTGACGAATGCTATGCCGGGTGAGGAGCCGGCCATGCCCCGAACGATTGCGATGGGGAAACTGAGATGACAAATGGCTGGGATCAGGTTGGGCTGCTTGAGGTGATGGTGAGTCGGGTTGAGCATGTAAAGTGGTAGGCTGTCTGTGATGAACCTGTTTCAAAATGGCTCTCGTTGAGTGTTTGAGGGAAGCAAGCTCGACGTCAATATCAGAACTGAGCCGAGTTGTGGCAACATGTCCCTTTGCCTGGACGTCCAGACGCGGCTGCAACGCTAAAGGACTTGAACCCAGAATGCCCGGGATTTCTTCAGCGAACCACTCACGACGTCGTGGCTCGGAGCGGCCACTCTGCCAATTCACTCGTTCTTCGTGAATGTCCGTCGCGTCTTCTTCTGTGTCGAACCTGAGGAACCTTTTTGATGGATCTTGTGGACGGGCACGTCCAGTTTTCGTGCCATGTCTCGCAGCAAGCTCCAGAAAGCGTGGTTGTTCGCTTTGGGCAAAAGCGGGTGCCTCCACGACATTCAGCACTGTTTGCCGATGTCTTCTCTTTTTCCTCTTGTGTGCACGACTCAGACGATCAGCCTCTCGGCCTTTGAGCTTCCTGATTGTCGAGTTCTTCGGGGTATCCAGTTCATCATCCGGTCCGAAAAATGTCTTCGACGGCCTTGTCCCAGAGTCTTCGAATCTCCGCTGGGTCCTCCTGACTGGATCTCGGGGACGCCATTGATCTCTCGGTGGCAGCATAGCCTCAATCCCGTTGTCCTCCTCCACAACATCATTGACAGCGAAATCTGAAGAGTCTTCCATGTTCGCCATGTCTCCGGCGTCCAGTGCGTCAGAATTGCTCTCTGATGAGGCGTATAGCATTTCATCGAACAGCGCCAGTGCCATTCCATCATTTCGAACCCCGGAGTAAGTGTGGTTTTGGGTCGACGTGGGAAGGCGTCGGGCCACACCTCTATCATCCATGTTCTTTACCGGTGACTGATGCGTCGGACCACGCGTCGTCTTCTGTCGCTGGAAATCCAACTTCAGCCATGATGCGGGAAGGACTCCCTTGATCTTCCGCCGTATTTCCTTGATACCTTGAGAATCATGTTGAATGGCTTCTAACTCCGCTTCTGATGTAGATGAATCATCACCGATGGCGGCCTCAGTGGCACTTTCGACAGAACTTGCAATTTCAATGAGAGGCCTCTTCCGAGTGTGTTTGTCGGATGACAAGACTGGAGTTGGTAGCAGTTGGGGCGTCCCGCGTGTACGAAACGACCCTCTCTTTTCTTGCACAACGGGCTCAGGCGACGAAGGAAGGGCACCTGACTCGGGGGGCGACGGAGGGACATCTAGAACAACATCTTCCATACGATTCTCTCCAATATCGGTATCATCCTCGTGAGGTGGAAGCTCGTAAACCCGGAACTGGTCCTGAACAGCGTTGGAAAGACTTCTGCGTGGTTGAGATGTCTTTCGTGATCGAGGAAGAGTGCCCGTCGCCGGTGTCATCTCGGTGCGTAATATGTCTGATACATCCGGAAGTTCTTCTCCAAAAGCATTATATAGAGCGTGAAATGCCGCTCTTGTCCCCCGAATGGGACTCTGAGACTCTTCGCCGCCGTCATTTGTTGAGTTGGAACTTGAAGGCAGAGTCTTTGGATAAGAATCATGGATCTGACTGCTATGAGAGTTCTCGAACTCCTGTGAGTCTTCGTTGGGCGCAGCTTGGGCAGCGCTTCTCGTGTCATTAGACACGTCAATAGGTTTTAGACCTCGAGCTTTCCAAGTCTGTTGATATCTGGCCTTCTCGATCGCATATGGATGCAATTGTATGGGCGCACGAGGCCTGAAAGATCTCCTTCCGGAGGGTCCTGGTGAAGCGCCACTGCCTGGGGGAACACCGTCCGTGACATCACGGGCAGCATCTCGACCAAGAGCTTGTGGGGTGAGCAGAAGTGACGGCATTCGACGTGGAGAGCTCTGCAATGACGAAGGAAGAGACGAAAGGGGGCTGTCATCGTCCTCCGTTCTCACCGAAGGTGGCGTGGCCTGCTTCAAGACGTCTTTGACAGTTTGCAACCCGCGACTTAACTCCACTTCCAGCTTGTTGGCCACGGTCATTGCCGATGTCCTGGACTCCAGCAACGACCGAAGGTCGATAGATCCCTGGTCCACATCGTCGTCGACATGGAGTGCAAAGGCCTCGACCACTGCAGATGACTCTGCCGCGGGACCACCCTTGTCACCGAGCTCAGACAGGTCACCGTTCCGCAATCCGACATGGCCAAAGGTATTGGCAGGAGACTCTCGTGCTGAGAAAGTCGGAGGGCTCGGGCTGGCTGCATAAAACGGCCGCTGATCATTGGCCGGTTGGCTATAGCGGACACGGGTGCCATTCTCTTCACGTCTTTGCTGATGCTGTGGTCGGACATCATCCTCATCTTCGTCGTCAGAATCTGGCACATAGCCGCGCTCCCTCCATTCAGCCATTACCGGATCGATCCATGATCTCGACTCCAGGCTGGAGTCTGGAAACTGTCTCTTGACATTCTGTGGGATAGCGCCACACAAGGCCAACGCGAAAACACGCGACGTGGTAGGTCGAGGGCTTGGCGCTGGCATTGAGCTGGAAAGGAAATGCACCGATTGGGCGCGGCCAACCTACTACAAATGCCCGCTTGTGAGCCACAAATCGTCGAATTGGACTTGCTAAAGGAAAAATGAGCCGCAGAGGAATCATTCCGCTTGTGATGGTCGTTGGATTTGGCATACTCAATGGTCTGTCTCTCATTCGCCACCCGAGACTTTGCTGACTTTCTACAGGATATGTGACGTTCAATCCGGCCCTGCAAGAGTTGGAGCTGGAGAAGATGAAGACTAAAGAGTATGGGACTCTCCCGAGCTTCCAAAGAAGACATACTAAAAGTAATCTATTAGGGCCCTCGAGTCTGCAAATCTCGGTCCAGACGTCGTCGAGATTCCGACAGAACGACAAAAGGAACGTGCTGAAGTTGTGGCGAGAGAAGCACCTGCGAGCGCTGGCATCTCTAACCCGATAAAGTCTTGGTGGCCAGCGGGGCGGTCAAAAGAGTGATACGTTCAAGAGCGAGCGGTCGGCTACCACGAGTGTCGGCCTGACTTATGTCGCCAGATCCGCCATGAGTCGCGTGCGGTGAAGGCAGTGCAGGGGCCAGACGCAGCGTCGCTTGACGGTGTCAAGCAGAAGCTCCTGGCCTCGACAAAGCGAGCTTCTACCTCCCGCAGTGGCATGCGTGGAAGGATGTTGTTCGGAGAGACACATCAGCTCGGGGGTCTGAGAAACGGCTTGGCCTCCATAGGCATCCCGTGCTTCGAAAGAACATCTCTGATGTTGGCATGCTTGCCCCTCTCACCTCGGACATTGCAGCCTTCGCTGCGACCCCTCGACGATGGTGCAAGTGTACTGGGCAGGCTTCGACATGAGGCACCTGACATTGTCTGAAGGAGTGTGGCTGTTGTCACCCTCGCCCGCTCACTGGAGGCGGTCATGTCCGTGGGACCATGGACTGAGAGCAAGAGCGTGCAATGGATTGGCACGAAACCAAGCTGATTGTTGAAGGAGCAGCAAGTGCTCGAAAACGTTGTGCCTCTGTACGATGGGCACGAGAGAACCAACCAGATTTTATTCTACCTCTTGCACCAGCACCCCATTGTTTGCTTCTAACGGGGGTCCAAACAACTTCCCCACTCTTTTGCCCAACCATTCTTCGGGCACGGCAAGCTTGAGCCCGTCTTTCGTACTCACCCATCTTGTGTAGAGAGGGTTGGCCTTCTCCACGACTTCTTCTTCATCAAACGGGACCCCGACGGCCGCTGCAGCTGCTGCAAGCGTTTCCGGCTTGGGTGCTGCGCCGCGTGCTTTTGACGCTTGTGGTTTCAGCTGCTCGAGGTTAGGTTCCATGATCGGGGTTCAAAGTCGGAAGAGACAAACCAGTCTGTTCAAAGCTGCCGTCTTTTCCTCCTGCACCTTACGTTTGGTCAGCTCCTTCCGCTTCCTGGCGTGCTCGTCCTTTTTCATAGCCTTTTCGGCGTCAGTGAAGAACTAGAATCAATCAGCAATGTCCGGCAGCAAAATCTCGTCATTTCGCTGACCTTCCGCTGCTGGGGCGCCATGTCCAGGGCCATCAGCCCATCTGTGTCTTCCGGTCGTCCCCTTTGCCGCTTGGTCAATTTACTGAGATCTGGTGTTGCCGAGCCAGAAGCGGGTGTTTCGTCGCTGTCGTCTTCCATGTCATCATCCTCGTTGTCGTCCTCCTCCATCTCGTCCTCCTCGTCGAGGCGGCCCCGAGTGTCTTCTTCGATCTCTTCCTCCTCGTCGCCGTTAGCGTCTTCGTCGTTGAGATTGTTTCCTTCCTCGTCTGGCAGATCCGAGTAATTCTCTCCCTCGTTGCCCGTGTCAGACATTTCTTTGTCTTGCAGGGACCTGACTCGACCGACATTCGTAGAAGTCACCACGAGCTTCGGCTTTGTAGTTCCCCGTCCTTCTGTCTTTGCTGGAGGTTTGAGTGTGATCTTGGCTGGTTTTGGAGGAGCATGTCTCGGTCGATCTGCCTCGTCCATATCAACATCCTCCTCATCAGTTCCTCCTTCGGGTTCTGCACCCAGATCGTCAAAGTCATTCGGCTCGTCCTCCTCGTCCTCGTCCTCCTCATCACCATCGTCACCGTTGTCGTCATCATCGTCATCATCCTCTTCTTCCATTTCTTCCTCTTCCTCCTCCTCCCCCTCGATTTCGCTCTCCCCATACTCAGCATACCTCGGCCTTTCAATGCCGCGAGTACTCGCCCTCGATGGGGCAGCGGCACGACGACGAGGACGTGAGCCATCAAGGACATCGCCACCTCCGAGCGTGTCCTCAAGGGAGTCGACTTCATTGGCGCGCATGACCTCTCGTAACTTGCTTGGAGGCGCTTTTACCGTCAATTTGAGGCTTTGGCGCCGATCATCCTGACTTCCACTGCCACCTCGCTGGACTGTGGCGGCAGACAAACTGCTCAAGGAACCTGTTGTGGCACCCCTCTTCGGCCTCGCGGAAACGGCCGAGGTGCTATCCCTTTGTCAGCCTTCTTGTTTAGAGACAAGCAAAGAGTATAGATGCAGAGAGAGCTCCTAGACGCTTTGGCAATCGCCCTCGTCACTCCGGGGCAAACCAGTTGCGTGTCCTTATGGAGCGAGAGGAAGGTGCTGGTACAATTCTTGTTCATTTGACAAGGTGGTGATAAAGATCAGTCCGACCACCTCGGTGTTATGTGTATGCCAGAACGTTCGCTCACATCCTCAAGGCTTGTGTATATTTGCTTGCTCTTTGCGGCTATGGAAGAGAACAACTTACTCATATCTTCCAGCGCGGCGCATAGAATCTGATCTTCTCGGGTCATACTCTTCGCCACTTCCGCCATCGGATTCTTCTGAGAATTCATCGGTAGCATCACTGATTTGCCGTCGCACCCGGCGACTTCTGTCGGTCATGGCTCAAATCTCGTTGGCAATTAGTATTCGCACAACCGATGTCGATGATGATGATGATGATGATGATGATGATGATGATGATGATTCTTCCGCTCAAAGATCTGCAAAGGGTTCAGATCACATCGCAGACAAATCTGGTCGGATAATATTGTTGATATGAGAATACAAAGTGGTTTGATGGCCTGGCTTGGCCTGTGGCGTCCTGTTCAGCCCTGCAATTATGGCTGGGCTGAGCCGAGGCTGGTTGCCAACCGACCTCCGCATGTCTTGCAGGGTTGTAAATCACAACTCCCTATACCACTACACCTGAATGAAGACACATCATGGCTGATCAGAGTCTGAAGAAGAACCCCTCTATACCAGAGTGGCAGAAGCAATTTAATCAAAGTCCTACAAGCTCGACCGCTGAAACTGACCACACCAACACCGTCACCGTGTCCCCGCCTGCGTCTTCGAGATCAGAACTCTCATTGCTTGAACAAGCGCGGCTATTCCTCGACGATGAAGTCATACGAGATGCTCCCCGTGAGCGGAAAGTTGCATTTCTACAAAAGAAGGGCGTCCAACCCGACAACATAGAAAAATTACTTGGTTCAGAACTGCCGTCCCCGTCCGGGCCCTCATCGTCCTCTCCCGAACCGGAACTAAAAACGGTCCATGAGAGTAATTCAAATTCCACATCGGATGAGAAGGATGTTGGGACATCGTCGGAGCCAAAAATATCGCCGCAACCATCACCGGTGACGTCTGCAACAGTGCGACACGACGTTCCCCCAGTAATCATATATCCCGAATTCCTGCTCAAGCCACAAAAACCACCTCCGTTAGTGACATTCGAGCGTCTCATAAATGCGGCATATGCCCTGGCTGGCATCTCAGCACTTACATACGGTGCCAGCAAGTACATTGTACAGCCGATGCTCGAGTCGCTGACGGAAGCACGCCATGACCTCGCTGAAGGCGCGAAGCAAGATCTTCAGAAGCTCAACTCGAAACTCGAGTCTTCTGTGTCACATGTACCATACATCGCAAGCAGTACGGTTCTTCAGAAGCAAAAGGAACAGAATGACCAAGACGACGACGTCGAGTCCATTGTTTCCGACCCAACGGAACTGTTCCACCGCGACGTCGCCACGCAAATCTCACCGCAACAGTCGCGCGCATCTTCTTCGGCCGACCTTGCAGAACGAGATCCTACAGCCCACCAATCCTCGCGTCTGAGGTCTTTACACGGCACTCTTTCTTCTCTCCTCTCCTCCACCACGACACACTTTTCGCAGGACCGGCTCAAAGAGAGTATGACTGACTTCCAAGGCGTCCTAGACAAACTCGAGTCAACCTACAACCCGTTCCGTGTGGACTATGCTGGCACCTACTCCACCCTCGTCGATGACAAGAACAAGGCCAAGAAAAGTGGGCTTGACAACGAAGCGGCCAAATTTAAAGCTGAGATCAGGTCGTTGAAGGGGGCAATCCTGAGTTCAAGGAACTTCCCGACGGCAAGACCGGCAACGCCGTTCACTCCACCGATAAGGTGACCGGTAGGGTAGAGGAGAGGGGCTGCTGAAGAAAAATATGGCTGGAGAAAGATGACTCGCCTGCAGCCTGGGCACAAAGAGAGCGCTACGACTCGGTCTCAGACTAGTGAACATTGCAATAAACAGATGGAGGCACTTTAGCACGCAATGTGTGGACTCAAGCGCCAATATCCCAGTTTGTGAATTGAATTTAAGGTGATATCGAGTCGCACCAAGGAGCTGAATATGGGTAAACCAACGGTCGAGAGTCCATGTGCATCCATCTACAAGCCAATGCAACGTGTCGACGGGAAGAATGATCGAGGATATAATATATTGGTTGGTCATCATGTTCGTGATCGTCCGTTTATGAGCATCAAGCCGACCGACCTAACTTGCATTACCACGCCCTTTTCGATTGGCCTGTCTTGCACAGTCCGTAGCTTAACATAAATGATCCCCATTTCGTCCTCCCACAACCTAACCGGTCTACACACTCCCTGATACCAGTCTGGACCACACCGCTCGGAGCCTGCGCTCAGGGTGTTGCCCGGCACATGCCGACCAACCTCTTCACACCAACCATCCAATGCCCACATTCATCGACCTTGTTCGTGTGCACGTCCACCTGAATCTCGCTGGCACGCTCGAAATCCCGCGCTTGTAGCGCACCGGCCAGCTCGGCCAGCTGCTCCACCGTGTCTGGTTTCAGCAGATCCTCGTTGTTGAGGTGGTCGAAGAGAATGTCGAGCCTCTTTTCAGTATCATTGACCTGCGCTTTGAATGTCGACGGTGCGCGAGCTTTGACGCGCGACATCTCGGTCGAGAGGATCTGGTAGATGGGTTGGGCCGCCGGTGGGATGTGCGTGCGGTCACCTTTTGCTGGGGGGAGTTAGGAGATCACCGGTAGCGAGAAAGGGGAAGGGAGGATGTGACTTACGATGTTTCCGCGTTGCGGTCGCAGGCCGCCTGTCGGAGCTCGCCGTGCCCGGTCGCGATGAGGAATGTTGTACCGGGGGCGTGCCGGCAGGAGGTAGGCCGGGAGAAAACTGTTGCGAAGGTTGAGCCATGGGTAGCGCCGCGGCCAGTTGCGGGGTGTGCGGTGTCCGTGACGGAGCATATGGATTCGTTGTGGATTGCGGTGGCGGTCGGCTTGGTGCATAAGGGTTGGCAGGCGGTGGTCCAGCTTGGAAGGAGGACTGTTGTGGTGGAGGGGCGATAGAGGGCCGGGTAGGAGGCGCAGATTTCTGAGATGCGTGTGCCGGGGCATAACGGTTGGGAGCTGGTGCATGTGTAGGCGGAGCATTGTATGGTGATGGTCCACGTGGAATTGGGGGAGGTACAATGTTGTGCCCGATTGGTGGTGATGCTACAGATGGAGGAGGTGCGTACGGGTTACCACCACTGGAACCAGGACGTTCAGCAGGGGAGTACGGCGAAATAGGTGCTCCCGCCAGAGGAGACGTCACTCGTGGAGGTGGTGCAGGACCTTTTGGCGGCGGCGGAACCGGCGAAGCCCTTTGCCGCCCACCACCGAAGGGGGGAGCAGTAGGCGGAGCGACTGGTTGGATCGAAGGTGGTTGGCCAAAAGGTGACGCAACAGGCGGCTGAGGTACGCCCGGTGTGCTTCTTCTGGACGTTGACGCTTTGACGAAGCTCTCCGGGATATCATTCCAGTTCGTCATGTTCTTGTGTTGGGAGGGAGGTGGAATCGAGGCCGACTGGGTATTCGCTCGAGGAGGAGGAGGGACCACTGCGTGTGCCTGCGGGGCGCCATACGGTGAAGGAACTCCTGGTGAAGCACGCATCTGCTGAGGTGGTTGATAACCTCCTCCGACGGGGGCATACGGATTGTATGGATGGCTCGACCCCGCGGAGACTTGAGGGGCGTATGGATTCAGAGGAGCCGTGCTAGGAGTGCCGTAAGGTGCCGGTGCTTGAGGCGCTGTCGGCGCGAATGGACTCGTCGATGGTGGTGGAAAGATATTTTGTGGTTGCGAGTAGCCAGCCACGGCGGGCAATGGTTTGCTCTTGGTAGTTGCAGCTGGTTGGGCCACACTTGAAGGGTTAACGGCTGACTTCTTGCCAGCCTGCGCAATCCGGCTCCGTGCCACGTCTGCTTCGGGAAAACTGGCCGGGAGGAGGTCGAGGTACCTCTGGGCGACGTCCAACTGGCCCTGGCCGGCGACGATATCAGCATATTCCAGATATTTGCTGTACAAGGCCTCCAGCTTCCAGTCTCCCGTCTTGGAGAGTTCCGTGTCTTGAAAGTTGACGACTTTGCGGAAGATGGTCACCTTCTCGATGAAGTCTTGCAGGCCACGGGCATGGAGGGAGAAGGCCGAGGACGCATCGGCCTCGTCGGCACCCGCTTCCTCATGTTCCCTGAGCTCTTGTATCCAGATGGACACCACCTTTTCCAGCTTGGATCCAGCTAGGAAACAAAATGAAGCCTCTGTTCGGCCGACTGGCGAAGCGTCGTCGACTTGTTCTTCGATCCTATCGCCCAGTGCTTCACAAAGGTCGGGGAATTCTCGCTCGTTGGCAAAGGTGCACAAGGTGGCCATGACCTCTTTCCAATTGGACAGATCGGCATTGTGCACGGTATCCCAGAGATTTTTCCCGACGACCGAAGCCAGCAAGCGAAGGTAGTTAGGTCCCCCGGATTGTTTCGCAAAGTATGCTTCTTGAGCCTTCTTGGTACAAGCTTCACCCCCGCAGATGGCGATCATGAAGGCGTCGGACATTCTGTCTTCCTGCAGACACACATCCAATGCCTTCTCGAATTGGCCCAGGACCAAGGCCTGCGTGATCTTCCGATCTGCCTCGGACTCGGCTCCAGTGTAGATCTGAAACGGGTTGTTGGTCTTGGTGCCTTTGGTGGCGGCAAGCTCAGACAGAAAATCTCCATCGGGGGTGCTGGCGAAAATTGACTGGAAACGCTTGTGGCCTTTGGAAGCCCCGTTTACCGGCCGCTTCTTGTCGTCATCACCGGCCTTGTCCTCCTCCAGATTGAGTTGTTCCAGACCATTTGTGGCGGTGTCGGCGGAATCATCAGCAAAGCCAAGGTACTTCACAAGTTGCTCTCTCGGATTCTTCGACACCAACGTCTCAATGACCTTCCAGTCGGCCTTTTCGTCCTCGGATTTTGCCGAGGCAATCCTTTCTTCACAGAGGGCAATAAGATCGCCAGACTGAATGGCCTTCTCAAATGTTTCCGTTGCACTGCCGACACTGGCGTCGACCTCGAATTTGCTGATGCTGACCTTGGACGCTCGCGACTTGCCCGGCTCCGCGGCGGTCACGCTGATGATCCGCCCGCCAAAGCCGAAAGACACCGAGACCGGTCGCTCCAGCCATTTGGGCGCTTTAGGCAGGGAGAAGGAGGACGACTGTTGTTGGGTCTGGGCCTTGGAGAAGAAGTCCTCTCCATCGCCGATCTGGCCTTGGTCGGCCTGCGTGCTGGTCGGATTCGTGTTTTGTAACGTCTGCACCTGCAGCTTCCCGTCGAACGAGGCCGTGGCAAAGATGTTGGGGTTATGCGGGTTCCACCTCGTCTGGAAGGTCCAGTTGGTGACGACAGGATAATCTCCGTACGCCTGGCCCGTCTGAGGATTCCACAAGATGGTTCTGTTGTCCTTGCCGCAGGACAGAAGCAGGTCGTGATCCTGAGGACACCACGACACCGACAGGACGCCGGAGTCATGTCCTCGTAAAATCTTCTCGGGTGCATTGGAGTTTCTCAGGTCCCACACGAGGATGACCGGCTCTTGCTCCAATGGCACCGCCGTGATCAGGCGGGTGGGCTTCTCGGGGTCCCAAGCGATGGCACTGGCGGGCCTGCGGCCGTAGTTGTTGAGCGTCAGGCTCTCTTTCCGCGTTTTCATGTCCCATACCGTGACGAAGCCTCCGCTGCTGCCGGTCACCAGGATGTTGGACACTCTCTTGTTCCAATCCAGGCATTCAATATCGTCAGCACGTGCGGCAATGCTTCCCAGCCGGATGGGAGATCCCAAATGATTGAGATCGGAGATGAACAGTTCTCCTTTCGCACCGCCCGTCGCGAGGAAATTTGGAATCTTCGGGTTGAATTGAAGTGCTTTGATCGCCCCGCCGTGGACCCTCTCATTGAATAAGGAGGCACCAGAGACATCCGTCAGCAGCTGCGCCGCATCCCAGAGACCCAGAGAGCCGCTGTCAAAGGCACCCGCGATGATTCCCTTTGCATGTCCGTCTTGTGTGGGAGTCCAAGCAAGATCATGGAAGCTGGTGAACATGATCAGGTCTGAACCGACAAATTGACATGGCACACCTACCCAGTGTCCGTGGCGATCGCAACCGAAGGCCGTAACTCCTGCGTCTGCTGCGCATTGTCCAAGGCGAGATCCCAAAGCTCCAGGCACGTTTCATTGCTAAAATCGACGTCAACCGCGCCCGACTTCGTTCCCGTGGCAATCCAGGCCGAGCCCGCATCAGGGGACCAGGCGAAAGCCGCCGTCCGAGGGATTTCTCTCAATCGCACCATGGTGATACGAGGGCGAAATTAAGGAATGACTGAACCACGCGATGGAAAACAGATCAAGCAATGAAACATCCAATAGAGCGAGAAGGCCCTCACAGACACCCAGGAAAAGAAGTAATGACCATGAAGCAACAGCAGTCCGGAGACGTTCAGCGCGGCTGCTCTTGAGATCTGGACACGGTCGTTCCCCAGAGGCACAAAATGTCCTTGGCCCGAGCGTCATCCCTGAAGTAGGCCCATTTTCAGAGAGGCGCACCACGTGATATCAATTTCCCTTCTTCTTTCCAGAGCCGCCCTCTTCGCGCCTCGAGGAGTTCGGACCAGAGTGAACTTGTTCCAGACATGGCCGACAGTTCGGCCCGTCCGAACAACACGGTTTATGTCGGCGGACTGGACACAAATCTGGTCACCGCCGCCACATTGTCTGAAGCTTTCATCCCGTTTGGTGAAATTGTGGACATTACACTCCCCAAACCCGAGGCACCGTCTTCTACCGATCTCCATCGCGGATTCGGCTATGTCGAGTTCGAAGATGCTGCTGATGCCAAGGAGGCCATCGCCAACATGGATCAGAGTGAGTTATATGGAAGAGTGATTAAAGTCGCCATGGCAAAACCGGATCGGAGGGAAACCGGCGAGGTTGGCCTCGGAAGCACGACCGCTATCTGGGAACAGGTGAGCCGGGTCCCGGGATGACCATACATGGCTAATTATCCGTAGGAGGAATATATCAAGAAATATGGAGCCGCGAATGAAGACCGAGAGGCGGTTGAACAATCGACGAATATCCCGCCAGAGGACCCTATGGAAGGGCTGCAGGGCCTGGATGTTGCCGGTCCCAAGCCAAAGTAGACGGGCATCGCCATGAGCAGGCGTGACGATACTGCTCCAAGAGTTATATGGCCAGGCACAAATTTTGGACCTTTGTGGACACGACTGGCTTTCGTCCTGAAGTCTGCGGGTGTGGCAAAACTCCTGGAAATCCGTGCTCGGATATGTATATCAAATATGAGTGGGATTGACCGATCAAGACGTGGACAACCTGCCACCTAGCTACGAAGGTGGGAACGAACTGCCTCCAGATGTTGTGTCATGCTCGGCCCGGTGTTGCGTGGAGGTGGAATGGAACGGAAAACAAGGACCAGCGGAAAAAAGGACGCAGCGAGCAGCTTCAAACATGCTGTGCTGTGAAAATGATCGAGATGTCTCTCGGTGGGTATTGAGCTGGAACCAGCTTGGTGCGATGAAATATTGATCCAACTATTTACAGATTTCCACTTGTGTGAATTGACCATTCTGTGCATTCTCTGCATTTCCCCGCCCCTTGAGCTAAGAGGTATGGTGAGTTACCTCCGCATCGCACCCGTCGGGAATTCCAGGCGATCAATGGCTTTGCTTCGGGGACCTCCCCAATCGCAAGGTCTTGTCGGTGAGGAGTTTCTTCGTCATGGCGAAGCAGGCTGCGAACAGGGCAAATCTAGATATGTATAAGCAGAGTGCCCTCTAGAGCAGTCCCCGAACCCGCTGTGACACGTACGAAATAACAACAGCCAGAGGGAACAACTCCGGGGGAACCCTCTTCAGCGTTCGGAGTCGTTGAGTGATGCTATGAGCTGGGCAACGAGTGAGGTCAGTTGGGAGCTTCGGCCACGGCTAGCAGAGGCGGCTCACCGCTGTGGTCATCCTCCTGGAGCTGCGGTCAGCGACCTTCCGCTGCTGGCAATCAATCCGAACTCACCTTCGTCCGGAACATGGCCCTCGAGTTATGGAAGGATCTGGTCTGCTTGAAAGCAGGCTGGCGCATCATGGGTTGCTTGAACGCAGCAGCCCTCATGGGCTGCATCCGCAGAATCCGTGCCGCATTCATGTTGAGGAATTGCTAGAGTGGAGAGTAGAATGTGGTGAGCAACAGCTCTTGCTGGTCCAGTGGTGTGATGTAAGGTTGTTGGCGGAAGAAAGCTCCAAGCCTAGGTGAACGGACCGCCAATCAGCATTTGTGGATCAGTGCACACCTTGGCGGCCAACTATTGAGAACGTCCTTCTTTGTCTGCCACCACCAGAGTGTAGACCTTTCGACCACATCATCGCCCCTCCTGTCGGACACGGTCGATCTGAGCATACCCGACTGCAGCTTCACAGCTTGAAAACCGCGTCACAATGCCCGACATCGAGTTGCCCGACCCTGAGGAACTCGGCGGAAATGTCACCAAGCCGTTCAAGTTCGTGACTGGTACGTTTCTCCCGCACGACAGAGTGCCCGTCGGCTGTGGTGAGATATGCTGACACCTTCTGCAGCTGGCTACGACGCCCGCTTCCCGAACCAAAACCAGTACGTGCCTGTCGATGTGGTATCCGCGGCGACCGACTCTCCCTAACACACTTCTCAGGACCAAGCACTGCTGGCAAAACTACGTGGACTACCACAAGTGTATCCTGGCCAAGGGCGAAGATTTCAAGCCGTGTAGACAGGTGCGGTGACGTGGTCGACGGTGTTGGAAGAACCTCAGCTAACGGAGGGGATAGTTCTACCTTGCCTACCGATCGCTGTGCCCCAATTCTTGGGTACTCAGATGGAACGACCAGCGCGAGGCCGGTACTTTCCCCGTTGACTTGGAACACTGAGCTCGTTTCCTCGCAAAGATCGAGCGCGGGGATCGAGGCGGACCCTGGTCATCAACATTGTACATAGGTCAGAAATGCAGTCATGCGCCACTGCCTTCCCGAGTCAATACATTGATCCCCTAGCCATCTCGGATTGGTAGTAATATACGGTCTCTGTGTCTATCTGTTTTGCCTACCTCTGTCCAGATGGACCAGCCGGTCTTGACTCCCCAGGATCCTCCACGACATCTTCCTTTCCACTCTTTACGCACCAGGCACGATCGTGGATATGGACGATGGCAGTGGATGCAGACGAATGTTGTTGGAGAATTGAGAAGTTCTCAATCAACGTTCTAAATCAAAGTTCTAAATCTTTTATTTACGAGTGCAATGTGAGCCGTGCCTGTGGCAAGGATCTCATCGCGGCCTTCATCTATTAGATACGTGAGGCTTGAGAGACGTCTGCCCCAACATCGCTGGCGTCCCCGGCGCTGATGCAAAGCTCAGACGATCTTGGCTAGCAAATCTGCCATGCCCAGTTCTGCCACCGCGGCAAGGCCGCCAGGACAGCGTGTGGAAGCTTTCGCTAGCTGACCGAGGCCGCCAATGTCAATAGAGATGATGGATGATGCCATTTTGTGCTGTATGCCTTTTATCTCTTGACCGAACTCCGCTTCAATGCTTCTAACAACTCGGGTCGTGCTGCCAACAACTGAACCGCTTGTGCATACCCGTACCACTGTCGGGTTCTCTTGTGCTTCTCGGGCCAGTCGGCTCTCTCTTCGGTCACGGTGACCTCGAAGAACTGGTAGCTGGCCTTGGGTGCATGCTTGGTCAGCGCACTCGTGGGGCGCGTGTCGGGGATATATCCAAGATCTTTCTCAACCTTGACAATGATGCCGGCCTCTTCCCACGCTTCCCGTGCCGCAGCCAAAGAGGCCGTCGCTTCATCCAACTCCCAACCCCCTTTCGGAAGCACCCAGCCGTTCCGGCGGGTGGACTGGATGAGAAGAACGCGAGATTTGTCGGCTGAAAGAGGGACGACGCCGGCAACGAGTCGCTCGCCCTTGGGACCATAACCTGGGGCAAGAGTCAGTCCTTCACTCGCTCGTGGAACGTAGGCCGAGGCCAGTTGATGACGGACGTTGATTGTCTGAACCGCTGCGAGCGGTCATCGACATCTCCTTCGGGGCCATGGTCAGGAGAACGGCCGAAGGGGGAGAGCGGGCGTGAGCAGAAGCGAGTGGCCGGCCCGGTGGTCGAGGAAGACGGACAAAAAATGCGAGCCTACCTGCCTCGGCCGAGAGAGAATGTCCGAAGGCACGGTGAAGCGGGTGGGCAGGCAGACAAGCAGGCACGTGGGGAGATGGTAGGTGGGTGAGAGAAAGTCGAGCTGTTCGGGCGCGCCGTGCGGAAAGGTGAAATGGGATCACAGAACAGCCATGGTGAAGGGTGCGGGAGAACGCAATAGAGATCAGCCTTCAGTCCCGCATAGCACGGGGCTGAGGGAAGAGGGCGGACTTGCAAAGAAGTCCAAAGTTGGGAACCACCATAATTTGTAGTCCTTAGTGGATACGAAAAGCAAAAGCGACGGCTTTTTCCTCGCGCTGCTGCAGTCGGTGCCGCACCCTCCTTCTCGGCATCCTGGCAACACGTGCGCGTTTAAAGGCTGATACTGGTCTCCTCAACCTCTGCCTCTTCCTAATCTCGGGCCAGTCGCCAGCGGTGTCTTTCTGCTCACGCGAGCTTCTGCAATACGACGGTGGGGGTCTCCTGCTGTTCCAGGGCTCAACCCAGCCGCAACCCGGGCAATTGGCCGCCTTGGGTCTGTCGCGTGCAGCTCCATCCCACGGCCCATTTCGTTGTCTGCGAAGCTCCAGCGTCTTTTCGCGGCCAGACATCTAATGAGAACTTGTCATTGCCCAGCCTGGGTCAGCTGACGCTCCATCGCCGACCGTCTGCGCTTTTCCAGATGTCCTAGAGCCTTCGGGCCATGAGGCTAGCACCATCTGCCACGACCGACGGACACGGCACGGCTCGTCCACGAACTCATCTCTCCCCACGATGACTAACGAGGTGTCACTGCTGAAGCCTCTGGGTACGTACAGCGGCCTCACTCCGGGACGGGACGCGTCAGATTCGCGGTCAGAAGCAAGTGACCAAGAGACAGCCGACTCAGCATCTGTGCTTGTGATCACTCCTCGGGATCGACTGACGTCTGAATCAATTTTATAGGCTACCAACGGAAGACCTCATGCGGGTACTGCAAGGCTGCCACAGGAAGTAAGCCGTTAACCGTTAGCCATTAGCCCATTCCCCTTCCTGGCGTGTGAAGATGGTCCTGGGTCATTTGGCTCCCCAGCATGAATGCTCATTCACGCCACAGGCTCGTCATATTACCTCTCCTGTGACAATCTGAGACTCGATCATTATCAAGAACTGATGGACCGCGGCTGGCGACGGTATGAACCGATTGACGTGCCGCCTTGGAGTCTCACTGATTGTCCAGGTCTGGTTCGTTATATTACAAACCCGACTTACGGCGGTCATGCTGCCCTCATTATACGATCCGGTCGGCACACTCCTCGCCTGGCCGCGCCGCCGCTGACCATGCCAGGCTTCATGCGCCGCAATTCAAGGCAAAGAAGGAGCAGCGTCAGGCGATCAATCGCTGGGATGATTACGTGCTCGGCGCTGAATACAAAAGAAAGGCGGCCATGTTATGTCCTCAGAGCAGAGAGCAAGTCACATCATCACCCTGGGAAGTCTCGCTCAACTAATCCATCTAGAGAAAAGCGGCAGAGAAGGGGGACCTTCGACGTGATCAACGCCGTTCACAAGGCCGAGTATTCCAGAGTCAAACGTCCCACCGGACGCAAATCCGGTAATCCCATTGAGCCGGCACATAATTTTGAAGTCACGCTAGAGTCGGACTCATTCTCCAAGGAAAAGTAGGAAAGAAATCCACCGTCACCTCTCAATGTGTCGATTCTCTGACTTTGCTTAGGTACGATATTTTCTTGAAATACCAGCTTGAGATCCACAAGGATCCGGCCTTGCGCTGGAAGGAGTCTGCTTTCAAACGCTTCCTTTGTTCCGGCCTTGACCAAAAGATTCTCCGCATCAACGGTCGGACCTTGAAGTTAGGCTCGTACCATCAATGCTATCGCTTGGACGACAAACTCGTTGCCGTTGGAGTCCTGGACCTCCTTCCCCATGCCGTCAGTTCAGTTTACCTCTTGTACGTACACGGTGAGAGGTTGTCTTGTACCAGACACGCCGGCTAACCCTGGAAGCTATGATCCCGACTACGGCCAGTGGGACTTTGGCAAACTGAGTGCTCTTCGAGAGATCGCCCTTGCTGTGGAAGCTGGCTACGAGTACTATTACATGGGTACGTTCGCCCTCTCCTGACCCGGGCAGCCTCGTTGACCAAACACAGGCTACTACATACATTCATGCATAAAGATGCGCTACAAGGCCGCCTTCTTCCCCAGTTACATATTAGGTCAGTTCATCTCTCCCTCTCGATTCCATCCTCTAACAAACTCACTAGACCCCGAGAGTCTGGAGTGGAACCTGTTCGATGATGAATATCGGCACAAACTCGACCAGAGAAAATACGTCTCCTTGTCACGTGACCGTCGCACCGGCGTGGCCTCAGCAGAGAGCGCTGACCTCTCACCATCCTCGGGCACCACCCCGGCTGAGGAGACCAGTCCGGCCAACGACACTACAAGAGAGCGGTCAAGAATCTTTGCCGATGATCAGGACCTAGAATTTGATTCCGAGCCATCAGACGACGAGGACGCGGAGATCCCGGAAGGCTCTTTGTTTGACTACCACATCCCCGGTGTCCTGACAAAGGAGGAAGTCATGAAGTTGGACCTCGACCACTGGAAGCTCTTGGTGCGAAATGCGTTGGTCGAGCTGGAGGTGATTTTCTCATCTGTTAGACCAAAGTCATCACTGACACCCTTGACAGGATCTTAGAGGATGGGAGGAATGGCGGATAGACGATCCCGGTTCCATCAAAGGCATTGCTGCCGAGTTGATTGCCGCGACCGGGCCGAAATTGCTCCAAAATTCAGCGCTGGTGGTCTTCTGACGTTGTCACCCTCATGTACGGTTGTGAATGGAAGTCTGATGCCTCATAGAGTCGGCTTTTCCGTTCCACCTTCGTGGCCGCTGCCGTTGTTTCACACTCCCACTCCGACATTACATATTCCCAACTCAGCCAAACAGTCGCTGTCGTCAACAGCGTGAAGAATGTTAAAATGATGATGATGTTTGCCTTCACCAGTTCTTCTCCTTGGTGACAGCGACACGAATGAGGCCTGACCGACACATCAGCCGCATGTGAGCGGACACTTTGATATACTCTTTTGTCCAATCTTGGCCGCTGCCGTTCCTTGATCTGAGATATCGAACCGTTGACTACAACCATGCAGATGAGCACTTTCCTGGTCTTCCTGAGCCTCGAGTTGACTACCGTCGGATTTCTACAGCAACCCGAGACTACAGTCATGGAAGAGGTCACGGTGACTGGGACAGAGTCAAATGCCATGTGTATCTCGATGTCGCCACCTGGCCTGAGTTTCAACATCAATTGCTCAACGATCGCTGATCTGCCCTCCACCCACTCTCTTCAACTCCCGGCTCGTCAAGAGAGTCACTGTGGAGAAGGCTATATCTCCTGTCATGAAGTGTGTTGCCCCTCAGGGACATATTGCACTGCCACTTCGAAGGGGAAGCCTGCTTGCTGCCCGTTCGGATCAGCATGCCCAGGTAGTGCCGCAGCCATCCTGCCGCCGCCACAGAGCACAGAGGACCTGATCATCCTGACCACTGCCCCTCTTCCACCCAACATGGTGGACTCAACGTCGCGCCTGTTGCGACTGTTCAGCGAAGTCAGGTACAGGCTCGCCGTCGTTCCAACGAAGACAGTTCCAAAATGGTCAGGGAAGAGTGTGGCGCACAGCGCGACCGATGTCAGAGCCAGTACCATAACGCCTCTTAGCACTGCTATGACGGGGGCAAAAGGCCCTGTCGCCTCAACGAGTGGTGCAAAGAGAGTGATCAGACCTCTTACCATCTTCAGAGCCCCCATCGTGCTGGTGAAGCACGTCAAGGCCGTCATACTCCCGCGCCACACCTGACGCTTTCAGGCCCGCAAACACAGCAGGATAAGAGTACTGCAGGTAAAATGCGACTGAGAATTGTGGATCTGCCTCATGCAGTATTACTTCGGTTGCGTCGTGGCTGGCCAGCGCAACAAATTACAGGACCCAGTCTATTCGTCCTGCGATGGGACTTTTGACATTACATCCTCTTCTCTTCCTACTTCTTCCACTAAAATATAATGACCACGTTTAATCTATGTCCATGGCCTTGAATAGTATTTCCTTCCTCCATCTCTTTTTGTCGGTGTTTCCTTTTTCCGTCATGCTAGTGTCCTGCTAGCAATGAGTAGCGACTGGTACGGCCTCAACAATATTCTGTTCATAATGTATGGCGTCAGACAGTACCCTCAACTACAGTCTCTAGCATCAGCCTGGACAGGTCCTTCCATCCGAAACATTCATCAATGGTACAGGCTCCGAGGTCGGACGGACTGCCACAGATTTCGAGAATGATGCTCTACCGGTCCAAGAGAGCCGGACATCAAGCTTTCGTCCGACGAGGGTATGTAGGAATTTGGAGTAAATGATGGGCGTCCACTTGGTATACTGGCTTTATATGATTGTTCATGATGGTAGGAAATTCGTCCGGGCAAATTGGCCCCGAAAGGTTTCTGCTTCTTTTGGTTGTTCAGCAGTTAACTCCTCGGCTTACTTCACCAGACTTGCCGCGGCCGCGGCCGTGGCGAGATCTGATCGTCCACCCAAGTTTCTCTGGCTCATGGTGATTCTGGACAGACCGGGATTCGATGCGGAGGTCATGGCTGCATGCGAGGCCCGTTTGGCCTGTGCTGTCCCTGTTTGGAACACAGGCATGGTTGACTGTCGCCGTGTGGCCGGCTTGCTCGGTGAGTGAGCCAGAGAATCTTGCCTTGTGGCCACACTGACCTTTAAGCTCGTCGTCGGCGGCTGCGGCAGAGGCCTGACGCCTCCAGGAGCAGTGACGGAATTGATCCGTTTGATTGGCGAGGTCGAGAGATTGGAGAGATTTCTCCGCGCATGGCTTGAGCTTGTCTTGACTCCGGTGATGAATTCATGCTTGTTTGCTTCGTGAGGGGTCATTCGCCGAGTGGGATCCCACCGCAGGCATCGGGTGATGAAGTCGAGGAAGGCTTCATCATCACATTTGAGAACTTGTCTCAGATCTTTGGAGCTGGGTCGACGTCGTCTTCCTTTGGACGACACCGTCAGCCTCGGTTTGCCCATCGAGTCGAAGAACAGCTTTCTGCGGCTGCTTTTTTCAATCAGGTGTTTCTCCGGCGGCCCGAATACTTCCATGATACACGCGAGTTGCTCCTGCTCGTTTTCCCCGGGGAAAATAGGATAGCCGGTGTATAGTTCGGCGAGAATGCAACCGACGCTCCACATGTCAATCGGCATCCCGTACGACATTCCCAGGATGACTTCAGGCGAGCGGTAAAACCGAGACTGAATGTAGGTGTAGACTTTCTCGTGCTCGAAACAGCTGGATCCAAAATCAATGACTTTGATCTCGGAATGCACCGGATGGGCCAGCAAGATGTTTTCAGGTTTCAGGTCGCAATGAATGACCTTGTGATTGTGCAGCAAAACGAGACTGTTCAGGAGTTGCTTCGTAAATCGGCGGATCAGTTTCAAGGAAAAGCCGCGGAAATCGTGGGCCTTGATGAATTCGTAGAGGTTCATGTCGAGCAGGTCGGTCGAGATGCACAGATGGCCGCGGAAGTAGAAGCTTTGGTCGAAGTTCACGACACTATGCTTCTTTGCAGGATCCTGGCCATGCCTCGTCAGCCCGGCTCATGTACGGATGAATGGAGAGAACGGCCTTACCCATTCCTTCAACTTTTGAAGGATATTGACCTCGACCAGTGCCTGTTGATGGAATCTCTTCTTGTTGCGGATGATTTTCACCGCCACGAGAATGCCGGTCTTGTGATCGACGCATCGGACCACTTGACCAAAACTGCCCTTTCCGAGAAGATCGACGACCTCGTAGCGGTAGGCCAAGTGATCTCCTTCCACGATCTTATAATCCCCTCGATCATCGTCGTAGCCAAAGTTCGTCGACGCAGACGACATGTCTCCGACGATCTTTCGGGCACTGGGCGTCCCAGTGAAGTACACATCGGCATAGTCAACAATCTCGCCACGCTCAAAGATATTCAAATCGTATGCCCGTGACGCCGTTGCCGCGGACACGCGACGGGCAGGACTGGCTCTTGCCCTCAGTGCGTCAAGCTCACGCGCGGCGGATTCAAAATCCTTCCTCTTCAAGGCGAGTCGTTTCATTTCTTCCTCAGCGATCATGTCCTCCCGGTCGAGACCGGCTTCTTGACTTCTCGGCGGCGTCGGCTTGCCATTCGCAGGATTGGGCAGCGAGATGGTGGACAAGGAGCCGGATCGATTCGAATGCAGCGTGAGTGACCGGCCCGAGTCGAGCGAAGGCCGCGAGGCCGAGACATGCGTCACGGCACTATCAAAGCTATCCTGGCGCTCAAGCCCGGTATTCGTGCTCGAACCGGACGTCTGCCTTCTCGACTTGAGATAGGTCGGCTTATGGAGAGGGCTGGAGCTTTTGGTCAGAGGATTGGTCCAAGTAGCCGAAGCCGGCAGTTTGGGCGGTGGCATGTTATTGTATTTGCTGAGATTGACATCCTGATTGGTGAAATCAGGCAACTTGGGCTCGTTGCGTTTGCGGCTCAGTTTCCTCCTGAGCGTCGTAGTTGAAAACACGGACTCGGTCTCCACGGGCTTCTCCACAGGACTCTGGGTTGGCTCCGTCTTGGGTGTGACAGAGAAACTGGGGGCACGAGGACCATTGGGTCTGGCCTGACTGCGGTTGAGTTCGGTCGTCCAGTCGGGTCTCATAAAGCTGGCAAAATCGTCACCGCTCTTGGGGAGAGATGACGACACCCAGGGTGAAATATTCCGTTGACTCGTCTGTTCTGTCTCGAAGCCGAAGGCGGGAAGGATCGGGCTGGCGTCACTGGGCGGCCGTTGCTCGTCCGACCGAAGAGCGTAGTGAGAAGTGCTACTTCGGAGACCAAGAACCTCTTCCGTCGCCTTATAGCTACGGGAGAAGAAGCTCGCCTTCGACGCAGTCATGGGAGTGCTCGGCGTCTTCATGTTGCCACGAATGAGCGGTGGTGGCGTCGTCAGCTTCTCACCGGCCTCGTGTTTGGAATCCTTCCACGATTTGATCCTGCCGTTCGTCGGCGTGCTCAGCGGCAACAAGTTCAGTGGTGGCAATCTCAGGCTCTGGAGGTTCTTCTTGCTGACCTTCAGTTGTAGCTGCTTTGGCATGTGCTCGGCGGCCTCGGCCTGCAGACCAGCCGAAGCATGGGAAGACGAACTAGGCGGTCGCGGAGTGTCCAAAGTGCTCATGGCGTCCGCTACTGAACTCACCACGGGACTGGCCGCGATGGGGCCGTCGATGGGAGGCAAGCTGGATGACCTAGCGGAGAAGAAAGGCTGATCGATGTCACTCCCAGGAGATTCGTACGCCTTCGGGATGGCAGGCACGGGAGGAACCTCCAGCTCGAGGTTGACCGTGGTCGAGATATCCAGCCGCGGCTTGGGAGTGGGTAGGCGTGACGAGTTCGTCGGTTGAGGCACTCGCGAGGTTAAGACGGCCGTGTTGCGCACCGAATTGTAGCTGGTGTTTGAGGACAGTGATTGACCGGAGCTGTAAGATTTTCGATTCGGGTCGGGCGTGGTTCGCGACGAGGACGACGGCGTCAAACTCTTCCTGCTCGCCGGCGCTGGCGAATGAGCGGCCGTCGACGCGGTGATGGGTCGAACAGGTTCCGGCAACGGCGTGGGCGGTGCCTGGGAAATTCGACTTTGCGGCAAAGGAGGCGCTGGAGGAACCATGGACATTCGCTTCATCCGCCGGGCATCGGTAGGACTGACCGTGCGGGCCCCGAGACCGGTGGCGTGGTGAGGCATCACGGACATTCTGCGGTTCCCAGTAGCCGTCGCCCCAGGCGTTGTCGTTCTGCCCGGTGTACCGCTCCTTCGGTTCGGGGTATGGTGAGCATTTGTCGATGTCGACCGGCCTGGGTCCGGTGTCCTCGAAGGAGTGAGCAGATCCTTGGAACTGGGTCGCTTTGGCGCCAGAGAACCAGGCGCCAGAGAACCACGAGAAGACTTGGATCTCATCCTCCGGGGCAGTTTTGGTCCATCGACACCAGTTTCGTCGCCATGACTGCTCGGCTTTCCCACGCCCGTCGACGGTCCCACCTTCGGACTGTCCACACTGGACTTCCTTCCGCCGACACTCGGCCACCTCTTGGGTCCGTTCTCGACAGGATCAGGAGCCACAAAGGTACCCGGACCAATCGACTTCCTCGGCGCCTTGGGGCCAGGGTTGTTGAACGAGTTGGGCGGAAACTGGCTTTGCCGGCGGCCGCGGAGGATCGACGTTGTGACCGTCGACACCGACTCTGACTTGGCCGAAGCTCTCGAGGCGTTTGATGACGCCGTCGAGCCTTTTCGTGTCAATGCCGTGGTGGTGCCCGAGCCCTTTCGAGTGGGGATCGGGATAGCCGGCTGAATAAAGGTTTTCTTCTGTTCAACAGGGGCCGCGGCAGTCGTCACAGGAACTTGTATGGATCCCCCGCCGCCGGGAAGAGGAAAATGATTTAAGCTGGGCTCCGTGCCCACGATATTGTCATGGAAGTCATCAAAGTTGAACGTCGGCTCGAGGAAGTCAGGCAATTCCAACTGATCATCCTGCTCCTCCTGCGGGGAAGCCTTGGGGGCGATCGAGGCAAAACTGAAGCGTGAAATATCGTTGATAGAGAGTTGATGCGTGTAAGGATCTCGCGAAGCAACGGCCGAGGCCCCGTTCAGAGCGTTGTACTGCGGAACTACTGAATTGCTCACCGACCTAGCGTGGAAAGAGTCAGCCAGTGGATTCCATCACAGGAACATGACAACGACACTCACCGTTTGCTCCCACTCACATCCAACGGCCGAGGTCCCATCGGGATCCTGGCACTGGGAATCGACGACTGTCTCCTCCTGCCCATGACCGCTGAGGTGGAGAGTGTATGGGACGGGAGATCCGTCGAGGTTGTCGTAGCAGTCGTCGTCGTCGTCGTTGTCGTTGTCGTCGTCGCGGAGGGTGCGGATCGTTTGGTCGCTGCATTTATGGACGTGAGATGAAAGGCAGACGGCGGTTTCTTTCCGCCAGCTTTGTCTGTGAAAGGATTGCCATCTGTCAGTCGGGAACGGCCCTCTGCAGGTTTCCAGTGAATGGTGAGGATGTCGAACGGGTTCGTACCACCAGTATCCAAAGCATCGGTCCCCGCAATATGTGGCGATTTGGGCCGATGTGTACTCGCCGGGAGTCCATTATTGTCGACGGTTGCGGCGCTCGGCCTGTCCGGCATGGCTGCAGGTTGGCACAGCCGCCCTGCTCACTCGCCCAATACTTGGTATCTACACCGCCGGTGCCCAAATGCACGAGAAAAAGCTCGTCTTCCTCATTCCATCCTCAGCCGCTCGCGACGGTTGCCGGAGGTCACGCAGTCGCGGCCGTGAGGGTCATGACCGGGAGGGCCTATGAAGCGAGGGTGTATTCGACACACGCGTGTAGAGACTGCCGCCAGGGGGGTCAACGAGAGCAGGGTCGAGGAGTCAGAGCAGTGCTGGAGACAAAGTGAGGAGGAGGATAAGCTTGAGCCAGGAGAGCTGGCTGTCGGAACCGAGGAGGACAGCAATGACAGTCTCTTGGTCTGGTCGTGGCATGGATCGCGCGGGCTGTGTGGTGGTTTTGCCAAAGCACGGAGTACAAATGACAAGGTATGGATGGAGCAAGAAGGGTGCAGGGCGGTCTGGCGGATCTGGGTTCTCGCACCGTGACCGGCCATGCCCTGTCTTGTCCTCGTACCTGAGCTATGGGCGATCGTTGGCAAGGGAGTTCTGCCTAGCACCGTCTAGCAGCCGGTCTAAGGGTGGGCGGCCTGTGCGAATCACTACATCATGGCCCAGTCAGTGCTCGCCAGCGCGCCGCCAATAATCTCGCCTGTTTGGATGCTGGGGTGATCGACATTACCGTTGTTGGCAGGACGTTACGCTTGGTGTATAACCACAGGAACTTGCGGAGCAACAATTCCAGACGGACAACCCTCTTACCAATGTACCTTGCGTTGAGATGACACTCTAGGCCACCAGTGGAACCCGTGGAGCCGCTCTCAGGCTCCTGTCCGAGCGCTCAAGCTTTGACGCCACATGCAATCATGCAGGGGCCCTTGCTCCATTCATGGTGGTGTCTGGCCGCCGTTGGTGAGTGTCTCTGTGCTCATTCACGGCACCAAGCTGTTAATCACGTGCCCAGCTACCACACATCTCAGAGTCCGTGCCAGCGCCACAGAGTGCAGGTCCAGACCACAGGCTCCTTGAACTCGCGGTCCTTGCGAATGTAAATCTGTCATCTGGGCTTCACATGGATGAGTATACTGCCGATGCTTTTACCCACCGCAATGAGGCCGTGCCACAGCTCGCGGTCAGCCAGAATGATGTCGACCCCCCGTCGTCAGAGACCGACACAGGAGACCAGCAGAATCTCTCGAAAAAGTCTTTACCACCGCGTGAGAAAGGTCAGAGTGTGATGGCGGCGCCGTCTGAGAAAGCCGGAGGCCAGCCGGGCAAGGCGTCGATCCAAGACCGGCTGTTTTCAAAGTACCTCTACACATCCCCGGTCGTCGGGCATGCTGACGGCGCGGCAGGATATTACAACAAGTCATTCCTACGGAAGATGACGAGGACGATACCGACTTGCCAGTCGACCCTTGGTCATCCCAGTACGTCCAGCGGCCGGCCTTTAGCCTCCCTCTCATGACGAATAATTTTCGCCGATTCAACGCCCGGTACGTGATGCGCTTTGTTTTCACCTTCCGATCATCTCCAGACCTCAGCTGTAATGTCGTTCTTCATGACCGAGTCAATTCCCATTACTGATTCTTCAAGGGTTGGGATTGTGTTTGTATTTCAGAACCGGCTGATCCGGCTCTTGTCCTGGAGGACGCCGACTCAAACTCTCTCTTTCCTGGCCATCTATACGTTTGTCTGTTTAGATCCGCACCTCCTCGCCGCGGTCCCGCTGGCTGCCATTTTACTCTCTGTCATGGTTCCGGCCTTTACTTCTCGCCATCCGCCGCCTCCGCCTCAGCACACGGTCTCGGTGACGATGCCCTACTACTCAACCTATGCCGGCCCCGCCATCGCCCCGGCCCCTACCATCAAACCGGCCTCGGAGACATCCAAGGATTTCTTTCGCAACATGCGCGACCTCCAAAACAGTATGGCCGACTTCAGCAACGTCTACGATGTCATGGTCTCGACGATCACGCCGGCGACCAACTTCAGCAACGAAGTGTCCTCTTCTGCGCTTTTTCTCTACCTGACCGTCGCCACTTGCCTTCTGTTCATCTCTGCACATCTTTTGCCATGGCGCCTCATTTTCCTGCTGGTCGGTTATGGCCTGACCATCTCGATGCACCCCACCGCCCAAACTTGGCTGATCAAGAGCCGAAAGCACGCCCAGGAACAGGCGACGCTCGCGCTCTCCGACGCGCCCATCCAGGAGCAAAAGCGAATTTACAGTTTTCCACTGCCCACCACTCCCGCCGCACTGCGGTCGACTCTCGCCTCCTTCTCGGCCATCACCCTGTCCACCACGCCAGAGACGCGCGAAGTCGAAATTTTCGAACTCCAGCATCGGCCTCTCTCGTCATCGATCAGCAGCACCAACGCCGCAGAATGGCAGCCCCACGTGTTCACACCATCTCCGTATGACCCCCTGTCGCCATCTCGCATCGCCGGCGAACGGCCCGAAGGAACCCGCTTCTTCGAAGACGTACAGCCACCCGAAGGATGGGAATGGGCCAGCAAGAAATGGGAGCTTGACCTCGAAGCGGGTGAGTGGGTCAACGACCGTCTCGTGGTCGGCGTTGCATACGACGTGCTGCATCGCGACAACAATGACCAGGCCAGCTCCGGCACCGCTTCAACGGACAGCCGAGAGGGCGTCAGTGGTGAGTTCGGTGGCTGGGTGTGGGATCTGCCGCCCGCGCCCGGCGGTAGCGGGAACAGAGATGAAGAACTCTGGTTGGCGTACGGAGACTACCAAGTCCCGTCGGTCGGCCAGCGCGACGACGAAAAGAAAAAAGGCAAGAACAAGGACAAGACTAAGAAGGAACCGGCCGGTAGGGACTGGGAAGAGGCGACGCGATTCGGGAGCAGCGGGCGAACCGGGGAGTGGCGCCGGAGAAGGTGGGTGAGGCTGGTGAAGAGGAGGCTCATGGGTGGTACGACGGGAGAAGGTGGAAGTGGAGGTTGAATTGAAACTTGCCCGGAATTGAGACACGCAACGCTGTACTTTTCTTTGGACACACATCATGAACAGTATCTTGACGATGAATGTTATTCTCTGCACCAAAAGAAGAGAGATTAAAAGGAAGGACATTGAGTTCCTGTGATGACCTTGACTGAGACGGAGATATGGGCAGTTTGTAATAGAACCACATGACGAGCCGCGAACTCTTCAGGTTCGAATTATCTAAGAGAAAGGTCCGAAGCTGACGAGGCTGCCACGCCACAGGCCAGGTACCGCCGGTGTGTAGCCTGTCTGTAGATGGCAAGATGATAGAAAAAGAACAAAAGGTGGTCCCGAAGTCCACACCAACTGGGTCACCAGTAAACGATTCCCGGCTGTAGATCATAAGGTCAAAATTCTGTTTCCCCGATCTTCAGGCCGCGCCGAGTTTTTGATCTAGGTGAGTGGGCTTGCGGTGGCAAGGCTTTTGGAATTCAGGGGGATACATCTCAGCTGTCGCGGCGCGGATCCGTGCCACCCGCGGCCATGGTAGAACGGCAGTCGCTCGACTTGTGCCGCTGTATTTGGAACTCGTATGCGGAGGTAGAAGGCTGTTTTTTTGTATTGACCGAGGCAGACTCGGCCAGCCGGACAGTCATGAACAGCGATCCGAGGGGGAGAAGAACAAGAACGGATGGGATGATCATGGTTTCGGGCTGGATGATGCTGACCACGTTGGGGACTATCTGGAAGATGCAGAAGATGACTGTCTCCGTTAGTGGTCTGAATATGAGTTGCAGGTACAGATCACTCACATGGCACAATGAACGACTCCATACAGACCAGGGCAATCAGATTCAGCACGGTCGTGTACAGACTGTTCCGATTGATCATCGAACGGGGTCGCGTGATGATGATCATCACCACCGAGCACATCGAGACCAAAGACCAACTGCCAATACTGACTGTGTACGTGATCAGAGTTGCTTCACGGATGTGGAACGCCTGAGGCGCTGCCGGTATGCTGGCCGACTGATACACCATGAGGGTGACCCGCATGACAAAGGCCGCGATAGATGCCATGATGAGATATCCCATCAGCACTCTGTATGTTTTCCGATAACTCATCTCAAAACTGCTGAGCAGTCCTCTCGATTGGACGTACAGACAGATGGTGGTGAAGAAGTAGGCTGCACAGGCAGCAGTTAGGCCGCAGATAGTGACGCCTCTATATGCAGAGGAGTAGGTGGTAGCGGCTTGGTCATTCGTAAGCCACAAATATGCTGAATATTGGCTGACTCCCGCTTGTGTAGATTGGATCAGGTCACACAACAGTCGCAGCATCTCGAACAGAAGCGCGGCAAGCAGGAACGAATGGAATGGCTTGCCTCTCTTGCCATTGGGCGTGAGGACAAGGATATAGACCAACGCGGTCAGGCACATCCCGAGCCCAACTCCTTCGGTAGCCTGCATGTTGAGGTTCACCTGGTTCCATTGATCGATGATCCTCCACGTCGTCTGATTGAAGACCATAGGGTCGTCAGTGGTGTAGGTTGGAACATAGAACGGCCAGTCATAATATGTGCCTCCAAATCCATTGACCGGACGGCTGCTCACGGATGGGAGTGGCTCTGCAGGAAGATCAGCCATGGACGGGTGAGAGCTCTATCGCACAGGTCTCAAGCAGACGATCCTCGAGGTAACTATGGTGAAAAAATCGAGATGACTGAAAGACGGAATGCGAAGTTGGTCCTTGAGCAGGTACAGTGTCAACGAGAATGCCAAGGTGAAGACAAGATGACGAGCAAAGATGATGGAAGGAAATGCAAGACTTGGGAGATAGAATAGACAGCTGGGGAAGAACGAGGACGCCCACCCTCCTGCTTCGAGGGGAGAATTGAACGCAAGCATGCGCCCGAGACTGGGTTTGAGTCAAGGCTAACTTTAGCCACAAGTAGGGCCCATTGATACAAAGACTGACATGCCGAGTTGTTGCAGATGGCCGAGGGAATCGCCAGCGTTGTTGCAGCAGGGGAGAAGACGAGGAGAACAATATCAATGCTCTAATATTGTCTGGTTGGGACACCCACATGGAACTCGTCGAGTCATCACAGCGGAGGCCGAGACACCGCGCAACGAGGAGCGCGTCCCGACTTGTACATATTCAGAGAGGCCAATGAAAGGGTGAAGACGGCCTGCAAAGGTCAAGCAGTTTCAATCCGAGGACAATTTCTCCATGGATTAATAACTTGTCTGAAAAAGAAAGTCTTGACGTTGCTCATGATTCTTACCTTCCAGACAGGCGTCCAGCAGCTTGTCGAAATGACATGCCTCAACTTCCCCGTCTTAGCTAGACAGGAGCCCCGGCGACATTGCGATCTTTCCCTATCCACCTGTCCGCATTGTCAGTTGACTGTCTCGTACGGCCTCTTGCCGGGAAGCACGTCCAAATACCTTCCGTTTCCTTTGCTATTTGACTGGTGGAGATAGTGCCCCAGGGGCTGTCTCGTGATTTCTTTCCACAAGGCAACGAAGACTGTCCATCTCGCTACCAGAGAGCGCAATTCAGGACACTCAGACAAGGTCTCAAAGGAACCAAAGGTCGTGAGAGGACGATCCTCTAGTGTCCCCGCTCACGGCTGGTGGTACCCGCTTAGTCTAGCCGTCAAGATCCGAATGATACCTCAGACTTGGACTCGGGGTTAAATTTCAGGAGGAACAATGAATACCACAATCAATAATAGAATTGCCCCTGCATGAGGTTTACCATCTCATCTATGCAAGAGAGAACCGTTGGCTTGGAAGCGTTCGGACCTAGCCAATTCTTGTCCGCTAAGGCTCATATTCCCAGGCAGGGGATAAGCAAAGGCTTGGGGCGGTAAAGACGCGCATCGTCGGCAGTTCCACGACCACTGGTTGTGGAGGTTGGGCGCCTTATTCCGAAGCGCCACAGCACGGCAATAGTCGCCTCCAGCAATAAGCTCGATTTCGAGTCAGGAGTTTTCTGGCTCATTTAAGGCCGAAGAAAATCTGTATTGCCGCGTCACGGACGATGCTGAATATTGTGGATCGTGGATGGCTTAGTCTTGGCCGCCATTCTTCTTGTGCTGTGGTCATTGAAGTAATGCTGGCCAATCAACGGGTGAACTGACCGACACAAGGAGGGAAAGCACCAGCGAGCGGGACGGAAAGCTGAATATTAGAAGATGCATCCTTTCATTGGGACCCCTGCATTGGCGTGTCTCGCTTGTATCGACAAAATAGCAATCAGATGAGGTCTAACAGTGGTGTCATAAAAGGGCCAAGCCGGATTCCAAGCCGAAGTCAGTCCTCGGAGATCAGTTCCTCTTGACGCCGTGAACTAGGAGTTCAAGGTTGTGTTTCATCTCCACAACACCTACCAACTTTGAGATCCGATGTTCTCCATGCAGCCTCACCTCTCCGTCGCGCTGGTCCACGCTGTGCAAGATGTGAGGATGCAAATGTTGTGCTCAATCTACTTGCATTCCGGTGGCATGACGACCAGGCCTATAACTGTCATTTTTGTCCTGTGGCCGCCCCAATCTGAAACCTTGGCATCCCTGCCGGCTCATGTGTCTTCTGCGGTACTCCCTGCTTCACTCGCCAAGATCTTTCCAAAGGCGTTCTGAAACAGGCGGTTAACAATGTAGAAGATTGTCAAGTCAGCTCAACCGCGATTTGCCCTCACTAACAGCGGCTGGGTTCGACCGGTGCATGCCTGTGAGGAAAGACATGCTTCAGCCTGGTATGGCTTCCGAAGCTCGCTCGATCAACGCTAGATTAGCATCTCCCCTCGGCCTCTCCGATTCCCAGATAGGAAAACGTCAAGATCAAAAGGACCAGAGGGAACGCGGTACTCAGCACGGTGGTATCAGATTATTTGATCAGACGGCAACATATAACGCCACTGCCAGCATGAGACAACCGTCTATGGATGCTCTGACAACAAAGAGCCGTGGTCTTGGAGCTTTCTGACCCGTGCACACCTGCAATCTCATGCTTCCACTGGTGAGTCTGTATATTATTCTTCGGACCTATCACCATTCCTATTTTCATTCGCAGCCTTGCCCTACATCTCTTTCCACCCACGTTCGTTTAGTGGTTGAGGGTCAGTGACTCTTGCCATCCATTTGTCTTTGCGCGATTGAATCGTGCTATTCCTCTCCTTGCCCAGCCCTCTTTTCGTCCTGTTTTCTTTTCCTTGGTGCTTCACCTTGACATCATGTCCTTCGTTGCGGCATGGGGCCTTGTCGGCCTTGCCGTCTCGCCCGTTGCCGCATTCTGGCGACTCCCTTGCAAATCCCCCATTGTGGTAGAGCGAGCCGATCCCATTGTTCAGCCAGGCTTGGTCTCTAGCCATCTTCACACGATCATGGGGGGAAATGCCTTTGATTTCACCATGGGCGCCAATACCACGCGGGACTCATCATGCTCATCTTGTACCGTCCTTGGCGATTACAGCAACTATTGGATTCCCACGTTGTGGTTTTAGCATGCAAATGGGACCTTTGAGAACGTCGACCAGGTTGGAGGGGCCACTGTATACTATTTGTTTGCACCCTGACATTGTGCTTCCCGGCGGAGCACTAACCTTTCTCAGGCAGCGTGCGGGAGATGGCGAAACAGTCCAGGCGTTTCCCCCCGGCTTTCGCATGGTAGCGGGTGATCCATACAAGCGGAGCGGCGGCGACGACTTTGCATCACAGGCTATCAGCTACAACTGCCTGGACTACAACGGCCCCGCGAAGCCCGAGACGCCCAACTTTCCCAACTACAACTGTCCCGACGGGCTTCGGAGTCAAGTCTTCTTCCCGGCTTGTTGGAATGGCAAAGACCTCGATTCTCTGGACCACAAATCCCATGTGTCCTATCCCGCCACTTCGTACAACTCGGGCCCCTGCCCTGCGGACTTCCCTGTCCATTTAGTGTCCATCTTCTACGAGGTGATCTGGGACACCAACCAGTTTGCGGACCAATGGTACGGTGACAGCCAGCCGTTTGTGTGGTCGATGGGTGATCCGACTGGCTATGGCCATCACGGCGACTTCATCATGGGCTGGGACGTCGACTTGCTTCAGGGCGCTATCGACCAATGCACCAATGACAGTGGCAGGGTGGAGGACTGTCCATTATTTGACCTCATCCGGGACAGCCAGGCCGAAGGCTGCATTATCGAACCCAAGGTCGACGAAGCCACCAGTGGCCTGCTTAGCGCTCTCCCTGGCTGCAATCCTGTCCAGGCTGGACCGGCGGAGGCAACGCCCCAATCGGGCTGTGGGGCCACCACGACCATTTCAGAATCCAATGCTCCCTTTTTCACCGATCTGACCGGTCAAGGATGGTCGTACACCGGTTGCGGCACGGACAATTATTTCACTCGAATCCTTACGGGTGCTAGCGAGAGCAATGCACAAATGACCAACGAGAACTGCGTCGCTTTCTGTGAAAGCAAAGGTTTCACCGTGGCTAGCACTGAGTATTCTAACGAATGCTATTGTAAGTTTCTACCCCCCTGATCTTGGGTCTCTGGCTTATAAAGTCCAGGTGGCAACTCCATTCCCAGCAGCGGCTTGCCCGTGCCTGGTGTTGTTGGAAATTGCCGTATGCCCTGCGCCGGCGATGCATCAGAGAATTGCGGTGGTGCAAGTCTTATCTCGTTATATCAGAAGTGTACCGGAAGCGACTGCATGAACGCCCAATTTGGCCCTTCTAGTTCTGATACGGCGGCCAGCCGGTCTGGCTCTTCCTCCTCCTCTTCTTCTCCTCCAGGATCAGCATCAAGCCCAGATACAGGGGCAAAACAGACCACGTTCGCCACTGTGGTCACTTCGACGACGGCCTCTTCCACTCCGACTGTCGGAGCAGGTGGGTCTTCAGTGGCACCCAGTGGCGCTACGCCTGCGACAGCGACATCGACCAAGTCGACGACGACAGCACCAAGCTCGACTCCACCTGGCGCCGTGTCTACTCCAGACGCCTCTTCACCAAACTCTAACCTCTCCCTCCCTTCAACATGGTCTTATAGCGGCTGCTACATCGACACCGTGAACCCGCGCTCCCTACCCAACTGGTCCAATTTTGACGGCAACGAGATGTCCAGCACCAAGTGCGTCGCCTTCTGCGACTCGCAGGGCTTCTCCATCGCCGGTACCGAGTACGCGGGCCAGTGCTTCTGCGGTGATGTACTGGATACAGCCAAGGTCGACGAGGGCGAGTGTGACATGCCATGCACGGGCGCGAGCGAGGAGATCTGTGGTGGAAGCGCAGTGATGAGCGTGTTCGAGAAGACTCTGAGCTCTGAGTCTAGCTCTACTCTCTCTGGCTCTGGACAGGTGGGTGAGTCGCGGAAGAGAAGTGTGCATGTCCACAGACACGCTCGAGGTTTGAAGTTCAATTGAGTTTTGTCGGGGAAGCAGAGAGCCCACAAGCTCTGCGGCACTTCGTAACTGCGCCATTTGCCCTTTCCTCCACGAGGCTGAAGGAGGAGGGCGGGCTTATTTCGATTCTTGATGTATTATTTTGACGCCATCAGAGAACTTCAATTCTTGATGTATTATTGGGTACCATCAGAGAGCTTCAATTCTTGATGTATTATTGGGCACCATCAGAGAATTGTCGATGTATTATTGGGCACTGTCTGAGAACCTGAATTCTTGATGTATTGACACAGTCTGAGAATTTCCATTCTCGATGTGTTACTTGACACCATCCGAGAACTTGTTTCTTGAGTTAGTTCTTGGAACTTGGAACTTGGTCCGTAAAACGGATTTTGGTGGAGGTATGATAATATATCCTTTTCATTATGAGAGAGCCCTCTCACGCAAAGAGATGAAGTAATGGCGATGCCGACTAGACACGACCGTGCTTTCTCTGGTAATGGCGTGTCCCACTCACCTGCATCTGTGTCCGGACCTAGCGTTCAGTAGATTATTTCCTGGCGGCTGCTTCTGGAGGCCGGTCCTGCGTGCTTCTGACGCTGTAGAGGATATACTTTAATGGCGGCCGTTGACACATTGAGTTTTGACATTGTTTTGTGGAAGATGCTGTGTATACATGAATTCTGGAAGCAGGCGGAAGAGCCTATTAAGGACTAAGCGAAGACTGCAGCGGCTGGAAACTTGTCCAACATCCCGGTATTCGGTCGACTTTGTCCATTTATACTTGGGCCGCTCACAGACATGTTGTGTCCAAATTAGATATGTCGTGTCCAAATTGTAAAGGTGCAGGTGCAAGGTGATCGGTCGTCAGGAAAACGCATGTGTATGGCTGGAGAAGACGCTCGGGCTACTTCTCCCACTGATTTGAACAAGGTCGTAGAGAACAAGACGGCCATTATGTGGGGAGCCTTTCGTTCTTCGGTATGGTTCGGTCGGATTGCTTTGACGGGCTGTGATTACTGCCGGCAGAGAGCCATTCGGTTGTTGTATGCTGAGCCCCACGCATACAGGCGATGAATTTCAAAGTCCGATTGTTCTCGTCCCATTCCTGACCCAGTCCTCGGTAAGAAAAGATCTCCGTGCAAGGCTGGTAGCTTTCCTCCTGCCGTCTTGAAAGCTCCGTGGCAAGTTTGTGTCAGGAGCGAGTGACATTTCTCTGGATGGTAGCCATCCGGTCCCTGCCGGCCCTGATGCTGATGTCTGTGGGCAAAGAGATGGCACTGACATCACGGATTGGAAAGGGTTGGCCGTGTGGCGTAATGGGCAGGTCTTGGGGATCAGTAGTAAGATGGATCGGTCTTGACAGGAAGGAATCAGCCTGAACACAGCTTCGACTGATGGAGTGCAGCTGCCATTTACCGGCCAATGGCAGGGATGACGCTGAGGATCAAAAAGGTCCTCAACACCACAGAAGCAGCCGCAATAGCAAGAACGATGGTCTGGGGAGGGAGGCAGATGGCAACGTCGCGGGCACAATCACGCACCAGCGTCCCGAGGACATAGGTCTGGACTCGGGAAGTTGAGAATTGATCGTTTCGCTGACTAGAACTACAGAGAAGAATGTCAATATTCACATCAGCACCGCCACAATATGTCGCTGATACTCCCTTGAAGTGCAAGTACAGGAACTGATCTCTTTGCTTTTCCCTCCGGGTCATCACTACGCCCTCAGCCCTAACAGAAGACTGGTGCTTTTGCCTCTGCCGTCTGATCCCTCACTCCCGCCGGGCAAATATGTCACATTCGGATTTCCTGCCAACGTCTGGGCAATATCTCGGCTTGCTTCAATTCTTCTGATCTGGATGAGGCCGTCCCCGGCTTTGGCAACCGCTTTGCTGATGATGTCTGCCGACTCGGCTTCTCCCTCGGCACGAATGACGTTTGCCTGGCGTTCCTGTTCAGCTTTCTCGACAATGAATCTGGCACGCTCAGCGTCCTGTTGGGCGATTTGCTTCTGTTCGACTGCTCTGGTGAACTCGCGACCGAAAGTCATGTGGGTGATGGATACGTCTTCGAGCGCAATATTGAACTCTTGTGCTCGGAGTGTGAGGTCCGCTTGGATTCTCTGAGAAACGGCCTCTCGTTGCGTGATGAGTTCGGCGGCATCGAATTGGGCGACGATGGCTTTGAGCACCTCGTTGCCGATGGAGGGGAGCACTCTTTCGTCGTAATCTTGTCCGAGCGACTGTGGAGCTAAATCAGTGGCCATCTTCCCAAACATTTCATATTCGGCATACCTGATAGATCTTGGGAAGCCGCTGCACATCGGGTCTATGCAGCACTCTCAAGGTCAAGCTGACCATTTGCATGTCCTTGCTCCCCGTGGTCGTGCTGATGTTCCTCGGTTTTGTCCTGACATCGTATATGATGGCTTTTTGTAGCCAAGGGATCAAAAAGTGTGTCCCCTCGTTCACCACCTGTTCCTTGACACCCGAGATGCGATCGAAAATGACTGCTCGAGTCCCGCCTTTGACGTCGTACATGGCCGCCTGTCCGAGCGACACCGCAATGAAGACGGGGACGGCATATCTCGATATGGCGTTGAGAATGCTGGGCGCCGACATGCTGACGCGGTAATATCCAAAGAGCAAAGGGAACCTGAGTGTGGGATGCTAACGAGTAGGTGCAGTGAATCGTCCTTGGATCTTTGAAATTATGATGTACCTATCAACTTGGGACTGGCTGCGCCAAGTGATGGGAAATCTGCGCCCAGCTCACCCTCTTTTGGAAATCAGGGTGCCGCCGCTTTGTGCTCACCTCGGAGGTGGTGGCAGCCGTGATGCCGGGTGAGCCGGAGAAATGTAGATCCGAGTCTGTATCAAAAGCAGCGTCGCCGAGGTCGACATTTATGGTAGAATTTCTTGGTTGCACAGAGGGCATAGTCTCAGAACAACTGGGCCGGCCATCCAAACGGAATAATATGATGGACGTCCTGCCTCGCCGCTTTTTCACCACCTTCGACCCTTCAGAGTTCTCTCGACCAGTTCAGTTCAGTTCTTTCACGGCCGCCTCCTGTGAGTGGCCCGGCGCGCGTTGCGTCAAGAAGATGAACCAGACAGCCCAAACCGGCGATGACCCTCGACCTGAATTCCGTCCCGCAGGCGTCCGTCCGATGCTCAACCGCCATTATCTCATGATGAACCCTCCCACCTCAGATCAGTCTTGGTGACCTTGACCCTGCCTATTCCTCTGGCGGTTCAGCGTGCCTTACGGTGTCGCTCCCCCTTCAGCTCCAGCGCAACGCAACACCAGCGAAGAGACCCTCCACCTTCTCTGTGGATGAGGCCACCTTCCCACCCACACACGGCCGCCGATGTGCCGCAGCACTCAGAAACATGTTACCTTGTCGAGTGGGGTTCAGGCGCCCCAAAGGATAGGACTTGAGCTGGCGGCCAGCATGGTCGGCGAAGCGCCCCTCATGTCCACAACTACTTGGAATCCAATGGCAGAGACCGTCACAGCGAGATGTGCGCCGTTATAGTACAATGCTTCAACGTTTTGGAGACAAAGTGCCGCCCTTCCGAACGGTGTCGACGGCGGTATCGCTACTATCGTGCGCCAGGCGAGAGTTTTACAGCAGAATGCTCGAATCAAGCAGTAGCCGCTGACTGTCGACATGGCGCTTGACTCGGCGACCTCAGAAATTTGAGAGGGGATCCAGATGGGGGAGGGACAGGAGTTCGCGGGCGCATCAGAAGGGGGAAAGACGAAGGACGGGCTACATCGGTCGCGAGCGGAGCAATGCTGTTCATGGTTTCGGCACTGCGCCTTGGGCCACTATCCCAGCTGGAGAAGGGGAGGGCCCGCGCCCTTGCGTCTTCCTCGACTGTCAGCATTCCTGGGGGGATCGTACATGGAATCATCTTTGGCTCATTTCTGTCAGACTGCTAACTGAGGCAAGCAGTGTGCGATCTGGCAAGGTGAGGTCTCTCTGTGTTTAATTAACAATCTGGCGTCTAGCATACAAGACTCTAAGCTTGCCCCCTCTAGCACCCAGGGGCGTGGGCGATGAGTATATGCAAGGGTTTGGCCTCGTGCCCCTCCTGAAACACAATACTCCTGTTCCGCCATTGTCGCGGATTGTCGTCATGACAATTTCCCTGAGCCAGAAGTGACTTTCATTTTTCCATGTATGGTCTCAGCTGTTGCAGGATTATTCCTATCAACAAACACATGACGTCGCAGCGCCCAGACGGAGTTTTCATGTTGAAAGCTTGACTCGTCTGGACGTGTAAACTTTCCTTGAGATGGTTTGAGTCAAGAGCCAGACCATCCAGGTAAGATTTTGTAACGACGGCCCGCGAGACGTAGGTGGTGAGGTGATGCCAGGAAAAAAGAATATCTGTTCAACTTCAGTGTTCCTTCAAAATGCATTCTTTTGGATGGATTGTACCTTATACAAGGTATGTTGAGAGGAAGCAATGTTACGTTGCTGTGCCAACCCTAGTAAATGGCAAACCCGTTGCCCTCGGATTTCATGGATAGACATGCTAGTGCTTAATGCTTTGCACTAAGTGACTGTTAGCTGCCCCATCTTGCGTCGTTCATGTGTATTCATCTGAGACTTACTTCAGCAGGAATTTGAAGAATTATTCGTCTATCCATGCTAAAGGTTAGAAGCAGGTCTGGAGTTGTGGAAGGTATAACTCCATCAACGCTGAACTTGAATTGCTTTGCACCACTGGTGGTTGTGTCAGATTAATCTGGGCAAGATGGACATCGCACGTACGTCACCTCTAACTTAATGCCAAAAGGCCCGAGGCGGTCGTCAAGTATCTCTTTCAAATCATTGAAAAAGACGTCTGTGGTCATGACCACGTCGCTTTCTGGCTTATCATAAGTTGATGAAGCCGCATTATTGGAAGCCACAGTAAGTTGGGATTGCGACGGATAATAGGTGGAATCCGAAGCGCAATCTGAAGGTTCAACTTCACAGGACTGATATTCTGCTCCGATGTTTTCCGAAGTATTGAATGACGAGAGCTTCATAGGCGGTGTAGAGATCGAAGGAGGCCTCGCAGGGGAGCTGCTCATAGATTGACGCCTTGTTAGAGCCTTGTCCCCAGGGCTGGAAGTCAGGCCCTGGGCCAGGGTTTGTGGGGACTCCCTTGTGCAAATCCGTTTGGCGGGAGGCGTTGATCCCGTCCCTGCAGGTGATTTATGTGGAGGAGTGGAGGGGCTGGTGAAGAGCCCCTTGTGCTCTTCGCCGGACTCTTTGATACCGATTCCCGGTCGGTTTCTTGTGATGAAAAGGCCTCGCTCTTCGGGTGCTTCGTCGGCGTTGTAGGAGGATCGGACTTGGAGGAGACAGGACCGTACCGCATGGAACGTGGTGACGCATAGATCTCGAGGGAAGGTGATCCAAGATGCTTCAACTGTTCGTAGAATCCGCGGAACTCACGAGGAAATTTTCGTCTTTCCAACCAACCCCTTGATGTTCTTCGACCATCTTGGTGTCAATGGTGTCCTCGATATTCTGAATGGCTTTGATGGTCTCGTAAATTTCGACATTTTCCCGAAGGCTGACCTGGAGCCATTCTGTCAGGCTGCTAACTGAGGCAAGCAGTGTGCGATCTGGCAAGGTGGGGTCTCTCTGTGTTTAGCTAACAATCTGGCGTATAGCATACAAGACTCTAAGCTTGCCTTCTCCAGCACCCAGGGGCGTGGGCGATGAGTATATGAAAGGGTTTGGCCTCGTGCCCCTCCTCCTGAAACACAATACTCCTGCCCCGCCACTGTCACGGATTGTCGTCATGACACATTCAAGTTCAGGTTTGTCACATTTAGAGCCGGATAGAGGTTTTTCCAGAAACGGATTAACTGTGGATTTCCGCGTGTATGTAGTTGCATCAGAGTCTGAGGCCATGATAAAGTCGATAATGAAGAGAAGAGGTCTCCGCAGGCGAGGAGTGCTATGAAGACGACTTTCTTGAGTGGCTGAAGTCATATGGCCCCTCTGACAACGCTCGCATTCGCGGGAACCCTACACTCAACACAGCCCTTGCTCAAGACCTTCCACAAGTCGATACTTTCATGGTCTTCTGACGTTCCTTTGTGCCTTCAAAGGACTACTGCCTGGACTCGCACAGAAACCTAATGTTATTTTGTTTAGAGTAGGCACCGTCCTGCGCCGACCAATCGACTGACAAACATAGTCTTCTCGGCAGCAACGGCAGCAACCGCCACTTAACAAAATAGCCATCATGTCCCATGGACCATACGCCCTCGTCTTCGCCGATCGTCGACTTACACGACTCCTCAAGATCGATTGCCGTCGGATGGAGCAGCTTGTGAAACTCGTCAAATGGCTGAGGAAGCCTACCAACATTGTGACACACAAGGGAATGAGCCATGGGCAGAGGAGTAGGCCACACCCGCCACACGACTTGAAGGACACCGCAATAGTGCTTCTCCAAAATGGAGCTGATGCCCGCTCCAGCACCGAACGCCACGGTGACCGATCAGATGGAGAGAAAGGGTTGAGGAATCTTGGGATGTGCAGGGGTCTGTGGAAGAGATTCCCAGTAGGCCTGTACAGAAGAGACCTAATTCAGAGGAAAAACTGCGCAACATCTTCATTACACTCTTGTTTCCGTTGCCTGGAACGGGTTGACGCTGCAAACACGTGTTCAGTCCGGTCCGCCAACCATTCCTCCATCTCAATTGGAGATGGGAACCAGCATTGAAGCGGAAGACTGATGGGCGGCTTGTCGATATTCGTTGACGGTCTTCGCGAGCTCCTTCATGACTGCTCTATGGAGGGCGATATTTTGCTGAGGGCTGCCATCTGGGCCAACACGAGTGTCCAAACTCTGTGCTAGCTGGCCGCGAGCAGAATCGCTCCAGCGCAGCTTGAGCAGTTTAAGGAGATCTATGACCGATTCTGTCCAGTTCAAATCGGGACGGTTCTTATTGGCAAGCTCCTCGAGCAGGTCTTCCATGCTGACCGGTCGACTATTGCCCGTGGTAGATTTCTTCTCCGCAATGGCTGCAATCTCTCGGATGAGGTTTGGGGACCATAGAATAGGCCCTGGGGGACGGCTAGGAGGGCCGAGAGGATGGTCGTGGATGCAGGGCCCGATAGTTTATATCGCTTGTCTGACATATTAAATACTAACCATTCTCCGCTATGAGAGGTGCTGTCGCCACCTCCGTCGCTGGTATGACTGATAAGAGCTCCTTTGTATATGCTGCCGCGGTACTGGCTGCATATCCCTGCCATCTCTTGTTCTTGTGGAAGTCGGCATAGTCGCAGATGCCGCGTATGACAAGACATGGAAAGCTGTTCATCAGACCGGCTGCCTCCATCAGATCACGCCGCCAAGCTTTTTCTCGGAGCTCCCCCAGCTTCCGCAAGAGAGCAACACCTCAGCAGATCCTTCTCGCCCACCCAATTGCACAAGCCACAAGTCCCAAAGACCTGTCCGAAATCACACAGCGCACTGTGCAAACATGCGAGCAACTCCTGCTCTGCGTATGCAGGTGACGAGGGTGTTGAGATCATCTGGCCATGTTGATCCTAAGAATGGAGTGTACGGTTCCTACTACATACACCCTGCGCTTGCTCGGCCTCCCCTCGCCATTCTCGAAGACTGCTGACTAGCTTTTGAATTAGTTTTCTGGGCCCGTGGGGCGATCTAGGTACGATTTGCATTCTGCCCACCGGCGTTGTCATCCCGCGGCGTTGGACGACGAAGCACTGCATGCTCGCGGATCCATAGACAGCTGACATGGCGAACCACAGGCTCGCAGCCGCAGAAAGGCATCACGACCTATGCCCTCTCTCCAAACCGCCAGAACCCCACGGCTGGCATCCTGAAAGCCGCCGTGTTCAACACGTACCGACGAACATATCATCAAATATTCTACTGGCTCCCTCCATTGGTCCTTGCTTATGCCGCGATGCAATGGGCGACAGAGAGGTGAGCGGGCCATTGGCTTGACGTAAGAGCTTCGGACGCGCCTGTGCTGACATCCGAGCAGAAATGAATACCTGAACTCCAAGCCCGGGCGCCTCGAGGCAGAGGGAGAGGAATAAGTCACATCACCCACCCTACAAGGTTCGGTCGCGACCAGGCCAAGGAGTGTACTGTACATACAGGGAGCGAGAGAAAGTGAGAATAAACGTGATTTTCAATACCGCATTTTTTTCCGCGCGGCCGCTGTCTTGGTCCATTTTTTCCGACGCCGTGAATGGGGGCATTATCGCAGCCAGCGCTGACCGCCATCCTTTCAACATTCTGGCCAGGAGATGACTGACAACCTCCATATTGTTGAGCCCGGATGAAATGCTCGTCGTGTCGCCAGGACAAATCCGCAGATGCGGGACTCCATTACCAACCGAGAATAACTTCTTACCCAGGACCGATCCGAGGCATGTCATGGTGTTCCGAAAGGCTGCTCAAGTATCTATTGAGCTCCTCCACTCGTTCCTTGTGTGTTTTGACTCCCTCTCGTTTGAGTCGTTCTTCCAGCTGTGGCACATTAGTATATCCACGCATTCTCTCTTGGAATACATACCCTCTTCCTTCGTTGTTCCTCGTACCGTCGTTCTGCCTCGGTCTTCAGTCGTGTACTGACCTCATCGTCCTCGGTTCTGGGACCTGGACTAACATCCTCTCCATCCGCCATACCCATCTTCTTCCGCTCCTCCTTGACCAACTGCTGGTCTTCGTCTTCTAGCTTTCTCAACATGACCGACCGATCCTCGAAACTCCCGTCCTCGCCCCCGCCCGAATCCTCCTTGGCCTTCTTCTTTTTCTTTTTCTTGTCTACCTTGGCATCTTTCACACCCTTTAATTTCAGCTTACCCGTAGATGGAACCGAGGCATAGTCGCCAGAGGACATCTTGCTCGGGCCACTGTGCTCTCGGCGGTATGTGATAGATGAGGAACACTTCCACCACGTGTGTCGACTGACAAGATTGAGCCGGAGTCCACGGTTTGGTGGAGAGGAAGGCCGCCAAGACGTGACTGAACTAGCTCCAAAACACCAATACCAATGTGCAGGGCAGTGACGGATTCTGCGGCTCACCACTCACTCCTCCACATCATTTCCCACCCCCCGGACGCAGGTTGAAAGCCTCGAGTTTTGCCAGTCGTGTGTTGTGTCGCCACCAAGATCTAAATAAGATGTGTCGCATCTGTGGGCGCATGATAAAATGCGTCTTCGAGTCGATGCCTTCGAGGAGCGGACCAGTGGTGTCGAAGAGGTAACATTCTGGTTGCTTGTATTCTCCCGGTTCTGATTTTTCTAGGACCCGTCTGGCGCCGTCTCAATCACGGTCACATCATGTTTCCTCTCGATGCCTGGTGCGCAACGCCCTCAATCTGGGGTCTCCTGTCTCGACACAACTTCCAACCTTTCTGCTCCCCTTTCGCGCGAAACTACACCAAGGAGCAGCCAAGCAAGAAGCCAGTGCAACACGACAGTTCCATAACACACCACAGGAGATTCTTCCAACGATGCTCCAGACTTCTCAGCAGGGCTCCACTGCCCTGGAGCTGGATTCAGACCCCTCATCCGGACTGTCGGTCCCATCAAGTTCGAGCAAGCCTCTCGTTCTGTCCAAGTCGCTACAACAGCTTCTTCCCGCATTAGAGGCACAACAACCCCACTATATCACCGCGCATGTTCACCGATTTCCCTACCTCCTCACTGCCGGAGATACTCTTCGCCTACCGTTCCACATGAAGGGTGTGCAAACCGGGGACATATTGCGCCTTAACCGCGCCTCCATCATCGGTTCGCGCGACTATACTCTCAAGGCCGGCACAAACTCCACTGAATCGTATGACCGCAAACGAACAGGGGAGCCGAATTATCTCGACGAGCGCCTATTTGAGTGCCGGGTGAGGGTGATGGGCCTCGAGAGCGGACCGATGATGCTGAAGGAAAAGACGAAGAGACGGAATCGTCGCGTGAAGACGGTGCGAAGCAAGCATCGACACACCGTGTTGAGGGTGATGGAGGTGAGAGTGAAGAGCTTGGACGAGTTGAAGAGGGAGCCTGGCATGTTGCTGCTCGAGTAGAGTCTTGGCCATGCCACTGGAAGGAATATGTATATCATGTGGGATGCTGGGGACTGGCACGCTGCCTCGGCGTCCGCTGGGCCTTGTCAAGGGTCGAAGCGTGGCGGTGCTGCTTTTGGAGTCGGAGAAATCAAAACCCACAACAAGACTATTGTGGCCGTATAAATGACTGTTTGAGACTAGTTATGAAGTGCCAACGCTGAGATTCCAAAACTGCGACCTCGCAAAGTCAATCACTCCACAAGACTCTCCCAGATTCGTTACTGTGAACCGATCATTCCCTTTGAACGCCGCCACCCGCTGGCCCCGATGCTGCTGCCGGTAAACTGGTACAGTACACCACAAGATCGTAAAGATAGTTATCACCAATCTGGAATGGCAACGTCACTCTTCGTGAGTCTTCGTTCTCTCCCTCGTCCGTTCGTTCTTTCTCATCTCATCTCGAAAGCGGGAAACGTCATGCGATCGCGGAGATTTACTTTGAACTCGAATATACCTTCTTCCGAACCGGCGTATCTAAGAAACAGCGTTAGCTCCAAGGTGCAGCAGAGGACGTCTGGAGGGACGTACAGGTATCGACCGTCAGGACTGAAGCCAATCCCGGCCGTGCCAGGTCCCATCTCTCGGACCACATCCACCACACTGGCGGTGAGCGATCCAGGCGTGGCACTAGAACTGCCAGCGAGGACTCTGTGCCATCCCGAGGTCGGCATCCAATTCCCATTGGCGTCCATGGCGCGGTTTCCAGACACGCCGGTTAAGAACATCATGCGAGCTAATTGCATGTCCGCGACTGGAATCCTTCCTGCCAACTCCGAAGGTCGGCCAGTGCTGGGATGTCCCGAATTGATGGCTGCCAGCTCAGCACGGCGCGCCGTGGCGCGGACTCGCGGGCTGGAAGCACCGTCGGACCTGACATTGCTTTCAGCGGTCGCATCATTGACGGCCTGCACCCGCGCTTCGCTGTGCCCTCGAGCCCTATCACTGTTTGCCCCTCGCTGGATGGCATTCTCAAGAGCCTGGATGTCCGAACTGGCCAAGGCCACCCGAGATTCGGCACGGCGAACTTGGCGTTCCAGGTCCTCGATATGTGCCAGTCTTTGACGCCGAAAGGTTTCATGGCGTTGCAATGTTGCCGCAAGGCTTTCGGAATGCTCTTCAGAGCGGGTCGTCGGAAGAGTGGATGTTTGCGCCGACGTCTCGTGGCTGTTCCCACCACCACTACTCGGTTCTGGAACTGTGGCGGCCGCATTCAATAACCTCGCCCTCTCCGTCTCAAGACGTCTGGTGCGATTGGTGCCGAGTCTGATCTCTGTTTCGAGCTCTTGCGATCTTCGCTCGCTCGACTGTTGTTCGCTGGCCAGCTCTCGTTGACGGAGGCGCTCCAGAGAAGGTTCTGGACTGGTCCCGTCTTCTCGGGCGGCGTCAAGCTGCTCTTGCTGAGACTGGAGAAGTCGCTCCCGCGTTTCCAATTGTGGTCGAAGATGGGCCGAGAGCTGTCGTTCATCGGCGAGCTGGCGCTCCAGTTGATTGCCCAAACGCCTCTCTGCTTCAAGGGCGGCCTCGACCTGGGCCAGAGTGGCAGGTCTGTCCCCTCCATCGGAGTCGCGTGCTCTTTCCAGGGCTGACTGGATCACATGCCACGGATCAGACATAGGAATGTTGTAGGGCCGTGGTCGCGCGTCCGAACCTCTGGTGGTGGGAGTCAGGTCATCGTTGGTCGATGTGATGGGGACGTCCTCGTCGTCGGTCATGCGGCCCGGGGAAGCCGAAAGTCTGGGCCTGAGACCTTCGTCAGGCGCAAGATATCGATTTGAAGACGACTCGGAGAGGACGACGGACGCCCTCCTTCGAGGTGGATATGTTCTGGAACTCGACGATCGAGAACCGGGATTCAGCAGCTGCATGTCGTACTCTCTTCTGGGGTCGGTCGAAGTCGCCGATGGTCTGAAACGAGGCGACGACGTGTAGTTGACACTGTACGGTCGGGAGGTGGCCAGATGTTCAACGTCGTCGATGGTCGTTTCCAGCGCATCGATGACCGAGCGCTCACGGGCGTCAAGATCTAATCCCTGGTGGTAGGTCAAAAGGTCCTGTCGACTTTGCCGTCGTTGCGCCGCCCCCAACTGTGGGCTGGCCGAAGGAAGGTCGGCGGTGCTGCCTCGGGCAGAGAGTTCCCGCATTGACCTCAGCCTTGTCGAATGCTGCTGCTTGAGCTTCTCCTTGAGGCTCAGACCCCGGTACGCCGTCGGAGTTCCATCCTCGACCTCCACAATCTCGACTTTTTGTTTGTTCAGCTCGAGGATTTGCCGCCGCACAAAGTGCCTTCGGAGGTCGGCCAAGCCGACCCGGCCGTGATCTTCGGCCCAGGCCAACAAGTCCCAAGGTTCTGGCGAAAAGGTCATGGAGCGGACACAGCCCCAGAGCGTCGGTCTCGAAGATCGAAAGCTGCAGATGATGGCGCTTTCGGCCGGTTGGTCGCAATTATGGAGGAGCTGCTCCATATCAAAGACCGAAATAGAACCTCCCTGGGATGAGGCCGCACAGAGATGGCCGGAAGGAGAAAAGCACACGGCAAAGCTGTGGTCGTCGTAAACGGGATCTCCCGTGGGCACCACAGGAGCGGCGAACAGACGCCAGTCGTATTTCGGATACTTGTTCTCGGAGCCCATCCCACCATTCGGCTCGTCGGCCAGACGCCTACGATAGAAGTGGACCTCGTCAGAGTCCCCGACCGCGGCAATCACGGTCGAATCGGGCGACAGGGCGGCGTAGTTTACGGGCACCCGGTGCTGAAGAGTCGTCAAGACCTGCCGTTGCACCAGTGAATAGATCTTGACCGTCTTGTCATTGTTGCTGATGAGAACCACCGGCTCGTCTGGTGCATCTCCCTCGTTCAAGAGGTAGTGTATACTCATGGAGTTGACAATCTCGCCCCCGAGCACGTCCACATGGAGATCGTTGCCGAAGCACTGGGGATCCCCGTCCTCCTTGTCCAACTTCACGAACGCGCAATCACCGTTCACCTCGCCACCGACGCAGACCCAGCCGTGGGCGGCCGCTAGACATCGTGCTTCAAATGGGACGGTGGCTAGCAACGTATTCTGCCGGGTTTTGAGGTCGAGGAGGTACACGTCGTAGTTGCTCACGTAATAGATTCGATCATCTTCAGCCGTGCTGATGAAGTGACGGAGCTGGTGATGCGGCACGGGGATCCTGGCCGGGTAAAATTTCTGAAGAAGAGCGAGGCCTTGAGTGGATGTCAAGCATAGTTCTCGTTCGGAAACGGTCATTTCGTGGAGCCAGGGGAGTCTAGAGCGTGGAGCACATCTCAGAGCGGCGGCGCGGTGGTCGCATTGAGAAGTGATGTGCAGCCCAAGAAGGGAGAATGTGCGCTGCTACGGGTGGGTGACTGATACCGCAGTCGGAAACGTGGTGGAGGCGCAGGAGGATGATAGAGGATGAGACAGCAAGAGCAAAATGGTGATCGTTATTGTTGTTGGTGGTTAATGTTATTGACGTCAACGGGCTCGGGAGATGAGGCTTTGCCTTGGGATGGGCATAGAAGGGCTCCGAAGCGCCAGCGCGCCAAGCCCGGAGCTTCTGCTGCAGCGGCAAAAGTCGAATTTTCTCCATGTCCTGCATTCATCACCCGACTTCCATCATCAATTTTCTGCACTGCACCCCACTTTGCTGTATTCATCCTCCTTTCGCCTGTGTATTCCGTTGTTCGAGCCAGGATGATCGCCTCGAGGTTATCTAGAGCTGTAAGTGAAAGCCACCTTCTCACTCCTGATGATTGACCGGTCCCAGCTTCCACGCTCGACTCCTTCCATCTCTCGCATCTCTCAGATTAGAGCACCTCGGTCGTCGATACTGTCTCGGTATGCGTCGACCGACAGTTCGACGGAGAAGGTCAAGGGCCAAGTCATTGGCATCGACTTGGGAACCACCAACTCGGCCGTGGCCGTGATGGAAGGCAAACAACCTAGAATAATAGAAAACGCCGAGGGTGCCCGCACCACTCCCTCCGTGGTCGCCTTCACCGAAAGCGGCGAACGGCTGGTGGGCATCTCGGCCAAGCGACAAGCGGTCGTCAATCCTGAAAACACCCTCTTCGCGACCAAGCGTCTGATCGGGCGAAAATTCACCGACCCGGAGTGCCAGCGGGATATCAAAGAAGTGCCGTTCAAGATCGTGCAGCACACCAACGGTGACGCATGGCTGGAAGCGCGAGGCCAGAAATACTCGCCCTCCCAAATCGGCGGCATGGTCCTTCAGAAGATGAAAGAGACGGCCGAGTCGTACCTGGGCAAGCCGATCAAGAATGCGGTCGTGACGGTGCCGGCCTACTTCAATGACATGCAGCGCCAGGCGACCAAAGATGCCGGTCAGATCGCGGGCCTCAACGTCCTGCGGGTTGTCAACGAACCGACCGCGGCCGCGCTGGCCTACGGTCTGGAGAAAGAAGACGACCGAGTGATCGCGGTGTACGATCTGGGTGGTGGCACGTTCGATATCTCCATCCTCGAGATCCAGAAGGGCGTGTTCGAGGTCAAGTCGACCAACGGCGACACGCATCTGGGTGGTGAGGACTTTGACATCACGCTGGTCCGACACTTGGTGCAGCAATTTAAGCAGGAGTCGGGTATTGACCTGTCCAATGATCGCATGGCCATCCAGCGCATCCGGGAAGCGGCCGAGAAGGCCAAGATCGAGCTGTCGTCGTCCCTCCAGACCGACATCAACCTGCCCTTCATCACGGCCGACGCGTCGGGGCCGAAGCACATCAACTCCAAGCTGACCCGCGCTCAGCTCGAGAACTTGGTCGATCCTCTCATCTCGAAGACGGTCGAGCCGGTGCGGAAAGCGCTCAAGGATGCCAACCTCCAGGCCAAGGACGTCGAGGAGGTCATCCTGGTGGGCGGCATGACCCGGATGCCCAAGGTGACCCAGTCGGTCAAGAACATCTTCGGGCGCGACCCGGCGAAGTCGGTCAACCCCGATGAGGCAGTCGCCATCGGGGCGGCCATTCAGGGCGCCGTCCTGGCCGGCGAAGTCATGGACGTCCTCTTGCTCGACGTGACCCCCCTCTCTCTGGGTATCGAGACCTTGGGCGGCGTCTTCACCCGACTCATCAACCGCAACACCACCATCCCCACCAAAAAGTCCCAAATCTTCTCCACCGCGGCCGACTTCCAGACCGCGGTCGAGATCAAGGTCTACCAGGGCGAACGGGAGTTGGTCCGGGACAACAAACTGCTCGGCAACTTCCAGCTCGTGGGCATCCCCCCGGCCCACCGCGGCGTTCCTCAGATCGAGGTGACGTTCGACATTGACGCCGATTCCATCGTCCACGTGCACGCCAAGGACAAGTCGACGGGGAAGGATCAGTCCATCACCATCGCCTCGGGCTCGGGCCTGTCCGATTCGGAGATCCAGCACATGGTGGACGACGCCGAGAAGTACGGCGCCCAGGATCGGGAGAGAAAGGCGGCGATTGAGGCGGCCAACCGGGCCGACAGCGTGCTGAACGACACGGAGAAAGCGCTCACCGAGTTCGAAGACAAGCTGGACAAGAGCGAGGCCGACGCCATCAAAGAGAAGATTGCCTCGCTGCGGGAATACGTGGCCAAGAACCAGGCCGGCGAGGGCACCGCCACGGCCGAGGAGATGAAGGCCAAGATCGACGAGCTCCAGACGACCGCCCTGACACTCTTTGACAAGATGCACAAGGCACGCAGTGAGGAAGCCTCACAACAGACCCCTCCGGGCGGTGATGCGTCGGGATCCCCCCCTGGCGGCGAGAGCAAGCCTTGAAGTGGAAGAACGCTAAAAGCGATGTATTCTAACTATAGTGATATCCCTGTACTCGGCTTCATTTTCGGACGGTTGGGCCCCCCTTCTCTCTTCAGATCATGTTTTGACAGCTTCTCCCATTGTGTTTTATGAGGGTCATTCCGGTGCACAAAAAGAGGGGCCAGACACAGGGAGGGTGGCGCGAGAACCGGGCACCGCCGTAGCAGCAGTGGCGACGTTCATGTCTGATTTGGTGCAAGCCATGCCTGATCGATCGGGAACGAGAAGAGCAGACACAGGGTCCGGGAATGAAGCATTATGTAATTAGTCGTCATAGCTCCGGTGTTTGAATAGATTCTCCGCTCCTGTTTGATTGCCCACAGGGGGGCAAATGGTGAATGCTGTTGTGACATTTTCCCCGGCGATACACGGAACCCGGATCATCATTCTCGCCATCATGGACGACTGAGGATTCGAGGATAAAGCGGATGGGGCGGGGCCAATCAGTAGCGTCGAGTGTGGCCAAAATAACCCGTATTGGCCTTCGCTCTAGGGAGGCCTGGGAGGTCATTTTGTGCACGCACGTTGCCCCTCAGCATAAGCGTCAGATAAGTGAAAGAGGCATGGTGGCAGGTGGAGATATGCAGTATCCCTGTACCTGTACGGGCTTGGCGAATTGGCGAACCCTATAAGTCGGTCACACACTGCGGCTAGTGAGATGGCCTCGAACAGGCGACACCAGACATCATACATTCCCCCAACTCACTAATTCATGGTGGGGAGCCAGTCTCTGCTCCTCCTGATTTCTGATACGAAGTGGCACGCGAGTTGGGCCGTGGCGCCGGTGCCCTCACGACGGTGCCTCTGGGCTCGCTGGACGATGATTCATCGGGGCCCTGCTGGCCCTGCACCCCCCAACATGCTGAACACGACTGTGTCGGACGGAAGCCGGGAAGCAAGATGGTGGTGGAATAATAGATGGCACTTGGTGCGTTACCCAAAAAAGGAGCAGTGGCGACTGGCGTGAGAGTGGTATCGCTGTGGGACAAGACTAAAAGTGGGACACTGTTTTGAGTGGATTACGGTGGATTTGTGCATTGGATTGGGTTGGATTGCAGATTGAGCAGTGCGGATTGGGTGGGATTTGAGTGATTTGATGGTTGCCTCAGACCATCAACGCGGGCCTCCGATCCCCATTCGCACACCTGGCTTGATTTTGACGAGACTAGCTGCTCCAGACTGGGCGTTTACTGGCGTTTTGGCTTGATAGCACCCAACTCAACCTCTCCGTAGGTAAACCCTACCCGGGCTGAGCTGAGCGGACTAGAGTCAGCTAACGGATACTGACGTTGTTATTTTGCTTTTTCCCTTGCATCCCTTCCATCCTCCACCCTGCCACCTGCCACCTGCCTATTTCGCCCCCATATCCCTCTCTCCCTCCTTGCGAAATTTTCTCCCTTTCGCCGCCGTCGTCACGTCCTGTCTTCTTCATCTCTTCCCTTGTGCTGCCCGCCCCTCGGTTTTGCTTCGTCTACCTGTTGTCGCGCCCGCTCCGGCTGCGTCCATGCGTCCATTGCACTAAGGTGTCCTCGGCCACGTCTGCCTCGAGCGCGGAGACAGTCGGCGCCATGTATTCACACCCCCAGCCCGACCCGCGGCCGGGTTCGGACATGGGACAAGAGGTATGTCGGTCTCTTTTGCACCTCTCTGTTCCCTCCTTTTTCTCGTGTATACAGGACCATGTCGCCACCTGAGTCATGAGTCCACGGTGTGTCATCAGCTCCCTGGGCCAGCTGCAGTCGTCATCCGCAGCCGTCATCCGCAGCCGTCATCCGCAGCTTTGGCATGCATTGTCGATTTGCGAATCTGGCCTCATGTGACTCCTTAACCGGACACGCCGCTACTGGTCTTTTCGCTTTGGGCTAAGCTGGCCCCTTCTTGGCGCCAGAGTTCAGTATACACCCTTCTTCCTTCCTCTACTAATCCTGGCACACTGGATGACACCATATTTCCCTTTGCCACCGCCACGGCGTTGCCGCTCCCTCGGTGTGCCTTGACGAGCGTGCACTGGGACTATTTGTCTATCCACCATCACATCCTGGCTCGGAACTTGTGTGAGGGATAGGCGAGTGTCGGTGGACCACCCGTCTTCCTAACCGGTTCTGGACCTGATGTCGTGACCTTGCAGTCTTTGCTTGCCGTCTTGCTTGCTATCTTGCTTGCCGTCTTGCTGACGTTCCTTCACTGACTCCTGATGATCAGCGCCCGCGCTCCTCGTGGGAGGCATCGTATCAGGCACCAATCCGGATGTACCATCCAGCACCTCATCGATCGCCCAAGGCCCGGGATCCCATGGACCCAGAAAGTTCAGACAGCGACGTTTCGGTTGTCGCCGGGGATGACTATCATTATGCACACCCGTTGACCGCCCCGGCTCCGCTGCCGGCTCCCCCGTCGAAGCATGCTCTCGAATCGTCCGACGCCGTTCAGGCCCGGCTGGAGGAGCTGACCCGGGTCGAGGAGTACAACCTCAAGAAGCTGGAGCTCCTCAAGGCCAAGCGCAAACGGAAAGACGACAAGATGCGGCGTAAACGTGAAATCCAGGACCTAAAGATCAAAGCCATTTATGAAGCGCGCGAACGCCGCGACGCGAGAATCACGGCGCGGCGCCAACGAGAAGACGCCGCTTTTTTGAAGTTTGAGCAGGACCTCGACGAGGAAGAGACCGTACGTGATGGCCGGATCTTGTGTGTCTGCTGGGCCCTAACCAAGCTAGAATCTTCGCCGTCGATTGAAGCGGCTCAAACGTGGGTTGCCCATGGATGAATCGTCAGGGACCGGCCGAAGCATGTCCTCCGCTTCCATGTCACCACCTGGACCTTCCTTCTCGACCGTCCCCCCACCGCCGAAGCGTCACCAAGTCGGACCTCCCGGGCAGCCTGATGCGGTCAATACTGCTCCTCCGCCTCGTCCCGCCCCGCAAGGCGTTCCCCCCGGCCCGTCACAGAGCGGCATCTCGGGGCCACAGTATTCCTTCTACCAGAACCCCGGTCCTTCTTACGCGGTGCCGTATCATCAGAGTCCCAAGTATTCGACCACGCCTGTCCCGGCTCCTTCGACCACTCCCAACGGCCCACCTCGTTCGAGCCATGGGCCGGCCGAGCGAACGCATTATGGCCACATCGGGGGCCCGCCCTCCCCCCCCTTGTCCCGGTCTGTCCACAATTCGACGCCTGGACCGGCGCCGCCGGTCAGTTCTTCCCAGCCACGACAGATGTCGTCCAGCTACGACACCCGGCCCCCTCCCACCACGACGTCGTCCGGGTTCGCGTCCATTAACATGCCCCAGGCCTCCTCCGGCTTTGCTCCCATTAACGCACGGGCGACGGCTACTCCCCCCGTACCGCATGCGAACCTGGCGAAACCCATTGAACCCGACACGACCAAAACGCCGAGTCACCCCCAAATCATCGACCACGGTCTGGACGGTGCTCGATACCACGGCTACGGCACCACCCCGACCACCAACGCGACAACGGCACCGTCGTCAACCTCGAGCAAGCGGACCCCATCGACCACGCATCCCTACCAGATGTCAGAGGCTTTTGCCAATCGGCACCACCACTGTGAGCGTGTGGACAGCTTGAATCGAGGTATTTGGACTTCCCATGGTCCTGGAGGCACGCAGGAGAATCCCACCGGCCCCCCGGTGGAAATGTATCTCCGCTGTGACCACGATGGGTGCCGACGCATTGATTGGCGCACGGTGCACGGTCTGCAGTGCCATATCGTCAAGAATCACGAGCAGCCCAAGGGGACGATCGGCAGCCTCGAAAAGGCCCTGGATCGTTATGGCGTGCCGGTCCGGGAAGTCGAAGACTACGAGCGCCAGCATGGACGGGGGACGGCAGGCACCGTTGCCGATCCCAAGAACCACAAAATCAAGACCAAGACGAAAGAGGCTTTGGTGAATCATAAAGCCGGTGTTCTCAGGAGAAATACCCCTACTTCTTACGGGATCGATCCCAGTGCCCGACCCGCAGGGTACAAGCCCAGTCCGACAACGACGCGGGAAAACTCCACCCGGCCTGATTCCGTGAAGAGGAGTCCGAGTGCAAGCACGGCCACAGCCGGATTCGTCCAAGATGACATCGTCTACTCGGATGAAGAGGAGGTCAAGGAGGCCAAGGAGGCCACAAAGACCGCCCCCCTCCTCGCGAGCCGGCCAGTCAACAGGTTCGAAGCCATCAGAACGGACTGGCACAGCACCGTGGGCTCGATCGAAACGCCGTCAAAGCCCGAAACAGCCGGAAACAAGGTGCCACGCGACGCGGACATGACTCATACATCTCCTTCCGCTGTTCCAGCACCAACCACCAGTCCTGCGGCCGGCGATTCGCACTATATCGGAAGTGTCGTACCTGACAGGCGGCCCGCCGTCAGCATGACGCCTCCCCTTTCCGATCTATCGAGGACGGTTTCCATTCCCGATCCTTCGAAAATAGCCTCCAACGACAGTGTCCCCGCATGGAATGGGACCCCGTCAATGATGCCTGACAGCACGAGTCTTCTGCAAGCCCGGACACAGCTGATACATGATCCAGTACGACCGATGGAAGCACATCAGGTGAAGGAAGAGGGCGGTCCGGCTGCCATCCCCACCCCGCCGGCGCAACCCTCTGAAGACACAGATACGCAGATGAGTGGAGTCGCCGACGAAGGCCCAAAAGTCGAAAAGAGCGTGGATGGCGTGGTAAATGGAGATGCAAAGAACGATGAGTCAGCCGTTGACCCGACGAGACAGGGCTCAGGGCCACCACCAACAGCCCTTGAGGGAAAGGAAGACGGAGAGAAGAATAATGACCAAGTCAAAGAGGCTGTCGCAGCAGCCCCCAACGGTAGAGGCCCAAATATGCCGTCGCCCCTGATGACCACCAAGTCATTGGAAGCGTCTGGGACCTTCAAGAGGATGAGTCGCCGATCCAGTGCAGCCAGGAAAGGACTGACTGAGATGGATGTCGAGTTTGCGAGGGATGGAGACAGGCCCAAGGAGAAGGAAGACGGTGGTGATGACGATGGGGATAGCATCACGGTGGCAAGCAACACCACCACCACCAGAGACAGGAACAAGGAGGAGAACCTGAAAGATCGGGAACGGGAAACGGCCAGGACGCCACCAAGACGAACGGCCAATACCAGGCTTTTGAGGAAGGGCAGGGCGTGAGGAGGCTGAGCTCTTCTGGTGGACAAAAGATGCATCCATGCTACGTTATGGTTATGGAGAGAGGAGCATTTCTTCTGTGGCTGGTTTTTCTTGTCGTGCATTTTGAGAGCGAACATGTGGCAAGCACTCGAACTTGTTCTTGGTCATTGATGTGTCAAGAGATGGGCCGGTGGCGTGGTGTCGGAATATCAAAAACGCTGTTGTACCATAATAGGGCGGGGAAGGGTGGAAATTGTGAATGTCGTCTGGTCACCTCACAATCCGTCTGGCGGTGTCCTGTTATTCCTGTTTCGAGGTTTCATGAGCTTGTGTATGCTCTTACAGCTCGCTTGTCTTTACGTCCATGTCCGAGACTATGATTCTGTGAGAAGGTCCAAGTTGGATCGTTGTTCCATGTGATAATATTTCACACTGCACATTGCGCTTTGATTCTCGTGTCTTGCTATACTGACAGCCCAAGGTCACGAACTGCAGCATCCGCCCACTGTACTCTTCCAGTACATCCAAGGGGGAGGAGAGGGGGAGAGAGATCCCGGTACTGGTGAGATATAGGAAGACCAAAGTAAAATATCCAAAATATCCAAAAAGAAAAAATAACAGATGGAGTAGTCCATTCAAGGGCTGGTCAGGTCACGCTCGCTCAGAGGATGCAATCATGATTGTACGGTTCGGACCTCGTGGTTTGTCATGGATGAATGTTAGAAGGATGAGTGAGTGGAGTGCATGAGCAAGGCTTGCTGTGGTTTGCTTGTCTCACCAAGGCATTCTACTTGGTCAGGTAGAAAACGATGATAACCATGTTGGCCGTCTCCATCCGTTCTGTTCTGCGATTTCGGTTTGATCGCTTCATGCTGCTAGTGACATGACACAGCAAATGATCACCCTGAGCAGATATACCTACCGCGTGGAGAGATTCTTGCCCATATTGTACTCGCGTCTTCATTACCATTGGCATCATCGGATCAACGCGCCGATTCCAGCCCAACCCAGAACAAACCCACTTAATGCTTCCGTAAAGAGCCCTCCTCCCAACCAAATCTCCCTCCAGGCGCCGCTGCCGTTCCCACCTTTTCTTCCTTCATCTCCTCTACTACCGGTACTTGTGCTTCCGGCAAAGTATTTTTCTGGTCGCCCCCGCGCGAGGATGAAGTGCACAAGGAGGGAAATAACGCAGCTGCTAGCGAGGTAGAAGAGAAATCCGGTCGTGGACTCGAGGCCGAGGACGCCGGCACTGATGCCCAGTAACAAGCCGGATATAGAGCGGATGTTGGAGAGAGTCTGATGCGAGGCCATCCGTCTCCGATTAGCTGTTGCTCCGTAAAGGAGAGAAATAACAACAGATAGACACAGAAACACAGGAGAGGAAGGGGAGGGCTAAACGTAAACATTTTGGAGACGCACCCTGCTGTTATGCGCCAACGACTCTGGGACCAAGGGGTGCAAGAGGAGAGACAGTTCGTGTGGTGTATGTTGCATGTTGTAAGGTTTCGGTTGCAGAATTCAAGTATGAAAAGAGACGTCCATATTTCTGAGGGACACTTCAGTACCTGCAGGAGTTGGAGATGGGCCTGCCGACTGCGGAGGTAGGTGGTACTTGGCATCCAGTGGTGGAGGCTATATTGTGAATGTGGACTCGCAATTACATCACAGCATAGAGACAGGGGAGAAAAGGCTGATAAATCTGATTTTTCTGTCCCAGATAGAAAATTCATATGTGGGTCATGAGGCTATGATACGTTCAGGGTCATCAGGGTGAATTAAGAGATCGCGCATTGACCGTAAATCCTGCCAAATACCAGCTTCCGCAGAACATGGCGAGAAGAGGGATAGCGCCTTCATGTTCACACGATCACGAAGACCGAGCCTTGTCGCAATGGCCCAGAAGAAAGCCGATGGAGCGGCCGCCAGCAGACGGGCTGAAAACGACAGTGGTGGCCGACAAATGTGGAGCCAGCGAGCAATTTTACAATTTTCCTTCAGCTTGTGCTTCCCTGACTTGCTCAAATACCTGGGGCCTGTCAGCACACGGACCGAATTTTGTGAACCTGAACCTACCTTGAGCATTTTGTTTCGCGCGCCCATAGCATTGACCCCTCTGGCCTCCAGACCCTTGTCATCCAGTTGGATCAATTCTTCCCATTTGAGGTCCTTCAAGTTGTCTGTGTACTTGTGCAATCTCAGTGAGCGCAGCCACGCCGGAATGTCTTGTAGCAAGCTTGGATCCGTTGGATCTTCCGGCGGCTTCGAACTCCCCCGTCGGCCTCGCGGAGAGCGGCCTCGAGCGATTTCCGAGTGGTCGGACAAGTAGCCTTCCGCGGCGGCGCCAAACTGTCCCATTTGAGGCATCAGACTACCAATGCCAGCACTCATCATGATCGGAGTTCCTTCGTACGCGGCGAGAAATCCGTTATGCTGCGGCGAGGAATAACTCGGCTGGCCCAGAGGCGTCTGCAAAGGCAGACCCGGCGAGTTGGGCCGGGACCGTCGACCTTGGGCGGCGGCAATCTGCTGTGCTTGAATGGCGGCCACCTGTTGCGCATTGAGGATTTGTCCCTGATCATTGATCATGATCGTGTTGATCCCGGGGATCCCTGAAGCCGTGACGCCGGGCGTCAGAGGAGGCTGACTTTGAGGTTGGGGTTCGTTGGACCTGGTCCGACGATACTTCTTGACATCATCCAAGGCAATGCGGTTGTTGACCGTCGATAATGCCGCCAGTTTCATGGCCGTGGCATTCGCGATCATATCGCTCTGCGTCGGCGCCTGACTGAAGTTGGGCACCATCGGAGTGTTGGTCATGGACGCCCAGCTTTGGTTGCCGACATTGTACGGTGATAATAGGGGCATGTCAGCGGATAAATGATCCGGCGCCGTCAGAGTCGTGCTCTGGATATTACCTGACTGCTGGCCCAGCGGCCGCGGGGAACGCAGCGGCGCGGATGGCTGTGGTTGGGTAAACTGGCCCATCGGCTGTTGCTGGCCAGAGGACGACTTTGGTCTCGAAATGGGAGGTTGCGCCGTCTCGCCCTGTCGCCAGTTCAGGCTATCCGTCTTGCTTTCTCGCGGAGCCGAGATGGTGGGAGTCACGAGCGAGGAGCGATCTCCGAGAACGGTGCTGTTTCGGTTGGATGGGGGGGCATTTCCCGTCTGCTGAGCATATTCGGCCTTTTGCTGGGCGATGGCGGCCGCGGCGTCGGGAAACATGGCATGAATGGTCGACGTGTCCAATCCAGAGTTGCGCTTGTTACCCGCCGGGGAGACCGGGACGCGGGCGACAGAATTTCGTGGATTGTCGACATTCAGTTTCGACATGGCATCACTCAGGCGGCTGGACATGGCATCTACCGAAAAGGTCATCAGTACGACGGCATCCACGAGGAAGGCGGGCCGGCCGCGCGTCCCACGGTTGATCTACCTTTCTCACCGAAATTTGCAGGGGACAAGACCCCCGAGATGGGATGGCTCTTGGACATTTGATTGAGGACTTGGGCGAAGAAGCGCTGTTGCATCTGGGTGGTCTGCTGGATGAGCGCGTACGTCGCCGCGGTCCGCTCCGCCTCGCTGAGCACTCGAAACCATTGTTCAATGGCACTCAGCTCATCCTTGAAGTCCTGGTCCAATGTCGCGGCCGCCATCTCCTCCAACATGGTCTCGTATTGCTCAATATCCTGAATCCATTGCTCACCCAGCTTGTTGGACTCGTCTTGGCCCCCCTGCTGCAACTGCTGATTATAGAGCACTTCCGACGCAGGACGGATGTTCCGGGACGACAGGGGAGACGAGAAGCCTGACATGTCCGCAGAAGAACGCAAGTTGTGTGTACCTGAGGTGCCGATGGTTCGCGATGTGGGAGGACGGAGGGATGTCTTGGACGCTTCTGGAGTGCTATTCCGGTTCCCAATGATGTTACTGGCCATCATCACCTTTTGTAGATTCGCCGAACACGGTCCGCGGTTGAGGTGAGGAGGGCGGTGCTAATCACGGGCGAGCGTGAGTACCAGGGCAGCCACCGGTCAGCGACGGTCTGTTGTAGCAGTGGCGGTGGTCGTGGTCGTTTGGTTCGCCGTCAAAAATAATTCTCGCAAATCAGAAACGCTCAGGACGGCCGTGGACGGTGGTATCGCGAACAGGAGCCCTAATTGGAGCCAGTCCAATGGTAGGTGTGTGGCAAAAGAAAAGGCGAGTATACGATTTTGGTGACAAGCCCGGAGGATGGAAAAAGACAGGAGGATGAGGCAGCTAGTGTCGAGGACGCGGAGAGCGCGCTGTCCCAAACACGAGGGGCCAGAGAAGCACAGGAAAGGGTAGCAAGCAACGCGTCGGGCGAGCGGCCGTACCGGTGAAGGAAAAAGGATAGCTGAAATAAGACAACAGGCAGGGTCGACCTTGGACCTAGACAAAACCGGACGAGCTGAATCCCTTCACAGGCGTCGTCTTTTTGCTGGATGCCTGCCAAGAGCGAGGCTCGGCTCCGTCTTCGAGTGTGTCCAACAGGCTTAATTGTGCGGCTCCCTGTGGCGTCGGTTATGGCCCGTGCAGCCTAGCCACCCACGGCTTGAACGGAGATTTGATCTGTTCCTTTTGCATGTTGAATCTAGCCCATCGATCAGTCCAGATCCATGAAATGGACTTTTCTCGAAGGCCAGAAACGGAGACTGATGGCCGAACACGAGAGCCTTGTCGAGGATAGCGATTCGGGAGGAGGCTGAACGTCGCCTTCAACGCTTGTATGGACAGGATGGACCCCAACGATGAAGTGCATCATCAGCACCACGACGAAATGCAAAGCGAGAGTCAATACCTAGATCCAGACATGGAGGCTGTGTCCCCATTTCCGTGGATGTCCAGCTATCAGCCCGTTGCACCGCAATATTTCCCCGCCGCTCCCGGGCCTCTTGTTTTCGAGGGCTACATACCCAGCATCATCCCACGGGATGATGATGTGCCATTTTTGGCCGAAAATCAACACCGAGGCCAGTCGGCACATGGCCAGCTTCCTGACCGTGGAAGTGCAGACAGGAGACCAGCAGAGCAACAGTCAGACGCCGGGTAACGATCTCGCCTTCGATTATCAGATTGCCCTCTAACGAGATCACAGGGATGAAGACCATAGCGAGGGTGAAGCAAGCGGCGATGGACAGAGCCATGAGGGAATGCCGTCGGGGACTCAGCCTCGGAAGCGGGGCCGACCCCGTCGACCCTGGGTGCAATCCAAGAAACGTCGGACGGGTCATTCAGGTCGAGGGGGGTGGAGCAAAGGAATGAAACTCGGTCCCCGGGCGACAGTCGAACCCAGCGCCGAATTTCATGCGCTTCACAAGGCCGCGACGAATGCCTTCATCGACGAACAAGACAGCGAGAAGGCTTTGGACTTTATCTTGAAGGCGATCGGCCTCAACCCCGAAGTCTACTCGGCACACGCTTTGCTATCAGAGATCCACTTTGCCCGAAATGAAGAAGACAAGGCCATCGCGGCCCTGTTCGCCGGCGCCCATGCTGCTCCACGGGATCCCGCGGTGTGGCACCGCGTCGCCGATTTATGCCTGCAGAGGACGTCTGGAGATCGGCAGACATCGTTGCAACAAGCGAGCTATTGTTTTGCCCGATTGATCGACATTGACGAAAAGGATCACGACTCCCGTTTCCAGCGTGCGGTGATTAATCGTGAATTGGGCAACTACGCCAAAGCCCTCAAGGACCTGGATGTGCTCCTGAAGGATATGCCTCGCAATTCAAGTGTGCTCAGACTCGTCGCCGAAGTTTGTATCAACATCCGTGAGATTGACAAAGCGAAGAAGCTGTACGAAGAATCAATTACCTATCACAAGGACAACGGTCTCGACGGTGACGAGCCTTTCACGTGGGGAGACATCAACGTCTATGTCGATCTGATCGCTCGAGATAGTGGCCCTCAATTCAACGTTGCGGTGGCCATCCAAACCCTGAAAGGATTGTCGAGATGGCTGCTGGGACGTGAGAGTGAGACGTATTGGGAGACCCTCACGGACGACGACCGCGAGTGGGACGCCGAGGACGAACCGCGACGGATACTCGTCGAGCAATACCATCCCGGCCAATTCCCGCTGGAGACCTACGGCTTCGATCTTCCCCTGGAACTGAGAATCAAGTTAGGTCTCTTCCGCTTGAAACAGGGACCGAGGACCAGGGAAGAAGCTCTGGCGCATTTTGCATGGCTCGAGCCGGAGGACCTCGGGGAAGGGGCCAATGTATTTGAGTATCCTGACCTGTTCCTGGAAGTCGCCAATGCCTTGTACGAGGCAAAGGAACACGGCCAAGCTCTGCAATATTTTGAGCCCTTGAAGCACGTCAACGCCTATTCCGATACCGACTTCTGGCTGGGCATCGCCGCGAGTTCCTACATCTGCGGTAAGAAAGACCAAGCCATTGAGTGTTACGAAGCTGCCAAAGCCACCGACATGGCGTGTGGAGAGGCCAGGACCCAGCTCTCAAAGCTCTATGCCGATCGCGGGGATAAAGAAAAGGCGACACAGAATGCTCTGGAAGCAGTGGCCATCGCCAAAAACACGGTCCGGAGGACGGAGAAGCGCAGGTACGAACGCAAAGAACAGCGGCTGGCCAGGGAGGCTGCCGAGGCCGCATTAAAGCAAGCGCGAAAACTTCCTGGCCCGGGCAAGAGGACCATCTACGACGACCTCTCTGCCACTCGCGTTTCTCAGGGTCCAGCTCGTCCACTCCGGCTGCCGTATCCCGTTCCCACCGCAGATACTCCTGATCGACTCAGACTTTACCGGCGTCAGCGTCCGACGGCCAATGAGAACGAAGCCTTCCGGCGAGAGAATGTCCTTCAACTCTATACGACCCTGGTCAACAATACCGCCGCGATGCGAGAAGGCCACGAGACGGCGCGCAATATTTGGATGGACTGCGCGCAGTCACTCATTGACGACTTCCGCCGGAACCGTGTGTTCTACCCACACGAACGACACGTCCAATTCAAGGGCTACGATCGAGAAGCACGGAGCGATGCGTTTCGCAAGAAATGGGTCAAAGAACAGGGGATTGCCAGCCATGTGGCCTTCGCCACCGAAGCGGATCAGGACTATCCCATTCCGTCCATCGAGTCAACAATTCCCACCGACTACTGCGGCATTCTCTTTTCGACATGGCTGGACATCTTTCTCGAATATGCTCTTCTCTTAGCCAATTCGCAATGCCAACAACAGTGCTACACCGTCATTGCCGCCACTTTGGATTGCACCATCTGGTATCACGAGCCGGAATCGACGCTACAAATATATATTTGCTATTTGACTTGCGCACTGGCGCTGGATGACGGGCATACCCTGTTCAATGTCGTTCTACGCTGGTTCATCCGACAGTTCCAGTTTTGTACCGACGCATATCGACTGTTCGCCGCCCTGAATCTCTTCTTCAAACATCCCAACGATAAAGGGGGGAAATACGGACAAATGGCCAACGCACCATTTCGAACAGGACCCTCTCAGAAGTTCCATTTTCGCCAGATCATGGCCCTTGACTTGAACCTGCCAGAAGACTACAACGCCCGTGGCGTGGAGGGGCCTGTTCCAGAATTCATGCGCAGAACCGGAGAACAGATGAGAGAAGAAGAGGGTGAGGACAGTGAGCGCGAGGACAGTCACCCAGGCATGTCCTCGCACTCGGGTCCGGTCGTCATCAAGCCGAAGGAGATGGATGTCGTCCTCTTGACCCTCTATGGTCATATCTTGTACGCAGGAGGAAGTTTCACCAATGCGCTCTCATATTTCTACCGCGCCTATACTTTGGATCCGAAGAACGCGGTCGTCCTGCTGAGCATTGCGCTGAGCTATATGCACGAGATGCTCAAGCGGCAAAACGACAATCGGCACATGTATCTGTTGGAAGGATGGGCCTTCTTCGAGGAATACGCCGACGCGAGAAGGGGCTGGGCCGAGGCCAAAGACGCCGAAACGCAGGCCGTCGTGGAGCGAGAAATCGCGCTCAATCGTGCGCGATGCTGGCACATGTTGGGCATGGCCGATCTGGCCGTGAGAGCGTATGAGAAAGTGTTGGCGCCGGACGGCCATGACCCTGACCGAGGGGAGCGAACCGACACAGACTACACCATGGAGGCGGCATACGCCATCCAGACAATGTATGCCCTGAGCGGAAATACCGAAATGGCCCGGCACGTCACGGAGAAATGGCTGGTAGTTGAATAATGTCAGTGTTATCAGTATCAATGGCCCGTCTCGAGGATGGGAGCCTTTATGTACAACAGGGATCATTCATTCTGTCACAGCAGAGCGTGATTCCACCATCTATTGAGGCTTCGCGGCAACCAGCTTCTCGACATCTGCCACACTTTGCTGCAAGACTTGCTGCAGCACCTTGGGGTTTTCCAGCTCCTTGGAGACTTTGGCGATGATGGAGTCGGCCAGTTCCTTCTGTTGTCGCTGCTTGACCTGGCCTTCGTACCGGACCCACGAGTCGAGGACGCTCTTGGCTTCGGCTGCGAGAGCCGTCTTCTGCTCCAACTCAAAGGCCTGGGCTTCGAGTTTGGCCGTCTCCTACCAAATGTCCGGCCATGTCAGACAACACACAGACCACAAGGGGACGAGCAAAATTCTCACCTTGGAGACCTCGAACAACTGCTTGGTGATTTCGACGACGTTGCTCAACGGCTTCACGTCCTCGATTCTCGACTTGACCGCCGCAGCATGTCCCGTCTTTGCCGTGTACAAAATCTCCTTGACTCGGCTAATCTGGCCCTCGGCCCAGTCCTTGTACGCCGGACCGCCGTACTTGAAGATGCCGTAGAAGACACTGAGCAAGCAGAACGCCACCACCGACTCTTCGTTCACCACGTAGAGCTCGTTGCTGATCGCCCACACGGCCACGCCGGTGCCGGCCGAGAGAATGGCGGTCTTGCTGGCCAGGGACGAGCCGGGGAGAGCGTCGATGATCGATTGGGCCCGCTTCTTGGGCTCTTCTGCCGGCACGTTGGAGGCGTGTCGGATCGAGGTCAGTGGTGTCGAGAGCGAAGGAAGAACCCGATACGGGAGGGTCGGTCGGAGTTTGGCGGCTCCTACAGGACCCAGGTCAGTCAACACTGCGAGCTCGCTGTGTATATTTTCTCGCTTACCGGCCGCGCTCCTCGCCAGTCTTGACGCCATGATGGTATGAATCTGCCCGCGGAAACAATCTGCTGAAGCTTGAACAAACTCGTCCGAGGAGAGCTCTGAATTGGCGCTTGGCGAAGCTAGCTTTGAACAGGTTTAGTCTCTTGGCGTGCATCATCCATGGAGTCGGATTGTAAAGGGCAAAAAGTTTCTCAAGATGCAAAGTGATTCTGCGATAGAGATCCACTTGACACTCGATCCCCGGTGTGACACCATGCCCTCCGCCAAAAATGGGGACCCGTACCAGTCCCTCATGTCAGCACCGATGACACCTGCTCAGCGCAAAGCGCTCCTCCGACAACTGCAATCGCCCGAGATTATCCAGAGCCTGCGCCGGCCTGAAATCCTCATGGACTTCTTCACGGACAGCCTGAACATGGGTGATTTGGGTCTGGCAGTCCCAGCACTCTCAGGCCTTTTCCACCTCATTACTGATCGAAATCTCGACTATCCGGCCTTCTTCCCACGGCTGTATGCCCTTCTCGACCCGGACTTATTGCAAAGTAAATACCGGTCCCGATTTCTCCGGCACTTGGATACTTTTCTTGCTCCGACAAATCACCTGCCAGCGGCGACGATTGCTTCCTTCATCAAACGACTTGCAAGGCTCTGCCTCTTTGCGCCACCTGCGGCGATCGTCGCGATTGTTCCTTTTATCTATAATCTCCTCAAGTCCCACCCGGCGTGCACGTTCATGATCCATCGCAACCCATACCCTCCTTACACGAAGACCAAAGACAATCTCGGTCGTGACCCATATGACCCCGCGGAGCCAGATCCGCAGCAGACGTCCGCGATCGACAGCTCCCTTTGGGAATTGGAGACGCTGCAGTCGCACTACCATCCGACCGTGGCGAGCATCGCACGAATCATCAGCGAGCAGTTCACCAAGCAACAGTACAATGTCGAAGACTTCTTGGACCATGGATACGGCACGATGATGGACAGCGAGCTGAAGGAGAAGAATGGCAAGAAACAGGCTAGAGCCAAGCCGCCCGTCGTGGAATACAAGATCCCCAAGACAATCTTTTTCAAAGAACAGGGAGACCATGAGGAACCGCAACATGCTATTTTGGATCTCTGGTCGTTCTGACCAGAAAGCGTCTCCAAATGGATGCCTCTCTTCGGGCCGCTAGTCCATTGGAGTTGCACTCGATTTGCTCATCCTTGAAGTGCTGTGGTATTATGAAATCGAGCGTTCAAGCGTCGGAGTTCGAGGTCCCGGACATTAGGTACAATTCAAGGATTGGAAATTGTATGGTTCCAGGGTGCGGGTAGGAAAATGGGACATGGCCTGATCGCCGATTCTTTGGCTGGGTGAGCTCAACATCTTCAGTGGCCATTCTTATGACTTGTTCTCGTCACCACCTCTTTTCCTTCTCCCCTTTCTTTCCTGCTCCCACTCTGATGACCTGCGCGTTCTATGCCTCGCTCGACCAGGTTTGTCCATCCAGCATGGCACTGAAATCTCTCCTCACTAACGTGTAAAGAGGCGGCGCAGGTCATTACCGTAATCGGGACAACCCCCAAACAGCGCCAAACCAAAAGTCATGTACTATCCACCGACACACAGAGGGCAAATCGACAACGTCTGGAATAGCAACGGGAATGATACTGAGATGGCGTGTGATCAGGCTGAAGTGAACGAGATCGAAGGATAGTAAAAATTGGGACAAAAGGTCAACTACCTGATAAACGTATTACTGACAAGATCAAGGGTCCAAAGACATCGTGCTCATTACACGGTCGATCTTCTCGGCCCCAAACCACAAGTTATTGCTCACGGAGTCCATCTCATTACGGTTCAACCGTAGCAACCAAAATAATACTCTCGGGTATCCTTTTATACAGCGTTTTCTCCTCTGATCCAAAACGCCCCTGCTTCTTATTGAAGCCAAGGCTGCCACTTACTTTCACACTTCACTTCCCATCAAGGCCAAGTGCTATGGTCTGAGGAAAGAGAGGCTAGAGACTATGAATAGTGCTTAGTGGTGACTATATGCCTGCTTGATCTCCTTCTCATAGTGTTTCTGGATCTTTCTTCGCTGTAGTTTCTGCGCCGGCGTGAGGAACTTTGAGTATTGTTAGCAGCGCTCGAATAAGACGCAATGGGAGAGTCCTTACGTTGTGAGGAGTCCACTCTTCGTCGGCGAGTACGAGGCCTTCGATGATTTCAATCCCTGTCAGTCCTCGATCTCGGCCTGCTTTCTGAATCTCTTTGAGGACGACTAGATTCAGCTTCTTGTCATGCACCATCTGCTCCAGATGGGACTCTTTGAGTCCGTTAGCGGCCGCCAACTTCAGCAAGACGTTTTCAACCGGAACGACGATGGCAATCGGCTTGACCTGATCTTCAGCGGCATAGACGCAGAGGTTGGACACGACAGGCGACGTGCGGTAGGCAGACTCAAGCTTCTCAAGGGCAATATACTCGCCGTTCATGGTCTTGACGAGGTTCTTCTTCCGGTCGATGATGCGTAGGTGTCCGTTCGCATTGAACTCGCCAATATCGCCCGTCTTGAACCATCCATCCGAGGTGATGGCCTCCTTGGTTTCCTCCTCATTATCCCAATAGCCGTCGGTGACCGGGGGACCCCGAATCCAAATCTCGCCTTGAGGAGGGTGGTTCGTCGAGAAGTAGCCAGCGTCGGGATAATCAACGAGTTTGATCTCGACGCATCCGGGGATGTCGCCCAAGGCGTGCGGGTCCCAAGCCAACGGATCTTGAATCGCACCCATGGCCGAAGTCTCGGTGAGACCATAGCCGGAAATCATCGGCGTGATGGCGTAGCTAATGAACTTGATCGTGTTCTCAGAGATAGGTCCGCCGCCATTGAAGGCGATGCGGAGACGGCCACCGGTGGCGTCTTTCAACTTCTTGAACACAACGGCATCCAGAATGCCCGCGCCGGGAAGGCCGGTCGAGAGGAGGATTTGCTTCAAGGAGAGCGCACCCCAGAACATGTTCTTCACAATGAAGGAGCTCGAGTTGACTTTACTGAGGATGCCCTTCTTGACGCTTTCCCAGACCGCAGGGACACCGATCAGAACGGTCGGTCTGAATTCTCGAATGTCCCCTTTGCAATTCCGCACCGAGGCATCCGACAGTGTCCGTGGATTGCCATAACCCATCGTTCCGCCCCAGAACAGGCACACATTCTCGAACATGTACTCGAAGATATGCGATTGGGGGAGATAGGTGAGCAAGGCATCCGAAGGCCCGACGTAGGGTCCGACGACGCTCTGCACGCCGGCCATGGCCGCGACCACGGATTTATGCTTGATGGTCACCCCTTTGGGTGGCCCAGTCGATCCGGAGGTGTACATGACACAGGCCAAGTCCTCTGGGCCCGGCGGGGTCGGATCCACAGGATTGTCGGCTCCGAGCTTTCGCAGCTCATCAAAGCTCAGGATCTTCAAGTCGGGATGGTCGGCCTTGAGTTTCTCAACATCGGCCGGCTTGAATTCGACCTCGGTGTTGTAGATGACAGTTTGGATCTCCTTGGCACCTTTGAGGATCTTGTTGAGAGTAGGGATGAGGTTGGCGTCGAGGAAGATGCCCTTGGAACCCGTTTGGACGAGCGAATGTTTCAGGCCTTCTTCACCGAGGGAATCGTACGCGGTGACAATCGGTATGGACTGCGACGATGCCGCGTGAGCCATAGCGAGCCAGTACGCACTGACGGTCGGTCAGTCATTCGCGCAACGGTCTGCAGCGGATCGTCACTTGCCTTGTAGCACCGTACAGGTGGACCTTGTCCTTCTTGCTCAGTCCGAGATTGCGCAGGGCCGAGCCACAGTCGAGAGCCAACTTCTGATACTCGACAAAGCTCATGTAGCTGTAGCCGCTCAGCTCGTAGTAGGTCCACTTCTTGTCCACCTCTTGCTCCTCGCCATCGACCATCTTTTTCACCTTCCTGATCTCCGTGTGTGTTTTCAGGATCTTTCGCGTGCCGATGGCTTTGGCGTTGCCGAACTTTGCGGCCGCTCGTGTCAGATTGTCATATATTGTTTTGACATCATCCGAAGGCCGGACGATGAGATGGTCCTTGGCCAACGGATGCCGCCTGGGAATCGTCTCGCCTTCCTTCTTCTCATAGCCTGAAGCTTCGACGCTGAAAGGTGGCTTCTTCTGCATTTGTGGCTGCACATGGCCGTAGATTTTGGGACGCGTGTCATTCTCCAAAGACATGGTAGGAACAGCGCACGAGCGCTAGAGGCAGCAGGCTAATATGTCGCGCTGGGGATGCCAAAGATGAAAGGTAAGAATGACCGTGCTCGAGAACGGAGCTGAATAGTCAACTATCTTAGTTTGCTGACCGCCGAGGGTGGGAGTCGGTAGAGAGTCGGTAGCGAGCCGGGCTAGGCAGCTAGCCGTTCGCTGTCTCCTATTTCTGATTACGTCATTGACCCCGTAGTCTAAATGGCGGAGGCGGAGCTTTGTCTGGCCGTTGTTGAGCCAATATATATTGGTGAGCTTAGTAATCATGTCGACTTTAAGACCTTAAGAGGTGTCAAAGGCATCCCACAGTTCATACTGACAATCTGGTTGACACTAAACGCTACTGGAGAAAATCAAGGCCACAGGCCGGGTTAGATCAATGTGTTCCGAGACCAATGTGCTAAATTGGCAAGGATGTGTTAATACAGTATGATAATCATGGTCATAATAATGCACTCGACTAGTACCTCTTCCTCGTCGAGAGGGAGTTGTACAGCCTATCGAAAATCTGGCAATATTTGCTCCGAAAAGGATGTATCGCGACTGGACGGCCAACAACATCCCGACCAAACGCTCGAATCCTATAGCATGTATTCGTACATTTTCATCTTTCGTCATCACCTCATGTCTCTGTACGAGTTGGGTGGGTATTGAGCACTCATCGGATAGGGCTGGGTTTGATGGTTTGGTCCGGTAGGATAGGAAGCGCTGATGCCGCGATAATACTCTTCGCCCGCCGAGTGTGGTTGTCGAAGGCCGTCAAAGGTCGAGACAGACTGCAGTCTGGGTCGAGAATCCCGCTCTCGGTCGCGCGGGTCGTACGCAGCCATCCGTGCGGCATCATACCTGTCGTTTGCGAGTTTCTCTCGTTGTCCCTCATAGTCTCGGTACCGGCGCGCGTCTTCGATGGGATCATTGGACGTCGAATGGTACGACGAGCCGTGCAGTACATCCCCTTCGGACCGTCGACCGTGGCTGGTCCCTTTGCTAATGGAACGTGAGCGATTGGGGCCGGGCCGTGGTGGTTCGGCGTAGTACATGCTCTCCGGACGTTGACGTCTCGTCTCAGGGATGTCAATCGGCGCGGGTGTCGGTCTCTGGGGTACGGCAATAGACGGCGGCCGGGGCTTTGCAGAATCGGGCGGTCGGGCACCGTTCCCCATGGAACCAGAACGGGCCAGCTTGATTTCAGGTGGTGATGGTCGTGACCGGATATCCGCGACTGAAGGTCTGTCGATATTGTCGTACGTCTTTCCTCCCCCGGGGTGGGCGACATAAGGCTTCCGTTCTCGTTCGATCGGCCGCGCAGTGGGGGTGTCATCACCATCAGCACCACCATCACTACCACCGTCGCCACCACCACCATCATCGCCATCATCACCCACCACTTCGGGTGGAGTGTTGGAGTGGGTTTGTCGCTGACGCTCGATGTTGGCATGGGAGGAAGGTGGACTGTCGCGGGATGACACGGGGGTCACGGCCGGCTCCTGCTTCTCATTCGAGAGGCGCGAGCGGAGTTTTTGAGGGGACGGTTGCCTGGTATCCTCGCCCCGCTTGCTGGCGGAGCGAGCCGTCCGAGATGTCACGTCGGCCATACTTTTCTGGCGAGAGGGAAATCTCACGTTGCAATGCGTGGACATGGCTTTTTGCAGTTTGGCTCTCACCTCGAGATCAGCCTCTCTGAGGAACAGCCTTCGCGAGATCTGCTTTGGGAAGCGCTCTTTTTTGTCGTCGGGATTGCTGATTGGCATGTCCTGAGCCGTTTTGGCCAACCGGTCAAATTCGAGGTCGGGTTGCGCCTTCAAAAGAAGGATGACCCACGTCTCGAATCCCCGAGGCGTCAAGCCGGGAATATCGGGTCTCTCGTTCAGTTTATCCTGGACCAAGTGGTGTTGGGCTTCAATCTCGCGAAACATCCGGGATATCGACGAGGTTCTGTCGTCAAAGATGGTTTGCCAAGGGTACAACTCGGCCGGGAGCTTCGTCGCTTCATAGTACCGCTGCATCTTGGACGGCGTGATGACCAGACTATGCTTCGGCTCGTACTCCTCGATCAGGTGGACCGCAATACCGCGAAGAAACTGTCCCAGGCGAGGCGTGGCTTGGCCTCGTTCATCAAAAAGAATTCCCCATACCCTCTCAAGGGTGGTGATGTCATCCGCGGGCGACATTCTTGGAGGGGCTGTCGAACGGCTTGCACGCTCTGCTTTTATCTCGTTCTCCTCGGCCTGGCGACCTGGGCCGGACGGTGGTAAAGCGGTCGCCTTCTCCATCGGCGGCGTACTTCTCCCAAAGCTGGGTTTCCTGGCTCGAGGCTGGGGTGAAGGAGGGCCTGGCAGGACGGCTTCGGGCCCGCGATAAGGCGAAGGAGGAGTATAGACCGTTGCACGATCGATGGACGGCGAGCCTGGCGCGGATGGTGAAGCATCTGTTGGCATGCTGGAACTCGGCGCTGTACTCGCAGATATTGACACGTTGGCGGCCTTGAGCTGCTGGATCAGATTGGCCGTGATCTGCGATGTGATTTGCGAAGTGATCTGGCTGAGCAGTTCCGGGGATATGGCGGCGGCGGTAGCAGCAGCACCACCACCGCTGCCGCCGCCACCACCACCATCACCAGTGGCGCCAGTTGCGCGTGCTCCGCCAGTGTAGAGGGCCGCGGCGACAGCCTCATTTATCGGCTGTCGTGCTTTGGAGTGCTGAGTCGAGTCTGAGGTATATCCATCCCTTTGTGTGATTGACGAGCCCCGAGATCTTTCACCACGATCACCATCGGGCGTTAGTTTTGCGTCAGCGAAGGCGTCCTGATTCGACGAGTCAGGTTGTACAGTCTGTTGCTCGTAGGCGCGAGCCTGACGGTGCTCGGATACGCCATGGTCGAAATCATAAGCCATGACTGAGGGTCCGGTGCCCTGTACCGTGTCCTGGATGATTCGCTTCAAATCATCCAGGTTGTGGGTCAACATGGGCTATGTAAAGATGTTCGAAATATATGGTTGTAGGACCAATAGCATAGTGCTCTGAGGATAGGTAGTGATCTGCAGATGATTTATAGACCTCCTGTTTGGAATGGCCTGATGGTGCCGCGCAAGCTGTGAGAATGTAGGATGCAGACTCGAGGAAGCGGCACAGCGTGCGAGTGGACAGTAGCAGTCGAAGTATTCTGGAACAGCATGCGATATTGCTTGCAGCTGTCAAAAGCGGGGCGCATCCACCTCGGTATATAAGTACCGGTATAGGTGGCGTCCCAGGACAGAGGACTCTCACAGACTTCAAACAACGGTGTAAGGCCGGCAGCAATCTAGAGTCGCCCGTTTTGGCGCAGAGCGAGAGAGTGAGGCATGAGGTGGAGTATGGCAGAATGCAAGGCAGTCTGAAGGTGATGCTTGTGGTGTGGTATAGTTGCGTTATCATCAGGCCTGCCAACCTTGGTTCGCTCTTCGGCGGGGCCGTGCAGCCACCAAAGGACTTTGAGGCAGCCTTCGCTCTAAAACCGGCGGCGCATGCTGAAAAGTACCACGACCCTCTTTGAGCCCTTTCGGCCCCCGTATTCGGGTGCTATCTAGAGGTTCATCACTAAAGTACCGTGCGGTAGGTTAAGGTTATGATTCTGCCTATGAGCAATTATTCCCGCAAACTCTGTCCCACCCTTTCGAAGATCCAAACTGCAAGCTAAGCGAAACTCGAAAGCCGGGCCGCGCCGAGAAGCATGACACCGGTTAGAACAGTGAACTTGGTCAGGAGGCGGGCGGGCGGGAGGACGAACCGTCCAAGGAGTGAGGCAATATGCTCTTTTGCGGTCTTTCCTCAACCCCTTGCACCTGGAACTTCAAACCGGTGCTGGCAAGGTTTAGAGACCACACACCCCCCTATCTCAGACACTTACCTAAATGCGTGTCGAATCGGAGACTCGATCCGGCAGATCCGTTTGTGTCTATCGTGGTCATGTGGCGGCGGCGCGGGCTTATGGAGCTGGAAATAATGGCGCACGGTGCGATCCAAGGCAGACTCAACCGCTGGCCATCTATGGTCAGGCTATGGACCGTGTTCGTTATCGACATATTAGAGAACATATGGCTGAAAGGTTACCTTTTTGGATCTGTCTTGAGTCAGCTCATAGTGGGCACATAGTGGGCACATAGTAAAGATCTGGATGTTTCATCATTGCCTAGGGCCCGATTCGCAGCTGTCACAGCTACTGCTGACCTAGGTAATAACCTAATGTATGAACAGCTCAATCCTGCTTTGCGCTGGAGACTCGAGTCGAGCGGTGTCGATGACTGTCGTGAAGCCTTGGTCATCCTCCATCGCCCCAGACTCGTTCTTCTGGGCTGCTGTTATGATGTCTTTCCTACACGTCGTCGATTCTGCTAATATCCTCCTCAGAGCTCAAATTCCTCACCATCATCCGAATCGTCGGGCTCGTTCTGTTCCATTTCCTCCCGTAGGCGTCTGTCTCGCTCAATCTGGTTGTGGACTTTGGTCACCAAGTCTTGTTTCGCGGCGCCCTGTTTGGCAAAGCCAGGGTTCGTCCCATTCGAGTAACGGCTGCCTGTCTGACTGCTGCTGACTGAGACGCGTCGTCGGCGGTAGGTCTGATCGACGGCCTGCCAGCCCTCCCAGTGAGAGCCGGTCAGACCCGAGTGTTCCGACGTGAAGGTTGCCGGTGACAGTGCTCGACTTTGCGAGTCTCCCTTCCAACCATTGTCTCCCGCGTCTGGAGCTTGACGCCTTCCTCGGTCTGGGGGAATCCAAACACCATCACTGTCAGCCGAGGAGGCAGCATCAGACCGGTTGTCGGCGATGGATTGTCGACCGCTGACGTGGCCGCCGCTAATGCTGGGTAGAGCCGAGCCCATGGCGGAGATGCGGGAAAAGGCAGAGTCTGGAGCCTGGACACGGTCAACTAAACGTCATGGACGACGTCGACAGAGGGCTCACGTATCGTCCCGATTCAAGTTCGTCCCTGATTTCCTGTTCCTGAAGCTCGTCTTCGAGGACGGGAAGACGGTCTTCGATCTCCTGCTGACAGTCGAGGCATTTCTGCGTCCGAGTCAGAAACGAACGTCGACGGTTTCCCACACGGCCTTACTGCATCGTCGGGCTTCTTTCGCTGTGCTTTTGAAAATCGGCTCAAGTCCTTGACCATTCGACATCCAGAGCACTTCATTTCGACGTTGCTGTTGGGCGTGCACGTTCTGCAACGTGGCTGTTTGACCAAGGCATTGTTGTTTGATCTCCTGGCGCGGAGCAGGGATTCTCGATACTTTCGAATTTCGTTGCCTGAGAATCGAGTTGACATCAAGTGCTTGTGGCACGAGTCACATTTGATCCTGGCTTCAAGCTGAGCGGAAAGGGCGAGAGAGGGTGACATGGAGCCAACTCACTGATCCCCGACATCTATCTTGTCCACGCTATTGTCCTACTGTCAGTGGTAACGTTATGCTATCGTTGCTGGCTAGTAAGAACAAAGGCTGTGGTGTGAAGAAGCTCAACTGTTGAGGATTGAATGGGATGGGCAAAACATGACTTGAGTTGACAAAGAAGGACACCGGGACAGATGTGCGATCGATTTAAAAGAATGGCAGGGCTTACGACTGGTGTTGCTGCTCCCAGAAGGGCTTTCTCTTGGAAGGCGCCATGAGTCTGACAATCTCTAGAACCAAAAAACAGGAGTGGAAGCACACTGTGCTGTGGTCTAGGAGGTTGACGATTACTCGAGGAAAGAAGCTGAACACTGAAGGTGTGCTTAATCTCGTTTGCAAGTCCCCAACAGTGTTGGTTCGCTGTATTGTACCAATGAGGGTGACACTCCAGCCAAGGCCAGCCGAGTCGATATTGGTCTTGGCGTTGGTCCTGCCTTCAAGTTGAACAGACCACAGACCGCTGTATATGTCGCCGGTCTTTGTCATTCTCCAGCGCCAGCGAAGAAGGTGGCGACTCCAGCCAGCGCCCTCCGGCCGGGCTCAGTGTTTCCGCTCTACGACTGGCAGCGATAGATAGATCGACCTGTCCATATGCCTCTCGTCGCTAAATGGTCTTCAGGAGATGGCCCAAGAGGTGCAACTCCAAAGACATATCTTTCGCGCCAAGTGCGAATCAAAACCCAACAGCTTGGCCATTACAGACATGGTGGATGGATGGTGGTGTTTTCACGCGGAAACGTCCCAGCCAGAGTAATCTTCCGCCCATGCAATCCAACAAGATCAAGTCGAGCTGCGCATGCACGTGCAATGGTGGTGCCAGGATCAAAGGTGGGAGGTCATTTCGTCGTCGCATCTGGACTCTCCCGCGGCCCTTGCTGCCCGAAGTTCTAACGAGATCAACTTTGCTTCTTCGCTTCTTAGAAGTTGGACCCACGGAGGCCCAATCAGGCCACAGTGGCGGCCATACTACAGGGAGCACAGCGTCCGAGTGATTACAAGCGAGGTTATTCCTGGGTCAGAGTTGGTCAGCAACTCAACTGTCGTCGACCAGATCTTTGCTGTTCTAACCGTGGCAAATCCCTGAATGCTCTCCACACACGGTCAACCATGGGCTGTGTGTTCCTCTTTCGTCATAAATGCAGTTGTGCTTTGGCAAGGAGTCCCACTAACGATTCATGGCAGGCAGGTCGGGCAGTTTCAAGTTCCAGAAACGCTCTCCACTTCTTTGGCGCTGCCGAACCCGCGACGGCATGGGCTGGAGCTAGGACGGAACGACAGGCCATGCCACCCTGTGCAGTGCCACCGGACGCCAAAAGCCAATCGAAGCCCTGTTGGAGATTTGACCAGCACCGTTGGCCGGCACCAACAGCGCTTGGCCCGCTCCCCAGGGCGAGTCAGGCAAGAATCCAGGGACACACCCCTAATCCCGGTTCTGGCATCGCCACGCCTCCTGGCACCAGGAACAAGAAATCAGTCGGGGTCGGGCCAGGGGGGAACTAAACAATCTCACTCGACCAGCAACGTGGCGCCGTGATCGCGGGCTCTGCTGCTCAACGGTCCTCCCGCTGGCTGCCCTGCTGAGACCGCTGTTTGGCACACGTAAACGTCACGCGAAGCGAGGAAGTCTTCGAGCGGCCTCGTCTGGTGTCTGTGTCGACGCGTTTGGGCCCCAACACAGGAGCGGATGTGAGCGTGGCCTTTCGGCAGTGGAAGGAAAGACGCCCGGAGAGCCGGAACCATTGCTCTCCTTGCGCTTTTCGCTGGAAACATCGCCATCCGGCGCAGAGTGTGATTCCGTGGTGCTCCCACTACTATCGAAGCGCGCCCGTGGTCCCGCCACCTTGCTGATTTGGGGGCCTCGCCATCCCTTACCGGTATTGTAACGCCGCGTGACGGGCGCCCTTTCGACCCGGAGCTGGTGTTAGCCGCATCACTGAGACGCGCACAAGCGATCCGACACCGCCAGGAGGTGCAATGTCAGCGGCACGCCTATGGCGATATCCAGCCGGATGATGCATGACTGACCGCAGGTTGGCAGCGGGCGAGCAAAGGAGAGCAGCATGACAGCCGACGGTGGACCGATCTGGAGCTGGCTTTGGACGAGCGTTTGGACGTGACAAAACCACGGGACAGCCACTTGGAAGCCGGCTCTCAGCCCTGACAGGGGGCTATTTGAACGGTGGGCGGCCGGTTGTCGGCTCGTTGTGACCTGGCCGGGGACGCCCGCTCCAGCGGACTTTTCTGTTTTTGGTCCCGCCCAAGTCCCGTTGGCGTCGCCCCGGACCTCGCGTCCATCCTGGGCTGATGGCCAATGCAGCTCTTTTGGTGGCCAAGTCACTTGTTCCTGGTGACCTGTCTGGCCGTCAGCACATTTCGCCCTCTGCGACAAGGGCGTGGCACTTGTTGCCCTGGCTGCTGGCCTGTTCTCAATCACCGTGGTCACGTCCAGGTTCCGCCGGCCCCGGTGGTCAACTCCCCAGCGTGCTCTCCCTCTCGTGTCTCAAGTACGTGAGCAAAGGCTGGGCGAAAGATGAACCTTGCTGCTTCACCATGCACGCTCGCAAATTGATGTGACGAGTGCTGATACAAGGTCCAACGGAGCGGCGTGGCCTGGTTGTCTCGTTGCTCGGTTGTCTCGTTGCTCGCCCCGGGCACATCTTTCAGTCCTGCCTTCGACGTCAGACAACATAATAACAGGAAAGGGGAGTCCTCCGTATCCACTCTCCGACCGACCCCTGCGGGCCCGCTATCCGCCAATCGACCCTCAATTAGCTAGCTCCTAGCACCCGAGCATCTTCACCACCTGGAATTTGGGCCTCTGTGCCTGAACATCACTTTCCTGCTCGACTCTTGACCGTTTTGCTTCCTTCTACCAGTCTCGCGCGTTCCGCTCCCAACGATTCGTACCAGACCGACGCTTGGGCGATTCATCCCGTGTGCCTCGCTTGCTGTTCAAAGAGCATCCAGACGAGGGAAATAAACAGATTTGCTTCACCTCCCTCCAAAATGACGCGTTGAGATCGCTCGCTGGCCGACTGAGGTACATGGGCAGAAGGCCGCTGAGAGTGAGATAGACTCTCTCGCAGTCCGATCTCGAGGAGTTCACGGCGAGGAACCGTCAACATGACCGTCACGGGAGACTTCGGCTGCAGGCCGACATCATATGGCCTCACCGCGCTCGAGGACCGGTTTGAAATACTCAAAGAGATTGGCGACGGCAGTTTTGGCAGCGTGGCCTTAGCACGGGTCAGGGCGAAAGGAGCCAGTGTTGCTCGACATAATTCCATGGTACGTCTGTTGTCTCTCGGCCGCCTGGTGATGACAGCCCCTGCTGACGTCCTTTTCAGATCGCGATCAAGACCATGAAAAAGACGTTCGACTCCTTTAACCCATGTCTCGAACTGCGCGAGGTCATTTTCCTCCGGACATTACCCACGCATGCCCATCTGGTTCCCGCCTTGGACATTTTCTTGGACCCGTACAGCAAGAAACTGCACATCTGCATGGAGTACATGGACGGCAACCTCTATCAACTGATGAAAGCGCGCGACCACAAGTGCCTGGACGCCAGAGTCGTGAAGAGCATCCTGTATCAAATCTTGTCCGGTCTTGAGCACATTCACTCGCACAACTTTTTTCACCGCGACATCAAACCGGAGAACATTCTCGTGTCGACATCGGCCCCGCAAGACTCGCAGTCCTCGTTCAGCCGGTATTCCTCTCTGGTCACCCCTCCTGCCACACCTCCAACATACTCGATTAAGATTGCCGACTTCGGTCTCGCTCGAGAGACCCATTCGAAGCTGCCGTACACGACATATGTGTCGACCCGATGGTACCGGGCCCCGGAGGTCTTACTCCGTGCGGGCCAGTACTCCGCTCCGGTGGACATCTGGGCGGTCGGCGCCATGGCCGTGGAGATTGCCACCCTCAAGCCGTTGTTTCCCGGTGGCAATGAAGTCGATCAGGTCTGGCGTGTATGTGAGATCATGGGAAGCCCGGGAAATTGGTATACCAAGTCCGGCACCCGCGTCGGGGGAGGCGAATGGAGAGAAGGGACCAAGCTAGCCCAGAAACTGGGCTTTTCCTTTCCAAAGGTTTGTGACACAGATCTGCCCCAGCGGCTGCCTGTCCGCTGACCGATGATGTTAGATGGCTCCTCATGCCATGGAGACCATCCTGGAACCTCCTCAATGGCCGACCGGACTGAGTAATTTCGTCACCTGGTGCCTGATGTGGGATCCCAAGAACCGACCGACGTCGAAGCAAGCCATGGAGCATGAGTTTTTTGCCGACGCCATCGATCCCTTGCGCCCCAAGTCATCGTCTCGCCTCCTGGGCCGCAAACATTCCGACCTCAGCTTCAGGTCCAAGGACACGACAGAAAGTCCGACCGTCGGGGCGAAACCGTCTTGGTTCCGAAGGTCGCTGATTGCGCGAGAAAGCGCGCCGGCCGTTCCACAGCACAACCCAGAGGCCAAGTCGGTCCCACCTCCTGAACCCGAGAGCCTGGTCAGCAGGCTTCGGCCGCAGGCCAACAAACGCGCCACATGGGCCCATGGCACCAATGCCATGGGCGGTGCCCCGATGCCGATCTTACCTTCCATCCGGCCCATCTCACCGCTACCCAATGCCGTGACGGCACAGGCCAGCTCCACGTTCTCGACGACCCAGCCAGAACTCAAGCCAGATTTGGTGCGTCCGACGGAAGAAAAGGCGAAGAAAGTAGGGCGGCAACTGTCGATCAATTCTCACGGCAATCATTACGCTGAGATCCATCGCCAGGAGGCCGAACGAGCATTGAATGCGAACAGCGGGTTAGCATCTCCTCCCAGTGGTCAAAAGGAGAGCTTCTTCTCGCATTTGCGCAAACGAGCGCGGCGATTTTCGGGAAGACATGGACTGGCCTCGCCCAGTGGCGATGATATCGAAGCCCAGGCGGCCAATGTTCCATGGTCGAATCGATCCTCTCTCATGGTCGATAATATTATCCCCGAGAGCCACAACGACTTTTCTGAGCTGGACCAAATCTTACAAAGCGTCCGATACAGCCTGGACAGAACTGAACCTGCTGCTACGAGTAGCACCACCAACAGACGGTCTTCTGCCGAAGCACATCCCGCTCACGGCACGCTGAAAAGAACTCACTCTGTACCCCGGTCTCAGGCCAGCAGATCGAGTGAGAATCTTTCGCAAGCAGGAGGACCGCAAAACAACTCACGGTCTCGACGTCCTTTGCAGTTGAATCAATACGAAACTCCGGAAGAAGCGGATGAGCTGCTCGATGAAGCACTCCGCTCCGCCCGCTGTGCCGTTCGGCGCCTGGATCACAGTACTCAGGCTCAAGAGCAGACGTCTCGCAGCCCACTCGGGCAGAAGAACTACCACCGACAGAGCATGCCTCTCATGTCGAGTAATCCTGCTCGAGAGAGCGCCTACTTGACGCCGTCTCCCTCGGCTAAACGTAACGGCGTCCAATTTGGTCCTGACAGCGTCCAGCCGACTCAGCCATTAAATATTATGAAGCAGCACCACGAGAATGAGCACGCTCCGTCTCATTGGCCCACTCCCCCGTACGAGGAGAATGAATGGGCAACGGCTGCTGCGAACAGTATTTTCGCGGCGGGATCCGTCTTTCGCTAGATCGCAGACGGACTGATTTGGGAAGATTCTCTCGCTCCTCAAATTTCCTCGATTTGAATATCCAATGCTACATACATTGATCGTCGATATCCTGTACTAAAAGAGAAACACAGAAAGGGAGGAAGAAAGAGTCGTCTTCAGGCCCAGTATTGATATTGACGAATTGGCGTTTCACAGGGATGTCGGGAGACTCGGCTCTGGAGAATGGGTTATTGGCGCGGTGATCACCAACGAGGTCCGCCATTCTTCGATTCTTACGCCGGTGGACAAGAGTATCCACTGGGACTGGCTATTGCATTGATTGAGAGTGATCATTAAGGGGGAAAGGAGGAGACCCCACGAGATTTGGGTTTTGGACGTGACATCGTCAGCTTCAGCAGCAATTATTTTCGTTTGTTAATTACCTCTCCCAGGAGATGTACAGTTAGATATCTTACGTATGGACAGACAAGACCTCGTGAATCAGTTGGGAGGGCAACTGGGGCATCGAAATAGATGCACTGGCAAGTAATTAGAGCAATTGACAGACATGCACCTGAAAGCTTACATTCCAATTCTGTCTACCCGCATACTGCCCTCTCTGAGTAGAAGCTTTTCCGAGCCGGGCTCCTCCAGTTCCGCACTTGCATGAACACACTTGATGCTTCTATATCAAAGCACTCCCGATGCCTGGCCTCCCGCTGTCGCACGCAATGAATGCTCAGCTCAGATCCTCCGTCTGCCGGAGATGTCTCCATTTGCGGACGCCAACCCGCCACCCAAACTCAATTCGAAACGCCTCAAGCAGTGCTTCTTCCTCGAAACCTATGGTATTGGAGAAACCGGATAAATTCAGACCACCGTCACATCCTCAACGGTTGAACCGCCGGCCGCCGAGGGCCTATAACCAGGGTCTCACGCCTACCGAGCGGGAAGTGCAGAAGACGAAGCGGTATCCGCACACATTTCCGAACGAGGGGACGGTCCTGTATCGGTTCTTGACCAACAGAGCGATTCATTTGTGGATCACGTTGGTAGGTGTCCTTTACCCGTTGCATTGGGCAGGAGCTTGGGCACATCCAACGCGAGCTGTTTTCAAAGTCTGACCATGTCCTATCGTGACAGGGCACATTGACTCTCCTGGCCACCATCTCGCTGACACAGTCATTCCTGAAAACCTCGCCGTTCGGCCATCTTATGCCGCCGATCTCGTCCCTGGTTTTCCATCCGTTCACCTACATTTCTGAAGCAGCCTCGGTCATCCGGCTGCACATGGAATATACGACGCAGCAGACGGCCGAGTCGCGGCGGCAGAATATCCTCGACGCACAGAAACGAAGGCTTTACCGGCGCGCACACGGGATGGAGAATCTAGATGCCGAAGAGGAGCAGGGCATTGACGTCCGGGGCCTGGTACCGTGGGACGACGGGCTGACCAACAAAGAGCGGGAAAGAGGCGGAAGGGATATCAAGGCCGTGACGGGCAAGGATGTGGTCGAGGCAGGAGGAAACGTGGGCGAGGACCTGGACGAGTTTGTGGCGAAGCAGGAGCAGCGCACAGGGCCAGTCCCCGAGGTTGTCAAGTCGAGTGCGGAAAGCGATATTGAGCCTGTACCGCAGCAAAAGAGAAAACGGAAGCTTTGGCTGGGGATATGGTAGAGAGGCACATGCGAAGATGCACCGATTACGACCAACAGACCCAGCTCGGGGTGTGAGGCCACTTGACCTCCACAACAGCGACGTTGTGAACTGGCAAACTGGAACTGGAACTCGACCGGACCCGGGCTCACCGGATATACGCACCTTTGCTTCTTTGCCATCTTTGCTTGCCTGGCTATGCGATCGCGACAGGCACCGAGGACCGAGGGACACTCAGGATTGCGCAATTCTGAAGTGGAAAACCGGGCACCGTCATGTGCATTCAGCTCAAAAGCGGCGGTCTTTGCAATCCTGGTGCCGTACGGCAATTCATGAAGAGCTAAGGGCTGCCCAAAGACGTTTGCGAAAAAAGGGGCGAGATATGTAGAGCATATTCACCAGTCTGCTCTTGAATTCAGTCATCATTCTGAGAGGAAACAACCCGCGGATGCACATCATCAAGCAACGAATTATTCGCTCGTCTCCAAGGATGAATAATCCTACAGATGAAAGGTATCATGCCAATCCATCCATTCCTCGGCCAGAGTTGCAACAACCATGATAAGATGCTCAGTGACAAGCGGACGGCGCCATTTCTTGGTCGAGGATGAAGGTCTTGGGATCTCGCTGCTTCCTGCCATGGTGCTGTGGATGAACTTGAGGTTGATGTACCGCTGGCCAAGCCAGAGCTGGAGACTGAGGTGGACACTGTCGCCGCTGTTGTCGATAGCGTGTTTGGACTGGTGCTGGAGGACGTCGACGCTCTTGCCTTCTGGTATTGCTGAACGACTCCTTTCCCTTGCATCGCATCCCTCGCAATATGCTAGACCTTGTATCTCCATTCTAGTTGGATCCTCCGGTATTCCCTTTCCTGACTCGGCAGAGACGAGCAAATGAGAAATTCGAACGTAAGAGTTTTTTATCCATTGGAAAAGCTGAAGGATGATTCGTGGGCGGGCCGCGCTGCTCGGGTCTGGACTTGTTGCCCACCCCAGATATATGTACATGGTCAGCTCCGCAGGGTCCGGACATCTTTTTAAAAACCAAATGGTGATCTGTCTGGAGATCTTTTCAACCTTTCATGTCCTTCCCGACTTTTGTTGATTCGCTTTTCTGTTGGAAGGTGGGCTTCAGGCGTGTCCAGCGTGGCCAGAGATAGACGTGCTGTATCTTGGAAGCTCAACGCTTGTCGAGAAACTTTACACTTCGCTCGAGAGTGTACCAGTTCCAGATGAGGCCAAACTTCGGCCATACGCCCTCCACCAGGTGTCAAGATAGATCAGCTTTCCGGTCTCGACACGGCTCCGCAGCCAGCGGCGCGCGGCATAATTCGTCCATGAGTACGGTAGAAGTGCTGGTGATATCGTCTGCTCGGCGTCTATGGCGTGTGACGAAATAAATCCTTCTATGGTTTACGTCTCAGTGGATCATGTGGCCCATTCTGCCGATCTTCGTTTCGAGGTATTTTTCGAGTTCGACTCCTCTGACTCCTCGCACGCCGCCAGTCTTCCAAGAAAGAGGCACCATGGCCACCCTTTCCCGGACCCTGACCTCTTTATTCGGGCCTTCCACAGCCCTCACCTTGTCTGGATTATTTGTGAGTAACCGGATGCCTCTCTCAGTCTCGTCTTTCTGGACATCACTATCCGCGCCGAGTCCGAGATCAACCAGAATGGCGGTGGCGAGACCATACGTCCTCGCATCGGCAGGGTGTCGCAAGAGTAGATTCGCCTCGACCGTATCATTTCCCAGGTCTTGCAGGTTATATGCTTTTAATTTTGAGGCCAATCCAATGCCTCTTCCTTCTTGTCGGAGATAGACAATCACACCGCCCGTAGAGGTGGGAAGGGACATCAATCTGGCGGCCTCGTCAAGCTGCTCACCACAGTCACAGCGAGCAGACCAGGCCGTCTCGCCCGTGTAGCATTCTGAGTGAATCCGTACAAGCGGTGGTTTCCACCCTCTGTGGCTCTGCAATGGCCCCACGTCTATTTCCACAGATGTCGCGCCGGCATCCGCCGTGTCTTCGGCGGCCGGCTCTTGCGCAGACCTGGTCGGTGGTTGCACCGGAGGCCCAGCCGTTGCCGTTTCTCCCGCGTCGTCTTCTGAGACGGTCTGAATATTCTTCAACGCCGATCCGTTTCTGTTTCGCCGATCCAGTGGCTTTCGCTTGAGCTCAGGATCTATCCTCGAGCTGGTCCGACCGGGTCGCAGGCGTCCCACGTAAGCTCCTCGAATCATCCGGTCCATCTCGGTCTCTCCGGGTCTCTCCGCGTCGAGGCTCCGGCTGCGGATGGTGTTTCCAAAGACAATGGCCAAATGCTCCTTGTTGTCGGAATCGTTTTGGTACAGATGCAAGAACATCTCCGCGCCCGTCGTCGTCGGAATCCGAGCACGGACAACACATTCGACCTTTGGCAGTCTTTCAAGCAAGCGAGGCCTTTTCATCGTGGGGTCGTCCAGGGACGTATCCACCGGCACGGACTTGGGCTCGGCATTGAGATTGCGGGAAGGTGTCCCAGCTCCAGGTGTGGCAGGCGGAGTAAAGGCAGGCGAGATCAGATTGTTCGGCAGCGCTGGCGTGGGAGACTGTGAATCGCTGAGGTCTGACCATGTGCCCAAATACTGCGACGGCGCCCGTGGCACCGGCGAGGGCGAGAGGATCGGTGACGCATGAGACGGGAGGTCGGACGGGATCTGGGCCATTGCGACTCCTCTGAGAACTCTCACAAAATCATGGACAGGCAATTGCAACGTCGACGGCGCGAACAACGACGGCAGGGAAATGCACCAGCAGAAGACAAAGTTTGCAGCGTCTGAGGGGTGGTGGAAAATACTGAGGGACAAATGGAATCTTCTCCGCTGGCTGACGAAATCCGGACCTCGGTGGTGGCGGCTCCGCACGCGGGCGGCCTCCAAGTTGTTGGCTTGGTCATTGGCGTCAGATCTTCACATAAGCACGGCAAACCAGAACCGTAGGGAGCAGCAACCATCTGTCGACGTCAATGTTGCGGTGCTGACACTTTGGAGCAGACGCCAGCATGTCCAGCGACCGGCGTGAGCAGCTTCTTGCCGCTGCCACGTCCTTCTGTGAAGCGTTCGCCCAGCAGAAGCCGCTGGCAGACATTTCGAATCACTTCTCCGCCTCCGATGATGTCCTCGCTCTCGAGCATGGCTTACCACAACTGGCGCCGTTCTTAGGCCGCGAGTTCCGAGGACGGAGCGGTCTCCAGGAGTACTTCAGCATCCTCTCGTCGACATTAAGCTACGAGAAGATGCGTTTCAGCAACTTTGTGGTCGACCCTGAAGTGTCCAAAGTATCTGTTCGAGGCGAAGCTCGGTTTACCTGGACCAGCACGGGTCAAGGATGGGACGAGGTCTTCACCTATGTGCTGGAGTTCGACGACGAAAACAAGGTCAAGGTGTATGAAATTTGGGCTGATTCGGGAGCCGCGTATCTGGCAAGCCATGGCGAGCTCCGACCGTAATTCTCAAAACTTTTTTTCACACTGGTACTGCTGTAGTAAGCGGAGCACTCACATCTCAGGACATCGATTCACATATCTCTCGGGCTGATACCCCACTCCACATATCCAATCTCGTTATATCGGTATATCAACCATATTTACTGCTTCCCGGGTTCTGCTCTCCCGGCGCTCCCCGTCCATTTGACTCATTCATCTTCAAGCCAACTCCAGATATCATCTCAGCCGTGAATCGAGGACAAAGCGCGTATCCACGGCCATTTCTTTGTCATCTTCATCGAATTTGAGGCTATACATGCCCTTTTGGAAGCCCTTGACTTTGGCCCGATAAAACGTGTCGGTTTCGGGATATTTTGCGTAGACGTTCGCTCCGTTGGGAAACGGTGGTCCAGCTGCACTGGCTTGTGCCGGGAGGGGAACCAGGTCTCTCGCGGTGGCCTTGCGCACCGTCTGTTTACTGGTCGGGTCATCCTCCTCCGGATCACGGACGTCGTACTGGATTCTGCAACGAGTCAATTCGGTATACGCACAGAGAGAGAAGACGGCAACTGACGGCTTCTTATCCTGCCAGACTTTCTTGATGATGCCGTGGATTCCCACCCCTTCTTCTTGTTGATCTTTGGGAAACTTGTAAAAGACATCGGTCCCGACGACAAGCTGGCCAGTCCTTTCGGCCTGGATTCCCTTGTGCGTTTCAGACCCGTCGTCTTTCACCGCACCCGTGGCCCGCCCTTGACTGGCGACACTCGAGCTGCGCTGAGAGGTCCCTTTGAGTCGCTTCATGATTTCCGACCTGCCATCGCCTGGGCCGGGACCGGGCGATTCTGCCGCCGCATCAGACTCGATCGTCGGGCGCTGATGCTTCCGCGACTTCGCCTGGCCATTTCGAGGAGCAGGTTCATCACTGGATTTCACGGTGGCCAAGATGGCCAGATAGTTGACGATTTCTTCCTCGTCGTGGACCTTTCGTTCCTGCTCCGCATACCGGAGGTTCTCACGGTATAAAGTGTCCAACCGCCGGTGCTGGTCCGGTGTCGACTCTGTTCTTCTGTGTAAGCAGCAGGGGTAGGACGGGTCCATGGTCGCAACAGCCAATCTGCAAGGGGACGGACGGTGAACAAAGAGGAGGGCCGAGACAGATGTGCTGGCGGACTCGAGATGGATGAAACAACAATGAGGCCACTTACGTCCATTGGTCTTGATCTCTTCTTCAAGAGCCATAATTTCTTGACCAACTCGCCGAGAGTTGTCGTTGAGTTCCTTTGCTTTTTTCAAGCTTTCCACCACCCGAGCAAGGCACTCAGCTTCATCAAATTCTTTGCCTCCATCTCGGCCGGTCAATCCTCGGCCAGCGCGTGGCCGTGACGCCATTCTGGAAGGTGTTGTGAAATCAGGTTGATTCGACCTGTAGAGAGAGGATCATCAAGAGCGCCGCTGTAGCTGGCTGGTCAGACTCGTCAGTTTGCAGTCGTCTTTGCGACGTTCAGCCACTGAGTCGCCGGCCTCGGTCTCCCAACTCTCGTTGATCCCGGGTCATGAGTCGGATCAGATGCCAAACCCTTCAATCTGCTGCCCTGTGCTAGCGTGCCGATGGGTCAGCGGTCATGATTGTACGCCTGTCTTTGCTCGGCCATACTCGTGCTCGATGAGAGGCAAAGCCAAGAGCAGACGTTTACAGATGCTGACCAGTGGCGGTCGATATCAGCGGCTTTGTCCAGTGGCCATCAGGGATCCAAGGGGGCCCCGCCATAGGGCTCTGCACGTGCAGACCGTCCCCTGCCATGATTTCACGGTCTCAAGCACTTACACCGCTAGAAGAAAAACCTGTCTCTTGTGCCGGACTGCCATTCACGAATTTGATCAAAAGATTGCGAGAAAGCCACTGTAGAATCACTCTCACTTCCCTCGTACCTCACCACTCTTTCTCCAAGGCATCTCCTCAATATGCAAGTGCCGCTGATACGTCTTCAGTGCGGTATGTATTTGAGACCACAGTTTGACCATCTTTGTGGCTAACGGCAGACAGGCTGCAACAGTTATGACTGGGGTGCGTGGCGATGCCACTCAACTCTCCTCTTGCCATTGACAAACTTATAGGTAAAAAGGGCAAAGATTCGGCCGCAGCCAGATACGCTGCCGCGACTCCGTCAGATACGTTTTCCATCCAACAAGACAAGCCATATGCAGAGGTAGGTGATGGACATCTTCTCTCCGCCGCCTCGCAGGAGCAGCACATCTCACGTGTCATGTTCAGCTATGGATGGGCACGCATCCCTCTCTGCCGTCCAAGGATGTCACCACCGGCCGGTCTTTGCTGGACCTCGTCTCCGACAACCAGGCATTGATGGGCCGCGACATCTCTTCCAAGTATTCGAACAAGCTCCCATTCCTCTTCAAGGTCCTATCGATCGCCAAAGCACTCTCCATCCAGGCTCATCCCAACAAGAAGCTGGCTGAAAGGCTCCACGCCAAAGACCCCACAAACTATCCCGACGACAATCACAAACCGGAGATGACGATCGCCATCACCCCGTTCGAGGGTCTCTGTGGCTTTCGTCCTCTCCAGGAAATCGCCCATTTTCTCTCCACCATCCCCCCTCTCCGCGACTTGGTCGGCGAAGACAAAGCCTCTGCGCTCGAAGACGTCGCCAAATCGGAGTCGTCTGCCGACGCGAAACCCCGGCTCAAAGCGGCGTTCAGCGCCCTCATGAAGCAGCCACGCGACCTTGTCGCCTCCAAGTCCAAAGACCTCCTCTCGCTGGCGAATTCCGGCAAGATCTCGGCGGGTCCCTCGGCCAACACGTCCGAAGAGCTCTGCGAACTGGTGCAGCGATGCAACTCGCAGTTCCCCGAGGACATCGGCCTGTTCGTCCTGTTCTTCCTCAACTACGTCCAATTGCAGCCGGGACAGGCCATGTACCTCAAGGCGGACGACATCCACGCCTACATCTCCGGCGACATCATCGAGTGTATGGCGAGCAGTGACAACGTCATCCGCGCTGGCTTCACGCCCAAATTCCAGGACGTCGACACGCTGACCGATATCCTGACATATGACCACGACCCGCCGGAGCAGCAGCTGCTCAAGCCCGTCGACTACCCATACGTTACGCTGAATGTCAAGGCGTACAGCAGCGGCAGTGAGAGCGTGCTGTACGATCCGCCCATCGAGGAGTTTAGCGTCGTCCGCACGGTGCTGAAGGCGTCGGGCGCCAAAGCGACATTTGAAGGCCTCGCCGGACCGAGTATCGTCATCTGCACGGCGGGCCAGGGCAAGATCAGCGTCGGACCCAAGATTGAGGCATTCAACGAAGGCTGGGTCTATTTTGTCGGCGCGACCGCCGAGCTGGTCATTGAGAACGAGAGCGCGAGTAACGAGCTGGTGGCCTTCCGTGCCTTTTGCGAGATCGACAACAAGGCGCACGAGGTGAGTGCCACCGCGAGCGCAAACGGGAATGGGGTGCATTGACTAGCTGGCAAGTCCGGGGCGAGACTTTGATGACGACATTCACGTCGATGTCGACATCAAAGGAAAATTTATGCGGCCGACAACGAAGCACGAGTTCACGACAGGACGGCGAAAGACAGGTGCCAGCCATGACGGAGACAAAGGCCTTTTGAAGGCAGATTACATATAGAGATTAAAGTTGGCCGAGCACCGACTGTAGGAAGAAGAAGGGACATGTTAAAGAGGCCCAGTAGGATGGAATGCAGGCAGCTGTGTCAGTCAGTCAGTCGGTCAGGAGTAAGTATTTTAATCTTCTGTTGGTCAGTCAACCAGATATATCTCCCGCCTACTCAGATAATTGTATGGCCCAAGGAAGGAGCGCTGATCTATAGACCAAGATCTCGTTGAAGAGCGTTACTTGACACCATTCAAGTGTCCTCGTGGACAAGGGTTCTCTCATATTTGGACCGTTGGTCGCGCCATTTCAGGGCGAACGAAGACAGGAGAAAGACAGGGCGCAGACGGGCTGCGAGGCCAGATCCAGATCTATGACACCCAGACACAGCATAGAACCTCACAACAATGGCGTGGAGCATACAGCTCGACCACAAGTCCGTGGTCAGCAGTTTGCTTGAGAGGTAAGCGCTTACATTGCTGCACTGGGAGCGGATCTCATCCGGCACGTGGATTGTATCGCCCACAGAGACACAAATAGGTCAAGAGGACGTGGAAGCTCGAATTAGAAATCCAAGCACGGACCCGAGTCGACATATCAGTCCGGGTGATGTCATCAGAGCAAGCGCAGAAAACAGCAAGATTCAAACTGGTCAATCTTGAGGCTCTTTCCATGCGCAGATCGCCTGCTGGAAGCAAAATCCCCCCCGATTTGTAAGCCAATGAGATGACCCAGCGCCGGCGACGTGGCAGCGTCCGACACATAAGATGTTATCTTGACCCACCGGCGTCATGAAGACCTGTCTGGCCAACCTCGAGCCACGCGAGCTCTGGATCTTTGACCTTCAACGTGCAAGACACAATGGCACCGATCCGCGTGGGCATTGTCGGCCTGTCCAGCAAGCCAGGAGCATGGGCGACGCTGGCCCATCTCCCTCGACTGGTCTCGTCGCCGAACTTTCAGATTGTGGCCCTGTGTAATTCCAGTCTGGAATCGACGCAAGCGGCCATCAAAGCGCATAATCTGCCCGAGTCCACCAAGGCGTATGATTCGTACGACAGGTTGGCCGCCGATCCAGACATCGACCTCTATGTGGTGTCCACTCGTGCAGACACGCACTACGATGTGGCGCTGCCCGCCCTCAAAGCCGGTCGCAACGTTTACGTCGAATGGCCGCTGGCGGCGACGACGGCCCAGGCCAGAGAGTTGGTGTCTCTGGCGCGAGAAAACAAGGTCCGGACAATCATCGGCCTGCAAGGGCGCGTCTCCCCGAGCCTCCAGACGGTCAAAGAACTGATTGACAGCGGTAAACTGGGCATCATTCATAGCGTCAACTTTCACGGCGCCATTCATGTGTGGCAGAACAACGCGGCCAGTCGGCGCTACCACTACTTCATGGACCGAACCGTGGGAGGGAACCTGCTGACCATATACGGCGGTCACATCCTCGACTCCATCTTTTATGTCCTCGGCGACCTGCAACCGGGGAGCTATACGCCGAGACTGGCCAATCTGAGGCCACGGATGCACGTCATGAACGAGGACGGCTCGCTGTCAGAAGAGCTGTACGACAAAGACACGCCCGACCAGATCTTGCTCCAAGGCCGCCTGCAACGGGACCCGCCCGCCGTCCTCAGCTTTCACCTACGAGCCGGAGACCGGTTCATCAACCATCCCGGGTCGACATGGCGGATATACGGGACCCAAGGGGAACTGGTATTGGAATTTGCCAGTGCCGGGCCTCAGATCGGCCCGGCCGCGTCCATCCGATTCTCCAACTTTGACACGGGCGAGATTGAGGAGATCAAGGTGGATGAAGGAGGGAAGGAATGGACGGATCTGCCCACTCAGGGACAAAACATCGGTCGGCTCTACGAGGCGTATGCGCAGGGGAAGCCGTACGGAGACTTTGAGCTGGCCTTGAAGAGACACGAGCTGATCGACGAGTTCTGGGCCAGTGGTATGTAAGCAGAGATGGTGTCGCAGATCGAGGTGAGTCGTCGTATAGATGAGCATGTATCTCCCTCAGGCGGCAATAAAGATTACCCCCTCACCCGATCAGTCTTGGCTCAGTATATCCTTGCGACGCCGCGTTGTCCTGGTCCTTGAGGACAAACCTACCACAGCTTCCTGGTAAGCCTACCCGAGCGGCCGCAGGGGTGCTGGATCGCGACAAATACGTCATGCTTGCTCGTCGCTTCACATGTCCGGACCTGGAGATGTCCGCCACCGCCGCCTCGATAGCACGCCGCTATCCATTCATGGGCGCAAAGATGGAAGCTGAGGAGCACAGCTATATGTGAAAGGTCGAAATTTGAAAACATTCTTCCGTCGAAGCGCTCTCGCCGTCGCTATGCGCCATTAAATCACTCTTGCTGACAGAAACCCGAGTTGTTCCGAGCAATCCGTTGCAAATTCGTTGGCGGTAATTGGATGGGAGGGGGTGGTGTCCAAGCCCAGGCGCCACCTGCTGTTGCGGCGCCACAGCTCCGGTTGACCTACGGCATCTCAATCCCTGTTCGCCCTGTCCACTCGTCATACAATTTCCTTTTCTCAGTTTTTCTACACTTTTGCTTTCCATTCCTCCATCACTCCGATCACTGCCCCCATTACCACGCCGGTCAGTTTCCTCCTGTCTACTCTATCTTCCGAGGATTCGCATCCCTCTAGTCAACGCTTTTTCCTAGCACAATGGGATTTCAGGACGGTAAGGACCAATCATTTTCCCACCTCAAGGCCAGCTCGCCGCAGCTTCACCACATCTCGGCGCAGCATCAATGGCGACGACCCAGTGTGCATCTACATGGCCAATGTCGTCCGGATCATCCACCGGTGTTCGCCTCTACTCTCCGGTCCATTGGCTGCCATGACCTGGCTTATCCGCCACCGCGTCCGTCGTCGATGCGTCACGCCATCGCGGCCTTACTGGAGCTTCCTCTTCGATCCAGACTGCTTCCCGGGGCTACGGGCCACCATGGCCAGGTCTCGGTGATCGAATGATCTCCCTCACAAGCTGACCGCTCCCGAAGAGTTCTGGCAATGCGAGAAGGAGAAGCTGCTGCGAAGACGGCGAGACGGAAGCTGCGGCCGAAAGAGAGCGAGAATACAACCGGAACACATGGAATACAAGGTCACAGGCTCACAAATCTTTCTCCAGGTGACGTCAAGAAAGGTGCCAACCTGTTCAAGGTGAGCAGACCAGCCGTCAGAGTCCGTACCGGCACTGATGATCGAGATAACAGACCAGATGTGCCCAGTGCCACAGCGTCATCGAATCCGAGGGCAACAAGATCGGACCTAACCTGCACGGCCTTTTTGGTCGCAAGACCGGCTCGGTCGCGGGCTTTTCATACACGGATGCCAACAAGCAAAAGGGCATCACGTGGACCGAGGATACTCTGGTAACCACACCGATCCTCTGACAGATCAGCCGTCCCTGACCAAAACAGTTTGAATACCTCGAGAACCCCAAGAAGTACATTCCCGGCACCAAGATGGCCTTTGGCGGCCTGAAGAAGAACAAGGACAGGAACGACCTGGTCACGTTTGTCTCCCTACCTTGAGTTTCTTCCCCTTGGGTGCTAACGTTGGCTAGCTGGCTGCGTGAGGAGACCAAATAAATGTCGTCAGCCACCGCCCGCGTGTCGACCAATCGACTTGTGTGGCGCTCGATTTCGGAATCGTCGGCTGCTGTATCATCAAAGGCGAGGGCGGCGCAGTAGACCAATGTGTTTGTTGGAAGCGCATGTCCCTAGAGATTCAGTGTCCCGGAGAAGCCGGGAGACGTCGTCTTGTACATAATCCTGTTATCTGACGCGAACCTCAGCACCCCTTAGTGCTTTCGCATGCGACTGGTGGACCAGCTGCGAAGGCCGACAACCAAGCTCCATCTCTCCTCCTTTCTTTCGCCCTTTTTGGACCTCTTTGCCTCTTACAGGCTGCGGCAAGGCAGCAGCAGGCTGGCGCAGATTGAGGCGCGGAAAATCAGATGGGTCATGGTGCAGGTGTGACACAAGCTTCGGTAAAGACCGCAAGCTCCTAGCACAGTGCCCCTTGCATCACCAGATCCCAGCTCCACGTCTGCTGGGCGCCTTGATTGGCCGCGGCCTACCCCTCCAAAAATCCAGCTAAACGGAGTGCCAGCTGTCCCAGCCTCCAGGATTCCACTCCTCACGCACTTTTGCTGTGCTCGGGTTCTGCCATGCCTCAGCCCGATGGACGCTGATAATGGTGGAGGGTGGTGAGGTGGCTGGTCTTCACCGGACCTGCGTCTTCCATTCATGCGCTTTCCTCTTTCGCCTTTCTCGACTGCCGTCTCTTGTTGGTTTGACCGGGCCACTTCCACTGCAGGTAAACGGATTCAATTGTTCCATTCATTCTCGCGAGTATTTTCATATCGATCTCTCCCACGGGGGGATGGTTGCCTGCGACCGCTGACCATATCTTTGACTGGGTCACATTCGCTTGGTGGGCTGGCTGGCTAACTGGCTGGCCGCTTCCTCGACCCCTTCATCGGCCGCTTCCCCCACCTTGCGCTTTATCACGGCTTTTGCTTTGCTATTTCATATGTCTCTGTCCCCTGCTACTCCATGGCTGCCATGATGGCTGCTGCCCGCCTCGAAGATCTCGATAACACTTTCGACGATCATGCCTCCGTCACCATCTCTGCCTCTCTCGAAGACTTTGAGGACCAAGAACGTCCTTCACCCCTTGTCGACCTCCCCTCGCAGCACTCCGGATTCCGGTCGGAGCAAGACGACTCGGAGCTTGACGATCACTCTAGCGCGGGCCTGCCCTGGTCGCCGCCGGGGTTCGCACGACGTACCACCAACGCCAGCGGCTGGTTTCGACATGACCCTTACGCACGGTACGACTTGCAACCGTCGAGTCCTGCGCGCTCAAGGCAGACGAGCCCGGAGTATCAGGATGCGCAAGAAGGAGATCCAGATGTTACAATCGCCGCGCCGGCGGCCCCTGACCCGATGCCTGCGGGAACGGATTCGCCCATCAAGGAGCGATCTCCTGAACCAGAACTGCCGGCGGATGACATGAGGCGTCCGTTTGACCAGTTTGATCCTGTGTCTCCGGAGAGCCCGAACAACTGTATATCTGATCCCGTCCTCCCTGGTCCATGTCTGTCCGCTGACTGACGTCAAGATATTCGGTTTGCGGTTCGAGCAGAAGTCCAGCATCGCGAACCATTTGTGCCCTTTCTGAATTTCATGCAACGAAAATTTGATGCCATGACCCACACCAAGTCGTCCACTTTCGTCACCGTGATGCTGTCCCTGCTGTCGTTGTCGCTGTTGCGAATCATTCTTGTTCCGCCGATTCCCCCGCCGGTGCCGGACCTGGTCAAGCTCTCGACGCTCGCCAAGTCCTTTGAGCCGTTGATCTTCTACTCGGAGAATGGCTACACACAAATCACGGCCCTACAAGAGACGAGCGTTGCCGTGTGGGACCTGGGCGAGTCGGTGAGGAACGCGAACATGACTTCTGCGCCCTTGATTGTGCGCTCGTTGGATGATTTGTCCGAGAGCTTGAAGACGCTCGGCTTGGAACTCACTCGGTTCTTTGCCGATGTCGATTCCGACGTCGATGGCATTCTCATTGTCATGGACTGGGCAAGACGAGAATTGGCGGGGGTCAGTTCTGTTCAAAGCGTGCCTTTAACCGGCCTGGTGTTTGACCACATCCATGGCTTGCTGAACCGGGGAGGATTACTCGAGACGACCACCGGTCCGACGCCGCTCGGGAAAATGCTGACAGACGTTTTCGGGGCGAGTTCTCCTCAGCGGACGAGAGCCCTTCTGACCAGGACCTTTCATGAATTTTTAAATGTGCTCGAGGAGTCGATCAATAGCGAGTTAACCCATTCAGCTGCGCTCTTTGCGCTCTTTGAGACCATCGACCGGCAGTTTTTGAATCTGCAAAGGACCGTGGTCCGGGAGACGGACACCCAGGAGCGGCTGGAGAATGACCTTCTCTCGTCGTTGTGGACGAGAGTCATGGGACCGAATTCGGCGATGCTCAGAAAATACGAAAAGAATAAACAGCTGCTGTCTAATGTCCGAGCGCGGACGGTGAGCAACAAGCATCTCATCATGGAACATCATGGCAGACTGCAGACGCTGAAGGTCAATCTTGAAACCCTGCGGCGAAAACTGGTCAGTCCTCTTGTGAGAAGGAATGACTCGGTGAGCGTGGACAATGTCAGCGTCATTGACCAGCAGATGGCTGCACTCGAAGGCACCTACGACTACCTTCGAGCGGTGCGGGAGAGGCAGAAGAGCAAACTGATGGAAATGGTGTATGGCGCAAAGACGGACAGGCCCAAACTCGTGGGGACCCACGGCGGAATGGAAGGTATTGGTCTTGATGCCAGTTAGCGTGCCGACGATGACAAGTCGTGGTATATTCTGGATAGGTGATTGTTGGAACAGAAGGCTTTGAAGGCATTGTATATCAGAATATGGTTACAATCAATGGCCGCCCAGTAGTCTATATCCGGAGTTTAGATGTGCTTATATCCGAAGTGTGGGATGGTCTCAAAAGTCTCCATATTGACAGCCATTGCCGCACTCATCCTTAGACTTGGCCTGAAAGAAAGGAAAACTCCACCGAATTATCGTCCAAATGGCCGCCGAACCTTGAGTTTTGTGTCTGGCCTCCGTCATTTTCAGTCTCGCGAGACTGGCACCGAGTGGAGTGTGCATTTTTTTCCCGTGGCATATGATACCATCGCACTTATCTCTGCTTGAACAGCCGCGAGCCAGCCCTTTTCGTCGTCAGCATGACATCAGCAGCATTCGGCTCGAGTTCTGGCACACCACTCCTCTTCTCGCCAGCAGAGCTCTCGTACCTGCATACCTCACTGTCGACGGTGCCCCCCATCCGACCGGACGGACGTACGGCGACCGAGTTTCGCTCTCTGACCGCCGAGACGGGGATCCTCCCCGCGACCAATGGCAGCGCGCATGTGGCTTTTAGTGATGGCAGCGAGGCGGTTGTCGGAGTCAAGGTTGAGGTCGAGAGGACGGGAAGAGGATCCCGGCACGATATTGACGTGAATATGATGGGAGCATCGGAACAGAAGGAGGGTATGGGAGGTAGAGGGAGGCCCGAGTGGGCCACGTTGACATTGATGCTGCCTGGGGTCCGGGACGACGATGCGAACCTGGTGTTTTTGGAAGAGATGTTGAGGGAGGCATTAATTGTACAACAGCCATCTTCGCCGTCGTCGCTGCTGGACAAATTGGTCATCAACTCGCGGTGGCATTGGCACATCTACATCGACGTTTTACTCATCTCGTCTCATGGATTGGCGAGTTATCCACTGCCACTGCTGAGTATGGCGACGCATTTGGCGCTGAGGGATACCAGGGTGCCGAGACTCAAAAGCGAAGCGGAAGAGGATCCCGTGGCAGATGACGATTGGATGGCGAGCAGATGGGTGTATGAGAGAAAAGGAAAAGGAGAAGAGAGTTGGCTGCCGCCGGTGACGTTGCTGGTTGCCGTGGTGGGGGAGAACGTCCTTTTCGATCCGAGCAGAGAAGAGTTGGCCGTTGCCGACGGGGTTGTGGCGGTGAGCGTTGCCGATGATGGGAGTGGCAATGGATATAGGATGGTTGGGATGAGGATGATTGATCCGCCTGCGAGGGATACGATGAAGGGCGTACCTCGGTCCGGTGAGGTCCCGGAACGAGCTGAGATTGCTGGCGTCTGGAGGCCTCGAGTTGGTGGGGTGAAGCGGAGTGTGTTGAAGAGTGTCATCCACGCGGTCCTTGTGGGTGGCGTGGCCAGGGACGTGATCATGGGCCTGGACACATTCCTGACAGCAGAGAGGGACGCCGAACGAAGGGCTGCGGGAGGGTGAACCGCTGGAAATCAAGTCGACGAGTATCAGCCTGCGCATTGAGCACGAACGAGCGTGAAGGGGCATGTTCTGGGTTGGGGCCCTTGCCCAAAACTCGCGCCAACAGGAAGAGCAGCACCACAGCACGAAGCCAGCTTGATGGAATACGACGATTATGTACAGTATCATCCACCAAAGGGTAAGCGAGCATCCGGCCAGCCATCGACGAACCGTCTGGCCCCTTTTTCCACAGGCAAGACACAAACCTCGACACCATGAATTCCTTCATCACTTGGATTACTGAAGTGGTTCAAGTCCGTGGCAAGCCCGAGGATGCTCGCAACAATGGAGATCATGAAATACCCCCACCACCGTTCCAATGGCCGTGATGGTCTCCTGTTCCAACTCATATCCAACAGCATTTCGGCCAACGTCGGTGTCGTCGATGTGTGGTCAGGTCCACGTTGATAGCGGCGGCGGCGTTGCCGTGTCCTCTGCCAAAGGCTCGACCCAACGGGAGAGATTCGGAGGTGAGTGGATCAGATGCAACGGCACCAGTGGGTTCTCTAGTTGCCAGGTCAGGGTGAGGGTGATTGGCTCTCGGATTCGCCATAAAGGACATGTCCTTTTGTAGAAAAGTAGGGGAGAATTCCCACTTATTATAGGAAAGGTCCAATAACACAAACGACGTAGTTTGAGAGTAGAGAGGACGCAGACGAGTTGAAGCCAACAAAGGCATCCGACAGGTACGCAGTTGTATGATACTCGTGAATGGCATCACGAGCCAAATCCACCGTCAAGTCATACTGCCTCAGAAGTTTCGTGCTGATCGTGCACTTCCTAGCCATCAATCAAGCCAATGTTTCTAAAACAAAAAGCCTGCTTCCTTGCTGTTCTATTTCATTACCAAGTGTGATTCTTCTCTTTCACATCTACCTGTTGTGCTCTAAGCTCCAGAGCCATACACCCCAGGTTGGTGAAACAAACGACAATTCCATGAAAAGTGTGACCTCAGCAAAACTGTACGTGCGGGCCGGACCAGACGTCCGGTCCGACGGATTTCAAACTGAGATCAAAGTCTGGAGAGAACGAGTCTGGAGGGTCATGAAAGAAGGCCGAATCAAAGGATTACCTCAGGGCCTTTCGTGCAAATGTCGGCAGTACGAAACTCGCCCGGTGGATCTCTTTGTTGTAGTACTTGCAGAGTTTCTCCTCCTCCTCAGTGCTCCAGGTCCGCAGTGGTTCCTTGAGATCTCGGTTTGGATCCTTGCAGCAGACCATGAAGCCAATCTGTCCAGACGGATACGTGGGAATGGTGGTGTAGGCATACTCGACATTCGGAAAGACTTCCTTGCACTCCTTCTTGAGCTTGGTGATGAGAGGGAGGTGCAACCATTGGTTTTCGGCTATATTCATCAGTCAGCCATCATGTCCACATAGAATCGCCATGACAGGACGGTGCCGTCCCAGGAGAGGTGAGGGGGAGACAGGCGCGCACAACCTTGGGTAGTAATCACACCGCCCTCCTTCAGGGCTCCGTAAAGCAGCTCAAAGTATGGCTTCTGGAACAAAGACTCGGCCGGTCCTTCCGGATCGCTGCTGTCCGTGATGATGACATCGAACTCGTTCTTGTAGTCGGCCAGGAACTTGAAGCCGTCGCCAATGTGCACGGTCACCGCGGGGTGCTGATAGCCAATCGACATGCCTGGCAGATACTTCTTGCTGACGCGGATGACGGCCTCGTCGATGTCGCACAGGACCGCCTTTTGCACGGTCTCATGCTTGACGACCTCGCGAAGGACCCCACCGTCGCCTCCACCAATGACCAACACGGATTTGGGGTCAGGGTGCGAGTTCATGGCCAGGTGTGTGATCATCTCTTGGTAGGCAAACTCATCCCGCTCCGTGCATTGGATGACGTTGTCGAGGACGAGGACGGTGCCGTAGTCGCTGCTTTCGAACACCAGCACGTCTTGGTATTTGGACTTTTCATGGTGCAGGACTTGGTTGACCTTGAGAGTCATGGCTTGACCGGGCCACATGTCCGAGATCTCTCTGAACCAACCATCTACGGGCCAGTCGCAATTAGCACCCGATATCTGATGAGGGGCATGGTGTGCGAGCGGAGGGACGGCAGCGCTCACCTTTGATGGTAGGATGGACGATTTCGCTCATTCTGTGCTCAGAAAGGGTGCTGTTGAGCCGATCTGGCCTGAGCCGAGCTGAGACACTTTCGAACCGGAGGGATCCTCCGGGTTGACTGGAGTAGGGCGGGAAATGAGCAGACGAAGAGGAGGCAAAGAAGCGACAAGATATTGAAGAGGACGCGGGAGTGCGCGGTCTACAAGAGCGAAGAAGAAGAGGAGAGCAGCCAATAATGCGATCAATCGCTTGTTTGGCCAGTCTCGGTTCTCGTGTGACACCACTTTTCTCGCATCTGGGTTGCAATTTTTTTTGTTTAGCGGGGCAGTGGCTGCAAAGAGCGTGGCCGCACCACACTGGTGTTGGCCATGCAGGCCTTTCTTCCGCCCGCACCGCCACAAGTGGGGACCTATTGTAGCCACAGCAGGAGAAGTCCGAGAAGAAGGTGACCGAACTTGGACGGAACTGGCCGGGAGGCCAAAAGGGGCAATGGAATGAGTTATGGACTTGAGCGCTAACCATCAATACAATGACCCATGTTCGCGTTTGCAAAGTGCAAATCTCGGTCGCCACAGGCACAGGCATAGGATATTGTCACCAAAGGACTCGCTAAACGGGCTTCCACTATACCTGCAAGAGAGAAAGTTCAATATCGTCCACGCCACTTGATCTCCAGTGTCCGCAGGGGAAAGTACAACAAGAAGCCAGTGGCCATGCTCAGCTCGAAAGCAATGTTTCCTGTTTTCTTCGCAATCGGGCCCGTATACCAGGTCTCACTCATCGATGGCACGACCAACGCCCAGGGAATGAGCGCAGACGCGATCGCGGCGTAGCCTCGTGGCAACTCTCGGGCATTATCCCAGATGGTAGGATCCATGGTGCTGACATCGGCCTTTCGGAAGTAGAGAAACTCGACCAGGAAGATGGAGGTAAAGGCGCCGGCCCAATAGCCCATGATGTCGAGGAAGGTGAAGAGTGCAGCATAAAAAGATCGGAAGGCTTCAATTCCCACCACGATGACGATCGCGGCCGTGATCAGCACAAAGATGGCCCGAGGCACTTTGCGCGCGCCCGGGATCAGAGCATGCCAGTCCACAGAAACGGTGTACAGGTCGCGAGAAGAGGTGCCCAAGATGGAGAATGACAGAATGACCATGATGAACTTGCCGAACCCGCCCACTCGGGAGAGGATGGCGCCCAGTACGCCACCAATAGAACCATTATCATAAGCGGTTTGCCACTCTGGAATGTTAGGAATGGCACCACCGATGGCAGCCCCAAAGCTCATGAAACATACGATGGGAGCGCAAATCCCAAACCAACAGTAAGCCGCGAGGCGCCACCTGAGGCACAGTTAGTCGGGACGGCCTTTCGGTCGACGATGATACATCCGACTCACTTGGGCGCGTCTGGAGGCATGTAGACGCCATAGTCACTAATGATGTTTCCAAAGGTGACAATGTTGCCGGCGACCAGCGCGATCAGGTTCATGGCTTGGATCCCCGTGGTCTCCGGCACTGGCGCCTGTTTCGACAGCTGAGACCCAGCACAGCCAATGGTGAAGATCAGCGCGATCAACGTCGGGATCCATGCCCAGCGCTCGTAGAGATGGAGGATCTTATACCCAAAGAAGGCAATAAAGATACAGATCACCACCACCAGGACGATGCCGCCTTCGGTCGACATATGACCATTGCTCAAGTCGTGGAGGCACTGGCCGCTGACCACGGTGGAAATCACCATGTATCCTCCGCAGGTGATCATGGTGATGGCGCACGGGAGAATATTGAACCATTTTCTGCCTCCAGAGTCAGACAACGTCGGCCACGCGGACAATTCTCAGCAATCCACTCACCCAAACACATAGCGGGATTGGATCATTTGCCGCATTCCTGTGCGCGGACCCAGCGTACACATGTATGCCGCCGGTATGCAAAAAAGAAAGGAGAAGAAGAAATTGATCAAGACCGCGTCTCTCAACCTGATCCCGTATCCGAGAGTGGTTCCGATTCCCGTGGAGACGCTGGAGGCCAGAGCACCCGTTAGTTGCGCTGAAGCACCGTCAGGAGGAGAAGGGCCCAGCCACGTACGGCAGAAGACTGGTCATCGAGGTACAGAAGACGGTGAAGATGTTGAGATAGCGTCTGTCCGTTCGTTCCTCCACCGGCACGGGTTGACCACCTCGAAGTTCGATCCCACTGGCGGCGAGTTTGTACCAGAAGGACCATTTCCCAATATCTCGAACAGCTATTTCAGGAGAGAGCTCTTCGGATGAAAGGGACGCCTCTTGAGTTGCGAGGCCAGCTGCTTTCTCTGCGTCCGCATGGGAGCCGTCGGTGGCGGCCCGATAGTTGGACATTTCGTGGATGTCGCCTGACTGATCACTACCACAAAGTGTACCTTTCTTTCCTCACCACAGGTCCCCTCACGAGACAGCGAATTAACATTCTTACCCACTTTTATATAACCCATCTCGCAGCTGCGAAAGGAGCGTCCTGAATGGTAAAGGCGCCAATGGAAGGAGAACGATATCCTGCCGGTTGCCAATGACCTGCTGCATTCGATGGTGTTGGAGGGTGCCTGCCGACCGGCCGGCTACGATGTCGCCCTGGGCGTTCTAGTCATACACCAGTTCGGCAGGCTGGCAGGCTGTCTGGCTTCTTCATCGAGAAGCGAAACATTACCGCTACCAGTCCTACTCACGCCTTACCTTTTACACGCTGATATCTAGCCGTCACGATTCCGGCAGAACGGGTGGGCCTCGGGCCAACAGGCGGTCTTATCTTCAAAACGCACTAATAGAACTTTGTGGTCCAGCAGGACGGAATTTGATCAAAAGGCCTATTGATGACACAACCCTGTGGTGGTCTTATCGGGCCTCAAAGTGCGCCCCAGCTTTTTTGCCACGTGCCCACAGCACGGAAAATCCTGCGACCGGCCGAAGCCTCCCTGACCTGAAGTTCAAGGCCACTCCGCCAGGAACTCCAGACAGACATAGAATGACATGGAATTTGGTCGAATGGGTTCGTTATTTCCAACCGGTATCAAGATGTTCCGTTGCCTCTGCTTCGGTGACGACGTCGCCAAAACTGGACCAAATGTCAAAGAGATTCTGTTGTTGAATCAGGGGAGACCTGTCCCCGGACGCGGATCCAACCACCTGGTCGAGAGCTTCATCAGCCGTATTTCTCCCGGATATGTGTAATGGCGGAGGGTGGAATATTTACCATTGGTCGAAATCCGTGGCACATGGCATCCAAAGCTGTAGCCCGAACACAGCCGCTGGTACTCACGCCGCAGATCACCAGCGTATCGACATTCAGCAAGTGCAGATCGGTGGCCAATGTGGTGCCGAAGAAGGCGGACGGGTTTCTCTTCAGGACGACAAGATCTTCTGGCCCGGGTTCAAGACCTGGAAGCGTGGCATCCAGTCCTCGATTGTCCCCATCTTGCCATGCCAGAATAGTTTTGGTCTTCTTCCCTTGGACACCGGCATCCTTCATTTCAGGGTGGTTGTATCGCACCTGGGCCCAAACGACTGGCACCTCTCCCACCCGGGCGGCTGCCACCAGACGTCTCATGGATTCCGGGCTGGCCGCACCTTCGGGATTGTGTGAAAGGTCCAACGGGGACCCTTGGGTCCAATATGCCCTGCAGACATCAACCAAGAGTAGCGCCGGACGTGAGCCCCATCCCATCCGTCTTCCAAAGCCGACCGTCTCATAGTCCAAGTATTGGGGATGGTGACTGACGTCCAAAGACATCATCGGAAACGTGCACAGGGGACCCTCAAGGAGTGCAGTAATTCTCCATATTTTGTGAGAATGTGCAAAGCACGGTACAAGATGACGTCTCTTCTTGTGTTACTCCGAGATATTGACATTTTGTGTCTTGCCGGCCGGTTTGCCGACGACGGAAGCAATGGTCCGATGCTCGGAGCGGGTATGATCTTAAATCTCAGGCTCAGCTAGCGCTCGACCCAGAGACGGGCTGTTCTCACATGAGTCTCGAATATGTCGGACGCAGGGGCCAACTCAACGATTCAGAAGTTGCAGATATGGCGAGAGAGAAGCATGTCATTCACGATCAGACGAATATCCTCCGAGGAGGCCGCCTCATTGTGGTCTTCTGCGGCCTGGCATCTGCCTTACTGATTACATACATCGATCAAAACTCCATTGGAGTGGCACTGCCAACAATCGGGAGAGATCTACACAGCGCGTCCACGATCGTGTGGGCGGGTACATCTTCTCTGATCGCCAACACAGCATTCCAAGTTCTCTATGGCCGACTCTCTGACATCTTGGGCCGCAAAGTTATCCTCATCACATGTCTTGCCCTGCTCGCGTTAGGCGATATCCTTTGCGGATTTGCACAGAGCGGGCCGCAGCTATATGCATTTCGCGGCATCTCTGGTCTCGCCAACGGTGGCATTATGGCTCTGGTCATGATGATTGTCTCTGACGTGACCACCTTGGAGCAAAGAGGGAAGTGAGTATCTCCTATATTCGATCCACCAATCATTATTTTTGGCTCTTTCTTATCCACGGCCTCGTTGCAGATATCAAGGGATTTTAGGATCCTGCGTGGGGCTGGGAAACACGATAGGGCCGTTTGTTGCAGCTGCCTTTACTCGAAACGTCACCTGGAGAGCTACGTTCTATCTCATCTCGCCCCTGGCGGTTTGCGTGGGGGGGATTCTGTTTTTCTTGCTTCCAGCTCAAACGATTCCACCAGAGCCGCTCTCTACCAAGCTCCGCAAGATCGACTATGCCGGCATCGTGCTGAGCGCCACCGGCACCATTATTCTCCTCATTCCCGTCTCTGGGATTGGAACACAGTTTCACGCGACCAACCCGGCGGTAATTGTGATGTTGGTGCTGGGCTCTTCCCTGCTCGCCCTCTTCGTTCTCAATGAATGGAAATTTGCAGCACTCCCAATGTTTCCTTGTATGTGGGACCCTCGTTGATGGCAACTCTCTGACGATGGGCTAGTAAGACTCTTCAAAAATACAGCACTCGCAGCGATGCTGACTCAAAATTTTTTAATCGGGATTGTATTCTACAGCTTACTGTATTATCTTCCCATGTATTATCAAAGTGCTCGCCAAATGAGCTTGCTGACCTCAGCTGCTCTGATCATTCCCATCGTCATTCCTCAAGCCATCGCCTCCGCCGCCTCGGGTCAGTATATCTCGCGGATGAAGAGATATGGCGAAGTCATTTGGCTGGGCTACATTTGCTGGACCATCGGCACGGCTCTGCAATGCATTTTCAACCGGACAACCCCTATCGTTGCCATCGTGTTCATCCTAATCGTCGAAGGCGTCGGAGTCGGACTCGTGTTCCAGCCGAGTAAGTGAGGCGCGATAATGGTGCGAGAGCAAAGCTGACCCTCCCAGCTCTGGTTGCGGCTCAAGCACATAGCAGGAAGGAAGACCGAGCTGTCGTGATCAGCGCCAGGAACTTTATTCGGGCACTGGGCGGTTCCGCAGGTCTGGCAATTGCATCGGCCATCTTCTCGAACACGCTGCTGGGTCGGCTTCCCAAAGGGCTTCCACCAGACGTATCCCAACGGGTGCAGGACTCGATCTTCAACGTTCCTGATATATCTCAACTTGACGCAGAGCAACGCACAGGGGTTCTAGATGCCTATATGACAGCCTCGAAGGCTGTGTTTTATTTGTGGTCGGGAACGATGGGATGCTGTCTTTTCCTGATGGTGTTTGTCAGAGATCGAGGCTTAACCAGAACCGAAGAGAAGACTGAAAAAGCAACGTCGCCGAGTGACAACACCGCTGAATTGAGGGCGCCAGAAGAAATTGTCGCGCCTAATAAATAAAAGTCCTGTGGAAAGACTCGGATAAGGGTCGTGTACATAATTCCATAGCTAGCTATGCGAGACTGAGAAATTACAGAAACTGCTGAGCATCCGCTGGTTGAAAGGGCTCAGGTCTCTGGTGAAATAACCTGGGCGAAGATCATCACAAATGGCCATCGGTTCAGCTCAGCGGTAATACTGGCCAGCTGCAAGTCCTAAAATTCACATCTCTGCCAAGACCGTCAGAATGAGGCAACCTGATAGTCTTCCTCCATACCACAGACTTGATTCACTCACCATTCCTTCCATTGAAACCTCTAGCCACAATTCCTCGCCCGGACGCTGCTTTACCTTCATTTGAGGGTTATTGTTAGCGCCAATGGGAAGTCAGGACCCCGTCATCTACCAACCACTACACCCTTCTATCAGAGCCAAGCTGGACTCAGAGTATGTGGCCTTTCACGACAAGGTTCTTCAGTATGTCCCCCCCGCCGAGTCGATGCCGTGGGATCCTAGATCGCGGCTCATTCCATCTCCCTTGGCACGTGGAGGGCAGCAGCCTGTGGAGGTCGGGAAGGTCTACGACCGAGACTTGGGTCCTCAGCAAGTGCGCGTGTTTGTTCCCGAAGGAGATGCTCCTGATGGTGGTTGGCCGGGCATGATGTGGCTACACGGTGGAGGTTGGGTCAATGGAGGGTTGAACAGCGAGAATGGATTTCTGAGGCATGTCTGCAAACGTAAGAGTCCCCTTTCTGTCATGAAGAGTTTTCTCAACCACGGACTAGATGTCAAGTGCCTGGTTGTCTCAATAAATTATCGCCATGCCCCGGAGTACCCCTATCCAACAGCGGTGGAAGATGCACTCTATGGCCTTGCCTGGATCCTTTCCGCTCCAAATGCTGCCTCGCTTCAACTGGATACCTGCCGTCTGGCAATTGGAGGATTATCAGCGTAAGATCCAGCCGACGCTATCAGACTGGTTCGTGGCTGATTCTGTGGAAGAGGGGCCAACTTAACAGCCATCCTGTCGATGAAAGCGGCTCTTGACAGCCAACTTCCTGCGCAACCCATTTTCCAACTTCTAATTTGTCCCGTCATCGATAATACTGCATCAGTGTCGACGGTCTGGTCAGAGTCACAACATGCCCCTTGGCTGACTCCGTCACGGATGTCTTGGTACCGGCAACAGTACCTTACCAACGTGGCCGACACCAAAAACTGGGATGCATCACCCTGTTTCGCCGCACCAGATTTGCTGTCTCGATCCCCGAGTACTTTTCTCGCAGTCGCAGAATGCGATTTGTTGGCACCCGAGGGATTACAATACGGCGAAAAACTGCAAGCAGCAGGAGTGCCGACAGAGATGAAAGTTTACCAGGGAGCAACGCATTCAATTCTCGTCCTTGCCGGGTAAGTCTGATGGATAAATGCCCTTTCGGTCATACTTGATTGATTTAACGATCCTCTACGAATAGGATACATTATATCGGGAAAGTATTGGTCCACGATGCTTGCCGTGCACTGTCCGAAGCATTGGGAACAGAATATAATCCATCAACAGCCACTATTCCGTTGCAGTCCTCATAAGAGACTGTGCAAATACAAACTCCCGTTCATTTTGGCGTGCCACGCCTCGCACGACCGATGCTCTCCTGCAGGTGTTGAATCACGGGTTATGGTTGCCATTGGAATTGGCGCTGGACCGTCGAGCTGATGACTCGTGAGAGTCCAGGCAGGCTTACGACAATCTCTGATAGAATCATCTCATGTTCGCCACCATAGGTCATGGATATGCGGTTTGAATCTCTGATGCCCCCCGGCCTTCTATGCTGATGGGAAGTTCTAGGGTTACAGCCTTGGCGCCCCTTTTCTCAGCTGCCGGATTCGGCACAAGCGCCAATCAGAATTGATTACGATATCGAGAAGAAAGATTTGCCAGGTTGGCACCAAGATCCAGCCTCGCTGAAACCCACTCTGCTATCTGCAGAACGGAGCCGGTGCCAGCGTCCCGGAACGTATCGAAGTGCTGATACGGCATTGCATTAGGTTGGGCTTGCCGAAATTCTGTTGAACCTGTCGTTCTAAGCGGCTCGTTCTGGAAGATTTTACAGTATGGAGCAACGGCGCAAGCGATATCTTGGTGAAGAATACGGCCGTTACTTCTTTGGCCGGGAACCAGCCAGCACAATCTCAGTTCCCAAAAAAGAGAGAAAGAAAAAACATCGGGATGGCTCCTAGTCTCGACCCGTCGTTCTACCCTGAATACGCAGCCGAATGCGGTGACCCTTCACGCACCAAACGTCTCGGCTTCGGGACCCGTCCAGCCATACTGCTGGTCGACGTGTGTGACGCCTACTGTTTGCCGTCATCTCCCCTCGGACTTGCACCAACCAAAGTCGAGGCCATTTGCGCGGCCATTGCCAGCTTGCTGAAGGCAGCCAGGGGCCTCCGGGCTGAGACCAAGGAGATTCCAGTGCTATACGCCCAGACGCTGTATACACATCCGTCGCTCCGTGACGCTGGGTTGACTGTCATGAAGATGGCTCACGCGTCGCTGTTCCACAGCCATAATGCGTCCAATCTGGCGTCAATTCCCAGCGGGTATCCAGCGATCCGTCCGCAGCCACATGACATCCTGCTCAAAAAGAAGTACCCGTCACCGTTCTTTGGGACCAACCTGGCGACACAGCTCGCGTCATTCGGCGTCGATACACTCATCATTGCCGGTTTCACCACGAGCGGGAGCGTCCGAGCGGCAACACTGGACGCCATGCAGTCTGGGTTCCGGGCTATGGTCGTGGCTGAAGCGTGTGGAGATCGAGGCAAGGAGACGCACTGGGCCAACCTGATGGACATGGGCGCCAAGTACGGAGATGTGGTGTCTGTCGAGGAAGCGAACGACAACCTTCGGCAGGGGTGGGGGGGATGCATGACTGACGATGCATGACTGATGATAGTTGTCCATATCTGTAGTAAAAACCGTCGGACATCAGCTCCAATCAACCCATGCCACCGGCCCAATCGAGATGGACATAGCCCTGCACAAAATCGACAAGTTCGTTGTCGAAAGGATCGTCGAGAAAGAGGATATTCGTGGCATCTGGTGTCAACAATTCCTCGGCAATGGTCTGTCGGAGAGTATTGTCTGCGAGGCTGTCCATTCCAACGTGCGACACCGGATTGGGGTACTCGGGCTCGCCATTCCGCGTGTTTACATACGCATCTTGCGCAGCAGCAGCACTGAGAACATGGAGGTTGTGGGTGTGGCTAGATCCGTATTGATACGAGGTTGTGCTGACTCCGTTTTGGCTTGGATATCCAGGTCGAGAGTTCGGTTCCTGGTGACTGTTGGCTCTCACGTTTGGCTCTCCGCAACCGAAACCGCCATTTCCTTCATGTAAACGAGGCGCTTGCGGAGAGCGAATTGCCTGGGGAGAGTGACCAATTGACGCCTGCATAACATGAATGAGATTGGTTTCGTCCTGTGCTGTGTGCCGACTCACTGTTGTATTCAGCAACGCTTCTTGCGATGAGACCTCACTCAATGGTTGCGTCTGCCGACTGGCTGGACGTTCTGCCACCTTTCGGAGCACCTCAATCCATCCCGAGACAGTGGGCCACTTATCCTCGAACGTGGCCAGGACTTCGAGAGACCTGAACAGAACCTTGTCGGCCGACGAGGACAACTGAGGACACACTAGCACATTTAGCACTCTTGCCTTTCACCAATGCCAAAAGAGATCATACGTTGAGGCCATTTATACAAATAGCAGGCAAGTGACCCACATGTGTACGTGCAGAAGGCCTAGCAAGGTGAGTTCAAATTTGTCGAGCGGGTTGTTCCACGCGCACCAGCATGGCAGGGAACCCATCTTCACTCGAACGAAGAGCAAAGAACATATCGATGGCTTCATACAGTTCCCAGACGTTGGAGAACAATTCATATGACATGGTCTGCCAGAAGCCCTGCGGCGCCAAATCTTTTTCGCCGGTTTGATCAAGAATGTGTGCCACAATGCTGTTGTCGTCAGCAAGCAGCAATGGTCCAAATGCCGACATACCTCTCAAGATAGATGCGGCGAAGGACGATATTGTTCAACCGGATAACCGTGACAATGGACAGATAGGCCTGCGACAGTTAGATTGGTCTATTGACTCTCCGAATGAATCCGCATCGCTCCAAATGATGCTACTCACGAGATCCAAGTGTTCTGCTTTGAAACCCCGTAGATTCCACGGAGACCATTTATGCTCCAAAGGCATGCGGAGTTCCCAGTCGCGCAAAGTCTCTGCAATGCGAATATATCGGCTATTGGGATCCCAAGGATATGAGCCGAGGCCGGTGATAGAGAGTTCATCATGGTAAGCGTCTCGTGCGATCATCCCCCAGAGATCATGCGCCTGAATCAAGGTCGCGAACAAGGATCGCGACGGTAACGACACCAGTGAATGGTCTCTTTGGGCCGGTTTGGTGCCCTCGAGTGCAGCCCGAACGGCGGGAACTCTGCCAAAAGCGAAGTCGTTTTCTCCACCCGGCAACAAGGTGGTAATGTCGGATTTTGCAAATGAGACAGGCAGATTTTGTTGCGTATACAGGTTGTCATGGTTCTGGATCACCCAGAAGGTTCGCCGTGCTCGCTCAGCATTCACAATGTCTTCAGCACATGCATCAGGGGGAAGGTCGTAAGTCTCTTCTCGATGAAGTCGCAAGACTCCTGCCACTGTTATCCAAGATCAGAACTGGCCAATAAGCGAATGCCATCTCGAGCAGCATACTTCGTACGGCAATACCCATGTTGATCTAGTGACGGTCAGGCTCGGAATGATCACACATCCTGCCACTACTTACCGAACTTCGAAACCGGTCTCCCTTCCCCCAGGCGGCCATACCGAGAAGGAAGAAAGCTTGTGCGTTTTCTAAGCTCTCCTGATACATTTCGTTGGCCACCATGGTGTGTGCAACCTCCATGAAGAATTGAGCAGCTTTATGGCTGTCGCCGAACCTCTGACAGAGCTCTGGCGTGAAACGAGCTGAGATGCTCAACATGCAGACCATCAGGAAGACATTGGTTTTCTTCCGTCTGTATGCAAGCTCTTCGAGAAACAAAGTTTTGGGGATGAATCCTATGGAGAATGTGTTGGCTTAGCCGAGAAGGACCTGAATGGACTCACAGACCGACTTGGAGGCAGGTCGTCACGAAGACACGACAGCCGTGCAACAACTCTTCATGAGGAGGCAAAAGGCTCCAAATTTCTGAAGCGGAAAAATATTCTAGTTTACGAGGAGTTAATGGAGAGAACGCCGCCGCCGCGGCTCTGACAATCGGGCTTGGAAAAAGTTAACTGAGAGGCTGGTTCTTTCAGAGCCCACCTACCTTGACTCAGCAGTGTTTGTCCTGGTGACAAGATCAGCATCATCAGTATTACCAAATTCCTTTAACCAGCTGCCAATTCTCACCGTTCTCGTCGATCATGATCTTGCGCCTCTATATGTTTCTGCTGCTTAATGCGGAACTAATCTCAGTCAGAAAAGGGAAGATGTGGAGAATTTGATGTCGACAACACTAACCCTTCGATCTTCGTCGTCTCCTCGGCTTGCAAATGCACTGCGAGATGTAAGCTGAGGCTCACAGACTTGACTTCAACTTCAGGGGATTCACCATGAATTGGCTTCCGCGGAACCAGCTCGGCGACACGGCACACAAGGAGTTTTTCCATTGTCTTGGACACACTTTGTGCGAAGCCGACGGCATCTAGAACATGGCCGAGTCCAGAGTCAGCCGTTGATAGTGGTATACAGCAGCTTCCGGCGCCCAGGACGCTACAATGCTTGGATCTCAGAGGAGGCCGGGCAAGGATCGGTCTTGAATATCTGGTGTTGGAGAAGAATATCTCACCGTCTGCATGCTATGGAGGATCTCTTGAACTTCTGAGGGGCCGCCGCCGAATGTCGAGGTGTTGACCCTACTGCAATTTGTCCTTCTTGTGGGCCGTCCCCAACTTTGGTCTGTTGAATGGCGTATTCCCTTTCCATTTGGTTGGCTGTCAGCTTCAACTCATCATGGAAAGCTAATGAGACTTGCGGTGATGGGATATCAATTTGAGAAACAACAAAGAGACGGTGATAGAAAGGCTGGCCTAGATTGCTGTGGTTGGGTAGAGTCACGTATCTAGCCGCGAGAGATATTCACTAGCGTTGGTCGGGGAGCCCCACTGATAAAGCGAGACTATTTTACTCGGGGAACCGCCACTTTGCTGGCGCCAATCCGACCAAGAGATGACAAAGCCGGGTGAGTTAAACCATAGGCGGGATGACAGTAAAGTAGCAGGTTCATGATCTTGGTTCAAATATTTGCACAATACAGTCTCCTAGGCTCGAATTTACGCTGGCTTCTGTCGAAGCGTGGGCAATCCAGCTTCTGACAGTTTTGCATTAACCAGATCCAGGTGGTCCAAGAAATGGCCTTGGAGGTCGTCCCAGAATTCTCCCTCGTACCCTTCAATGTCTATTTCGAGCTCGTTAGACCGTCACTGAAGATAGGCCAATGCTCGACTTACGCTTGATGGCAGGATTTCGCTCCAAGGCGAATTTTGTGAGACTGAAATGGTTATTCATATGAAGCATGAAACCTGGATCGGATCGATCAGTTCGAGGTCTGTGCAGCAATGGATACCAGCTGCTGCTCACTCAGTGCATCTTTGCCCATGATCTCCGGCTTCAGCTCCCGCGTGGTCGCATGTTTCCAAGCTTTGTATGCATCTGGGCGGTGTCAGAGCGATCAGACAGGACATGAACAACTGCTGGGTGTTACTGACCGCCGTGAGGCATGTACGAGTTTTCACAGCTCAGGCACCCCTCCTGAACGTCACGCACGGACCCATGGTACTCTCCGTAAATCATCCCCAGCATCTCCGTGGACATGTTCCGATGGTAATAAGGAGGCCTGTATGTGTCTAATGCAGTGATATATTTTGGCGTGTAGACCGCAAACTCGGACAAGGAGACCTTTGGGGTCTTGGACTTGGCATGGAGAACGGTATAGATTGTTGGGTCGCATTGTTCCTTCATGGCACATGCCAGCGGAACAAACTTCTCCATCGCATACTTGTAGGGGACATAACTGCCGTGCCATGCGACGACGTCGAAGGGGGTGTGATTTTGTTGATAGGAAAACAATTTCCCCGTCAACTTGTAGATGACTATGGAGGTCAGTGAGTCAGCTCCGGGTCGAGAGGTGGTTGAGCGTGCATCTGTACCTTCCCATTTGGACTGGTCGAGGTCGAACGCTGCCACCGGAAATTCAAAATCTCTCGGATGTGCTAACCCGTTGGATCCAATCACTCCAAGATCGGGAAGCTCAAAATGCGAGCCGAAAATTTCGTGCACATATCCTCTAGAACGACCGTCGGGCAAGGACACTCTCCACCGAAGGCCTGCTTGAATGACGCACAGCTCCCCCGGTCTGACCATCAGCCTCCCGAGCTCGGTCTGAATGTCGAGCTTGCCGACTTGCGGGAGGATCAGAAAGTCCCCATCGTTGTTACAGAACGCCTGGTTCTCCATGGAATTGTTGCACGCGTAGAGATGCATGGCCAGGCCCTCTTTCAAAGTGGGATCACCATATCCGCCGATGGTCTTCAGTCCGTGAACGAACGTGACTTTCTCACGTTCTTCGGGCCAATCCAACGGGGCCCATTCGTACGTCTGCGGCGTGAACTCGACGTTGGGGTTTTGTGTGGAGAAGCAGGCTTCAAGCTGACATGGATCGATCAGTTTCAGTCTTGATCGGGCGGTTTATATGCCATACATCTGGATTGGGTGCCATAGGCCTAGGCCGCGAATGTGCCACTGACGGTCGAATGCGATACATCCAAACGTGCTGTAAGGTGTCCCGGTACGAGACGAACGGGGTCCCATTGAGCTGTTCCGAGTACAAATCGTACGGGCATCGTTGAGGGACGTTGCGTCCAGGCTCGGGGAGGGCGTCTGGTCTAGCCCATTTCCTCGTCAGCCAGATAACCTTCCTCGCCAGCGTTCTCTCGGAGATGTGCATACACGGCTTCTGAGGAAAAATAGTTGCCAAATCCGAGCTGGTAGCGGTAAGGGTCTGAAGGCGTCGGAGGCGTCGTTCTCGAACCCGCGGCCGATGCTCCAAAGCTGGCCATGGACGATTCCTTGGACCGAATCACCATGTCTGAAACTTCTCCCATGTCGCGACCGTTGATTTCCAACACAAGGAAATCTGTTCGGGAGAGGTGGAAAGTTGACCATGGGTTGTCCGTCTGAAGGAATTAATGTTCCTGAAGTCATCCGTCCACGGTCCCGGCTCTTGTTTCCAGGTTCGAAGCCAAACGTCGGGACCCTCATTGAGGTCTGCCATGGCACTGCGAACGTCACGGATCGAGTCTTGGTTGCAGCGGCACAGTGCCGGCCGGGATGTGGACCAAAGTTGGGAGAGGGAGAGCCGGACTGCCGCTGGAGGTGTGCACAGCCTTGGCAGAGTTCTGACACCGCGATGGGTCCGACCTGTGCTCCTTATCAGGGTTCACAGCATGTGCGGTGTTTGCCGCTTGGGACGATGACTCTAGCGGGTTGGGACCATGCGCCCGGCAATCTGTATCGACGGCTGATGAAGGGACCGAGCACGAACGCTCGGGCTTCAATGGAGAGTGCCATATGTCTAAATGTAACGGTCAAGGTCCCCGGTCGAACGCGAGCGAGTGACCGTGCGGCGGTTGTCATCTGGATAGACGATGGATGTTGACTTGTGGTTGTTGCGGTCGCCTCTCCGGCTTCTCGTCGTCGTCGGACTGGCTGGATTGCTTCTCTTGAATGTTTACCAAAGGTTGTTCCCAAAGTACCCATGTCCTTTACCACCGTCACCTCGGGGGGCCGAACCTCTCTTGGGCCATTTCAGAAGCCTGCCGTTGGAGAATGCGCATCTCCAGCACATGGAGTATGCGAAGCAATTGAGTAGGGGATTCATCAGTGATGCATGCGGACCAGAACTGATCGTCGTACAGAATCTGAGATCGTTTATTTCAACGTGCTGGGAAACCACATGGTGGTTCTGAACAACATCCGCGTTGCCAGTGACATTCTTGATAAACGGGGTGCCAACTATCAGGACCGACCGAGATTCGTGTTGTTCGAGGTTATGGGATGGGGGTTGACATTGACGTTCATGGAACATGGTCCACGGTTCAAACTTCACCGATCCGTGCTCCAGACCGGCTTCACCAAGACCGCCATTGTCAGCTACCGACCGATTCAGGAAGATGAGGCGAGACGAGCAGTGGCCAGGATTTGCAGGGCACCACATGATTGGGACCGGTCACTGAGAAGATTCGCCTCTGGCATCGTGCTCCGCATCGGGTTCGGCGTGACCGTGAGATCGGACGACGATCCGTATATTAAAATTGCCACGGACGCCAACCTGGCGACTTCCAAGGGTGGGAACCCAGGAACGACGCTGGTCGACTACCTGCCCTCGTTTCGATACATTCCGGACTCCCTCAATTTCTCGACAACGCTGCAGCATGCCCGGGCATGGAGATGGGCGATCAAACGCCTCCACGACATCCCCTTTGCCGCGATTAAAAAAGAGTTCGAACATGGATCGGCCAATCCGTCTTTTGCCTATACTCTTCTGACAAAGTACACAGAGAACGAGAAGAAGGGCATACCAAATCCATTTACCATGGCCGATATTCAAGGGGCATCGGGCGCTGTTTTCATCGCCGGCTCCAACACCACCTTTGCGACCACAACGGTTGCCCTCCTCAACCTCATGCTCAACCCTGATGTGTTTCAGAAGGCGAGAGCAGAGGTCGATGCTGTCGTGGGCACGGACCGGCTACCCTCGCTGGCGGATCGTCCGAAGCTGCGGTACATTGATTACGTTGTTGAGGAGACCACGCGCTGGCGACCTCTTTCCCCCATTGGCATACCTCACAAGTCCCTGGCGGACGATGTTTACAACGGAATGTTCATTCCCAAAGGGCACGTCAACCTGGTTGCTGCTGGGATGATCGACTAATGATTTCCAACAGGACCTACGTCTACTACAACACCTACGCCATGAGCCGTGATCCGAGTGTCTACAAGGACCCGGAACGCTTCAATCCTGATCGATACACACCCCAAGAGGAGGGCGGCGACGGAGAGCCTTTCCTCGTTGGCCCCTTTGGCTTTGGACGAAGGTGAGCCGTGCTTCTCCTCGCTGTATTCAAACCCAAGTGTGGAGGGCTCACGTCGGTCAGGATTTGCGTGGGGCGTCACCTCGCACAAGCCTCTGTGTGGATCATGGTCGCCACCATGGTTGCGACCATGGATATCGAAAAGCCGGTGGATCCCGACGGGAAGCCCATCGACCAGGAAATTCGCTTCAGCACGGGCTTGTCGAGTCATCCAGGCAAGTTTGGTATCCTTTTCAAGGCACGTTCGGAGCAGGCGATGAGGCTCCTCACCGAAGCGGCGGGGAATAGCGAGTGACCCGGACGTGATGATTATGACCATCCCCATCCGATTCGCAATGGAAGAGAGCCACGAGGCGGCGATCGACATTGATTCCTCTCTGCGGCACTCTCGAATTATGGCCGCCACTGAGTCTGGTGACAGGAGCTGTGAAGAGCAGACATTCAAGAAGAGAAAAATGGTATGACCCATCATTCCAAACGTGGTGCTCATGGTTTCTTCATTTCGATCCCCTTCAATCCGTCCATAATTTCTCTCACCTTCTTCTCGTCCCCCTCTTTCTTGGGTTTGCCCAAGTACCAAGTAATGTCGCTCCCGTCCCTCTCGCACACGTGGAAGCCGTTCCCAAAAAAGGAAAACATGTCGTCCGGGTCGTCGTACTCGATCTCAAAGTCCTCAAACCTTGGCCTCTCAAGCAGGCGGAGGAAATGCAGTCGGCTGCCTGGGTAGATGGCCGGCTTGCCGTCGATCTTTCCGCCTTTAAACCAACTCGAACACGGCCCCGTCCAGGCGGTGCGTTTCAAGAATGTATCGGCGTGCCGGAGGAAGTGCTCCACGACTTTGGCTTTGGGGCGGAAGGAGCGGATATCCTCCACCTGCATCTTTTCAATCCACTGCAGCGTGTAGTCGCAGTACGCTTGAATGAGAGGAAAGAAGGAGCCATGCGCCGACGGGCAGTACGCCCCGCCGTACACAAAGTAGTTGGGTACTTCCGCCAGCGCCAGACTCAGGTACGACGGCACATGGGGATGATCCTTCCACTCGTCCTGTTTGTCCACACCATTCACGATCAAAGGGAAACGCGGCTTGTACGAGGTATCGAAGCCGGTGGCGCAAATGATCACGTCCACCTCGTGCTCGTTCCCGTCCGGGTCGATAAATCCTTGCTCCGTGATTTGCTGGAGTTGTGACGTGTACGGGGTGGTCTTTGGTCCTGTCAGGGCTTCGAGATAACCATTGCCCGGCGTTGGGCGGCGGCACCCCACGAAGAAATCCGTGGGCATGATCTTCTCCAGCAGATCGGGTCGGTCGCGCAGCAGTGTTCTCATTTCGTTCTCCGAGAAATCTCGGGCCTCCTTTTGGGCCTTTGATCCGTTGACGATGAAGCTGAACCGTTGGTTGAGCTCGCCTTCGATCATCTTGCGGTAAGTCAAGTAGGCGTCCGGATCGTCGAATAACTTGCGTTGTTCCTCACTATAGATAAAGTTCGCTCCCTCTTTGCCCGCAAATGCTTGCGCAAATCCTGCGGTGATCCAGATTCTGGAGCGGATCCAAGTGTACACCTGGTCGGCTTGGTCGTAAATGTTGGGCAAGATCTGGACGGCGCTGCTACCAGCCCCGATGAGTGCGACGCGCTTGCCACGAAGGTCTGTTTCTGTGTTCCACTGCGCCGAATGGAGCAGCGTTCCTTTGAAATCGAGCAGCCCGGGGATTGTCGGCCACTTCCATTTATTCAACACTCCTCCTCCGTCGATCAGGACGTCTGCATGGTCCTCGAATTCTCTTCCGGTGGCGAGGTTTTGAACGCTAAGAGTCCACTGTGCTGTTCCATCATCCCACGAAAGCGCCATGATTCGATGCCGCAATCGGATGTACTTTGTGATAAAATCGTTCTCTCTCTCCACCGTCTTCATGTACTCCCAAATCTCTGGTGAGTACGAGTAGTACCTCGACCACGGTGCTGGCCGCCACGGAAATTGGTACACGACACTGGGGATGTCGCACGCGCACCCCGGATAGCGATTCTCGAACCATGTTCCACCGACGTCGGCATTCTTCTCGTAGCATACAATCTCAACATTCTTGAGCCGGTCCTCGGCAAACTTGAAGAAGTTCAGCCCTGACATGCCCGCCCCCAGCATGGCGATGCGCAGTTTCTTGCGGCTACCGAAAAGCTGGTCGAGAATGGTCACGTCGTCGGGACTGGGATTGTTGACAAAAGCCGGTCGATCATTGACACCTGGTTCAGGATTAATAGCAGCATCGGCCGGGATCATACCTCCATAGCCGTTTGTTGTCGCACTGGGCGCCATCTCCGATACAGTGGCAAAGTCCGAGAATTACCCACACTGCGGCGTAAGGTGGCCTTGCAAAGAAAGGAGAAGGATCGGGTCTTCTCTCGCCGTATGACTCGGGTGGTTGAACGAGGGGTGATGACACGAGCAATCGAAGAAACTTATCCTACCTGAAGAGAGGTCATTCGAATAACGTCCTCGAGGATTGGGTGCTGTGGAGTTCCTCGGCCTCAAGAATGCGGAGAGACGAGGTTGGAGAACTGGAGGAGGGAGAAGTCTAGGTTAGTGCTCAGCCTTCCAGGGTCGCCTGTCGCGTCAGAAGAAACCCGGCGGTCCGAGCAAATAGATTGCGAGCGTTGGTCCGCTCGCCAGGCCTGCATGGAAGATGAGGAGAAGTCTCGTGGCCGTGATGGTTCCGTCCAAGTCAGGCACCGCCAGGAAACATGCATGAAGGTGTCGCGCCAAGGATTCGGACAAGACATTTATCCGGCGCCGACGTGATGACAACAGGATTGCTGGATGAGAAACTTGACTCGACTTTGAGAATGAGATCACACTGCCGTAAGTTGCGCCTCGCCGACAAAGAAACTCCTCGTCTCTTGTTTAAATTCTGCGACCGTCTCTGGCCATACCTCTGGCCCGTTCACAATCAATGGCAACGGTGGGTCCCAAGCGTCGAAATCGGTGGCGCAAATGATCATGCCTTCGTCTGTGATTTGTAGGCTGTTACCGATATCCCGTGGGGCGGCATCCCACGAAGCGAGTTGGCATCATATTCTCCAGTGATAGATCAGGTTGGTCGAGAATGCTCCATTTCGCTCTCCCACAAGCCCCTCTCTATCCCAGATCAAGGGCCAGATGCTCTTATATCTCTTTCGTCCTTTATTGGCTCATCATCATGATCATCCTCCCCCTTCCTCCTCTCACCTTGCCATCCCGTCATACATTTCCTTGTGGGCAGACTCTGGTGATTCTCAGTCCTCCTTGATGACTATCCATCGGATGCAGTATTGAGCAAGCTTGACAGGTTATGTCTCAGATCGTGGATTCCTTCCAATGAACGCTAGATAGGTTCAGGCCCGGGCAGGGAAATGGACACGAACCGGCAAGGCCGGGGTCCTCCGGCGTCGTGGGGTTTGGACTAGCTCATGGCGAAAGCCTCGGCGCCATTTCCACATCCTGTAGGAATCGCCACAGGCCGGAACAGACTCATACATCAGTCTAGCACTGCTCAGCTTCGGACGAGAAATTGAGTGCAGAAATGTTGAATGCCTTGGCAGATTGCTCACTGTTAGGCTCAAAGTTGATCCTGAGCGAGGGTTGAGCAACAGGTCTCACCCAGTCTTGCCAGAACACTGGGTGGTCAATACTGGATGATGGCCAGCCAATGACATCTTACGTTACGGCAGAGTCATCCAAAAGAAATATATTTCATCTCGAAACCCTGGTCTGTTATGTGATGTTTCATTATCCCGATTCAAGCCCTCTTCCAAATGCGGGCTTTGCAAATAGCCCAGATTCCGTGGCCCTCGTTGAAAACAAGGGACCTTTGACGCGGTGACGGTTTGCTCCGCTGGTCAGACGCCCAGGGCACAGCCATCAACCTAATCGGGGTTGCCGCGCCAAGGGTTCGGAAAACAGCATCTATCCACAGAGGCCTGCTCCCTCCACGCTATGACGACGGTGATCGCCGGACCACAGAGAGAGTCGGCTTCGAGAATGCTCAAGACCACACGACCGTCGGCTGCGCCTCGCTGACGAAACACGTTACTCATATTCTCTTTGTCTCTTCAAGGACTTGGGCAACCTGAGCAATCCTTCTCATCACCTCCTTTCTCACGATTTATCAAGTTCCTTGCACAGCATCTTGCTTTGCAGCACTCTCCGCAACTGAACATGGCGGAAGTCGTCCACGAGACGCCTCCTCCTCCCATCCAGACTGAATCACTCTCCTCCTCGAATTCTCCGCCGACGTCTGCGACATCATCGCCCGGGACCACCTCGCAGAAACACTCTCGGTCCACTCTGTCTCTCGACTTCTCTTCATTACCGCCTCTTTCGCAACCTGCTCCGCCCTCAAACACGCTGCTGATCACCCGGCTCGATGACTCCAAGATCTTCCACCCGGCGTCTCTGGCCACGATCCGGCAGCATATCAACGACATTGCCCCTCTGCACTCGTTCTCACCGCTCAAGTCGATGCATCGAATTATTTGCTCCTTCTACGACACCGACGCGGCTATTAAAGTCCGGCAGGCGATCGACGGTTCAGCTGTGCTGGGAAATACCGTTGCAAAGTGTTATTTTGGAGAAACGACGCCAATCGGGGACGAGAAGAAATACCTCGAGCGACCAGATGCCGGCCGGTTATTTTTCATCAGCCCTCCGCCCAGTCCTCCGGTGGGCTGGGAAATGAAATCTGAAGGTCCGCCGAACAAAGAAGTCCATGCGGAAGATCTCGCGTCCAAGCTCTCCATCCTGACTGGCAGGATGGAGAGTCGGAGTGACGAATCTTCAGAGGATGAGTCGAAAGCACAATACACGGCAGAGGATCTGCGGAAACTCCAGTCGAGCAGGACACATGCGCTGGCTGGAATGTCTGACGATGGCTCTTCGCCCACAGCATTGACACCGAAGAAGGCAAGAAGTCGAAGTTCGACGCTGATCTATGATCCCAAGGCGCATGGTGACAGTCCGGCCCTCCCCGCGGTCATGCTCGAAACGGAAGACGACTCGGACGTCGGTCTCGAGAGTCCGCCGACAACGATCATGGCGCACACGACACGGCCACCTGTGGAGTTGATGGAGCATTAGACACGTTTCGAACCCGGATTTCATGGACCAAGGCGTTTCACGGGGTCACGGACAGGGAAGCGTCGGACGACACCAACATATCTTCGGACAAAGTCCAAGAGGCATACGTAGCACATCTCATGGCGGCGTCATACAGAACATGTCTTTATTCAACAAAATAAACTAGCCAGTTCTCCTCCCACCTCCTTGGGCGCATCCAAGGATGAGATCTAATATCTATGTCCCAAATACCTTCCTGTTCTTCCGGACGCCAGCCAGATGCATGTGGAGGAAGAAGAGAATCTCATGACTCGATCTCCTTCAATTTTCTAAACAGTTTCTTATGTTGCTCTAGGAAGACCATGGTGCAAATCGTCTGTGGGCCCAGACGGATGAAACTCGGCACCCAACCGCGGAACATCCAAAGGAACCCTTCCTCTCTCGTGGCTTTGGCCAGCAGCCCCAGCAACGGGACCCGGCCGCCGGCGCTCATGATGCGCGTCTTGACCACGTCGACGGGCGAGCAGAGAGTGGTGGCGACGAAGCCCGCGGCCAGCGCCGCGGTGAAGTGCGTGCCAAAGTTGTCCGACATGTGCAGGGTATTGATGCAAGCATGTTTGAAGACGTCGTACGACGCCAGTTGAGAAGAGGTCATGAGCAAGGCGCGCGCCGAGTTGGGCCCGACGCCACGGAAGATGCTGGCCGTGCCTTCTTCTCGGACCATCCGTATGAGGCCGTCCAATGCGTGTTTGTAGTTGCGTCTGGCCTCGGGCGGCTTCGACGCGTCAGACTGCATGCGCACGTTCAACACGTCGCCTGGGTTGCCCGCGATCCCCCCCAAGAGGCCGGACGCGCTGGACATGAGGATCAGATTGAGGAGGCTGAGCTGTGGTTTGGGTTTGTCCGCCGTCGGCTGCGGTGCGAAGTGGGCTTTGAGCTCTTCGTACACGCCAATGCGGACGGTCGAGTAGGTCATCTGGCGCAGCAGAGCCGCACTCAAGCCGGCATAGAGACCGAGGATGCCTTCATTGCGGAAGACGTAGGCAAAGGTGCTGAGCGTGGTGGTCGGGGCACCTGGTAGCCGGGTTTGTAGCCGTACTTTGACTGCACAGCATGTCAGAAACAGAGGCCCAGGTTTGTTCCACGGCGGGTACAAGATGCTGCCTCACTCACCCAAGTCCAAGGGATGCGTGACTACCGCTGCCATGGAGGCTGAGCTTCCACCGAACCAGAACGGATAACGCACGACTGGCGCGGTCGCTTTTGTTTGGGGCAGGACATTCTGCTTCTGTGCATCGGGCTCAAAGGTCGACATCGCTCCATTGGCAGGCGTGCAGAGGCAAATGAATCATAAAATCTACAGAATGAGAGAACGAGAGCGCGTCGCCTGCTCTCACAAATGATCGCGTTAAAGACAACAGTGGACAACTGCTTTGTGAAGGCCCTCGGATAAGAGGCTGAATAAAGATCGGGGATTAATTTAGGCCGAGCTTTGGTATTTTCGATCTTTCGCCGCTATCGGCCAATATACCCCGAACACCAGGGATGATATTCCTTGCTATACCGTATACCTGGGAGTGGATTATTGTCAATCTCACACTGCTGTGATCTTAATATATTTAATAACATTTCCTCACCCAGCTATTGTCGATTGATCGTTCATACCTTGAATTCTCAGTCGCATCTTTCCTGAGACCCGACCGGACGGAGCCTGCTCAGAAAACAGGGGTTGCTTCCTAGCCCTCTCCCCCGGATACAGCACCCTTCCAACACGTGCTGCGGTATCGGACCGTGCAGCCGACACAGCTTCGTGCTGCTCATTTTGCGCCTTGCTCAACACGGCCAGATCGACTGTTCATCCACTCCGATGCGACTTGTCACGACGGGTGCTTTCGTGCGTGCAGCACACTCTGCTCGACTCTCTGGTGAGAGATGGATCGCCCCGGGTCCGGTGACGGCGATCAGCACGACCACCACCAAGATCGCGACCCGGTGGACGGCCACCTTCGCGGCCGCGTCCAAGGATCAAGAATCACTTCCGGAACAGCCCATTGGGAGAGAGATCGATCGACAGAACCAGACAGCTCCTCCTGCCGTGGCTGACGGGCCGCGAGCACGCTTTCGACAAGCTTTGCAGGAGCAGCAGGAGAACAAAATCGTCCGCAGGAACGGATTGTCCGGGGCAAAGCTGGGCTCGAGTGCATATGTCTTTGACGAGACGTCCAATCTCTCTCCATCGATTCTGAACCTCCTCGGACGTAATCTTTACGACACGCCCAATCACCCCATATGCACCACTCGAACGCTTGTGGAATCTGTCTTTGGGCAGCCAGAGTACAAGAACCACGTGGCCCGAAACCCGATCGTGACGACCAGGGATAATTTCGACGTCCTTGGTTTTCCTCCCGACCATCCCGGACGTTCTCGAACCGACACGTACTATGTCGATTCGACCCATGTGCTCCGAACGCACACCTCCGCCCATCAACACCAAGCGTTCCAATACATGACCAAGCACCCTGAAGTCGGGTACACCATCTGTGCGGATGTCTATCGCCGGGACAGCATCGACCGCAGTCATTTTCCCGTCTTCCACCAGATGGAAGGTGCCCGGCTGTGGAAGAGGGAGCGCGATCGGTATAAGAGCCGGACACGGCTCGAAGAGGAGGAATACCGGAGGGCACAGATGAAAAAGGATTTGGAGAAACTCCCGAGACACGACCTGGAGGTCATCGACGAAATCGGATCCTTCAACTTGAAGACGAACCCCCCCCAACTGGAACACGACCCGGAGGATGTCAAGATCGTGGCGATGCATCTGAAAAGAAGTCTGGAGAACCTGGTGGCCAAAGTTTTCACCGCGGCCAAGGAGGCCGGGGTCGGGGGAGAGAATGCGACTGAAGAGAAGGTGAAAATTCGCTGGGTCGAGGCATACTTTCCCTTTACCAGTCCCAGTTTCGAGCTGGAAGTCTTCTGGCAGGGGGATTGGCTGGAGCTTCTGGGGTGCGGCGTCGTCCAGCAACCCATCCTGAACAACGCCGGATTGAAAGACCGAATCGGATGGGCTTGGGGGCTTGGAGTCGAGAGACTCGCGATGCTCTTGTACGGCGTCCCTGACATCCGCCTCTTCTGGTCCACCGACGAGCGGTTCCTCAGTCAGTTTGAGTCGGGCAAGGTTCGAAAGTTCGAACCGTTCAGCAAATACCCAGCCTGCTACAAGGATGTCGCGTTCTGGATCCATGCCGCTCCTCCAGCATCTCCTCTCCACGCTGATGCCGGCGCAGCCATCGCGGCCGGTGGTGACTCGCGGAAGGCATCGCCCGCCGAGACGCTGCCAGCGGCGTTCCACGAAAACGATGTCATGGAAATCGTCCGCGATGTTGCCGGCACCTTGGCCGAAGATGTCAAACTGGTCGACGAATTCGTGCATCCGAAAACCGGAAGGAAAAGCTTATGCTACCGGATCAACTACAGGAGTCTGGAGCGCACCCTGACCAATGAAGAGGTGAACAAGATGCATGACGAAGTGACAGCCAGGCTCGCGAGAGACCTTGGCATCGAACTCCGGTGATAACGGTGTTGAACCGTGGTGTGGGTGGTGAGAAGGGGAAAAATCTTGATTGGGGTTGCGGAACCGGTCCTGCCATGGTCACGGTGGTATCAAAGGCTTCATCCAGTTCTTACACTCCACTGTACCCTGGCTGACGCCACACATTGGTAGTGTCTTGCATGGGCGAAGAATCATGGCTCAATACAGCCCACATTCAATCGTTCCATCCGCATTATAGCCTAGCATCCTTCCCACGCTCCTCCGTCGACCTTCGTTGTATTTATATGGGCATGGACGGGAAACGGCGCGGGACAAATATCACCGAACTGGTGGATGGTATCCATATTCTCTCCTCTATCATTGTGTCTTTGAGAGGACTTCATTTCCACAATGGATTTTTCCTTGCCTGCCAACCGTTCATGCATTCTTGCGCCTTGGCTATGCACAGGAGGATACATAAAATCCGGAATAGAGAGATGATATCAGTACAATAACACTTATCGTCACGTCGGTGAAGATCGTCCTTCCGTGGACAATACAACACAAGACTTGCCTGACCCGCCCCTGAAGCAAACCCCAAAAACGCATGCGGAACATGTTAGCCGCTGTAGACCATCGCTTCGACGATGTTCTTCCTCTGTCTCCTCCCATGATTATACAATGCCCCGAAAGGTGATTTTTGGAGGGGGAAGGTAACCACCATCCCAACCCCAAAAGAGCCGGCCAATCTCAATCGATCTAGGAATTTTTCACCACGCCGACCTTTGCCGCCCTGATGACACGGCCGTTCAGCTTGAAGCCTTTGCTCTGTGTGAAGAAAATGTCGCCGTCTTCCTTGCCTTCGACTTTCGTGAAGAAGGTCGCCTCATCGGTGTTGGGATCGAATTTTCGTCCTTCGGCCTCCATCGGGTCAAAGCGTTCGAGGCCGTGCTTTTTCAAGGTCGACAAGAGGATTTCTTCCGTCATCTTTAGGCCCGAGTAGAGGTTGACGAGGTCCTTGTTGGGCTCTGGCGTTGGCGTCGCAGGATCGGCGCCGCCTGCTGAAGAGGTCGTGTCAGACGCCGTTGAGGAGGAATCGATGGCCCATGCAGGCACGGAGGTAAGGGCTCGATCGAGATTGTCTATGGAGTCGAGCAGGTCGGTCGCAAAGTGTTGGATGGCATACTGCTTGGCGGCATTCATTTCTCGTTTGGTGCGATCTTGAAGGTTCCGGTAGTCGGCGACCGAACGCAGGTATTGATCCTGAGACAGCAAGCGTCAGGGTCTAGATCAATAGCATGTGGCCTTCACGGCACACCCACCTTCAAATCCACGACTTCTTTACTCTTCTTCTCCAGCTCTTGCTTCAGAGGATCTTCCTTTGCTTCGGGAGAGGGCGCCGCGGCCTGTTCCTCGGGTTTTTTCTCCTCGCCACCGTTGGACTGCCATCGCCGCCCGACATCCAGCTGTGACCGGAACGCAGTGGTGACTCGGGGCGATGCGAAGCTGGCCGAGGAGAATCGCGACCGCGGTCTCTGTGGCAGGCGAGTGATGCAGTCTGAGATGGCACAGCTCTGGCGCAGCAACTGTCTTCTGAGCATTGTCGTACGATTGATTGGAATATGATCGTTGGACTGAGATGACAAAATGCTGGTTTATTGCTCTAGGTCCTCCAGCGCACGAGCTCCGATTCGGATCTGCGAAATTTTGGGCGGAGAGCAATGCTGTGCCGCTAACACCCAAGTTGTCCACGTGCTTGGCAATGCTCCAAGTTTCCAGAGTCTCAGAATTTTAATCTTCCAGCCAAGCATGTCTGATGACATGTTTCGTCTTTGCTTTGGACAAAGCAGAGATAACGACTACGCAGGCCTCGAGATCCAACGGCAGACGATTGGTATGGAATCTTGACCATATCTCGGATTGTCGCCTAGCGGTGCAGTGGCAGATGCCGGAACGTTCTCTGGAGATGAGAGGGAGGCTACAGGCTGTGAGTTCGTCTTCTGTCAGTGGTAATTTTGCGAGTCGCTCATATCTGTGTCCTAGGAATATTCAGCTAGTGATCTCTGATCGTTTGCACAATTCATCCGACCTTATTTTCTGAGGTGGATCGAAGCGGCACCGAAAGCATGAATCACTTGTGACACCAGCTTAGGCTCGTGCCTGATTTATTGCAACCAAAGTGAACCTTTGCCCTCCTCTCATTTATCTCTTCCCTGTTCTGTTATGTTCCCTGCCCATCAAATTTTGATGACGAAGTCTTTTCTCAAGCGCTCCAACAAGGCCGGCTCATCCAATCCAGTTCTCAAGGAGCAGAGAATCTGCATTCTCCATATGCCGGAAATTGATGTGTCAACATCGGGGTCCAACGAGGTAGGCGACCACGGAGGTTCTATGCTTGTAGAATTTCAGTTCCAGTGGCCGCAGCACCACCTCCCAAAAGACAATCAGAGCACGTGCACTCAAGGACATTTATGACACACGTTACTCTGGCTGCCAAAGTTGTCAAAGTCAAACGGATTCACGTGTACTCCAAGTGATGCCACCGTGGCGCGATCATTGCTCATCTAAAACCTTACTCTGATTTCAGGTCTTGTGCATAAGCGAGGACTTCTTTTGGATTTCGTAGGGGCCCAGTAGAATGCCAGTCGCTGTCACGTGTAGCGTCTCCAACCAGCAGTCAGCTCCAGAGACGAGGCTTTCAGACCTATTATCCTGGCTCCTATTAAATCGCATTGACAGTCCTCGCATCTCTGCTCCATTTTGAACAGCCAATCAAGGCGTCAACTGGTCCTTGAACTAGAACGACTATGTGGTCTCGTGCAAAATATGTACACAAAGTGAGGGGAGATGGCAGAGCCGAGGTTTCGACGCTCTCCCGGTCTCCCGAACCACACCTGATGACCCAGCCTGTCCTGTCTGGCCCAACGCCTGAGTAGGATCCCATCACCATGGACAATTCCAGGCCCATAATGTATTCCCCAAACGCCAGTACCGAGGATGCTTCCATTTTGCCGTATGAATTTAGAGACAGTTCTGATGTCCCCCTATTAGTTTAGTCGTCAATCATTCAACAGTCTCGTTGGAAATCAAGGTCGTCATTCATGGTTTTTTCCTCGGCTTTCTGCCATATACGATATTCATGGGGTGGATCGCGTGCACTCGCGGGTTGCGGAGCTCATTCCTGACGTTGGCGCAGAGGACTCTGACCTCGTCAGCGGTCCAACCCAGCACGCTGGTCAACAGTCGCAAGGTCCAGTTCTCCAGGCCGGTCTCGATGTGGGCTCGGGTCCACAGGCCGAGTTCCTTGAAGTCGGGATCCCGAGGCCAGGGCCCAATGGGCCACTTGAAATTATGTTCGACGACGTCCTCAAACCCGGTGTCGACCAGGTGCTGGCGCATTGTTTCAAACACCTCTAACTCTCTGTTAAGCTTCCCGTGACACTCGAGCCCAATGCGGTTCCACAGGACAATATCGCCATCCGGAGGGATCGTGTTGTCCTCGGAGATGAACCGGGCCGAGAACTCTGCCTGCTCGAGATAACCGCCGGGTTTGAGACACTTGAGGACCTGCCGATAGAGTGCCGGCCAGTCGTTGGTGGTTCCATGGAGGCCGCGGATGTGAATCAAATCAAACGTATCCTCGCCGAATGTCCACTCGCTTTCCATGTCGTCAATTTCAAACTTGCAATTCGGCGGCACCCACGTCGGTTGGATCGGCGACAGATCGGTCCCGATGACGAGCGCTGACGGGTACTGGTCGGCGACATCGATCGCCCAGATACCCGTACCCGTGCCCAGGTCGAGAATGTGGGAGGCATCGGCGGGAATGGGTGCGAGGAAAAGCTTCCCGCCCAGTGTTTTCATGTACAAGGCGTGGCCCAGGTCAAGGTGCTGGTTGGCCTGCTCGTCATTTGGGCCCCTGATGAACGGCGCGTCAGGATAGCCTGGCACATGGATGGTCTCGTCACAACACGTGCCGTCTAGATATGGTGGCTGCTTCTGCAACTCTTTCCAGTCGACGCAACCGTGTCTGTCGGGATGGGAATCACTCACCAATATTTTCCGTCTTTGAAAGCATGATACGTCCTGCCATTCTCCACGCGATAGTCTCGAATCCACGACGCTATCGTCGCCGTCTCCGTCATTCTAAACCATCGAGTTAGTCATCCCGGCTCAGAATCCCACCCGGGTCACCACCATCTCGTTCTCGCACTTACGTGTCATCGCCATATGCAGAATCCCCATCGTCCCCGATTTGCTGCCCTGGTGAGCTTCCAGAGCTTGACGTCGCCTGTGGACGACTCACAGGATCGGGATCGATCGTTCTCTCTTCGCTGTCTTGGGACATAATCTACAAAAGATGGTCGAGATGGCGATTCGAGAACGCAAAGAGCGCCGCCTACTCTTTGTGAAAATGGAGACATCCACACATTCGGGCGTGCGCAATGCGCGGTGGGCGACTTTGCTCTCGGGTGGGGAAGCGTTCTTGCAGGAGAAGAACGGCCAAAGTCGGGGGAGCAGCTGCAGGTTGAATATGGGGGGGCGGGACGGATCCTCCACCCGTTGTTTTAGCGAGCCAACTTGGACCTGGGCTATCAGGAAGCCACGTGTCCATAGCTATGGAGCCCTCACACCACTTTAAGCGTCGGGTGGATGGCAGCCGGCCCTGTGCTAAGAGCCAACTCCTGGATTTTCATTCCCAATGGCGTTATTGACATTAATTGGCCGAGAGGTCTAGAATTGGCGTTAAAAGTGGCCAGTTCAGCGCCAAGAGATTTGGCTAACCCGTCATCATCTGCAGCCGATGTCTCGTGTACCAGGCAGGGCACTGCAGGGTTCCAACGAGACCACCCAATTATCATCGAGCGGGCAGATACCACAAAGACTTCACTGCAATGGTAACCCCCTATTATTGTAGATCGCTGTCGTTACTGTCCTCCCGGTTGCAGGCCCAGAACAAATTGAACGCCTTGGACCGTTTTCCCCATCATCTCATGAGCAACAGCCAAACTCGGAAAGGTGAGGAAGTAGTGAGGGAGGCTTGGATAGTAGTCGAGGTTGCTCTTGACTCCGCTCTCCTTGAGCCTGTAGTCAAGGACAATGCCGTCATCCCGGAAACAGTCCTTCTCCGCAGAGACGATGTAGCTGGAGGGAATCTGGACAGGTCATCGGCCAACAGGGGGAAATGACCAGGACTGTCAAAATCGACGCCGTAAAAGGCTAAACCGGTCAGCCGCAGAGCTCCTCGTCGAGAAACATTGAAGAACTGGTCTATAACCTGGTTACCAATACACTTACACCATATGTACTCGGCCAAATCTCGTCCAAAGACTGGCTCCTGAGCGCAGCCGTTGTCCTCCCAGGATGAGTACATATGCTTGTACCGTCCATGGTACTTCCAGTGGCCGACCACCGCGAAGAGGAGGACGCAGTCGGAGACTCATCAGCGCCTTTGGACATCAAATCGTACGCCACTTGAGCAGATAGACGCCGGCGGATCCCTACAGGCAGAGTCTTGGTACTTAACTTGCTTTGAGGGGGTGTCATGCGACCCGCCTACACATAGAATTGAGTTTGCGATTAGCTATGGTACGACTACTCCACATCGCCTCTCTTACGGAACATTCCCTTAATTCGAGTAGAGCGAACTGCCCTTCTTGCTACTACTCTTGCCCTCCGGCTTTTGTACTAATGTTGTACAAGCCCTCAGCCTTGCTAAATTTCTTGAAGCCATTCTCGTATGGGGGTGTTCATTCCCATGAACACGCTTCATTCGCTGTCCTCCAATAAAGCCATCGCCTCGTCCAGCTTGCCTTGCCCTCCGAGCGTGTACGCGAGGTTGTTCATCGCTCTGATCGTGGAAGGATGTTCCTCGCCGAGGATGCGCCTCCTCTTCTCTAGCACTTCCTGAAACATCTTCGCCGCCTCGTCCAGCTGGCCTTGGTCTCCGAGCGTGTTTGCGAGGTTGTTCATCGCCGTGATCGTGTCTGGATGTTCCACGCCGAGGATGCGCCTCCTCTTCTCCAGCACTTCCTGAAGCATCTTCGCCGCCTCCTCCAGCTGGCCTTGGTCTCGGAGCGTGTTTGCGAGGTTGTTCATCGCCGTGATCGTGGAAGGATGTTCCTCGCCGAGGATGCGCCTCCTCTTCTCTAGCACTTCCTTC
>Ga0255336_100153_pt1 | contig 152639 bp, 139 predicted proteins | sample MeOH1_35cm_T3_17_FD_189102 | JGI IMG/M metagenome (GOLD analysis project Ga0255336, IMG submission 189102) | Sandy soil microbial communities from University of British Columbia, Vancouver, Canada - MeOH1_35cm_T3_179 | ecosystem: Engineered > Artificial ecosystem > Sand microcosm > Unclassified... | reverse complement strand
GGAGCACCTTTGATTGGAAATCCGCGATGAACCAGTTTGCTATTCTGTTCGGTGAACGATTTACGCAGGCCCGTTGAGCACGAGGGTTTTTAACCGCCTCGCCCACGAAAATGCGGACAGGTCCGGCAGCAACATCGCGCCACTAGCCGACCCAATATCCACGCGCACTGCGCCGGGCGGCGCTTTTCCCTAGAATAGCGAGTCCCAGCCCGTCCTGCGCGCCCAGCCGCCCCCCATGTCCACGCCGACTTCGCCCGCCCCCGCATCCAGTACCTCAAGTACCCCCTCGCCTCGCTCGCTCACCGTGATGCTGTGGGTCGTCGCCACCGGCTTCTTCATGCAGACGCTCGACTCGACCATCGTCAACACCGCGCTCCCCGCCATGGCGACGAGCCTCGGCGAGTTGCCGCTACGCATGCAATCGGTGGTGATCGCCTATTCGCTGACGATGGCCGTGATGATCCCGGTCTCCGGCTGGCTCGCCGACAAACTCGGCACGCGCCGCGTGTTCTTCAGCGCGATCCTCGTGTTCGCCGTCGCTTCGTTGCTGTGCGCTAACGCGCACACGCTCAATCAACTCGTGGTGTTCCGCGTCATGCAAGGCGTGGGCGGAGCGATGCTGTTGCCGGTCGGCCGGCTCGCAGTGCTGCGCACCTTCCCGGCCGAACGCTATTTGCCGGCGCTCTCGTTCGTGGCGATTCCGGGTCTCATCGGACCGCTGATCGGTCCGACGCTCGGCGGCTGGCTCGTGAAGATCGCATCGTGGCACTGGATCTTTCTGATCAACGTGCCAGTGGGCATAATCGGGTGCATCGCCACCTTCATCTTCATGCCGGACAGCCGCAACGAGCACGTGGGCAAGTTCGACATGAAAGGCTACCTGCTGCTGATCGTGGGCATGGTGGCGATTTCATTCGCGCTCGACGGACGTACCGAGTTCGGCATTCAGCACGCCACGGTGCTGGTCCTTCTGATCCTGAGCCTCGCCTGCTTTGTCGCCTACGGCCTGCACGCCGTGCGCGAGCCCTCGCCGATTTTCTCGCTGGATCTCTTCAAGATCCACACCTTCAGCGTCGGCCTGCTCGGCAATCTGTTCGCGCGGATCGGCAGCGGCGCGATGCCCTATCTGATTCCTCTGCTATTGCAGGTGAGTCTCGGCTATAGCGCCTTCGAAGCCGGCATGATGATGCTGCCGGTCGCGGCCGCGGGCATGGCGTCCAAACGTCTCGTGACGCAGCTGATCATCAAGTACAGCTATCGGCGGGTGCTGATCATCAACACGGTGCTGGTCGGCTTGACGATGGCAAGCTTTGCGCTCACTTCCGCGAACCAGCCGCTGTGGCTGCGGCTCGTACAACTGGCGTTCTTCGGCGGCGTCAACTCGATCCAGTTCACCGCAATGAACACGTTGACGCTCAAAGACCTGGGCACCGGCGGCGCGAGCAGCGGCAACAGCCTGTTTTCACTGGTACAGATGCTGTCGATGAGTCTCGGCGTGACCGTGGCCGGCGCCCTGCTCGCCACCTTCACGGGCCTGCTGCCGCGTGTGACGGCGGCCAATTCGCTGCCCGCGTTTCACGCGACGTTCCTGTGTGTCGGCATCATTACAGCAGGCTCGTCGTGGATCTTCGCGCAACTGTCACCGGACATACGCACGCCCGCGAAAAAGACCGATCCCTCCGAACGGACCTGACGCTCGCCGGCCCGCCGCCGACCCGCAACGGGGCGCGGGCCGCACCAGCGAAGTGCGGATCGTCGCGCTTACGCACGCGCCGGCGCACAATCGTCTTATCTGAGTGTGACAGCCGGGCATGTGCGCTGTGTTTCCGTACGCGCATAGTTCTTGCTCCCCGATCCTGTAAACTGACATTTTGCGCGTGCGGACTCGTGTCGAGCATGCAGGCGCGCCGCCACTCCCACACGACTGACATGATGAGCATGATCGAACTCGATCCTCCCGGCTTCCAGCCGCCGCGCCCCATGGCCGGCGACGAGGGTTCCCGGCGCACCGTTTTATACGGCGGCTACACTGTTTTCAGCGTGTTCCAGCCCGTCTTCTCCGTGTCGCACCGGCGCGCAATCGGTTATCACGCGTCGCTGCGCGCCCGTGACGAACACGGGTTGCAAGTGCCGTCGCACGAGGTTTTCACGCAAGCCGCGCGGCGCGGCGACCTGCTCGAACTCGGGCGGCTTGCCGAATCACTGCATCTGGGCAACTTCAACGCGTTCGACAGTCACGACGAATGGCTCTTTCTTAGCCTGCACCCGGCCGCCCTGATGGACACCAGTTACGGCGATGCGTTGCTGGCCGGACTCAAGGCGCTTGGCCTCCCGCCGCAGCGCGTGGTGCTGGAAGTTTCCGAACAGGCGGGCGGCGAAACCACCCGCTTTGCGGAAATCATCGATGCGCTGCGCAAATCCGGCTTTCTGATCGCGCTCGACGGCTTTGGCGCGAAGCATTCGAACATTGACCGCGTGTGGAACCTGCGGCCGGACATCGTCACGCTCGACCGCTGCATTCTCGCGCAAGCCAGCGAGCATTCGCATATTGAACGCGTGCTGCCTGGCCTCGTCTCGCTGCTGCACGAATCCGGCCAGCTGGTGCTGATGGGCGGCCTGAGCACTGAACGCGACGCGCTGATCGCGCTCGAATGCAACGTGGACTTCGTGCAAGGCGCGTTTTTCGCGGGCCCGAGCGTCGAACCGGTCAAACCGCAAGCGGCGGCCGGCTTGATGGACTCGCTCTCCGCAGCGCTGCGTGAACGGGTCGCCGCGCGCGAACGCGCACAATCCGCGCGGCTCGCACCGTATGTCACCGCGATCGAGACGGCAGCCGCGCAACTGGTGGCCGGCGAGTCGGTCGCACAAGCCACCGCATCACTCCTCATGCTCGGTGAGACGGCACGCTGCTTCGTGCTGGACGGATCGGGCCGGCAGATTGGCGACAACGTGCTGCCGCCGGGGCGCGCCTCGCAACGCGCCAAGCGTTTCCGCCCGCTGCTGCATTCGGAGGGCGCGAGTTGGGAACGCCGGCCGTACTTCATTCAGGCGATGCGCATGCCCGGCCATGTGCATCTCACGCCGCCCTACCTGTCGATCAACGAAGCCCACCTGTGCGTGACGGCCTCGATTGCCGCGCACACGCCGACGGGTACACAGGTGCTATGCGTGGACATCAACTGGGAACTCGCGGCTCATCGTAATTGAGGCCGCGGCGCTTTGTTGGATCCGCGTGAGCAGTTGCCTGACTGCTGCGCGGCCCAGCATGAGGTTGGTGGCCCGCAGGCGCGCCGAGCTGGTCACCACGCGCATGGCGACGATTTTGGCGGTGCCGCCCGCGAGGTTATTCGTGGACACGTCGAGGACCCCCACGACGTCGCCCTCGAAGAGCATGGCAACGCACAACGTACCCGCAACCGAGACCGTCTCGGCATTGCTCGCATGCTCGACGAGCGACGTTACCGTGTCCATCCACCCCGCCACCGCCGGTTCCGACGTGCTCGACGGCATGCTCACCGGCGCGTCGCTGACCACTTCCGGCGCTTCACTGAAGAGTCGCAACAGGCCCGCGCGATCCTGCGCCTCCAGTGCCGTGCGCAACCGTTCCACGATCCGTGCATGCGCGGACGGATCAGGCCGCTCCACCGGCACACCCGCCCGCTGCAGACGGGCCCTGGCCCGATGGACGATCTGCCGGCAGGCAGCCGGCGTGCGCTCGAGAATCGCCGCGATCTCCGCGTAATCACAGTCGAAGGCTTCGTGCAGGACAAACGCCGCCCGTTCGTCGGGTTTCAGCCGCTCTAGCAGCAGCATTACGCCATACGACATCTCCGCCGCGCGCAAGGCCAGTTCCTCAGCCGAGGGCGCGACCTCGTCGAGCCACGGTTCCGGCAACCAGCCGGCCGCCTGCGACGCACGTTCGCGCTGCACGTGCCGCAGCCGGTCGATCGCCGCGCGCGTGGTGATCGTGGTGAGCCAGGCGACAGGCGTCTGCACCTCTTGCGTGTCCGCGAGATGCCATTTCAACCCGACGTCTTGCACCACGTCTTCTGCTTCGGCGCGGCTGCCGAGCATGCGGTACGCCAGCGCGAGCAGGCGGGCGCGCGCGGCCTCGAAGCTGGATGCCTTCTCGATTGCTTGTTCCGTCATACGTAGACCTCCAGATCGTGCGTCATGAAAAGCGCGTGGCGCCGTGCCCGCGAATGGGGCCGGGCACGCGACAACGTCATTCCTTCCATCTTGACGGCTGGGCACCGAACGATGTGACAGCGTCGCGCAAAAAATATTTCTGTCACGTCGCCCGCTGTCCGGCCGTCATAGGAACAACAACCGGCGCAATGAGTGCGAGGACGCTCCGCGCAACCCGCCGTCACCCTGGCGGCCTACACGAGGTCAACATGCATTCCAGCTATCCAAACATTACCGGCCTTGGCCTCGTGCCCACCGTGATCGAACAGTCCGGCCGCGGCGAGCGCGCGTATGACATCTATTCGCGGCTTCTGCGTGAGCGGATCGTGTTTCTGGTCGGGCCCGTGAACGAGCAGTCGGCCAGTCTGATTGTTGCGCAGTTGCTGTTTCTGGAATCCGAGAATCCCGACAAGGATATTTCTTTTTACATCAATTCGCCGGGTGGTTCCGTGTACGACGGCCTCGCGATCTACGACACCATGCAGTTCATCAAACCGGAGGTATCCACCTTGTGTACGGGCTTCGCCGCGAGCATGGGAACCTTTCTTCTGACGGCCGGGCAGCGCGGCAAGCGGTACGCGTTGCCAAACGCGCGCATCATGATTCACCAGCCCTCGGGCGGCAGCCAGGGCACGGCCGCCGACGTCGAAATTCAGGCGAAGGAAGTGCTCTATCTGCGAGAGCGCCTGAATGCCATGATGGCCGAGCGCACCGGACGCAGCATCGAGGAAATTGCCCGCGACACCGACCGCGACAACTTTATGTCGGCGCATGCGGCCAGAACCTATGGTCTCGTCGACGAGGTGCTCGAAACGCGCGCGGCGCCAGGTGCATCGTCGTATCTTCACGAACGGTAGTGCGGTGGCCGGGTAGTTATCCCGGGTAGTTATCCCGGGTAGTTATCCCGGGTAGTTATTCCCGCGTAGTTATTCCCGGGTAGTCAGTCCTGGGTGGTCGATCCTGGCCAGTCAGTCCCACCCACAGTGCCCGGTTGCTGCGCCGAACCAATTCGGCACAGCGCGCACCGCAGCATATATCGTCCTGAAAAGGCCTCGAAAAACGTCGCAAGGAGCGCGCGCTGTCGCGGGTTCGCGCGGCGCGCATCAGTGTGCGCGGAACACAAAAGCTGAACACCTCCGCTGGAATCGCTATCATGGTCGCGATTCGTCGAATTTGACGATCGCTTCAATGGAGATATACATGGCGTCATCCAACGAAACCGTCAGCATGGCGCTATTCTGCGACTTCGAAAACGTCGCGCTTGGCGTGCGTGACGCGAAATACGACAAGTTCGATATCAAGCTGGTGCTCGAACGGCTACTGCTCAAGGGCAGCATTGTCGTGAAGAAAGCGTATTGCGACTGGGACCGCTACAAGAGTTTCAAAGGCGCGATGCACGAGGCCAATTTCGAATTGATCGAGATTCCGCACGTGCGCCAATCGGGCAAGAATTCCGCCGACATCCGGCTCGTGGTCGACGCGCTCGACCTCTGCTACACGAAATCGCACGTCAATACGTTCGTCATCATCAGCGGCGACTCTGACTTTTCGCCGCTGGTGTCGAAGCTGCGTGAAAACGCCAAGCAGGTGATCGGTGTCGGCGTGCAGCAATCCACGTCCGATCTGCTGGTCGCGAACTGCGACGAGTTCTTTTTTTACGACGACCTCGTGCGGGAAAGTCAGCGCACGGTCGCCAAGCGCGAGTCGTCGCGTCCGCCACAGGCTGCGCAGCCGGCGGCCAAACGCGCGCCCGACGAAGAAAAGACCCGCAACAAGGAAGACCTCGAAAAACGCCGTACCAAGGCGGTCGAGATTGCCGTGCAAACGTTTGACGCGCTTGCGTCGGAACGCGGCGACAGCGGCAAGATCTGGGCGTCGGTGCTGAAGAACGCGATCAAACGCCGCAAGCCGGATTTCAACGAGACGTACTACGGTTTTCGTGCCTTCGGCAATCTGCTGGAAGAGGCCCATGCCCGCGGGCTACTCGAATTCGGCCGTGACGAGAAGTCGGGCGCGTATGTATATCGGAGCACCGCGGCGAACGTGGCCGGCGAGCATGCAAGCGAGGCCGCCGACGTGACCGAATCGGCGGAACAGTTGTATGAGGCGCAGGTGGCCGAAGCGGTAAGCGCCGAGTCCGGCGGCAAGCACGAGTCGCGCCGTCGCGGGCGAGGCAATCGCAAAGGCGGCCGCGGCCAGCAGGAGAACGTTCACGAAGAGCGCGTCGGCGCCGAGCACGGCAGCAACGCTTCGGCTCAAATGGACGACATGCACGCGCAATCGCCGAAGAACGGCGAGTTCGTTTTTGAACTACCGGAAGCGCCGTTGGCATTGCAGGAAACCTTGGCGTCTGAAGAGTCGGCCGGCGTTGACAGCGGGGCAGACGAACCGCACACGAGCGGCAAACAGGCAGCGCGCGGCAAAGCACGTGCACCCCGCAAGACCGCTGCGAAAAGAGCGAAGAAAGCTGCGCCGCGGAGCATCGACGATATTCCTGAGATCGCAGCGCCTGCCGAACCGGCGGCCCCTTCTGCCACGGCCGAAGAGCCGCCCGTGCCAGCAAAGAAGGCTGCACGCAAAGCCGCACCGCGCAGTCGTCGTCCCCGCAAGTCGGCTGCGACGGGCGATGGGCAGTAAGCGGCACACCTCGGCGCAATGCGCGGCGGTTTTGACGCGAATTCCGCTGCCAAGGAAAGCCCGGCTCTCGACTCGGCCGCACCCGTGCCACGCTGAGTAATGCGTTGCAACTTGAGTGACCCCGCATCAAGCCGAAAGCCCCTGTTTCTCCGAAAAAGGAACAGGGCTTTTCACGCGCTCTGAACCGCCGCAAGCTGATCGGGGACACTATGCGGTGCCGTCCACCAAGCGCGTGGAACAGCCACTGCGTCTGCGCGATGCAAGCCCTCGCTCTATGCAAGAAAACAGAGAGACCCGCTGCCGCTCACAGCAACCCGAACACCGCAACGCCATTGGTGGCGCCTACGTAAACTTTGCCGCGCGCGATCATCGGCGTGATGAATTTGTTGCCCGCGCCCCACTGATCGCGCGTGCCGGCCTGATTGCTGTTGTACAACTCGACGGCGAGATTGCTTGCGTTGTACGCGTGCAAAGCGCCGGTCGTCCCGTTCTCCGCCGCCCAGACGATCCCGTTGCTCGCGCCGTTCGCCGACACGGCCGGCGTCGCGCCCGGATACGCAAAGGTGGTCGGACTCCTCGATGCAGCGGTGGTCGCGAGCAAAGCTCCCGAGACCGGCAACGCTTTGAGGTTGTCGTTCAGGCCGCCGTAATAGACCACGCCGTTGTAGTAAGCCGGCGATCCCCAGATACCACCCGCCAGCGTGCCGATCAACTCCTGCCAGATATTGTTGGCGGTCGGGCTGAATTTGCCCATCGAATCACGGTCGACCACATAAATGTGGTTGTCCTTGCCGGCCGCTACCGCGAGATGCTTGACCACGCCGCCTGCCGTCGTCTGGTCCGGTAACACCATGGCGCCGCCCGAGCCGAAATCGTTGTCCGTAGCCGCTTCCTCGACCACGTTGGACATCGCGAAGTAATCGGTGACCTGCAGGTTGCCCAAGGAGAGCTTCATCATCGAGTTGCCGAAATCACCATCGACGGGAAAGCCCTGTGCATTGAGCGTGGCGCCGAACGTGCCGTTGCCGTCCACGACGTAAAGCGACGTGCCATCCGACGCCATGCCGGAGCCGGCCATCCAGATCGAGCCCTGACTGCCGTTCGGCGTGATGTTGAGCGCACTGGTCTGTTTCAGGGTGTCGGCGCTATAGGCCATCAGCCACCCGGTGTACGCACCCGTCATGCAGTGCGCGGTCCAGCCCATGTAGATGTTGCCGCCAACCAGCGTGAGCGCCGCACGCTCCGTATGCAGCGACGGGTTGAAGTTAATCACGCCGCTCACGTTGCCCGCGCCGTTACCCGGATAAGTTGCCGCAATCTCAGTGGGACCGCCCAGCACTTCGGCGCCGGTCGCGAGATCGAGCGCATGCAGTCGGTGGTGGTAGCCGCCACCGCTGTCTTTCGTCATGGCCACCGCATACAGCACGCCATTCGTGCCGCGATTGCGGTCGATCACCGGCGTCGACGTAATGCCGATCTCCGGGGTAATGTCCTGGCAACCGCGATCGTCGCTCGGCGTTTCGCCGTTACCGATCAACGAGACTTTCCATAGTTGCGCGAACGATGTGGCGTCGTAGGCGTAGACGCTATCGTGTTCGGTAACCACGTAAACCACGTCGTGCGACGTCCCGCCGATCGCCAGACTGGTAACGAAAAGCGGCTGCCCGTCGACCTTGCCGTCCGCGGCCAGAAACGCGACTTTGCCGAAGTTGGTCGAATTGACATTTGTCTGCGTGAGCGTGGTCTCGGCGAGCATCTGACCGGTGCGGCCGAGATCGTTGTGATGCATGAGGACGTCGGTGGGGTAGGACGCCGCTACCGCAGCCGGGGCAGCGCCCGCGCCAGTCGTTCCGGTGCCTGCGCCCGCTCCGGCGCCGGTGGTCGAGCCGGTGCCCGTGCTGCTCATTCCCGAGCCGGTGCCGCTGGTGCCGCTGCCCGTACTGCCAGAACCCGACCCGGAGCCGCTTGCCGTACCGCTTCCACTCCCGCCCGCCGACCCCGACGCCACGGTGGGTGCGCCACCGCCACCGCCGCCGCACGATACGAAACAGATGGCAACGGCGATCAGGGCCGCCAAGGTGCCTCGGCGAGACCATGGGCCTAGCCCGGACGTATCAACGCCCGCTTGCGAGATTCGCATTTTCGCCTCGTCTCATGAACGATGCGACGGTCGGCTCCGCACAACGAACGGTGTGGGTCGTGAATCACGTCGCATGCCGTAAGAGAGGAGATCGCCCGATGCGTCTTCGATCGCTGACGGTGTGAGTGCCCCCTACGGTTGAATAACCGTACGCTGTTTACAAAGGCGTTTGCCGCCATCGTCTCGCCGCCCTCCGCCAGACGAGGCAATCCGCGAGAGCGACGCGGCCTCGCTGCAGCGAGCGCTTCATTAAACTCGATCAGTAGTACGGATAAGGTGCATAGATTACCGGCGGCGGCCCGTAGTAACGGGGCGGCGGCGCAACATATACCGGCTGAGGCGCATAGACCGGCATCTGCGGCTGTGCGATCGTGTTGCCCTTCGATGTCATGCACTGCGCGTACGCCGCGTCGTATCGCGCCTGCATACTGTTGGCCGAATACTGCGCGCCGTTTGCGCCAGCCGCGCCGCCGAGCAACAAGCCGCTGCCCGCGCCAATGGCCGCGCCCGCGCCGGCATTGCCCGCCGCCGCACCGAGGAGCGCGCCGACCGCGGCGCCGCCCAGCGTGCCGACCGCGGCGCTATTGACGCTGTTCGTGGTCGAACTCTGCGCGGCGCCGGCCGCGTCCGACGAATGGTAGGCGTAGTCGCGGCATGAGTAGTCGTCCTGCTGGAACTGATTGAGCGGCTCGCCGCTGCGCGGCAGCGCGACTATGGAAGGACCGCTCGGCGGCACCACGGCACAGCCGCCAAGGAGCGCCAGTGCGACCGCGCCCGCAGGGAGCGCGACGCGTATCGATTTAAGACTTGAGATCATGGGGGCGCACGTTTGTTCAGGAGAGAAACATACGTTAGGCCAATTCGCGCCCGCCTTGTTTACGAGATAGTTACCGTATTTTTACCGTCTATATCGAGACACGCCGTTGACAGGCCGAAAGCGCGTGGCGGCCCCGGATGCCGTTACGAACTGTGACAAAGATGATCCGAGTCGCCAGACGCCTGGCGAGGCCCCGTCCGAAGAACCATTCCGACGGGACCATCGCCACCTATCAGGCGATCTCGAACCGATCGAGCTCCATCACTTTGGTCCAGGCTGCCACGAAGTCGCGGATGAACTTTTCCTCCGCGTCCTCGCTTGCATAGACTTCGGATAGAGCCCGCAGTTGGGCATGCGACCCAAAGATCAGGTCGACACGCGTGCCCGTCCATTTGAGTTCGCCGGTCTTGCGATCACGCCCTTCGAACACGTCCCGGGCGGAAGACAGCGGCTTCCATTCCGTATCCATGTCGAGCAAATTACGGAAGAAGTCGTTGGACAGCGTCTCCGGCCGGTGGGTCAAAACGCCGTGCGATTCCTGCCCCGCATTGACGTTCAACGCGCGCAAGCCACCGATCAATACCGTCATCTCGGGAGCCGTCAGCGTCAGCAATTGCGCCTTGTCGATCAGCAAGGCCTCCGCCGGTGCGCGGTACTTGCCCTTGAGATAGTTGCGGAAGCCATCGGCAAGCGGTTCGAGCGCCGCGACGGATTGCACGTCGGTCTGTTCCTGCGAGGCATCCATGCGGCCCGGCGTGAACGGCACGTTCACCGGATGACCGGCGCTCTTCGCCGCCTGCTCGACGGCCGCGCTACCGGCCAGCACGATCAGGTCGGCCAGCGAGATCTTCTTGCCGCCGCACTGCGCTCCGTTGAACTCGCTCTGGATGCCTTCGAGGACCTTCAGCACCTTCGCCAGTTGCTCGGGCTGATTGACCGCCCAGTCTTTCTGCGGCGCGAGGCGAATACGCGCACCATTGGCGCCGCCGCGCTTGTCGGAGCCGCGGAACGTGGAGGCCGACGCCCACGCGGTCGATACCAACTGCGAAACCGACAGTCCCGAGGCCAGAATCTTCTGCTTGAGCGAGGCGATGTCCTGCTCGTTCACCAGCGGATGGTCGATCGCGGGAATCGGGTCCTGCCAGATCAGTTGTTCGGCCGGCACTTCCGGTCCAAGATAGCGGGCGCGTGGTCCCATGTCACGGTGGGTCAACTTGAACCACGCCCGCGCGAACGCATCGGCGAGCTGGTCCGGGTTCTCCAGGAAACGCCGCGAAATCTTCTCGTAGGCGGGGTCGAAGCGCAGCGAGAGGTCGGTGGTGAGCATCGTCGGCCGCAGCTTCTTCGAGGGGTCGTGAGCATGCGGGATCGTTTCGTCCGCGTCTTTGGCAACCCACTGATGGGCGCCGGCGGGGCTCGTGGTCAGCTCCCATTCGTACTTGAACAGGTTTTCGAAGAAGCCATTGCCCCACTTCGTCGGCGTGGTGGTCCAGGTCACTTCCAGACCGCTGGTGATCGTGTCGCCGCCCTTGCCGGTGCCGAAGCTGTTCTTCCAGCCCAACCCCTGGTTCTCGAGATCGGCGGCCTCGGGTTCCGGGCCGACGTTGTCGGCGGGACCCGCGCCGTGCGTCTTGCCGAAGGTGTGACCGCCGGCGATCAGCGCGACGGTCTCTTCGTCGTTCATGGCCATGCGAGCGAAGGTTTCGCGAATGTCGTGCGCCGCGGCGAGCGGGTCCGGATTGCCATCGGGACCTTCCGGGTTGACGTAGATCAGGCCCATCTGCACGGCACCCAGCGGATTTTCCAGGTTTCGCCCGCTGTTGTCGCGGCTCACCTCTTCGCCGTGTTTTTGTTCGTCGGCGACGATCACGCCGCCGTCGTCGTTATCGCCGGCCGCACCTTTGCCATAGCGGACGTCGCCACCGAGCCACGTCTTCTCGTTGCCCCAGTAGACGTCCTGATCCGGTTCCCAGGTGTCCTCGCGACCGCCCGCGAAGCCGAAGGTCTTGAAGCCCATGGTCTCCAGCGCGACGTTGCCCGTGAGGATCAATAGGTCCGCCCACGAAATCTTCTGGCCGTACTTCTGCTTGATCGGCCAGAGCAGGCGGCGAGCCTTGTCCAGGCTGACGTTGTCAGGCCAGCTGTTGAGCGGCGCGAACCGTTGCTGGCCGCGCCCCGCGCCGCCGCGGCCGTCGCCGATGCGATAGGTGCCGGCGCTATGCCATGCCATGCGGATGAACAGCGGGCCATAGTGGCCGAAGTCCGCCGGCCACCAGTCCTGCGAATCGGTCATGAGCGCCGCAAGATCCTTCTTCACCGCGGCCAGGTCGAGACTCTTGAATGCCTCGGCATAGCTGAAGCTGCTGCCCAACGGGTTGGACTTGGCGGAGTGCTGGCTGAGCAGGTCCAGCCGCAACTGCTTCGGCCACCAGTCGCGGTTCGTGGTGCCGCCGCCGGCGGCATGGTTGAACGGGCACTTTGCTTCGCTTGACATGCGTTACCTCCTTTGGGAGACGTACACTGGGATGTTCTACTGTGGCATTCGGACTTCCAGGCGAACCGACAATCCAGCGCCCGCGGGTCTGCCCGAAACCTCGTGGAGCGCGCTTTCTGTTATGCCGCTGTCGGTCACCCGCGGCACATCGGCGTGCCGCGACACGAGATGTCGTGGCGGGATCTGGACGCGAAGCGCTCACCGTTTCAGACCTGCTGGGATCTAAAATATAGATGAGAGTTTCTCGCCATAGAAAGCGTTTCCTGCAATGCCGTTGATAGGTCGTGACTATAACTTGGCCGCTGGGAAGCCGCTCGCTCGGTGCCAGGGAAAGCGGCGTTGCAAGCAACGCCGCGAGCGTGGAGAAGCCCAGTGATCGCGCACGCTCGTGAGGGCCATCGCACACGGCCACTCGCATCGATTGAAGACGCGCGACTCGCCGATATTCGCTTAGGTATCCGATGTGTTTTCGACGCGCTGGCACGCGCGAGGGCCGCGTCTCTTCTACTCTGCCGACCGGCCGAAGAGAGAAAAATGCTTCGACGATTTGTACGGGACGTCGTCGCCGATCATGCCGAACTCGATCGGAAAACGCACGTAGAAGACATGCACGTTTTCGGCGCGCACATGCTCGAGAAGCTGCTCCGCCTCCGTTTCCGTCACCGCGAGAATGATCTGTACCGGCTGATCGTCGAGCTTGAGCATGTGGGCCGCGTGACGCGAACCGGCGTGCCCGATCCCTTCAGCGCAATTGATGACGCTCGCCCCACTGATCCCCAGCCGGCGCACCTCATGCAGCAGCCATTCGCATACGGTTTGATGGCCATGCTTCCGGCTGTGCTCCGTATAGAACGTCAGTTGATAGCCGTTCATCGTGTCTCTCCGCCGCCTGACGCAGGGTCGCTTCCCCGCTTGCTTCATTCTAGTCCATGACCCACGCGACACACGAAGCGCCCTGCACTGTCGCGCCCTCGCGGCGGCCGATGCCCCAAGCCGGCCTCGGCGTAGCACCGGCCCGCTACTCGCCGCTCTCTTGCGAGCCTGCGCCAAGCACTTCATATTCGATAGGACAGCGCGTGTAGAAGAGTTGAACACCGCCATGCCGAAGGCTATCGAGCAGTGCGTCGATGCGTTCGTCCTCGGCGGCCACCGTCACGACCACGGACTGGTCGACCAACTCGAAGAAGCGCGCCGCATGATATTTGCCATGCGCGTCGATGCTTTCGCTGACCTCGATCACCGTCGCCCCCTCAATGCCGGCTTCCTTCGTCTTCTCCAGAATCCAGTCGACGACGGTCATGTGGCTTTTGCGGTGGCTCTGATTGGCTGCAAACACGGTCAATTGACTGCCTTTCATGAGGAACTCCGGTTGGTCCATGAAGCATGCATGAGTCGTCGTCGCGGGCAGGACGCGGCGACCCGCCCACGCCCCATGTTGCGCGCTACGGAACGCGGGTGCAAAAAAGCCCTCTCGCGGAGGGCTTTCCTGTCAGCGACGGTTTGCAAAGCTTATCGCGGGAGACCGCCTCAGCTTTTGCACAACCGCAAACTCACGCGAAGTTCTTCGACGCGAATTCCCAGTTGACGATGTTCCAGTACGCCTCGACGAACTTCGGACGCGCATTGCGGTAGTCGATGTAGTAAGCGTGTTCCCACACGTCGATCGTCAGCAGCGCCTTGGCGTCCGTGGTCAGCGGCGTAGCGGCGTTGCTCGTCGACACCAGGTCGAGCGAACCGTCGGCCTTCTTCACCAGCCATGCCCAGCCCGAGCCGAACGTGCCGACCGCGGTCTTGGCGAACTCTTCCTTGAACTTGTCGAACGAACCCCACTTGGCGTTGATCGCGTCAGCGAGCGCGCCGGTCGGAGCACCGCCACCTTGCGGCGACAGGCTGTTCCAGAAGAACGTGTGGTTCCACACTTGAGCCGCGTTGTTGAACACGCCGCCCGATGCCTTCTTGACGATTTCCTCAAGCGACAGATTCTCGAACTCCGTGCCCTTGATCAGATTGTTCAGGTTGGTCACATAGGTCTGGTGATGCTTGCCGTAGTGAAACTCGAGCGTCTCTTCCGACATGTGCGGAGCGAGTGCGTTTTTCGCGAACGGCAACGGCGGGAGCGTATGTTCCATGGTGCTTTCCTTCTGTCTGAATCTGTTGTGGGGGAGTCTGCGGATAACGCTATAGAGCACTCGATTGTAGGCGAGTTGGAATAACCCCGCAAACCAACGGACTTTATGTCCGGCATCGGCGAACATGCCGCACAGGTAGCGTAAATAATGCAATCGCACATGGTGTGCCCGGTCCTCGCAACCGTCATAAAGTGCGAACGCTCAAACCGTCGGCGAAGTGTCAGAAACCGTCGGTGAGGCGCGGCTGCACATCGGCCAGCGCGATATCTGCGCTGCCTTCGGCGAGGTGCACCGTCAGGCGCCGCCCCGGCTTCAACGACGACGGCGCACGCACCGCGCGCCCGCTCTGGGCATCGAGCACGGCCGCATAACCGCGCTCCAGCGTACGCTGCGGACTCAGCACTTCGAGACGCGCGGCCAGCGTGTCGATACGGGCGGTTTGGCGTTCATGCTGGCGTAACAAAGCGGCGGCGAGGCGCTGCGCGAGATTGCCGAGCTTCGCCTGATGCCCGGCGAGATCCGGACGCCAACGTTGCCAGCGCATCTGTAGCAGCGAAAACCGCGCTCGGGCGTCACGCACCGGGCGCGTACCCGCCGACGCGAGCCGCACGCTCAATTGCTGCAGATGGGTGCGTTGCCGCGCGAGACGCTCAGCCGGCGACACCAGCCTGCGCGCGAGCCAGTCGAGTTGCTGGGCGCGCCGCTCCATCATGCGGCCAAAACCGCGTGCGAGTGTCGCGTGGCGATGATCGAGTTCACGCAACAGCAGCACGCGCTGCGGACTCACCAGTTCGGCCGCGCCGGTGGGCGTCGGCGCGCGCACGTCGGCGGCAAAATCGGCGATCGTGAAATCGGTTTCGTGACCGACGCCGCTCACCACCGGAATGGCGCTTTCCGCGATCGCGCGCGCCAGCACTTCTTCGTTGAACGCCCACAGGTCTTCGATCGAGCCGCCGCCACGGCAGACGATCAGCACGTCGACTTCGCGCCTTGCGTTGGCGGCGTCGACCATCGCGGCAAGCCTCGCGCTCACGCCCACGCCCTGCACCGGCGCCGGATACACGATCACCGGAATATGCGGCGCGCGGCGCGACAGCGTGGTCAACACATCGCGCAAGGCCGCGGCCTGCAACGACGTCACGATGCCGATGGCGCGCGGATGCGGCGGCAAGGGGCGTTTTCGTTCGGCGGCAAAGAGACCCTCCGCTTCGAGTTGCGCTTTCAGCCGGAGGAACGCTTCATAGAGCCGCCCCTGGCCGGTGCGCCGCACGGCCTCCACATTCAATTGCAGTTCGCCGCGCGGCTCGTACATCGTCACCAGCGCGCGCACTTCAATGCGGTCGCCTTCGCGCGGCGTGAATTCGGCGTATTGCGCCCGCCCGCGGAACATTACGCAGCGCATCTGCGCCTGCGCGTCCTTGATCGAGAAATACCAATGGCCGCTCGCCGCGCGAGTGAAGTTCGACACTTCGCCGGCAACCCAGACGAGCGGAAACGAGCGTTCGAGCATCGTGCCGATCGCGCGATTGAGCGCCGAAACGGGAACGACGACTTCACCGCCGGGCGCGGCCGACGAGAAAAAAGGGCTATCGGGATTCATGCGAGGAATATGGATGGCTGGCCGGACAGACGATAGACCGAGTGGCCATTGGCGTCCAGCGCGGCGCGCGAATTGTTAAAAGTGTCCACATGGCGGGACCCGCCGCAAGAAAGCCGCCAAATTGCCCGCGCGGCCGCATAATTTCAAAGCATGTCTTTGATTTATATGGTGTTTGTATCCCGTTAAAGAGAATGATTGCCGATAACGCGCACGTGGAACGGCCCTCTCCGCCTGTCGGGCGGGAGGTTCTCCACAAAGTTATCCACAGGCTGCAGGCAGCGTCGGATACGCCGTTGCGACGCGCGCCGCATGGCGCGCGACTTGCCGGGCGGGACGCACGCGCGCTAGAGTGGCGCGTTCGACGGCATGCCGCACGCCTGCATGGCGTCCGGCATTGCGGCACCTGCGCCTCGTGCCGCTGTTTCCTTCCGCCTCATTTTCGATCGCCCGGAGAACCGCGTTGATGCTTGCCCCGCGTAGTGCGCCCAGCTCCTTCATGTCGTCGCCCAGGCTCCTTCGGGTGAGCGCCGCGCCGCTCCTCCGTGCGACCTGCCCATGAGCGAAATCAGCAACCGTCTCGAAGCGCGCCTTGCGCGCGAATGGCAGCAGCGCGGCCCCCTCGCGTGGGCGCTGACGCCGTTCGCCTGCGTGTTCGGCGCGATCGCCGCCGCGCGCCGCGCCGCCTTTTCGTTCGGCTGGTTGAAATCGGTGCGCGTCGGCGTACCCGTGGTGGTGGTCGGCAATGTGACCGTCGGGGGCACCGGCAAGACGCCGACCGTGATCGCGCTGGTCGAAGCGTTACGCGCCGCGGGCTTCAAACCCGGCGTGGTGTCGCGCGGCTACGGCGCGCGCGTGAAGACGCCGACGCGTGTCACGCCCGGTTCGGCGGCGAGCGTGGGTGGCGACGAGCCGCTGCTGATCGCCCGCCGCACCGGCGCCCCGGTTTGGGTCTGTCCGGATCGCGTGGCCGCCGCGCAGGCGCTGTGCGCCGCGCACCGCGAAGTCGACGTGATCGTCAGCGACGACGGCTTGCAGCATTACCGGCTCCAACGCGATGCCGAACTGCTGGTGTTCGATCATCGGCTCGGCGGCAATGGCTTTCTGCTGCCGGCCGGGCCGCTGCGCGAGCCGCTGTCGCGCCGCCGCGACGCGACGCTCATCAACGACCCTTACGCGCGCACGCTGCCCGCCTGGCCAAACACCTTCGCGCTGAAGCTCTCGCCGGGCGACGCGTGGCATCTGGACAATCCCGCGTTGCGCCGTCCGCTCGCGCAATTCAGCGGCGATCGCGTGCTGGCCGCGGCCGGCATTGGCGCGCCGGAGCGCTTTTTCGCCACGCTGCGCGCCGCAGGCCTGACGCCGGCCACCCGTGCGCTGCCGGACCACTACGCGTTCGAGCGCAATCCTTTTGCCGACGTGGATGCCGATGCCATCCTGGTAACAGAAAAGGATGCGGTAAAATTAGGGTCCTGGCACGACGCGCGCATCTGGGTAGTCCCGGTCGAAGCCGCGCTCGATCATCGCCTCATTGCATTAGTTGTGGAGAAAGTCCGTGGACGCTCGCCTGCTTGAAATTCTCGTCTGCCCGATCTGCAAGGGCCCGCTCAGCTACGACCGCGCCGCGCAGGAGCTGATCTGCAACGCGGACAAGCTCGCCTATCCGATCCGCGACGGCATCCCCGTCATGCTCGTCGACGAAGCGCGGCAAACCGTGGAAGGCACACCGGTCGATCTGAATCCGGGCTCCGTGGCCTAGCTCCGGCCGGCTCGCATGCACGGGGGCGCCGCCATGCGGGCTCCGCGCGTTTCGATCCGCCTTTGCCGTCTTTCCGGTCCGCGCCGTTGCCGTTAGCGTTGGCGCGGCCGCCTTCCTCCGGTTTCACCGCCGCCCGCCGTTCCGTCCGTCTTTGCGCCTGTCTCGCCGATGACCCACGCCAACACCGCCACTCCTCCGTTTATCGCCGTCGTACCGGCTCGCCTCGCGTCGACGCGCCTGCCCAACAAGCCGCTCGCCGACATCGGCGGCAAGCCGATGGTGGTGCGGGTCGCCGAACGCGCGCGCGAATCGGGCGCGCAGCAGGTGCTGGTCGCCTCAGACGCCCAAGCGGTGCTCGACGCCGCCCGCGATCACGGCTTCGAAGCCGTGTTGACGCGCGCGGACCATCCGTCCGGCACGGACCGCCTCGCGGAAGTCGCGGCGCAATTCGGCTGGAGCGACGACACGATCGTGGTCAACGTGCAGGGCGACGAGCCGCTGATCGATCCGGCGCTCGTGTGCGGCGTTGCGTCGCACCTCGCGGCGAGCAGCGGCTGCGCGATCGCCACGGCCGCGCACCCGATCACCGATCCCGCCGAGATTTTCAACCCGAACGTCGTCAAGGTCGTGCTCGATGCGCGCGGCGTCGCGCTGTACTTCTCGCGCGCGCCGATCCCGTGGGCACGCGACGCCTATCAGCCGCACTGGCCCAATGTCGCGGCGATGCCCACACCGCCCGCGCCCGCGGTGGTTCATCGGCATATCGGCCTGTACGCTTATCGCGCGCAATTCCTGCGCACTTACCCGAGCCTCGCGATCTCGCCGATCGAACAGGTCGAAGCGCTCGAACAACTGCGCGCAATGTGGCACGGCGAGCGCATCGCGGTGCTCGTGACACACGAGGCGCCGCTGCCCGGCGTCGACACGCCTGCCGATCTCGCGCGCGTGCAGGCTTTATTCGGGTCTTGAGCGGAAAAACCCATGGCATAATCGGACGGTTGTGCGCGCCTCCCGAGACGAACGAGGTTCAGGGTTTGCCCGGTCGCGCCTTTGCGGTCTCGCAGCGCCGTGTGTTCGACGTGCAGCGCGAGACCCGTAACGGCAAGCCGACGCGGAGCCCTTCGACGCATCGTGGGATGGCTGCAGCGCCACCAAAGAATTCACATAGATCTGGAGATATCACATGCGTTTGATCCTTTTGGGTGCGCCCGGCGCGGGTAAGGGCACTCAGGCCACCTTCATCAAGGAAAAGTTCGGCATTCCGCAAATTTCCACCGGTGACATGCTGCGCGCGGCCGTCAAGGCAGGCACGCCGCTCGGCCTCGAAGCCAAGCGCTTCATGGACGCCGGCGAACTGGTGACGGACGAGTTGATCATCAACCTGGTGAAGGAGCGCCTGCAGCAGCCGGACTGCGCGAACGGCTATCTGTTCGACGGTTTTCCGCGCACCATTCCGCAAGCCGAAGCCATGAAGCAGGCCGGCGTCGCGATCGACTACGTGCTGGAGATCGACGTGCCGTTCGAGGAGATCATCGTGCGTATGAGTGGCCGCCGCTCGCACGCCGCGTCGGGCCGCACGTACCACGTCAAGTTCAACCCGCCGAAAGTGGAAGGCGTGGACGACGTGACCGGCGAACCGCTGATCCAGCGCGACGACGACAAGGAAGAAACGGTCAAGAAGCGTCTGGAAGTGTATGAAGCGCAGACCAAGCCGCTGATCGAGTACTACAACAGCTGGGCGAAGAACGGCGATTCGTCGACCCCGTTGAAGGCGCCCCAGTACCGCCGCATTTCGGGCCTTGGCAGCGTCGAGGAAATTCGTGAGCGCGCGTTCGAGGCGTTGAAGTAAGTTCGCTTTAATCCGCGTTTGCCTGAGCAAAACCCGCCCTTGCCGGCGGGTTTTTTTATTGCATCGCGCGGCGTGGATGCGCTGCGCCCTCTCTCTGCGTCACGCCCGGAATTGGTTAGCCATCCATATCGGTTTGCTTGCGCGCCGCGTGCCGCGACACGCGCGTCAAGCGGCAGGCCACCGCGCTTTCCGCGTTGCACCATAGTCGTTACAATCGATCATCGAAAAAATATTCGATCCAGACATTACTGAACCGTAGCAAGGAGAAGACATGGAGATTCGAGACAATGTATTCCTGATCACCGGCGGTGCATCGGGCCTGGGCGCGGCCACGGCGCGCCTTCTCGCCGACAACGGCGGCAAGGTGGTGCTCGCCGACCTGAATGTCGACGCCGGCGAGGCGCTCGCCAGCGAACTCGGCGGCGTCTTCGTCAAATGCGACGTCAGCCGCGAAGACGACGCCACGCAAGCCGTCGAAGCCGCCACCGGGTTCGGCACGTTGCGCGGCCTCGTCAATTGCGCGGGCGTGGCGCCTGCCATCAAGACGGTGGGCAAGGACGGCCCTCATCCGCTCGACTCGTTCGCGCGCACCATCTCGATCAACCTGATCGGCACCTTCAACATGATCCGGCTCGCCGCCGCGGCCATGTCGAAGAACGAGCCCAATGCGAATGGCGAGCGTGGCGTGATCATCAATACGGCGTCGGTGGCCGCCTTCGACGGCCAGATCGGCCAGGCGGCTTACGCGGCGTCCAAAAGCGGCGTGGTCGGCATGACGCTGCCCATCGCGCGCGATCTGTCGCGCAACGCAATCCGCGTGATGACAATTGCGCCGGGCATTTTCGAAACGCCCATGCTGCTCGGCATGCCGCAGGAAGTGCAGGACGCGCTCGGCGCGATGGTGCCGTTCCCGCCGCGTCTCGGCAAACCGGTGGAGTACGCGATGCTGGCCAAGCAGATCTTCGACAATCCGATGCTCAATGGCGAAGTGATTCGCCTGGACGGCGCGATCCGCATGCAGCCGAAGTGACCGTCCATGCAGCGTGCCGCTCGATAGCGGCACGTCAATGAAAAACGCCTGCACATATCCATGTGCAGGCGTTTTGCTTTGAACCGTACCAACGGGCGTTGCCGCGTGTCTACTCGCGGTCGTTGTGTTGCGTACGCTGACGCAGTTCGTGCAGCTGCGACTCCACCACGGTCGCGTCTTCGGCATCCGGCCGGTCGCCGAGATAGCGCTCCAGGTCTTCGAGCGCCGGGCGCAGGTAGTCGAGCCGCGCATAAGCGAAGCCGCGATCACGCACTTCCTCGATACTCTCCGGCAGCAGGATCACGAGGCGCTGCTGCACCGCCAGCAAGCGCTGCCAGCGTTCCGTCTGAAGATAGGTGGACTTCAGATTGCGCAGCATGCGGGCGATGATCTCGCGACGCGTGGCCGGTTGCAGCAGCATGCGCAACGCCCGGCTCACCGATTCGCCCGCCGACGCCACATAAGGCTCCAGCATTTCCACCATCTCCGATTCGGACAGTGAGTGCCCGCTGGTCGGATCGAGCATCACGTCGCCGTCGGGCGTTGTCACGCGCAACAGGAAGTGGCCGGGAAACGACACGCCGCGCGCCGGAACGCCGATCTGTTCGGCCATCTCCAGATACAGCACGGCCAGCGAAATCGGAATGCCGCGGCGCCGCTTGAGCACCGCATTCAGATGGCTGTTGTCGGGATCGTAGTAATCGTTCAGATTGCTGGCGAAACCCAGCTCACGGAAGAAGAACCGGTTCAGGATACCGACTTTCTGCTTGATGTCGGCGTCGTCCGGCATGCGCCGCTGCAGGCGCACCACCAGTTCGTCGATCTCGGCGAGCGTGCTTTGCAGATCGAGATCGGGGTAGGCGTCCTGCGCGAGCGAAAGCGCCGCCTCGGTCAGCGGAAGACTCTCGTCTTCGGCGACCAGCGTGCTGAAATAGTCGAGAACGCGCGTCATCGTGATCACTTCGCTCGCCTTTTGAAATAAGCGTACTTGAAGCCCATCAGCCAAAGCATACCGAAATATAGCGCGGCGAACAGAACGAGGCACGCTGCGAGCAACACCATGCGATCGACCGGCCGGCTGTGCAGGCCGATCCAGTCAAAGCTGATTGCCAGCCAGTGCATGGCGCCGGCCAGCACCAGACAGGCGCCGAGCAACTGCACGAAGAATTTGAGCCAGCCGCTCGACGGCGTATAGATGCCGCGCTTGCGCAGCCCGAGAAACAGCAGCAATGCATTGCCGCAAGCGCCGAGCCCGACGCTCAGCGTCAAACCCGCGTGCGCGAAAATCGGCACGAACAGGTAGTTGCTCAACTGCGTGAGAATCAGCACGCCGACACCGATTTTCACCGGCGTCTTGATGTCCTGCTTCGCATAGAACCCCGGCGCGAGGATCTTGATGAGAATCAGGCCGATCAGGCCGACGCCGTAAGCGGACAGCGCGCGCGAGACCATCACGACCGAGTTGCCGTCGAACTTGCCGTAGTGAAACAACGTGGCGGTCAGCGGCTGCGCGAAGAAAAACAGCGCCACGGCGCTCGGCGCCGCGAGCAGAAAGGTGACGCGCAAGCCCCAGTCGAGCAGCGACGAATACTCGTGCGGATCGGCGTCGACGTGCGCCTTCGAGAGGCTCGGCAGCAGGATCGTGCCGAGCGCGACACCCAGCAGCGCGGTCGGGAACTCCATCAGCCGGTCGGCGTAGTTGATCCAGGACACCGCCCCCGGGCCGATGCGCGACGCGATATTCGTGTTGATGATCAGGCTGATCTGCGCGACCGAGACGGCGAACATCGCGGGCACCATCTTGGACAGCACGCGCTTCACGCCGCGATGCGCGAGCGCCTTCACCGGATTCAGGCCGATGCGCGGAATCATGTCGATCTTCTTCAGACCCGGCAACTGCACGACGAACTGCAGCACGCCGCCCGCGATCACCGCCCACGCGAGCGCATAGACCGGCGTTTGCAGGCGCGGCGCGACGAGCACGGCGGCGACGATGAACGCGACGTTCAGCAGAACCGGCGCGAATGCGGGCAGCGAGAAGTTCTTGTACGTATTCAGCACGCCCGACGCCAGCGACGTCAGCGAAATGAAAATGATGTACGGGAACATGATGCGCGTCATGGTGACCGCGAGCGCGTACGCCTGCCCTTCGTGCGCAAGGCCCGAAGCGACGATGAACACCACGCCCGACGCGCCGACCACGCCGATCAGCGAGAGAACGGCGAGCGCCCAGGCGAGCACCGTCGACGTGGCGTCGACTAGCGCCTTGGTGGCGTCGTGGCCTTGCTGGTTCTTGAACTCGGCGAGAATCGGCACGAAGGCCTGCGAGAACGCGCCTTCGGCGGAGATGCGGCGCAGCAGGTTCGGAATGCGGAAGGCGACGTAGAACGCGTCAGTGTATTGACTGGCACCGAACGCGCGTGCGATCAGCGTTTCGCGGGCCAGTCCGGTCACGCGCGACAGCAACGTGAAGCCGCTGACCGTCAGCAGGGCTCGGAATAGATTCATGGGGCGCTTATTATACGGGTGCCGCAAGTGCGGACGACGAGCCGGAACGCGATTCGGACCGATTTGCCGCGCAGACGTTCGCTCCGGGGGGCGGATGCGCGCGTTTTTTGTGGCGCGCCGCACCATGTCGTCGGCCGGGTACGTCCGCGCATCCGCCCTTTCCGCGCGGACTTCGACCGGTGGCCAGAGACCGGCCGCGCGCTGGGCGCCAGACTTGACGCAACCGGGCGGCACAGCATCGTAGCGCTTTCCCGTTGCCACGTGCCTGATTTTGTTGCTATAATCGCCGGTTTCGAAGCTCGCTTAACTTTCGGGCCGCTTCCGTACGGGGTCGAGGTCGGCGCCACGCCACCTGCGAACACGCTCGAATAGCCCGAAAACACAGGCCTGCCTTCGCGTAGTCCGAGCGATTTTTTCGACACTTTTGCGCTCTTGGGCAATCGCTTCCAAGAGTTCGATCTAAAAGCAGCACCTCACCACTTGAAGGTCAGGTACTGGAAACAGGAACAGGATAAGGAACCGTCATGGCTAACTCCGCACAAGCACGCAAGCGCGCCCGCCAGGCCGCCAAGGCAAACTCGCACAACTCGGCACTGCGCTCGAAGTTCCGCACGGCTATCAAGGCTGTCCGCAAGGCGATCGACGCCGGCGACAAGGCCAAGGCCGCAGAAATCTTCCAGGCATCGTCGAAGACCATCGACATCATCGCCGACAAGAAAATCGTTCACAAGAACAAGGCTGCTCGCCATAAGAGCCGTCTCGCTGCAGCCATCAAGGGTCTGCAAGCGCCCGCAGCGCAGTAATTCCGGTCAGCCCGCTTCGGTGGGCTACCTCCTGTTTCCGCTGCAAAGAAAGGCCCGCCTCGGCGGGCTTTTTTGCCTGGAATCGGTCGGCGCCAATAGTTCGCCTCACCCGCCGATAACTAGGCTTCAGCCATAAAAAAACCCGCTGCCGGCGGGTTTTTGTTTTTTGCCGCTTCAGCCGGCTGGCGCTTAGCGCGTGTTCTTGGGCTGCTGCGTGCCATGCTCCGGCGGCAACTCGCAAGCCTCGGTCACGACGAGGTCGTTGTCTTTCGCGAAGTTGAGAACGAAGTCGAAAGCCATTGGCTCGATGTCACGCAAGCGCGAGTCGAGAATCACGCATTTGAGGTCGCCGAGCATGGTCGGTCGAACGTAAAGCGAGTACTGCATGTAGGCGTTCGGCCCCTTCCTTGCACCGGGACCGAAGCACGCCATGACGCCTGCGAGGCGCTCCGACCAGTCGCTCGGTCGAAACCTTTTTCCGGTCGACGTAATGCCCTGAATGAAATATTCGGTTGGAGCTGCTTCGGCCATGTAGGAATACCTGTGTGACTGCCCAGCGGGATGACGACAAAGCTGACGGCGAAACGGCTTTGAATTGCCTCAACTCGCCGGGACATGCCGCGATGGCGAACCGCACCACCAGAACCGCGAAGGGCCGGCTGAGCCGCCTTTGCGTTTGTCATGACGGCACACCGCGAGGAGGCTTTTTCGAGCCGCGCGAGCCGTGTCCCGCAAGCGAAATACCGGCCTGCTGGGCTTTGGGATAACCCGTAGATTATAGCGCAGCGGACCTTTTTCCGCAGCGCACACAAGACATGTCTGAGGTATCCACAAGGCTTTCAGACAGCTTGACCCGCCTTTTGGCCGACTCGTCAAATCGGGCGAAATCCTTTATGCTGCATTGAGTTACCACAAACGACGGCGGCGCCGTCCGGCAATCCTGCCGGGTGAGACCGCCGTATTTGTTTCATGACCGCCAAGAAAATTCGCCACTACCTGCAGTTCAAGGATTTCTCGCTGGAAGACTACGAGTACGTGCTGGAGCGCGCGCGCATTCTAAAGCGCAAATTCAAGAACTACGAGACTTACCATCCGCTGCACGATCGCACGCTGGCGATGATCTTCGAAAAAAATTCGACACGCACGCGCCTGTCGTTCGAAGCCGGCATCTTCCAGTTGGGCGGCCACGCCGTTTTCATGAGCACACGCGACACGCAGCTCGGCCGCGGCGAACCGATCGAAGACGCTGCGCAAGTGATCTCGCGCATGGTCGACATCATCATGATCCGCACGTTCGGCCAGGACATTCTCCAGCGCTTTTCCGAGAATTCGCGCGTGCCGGTGATCAACGGGCTGACCAACGAATATCACCCGTGCCAGGTGCTGGCGGACATCTTCACGTACTTCGAGCATCGCGGCCCGATTCGCGGCAAGACGGTCGCATGGGTCGGCGACGCCAACAACATGCTGTACACGTGGATCGAAGCCGCGCAGATTCTCGGCTTCAAGCTGCGCCTGTCCACCCCGCCGGGCTACAAGCTCGACCGCGCCATGGTCGCCGCAGAAAGCGCGCCGTTCTACGAAGAATTCGACGATCCGAACGAAGCGTGCGCCGGCGCCGACCTCGTGACCACCGACGTTTGGACCAGCATGGGCTTCGAGGCCGAAAACGAGGCGCGCAAGAAAGCCTTCGCCGACTGGTGCGTCGACGCCGACATGATGGCGCGCGCCAACCCGGATGCGCTCTTCATGCACTGCCTGCCGGCCCACCGCGGCGAGGAAGTCAGCGCGGAAGTGATCGACGGTCCGCAAAGCGTCGTGTGGGACGAGGCGGAAAATCGTCTGCACGTGCAAAAGGCACTGATGGAATACCTGCTGCTCGGCAAGCTGAATCACTGAGCGAGCCGCTGCTCCGCACCTTGAGCAGCATCTGCGTGAAGCGCGACGGGGCCTTGAATACGAGGCAAGGCACCCACGTCTAGCGCCACGCATCGAGCCGGCGTCCACTGCGGCAAGCGGACCCGGCTTCGTCGCCGCACTGCCCCAAAAACGCGGGCAACGGGCGGTTTAGTGTCAAAATAGTGGTTTTCCGCGCTCCGGGACTGCCGGCGCGCCTTGTTTTCCCGCTTTCTCCAGCTACGAGTTCACCATGAGCGATATCAAGAAAGTCGTGCTCGCCTATTCGGGCGGCCTCGACACCTCCGTCATCCTGAAGTGGTTGCAGGACAATTACGACGCCGAAGTCGTCACGTTCACGGCCGACATCGGCCAGGGCGAAGAGCTGGAACCGGCGCGCAAGAAAGCCCTGCAACTCGGCATCAAACCCGAAAACATCTTTATCGAAGACCTGCGCGAAGAATTCGTGCGCGACTTCGTGTTCCCGATGTTCCGCGCCAACACGATCTATGAAGGCGAGTATCTGCTGGGCACGTCGATCGCGCGTCCGCTGATCGCCAAGCGTCAGATCGAAATCGCGCGCGCCACCGGCGCACAAGCGGTTTCGCACGGCGCGACCGGCAAGGGTAACGACCAGGTTCGCTTCGAACTCGGTTACTACGCGCTGGAACCGGGTATCAAGGTGATCGCGCCGTGGCGTGAATGGGACCTGCTCTCGCGTGAGAAGCTGCTCGCGTACGCCGAAAAGGCCGGCATTCCGATCGAAATGAAGCACAAGCAAGGCGGCGCGCCGTATTCGATGGACGCGAACCTGCTGCACATTTCGTTCGAAGGCCGTCACCTGGAAGATCCGAAAGCGGAAGCGGAAGCCGACATGTGGCGTTGGACGGTGTCGCCGGAAGAAGCGCCGGACCAGGCCGAATACCTCGATATCGAGTACGAGCATGGCGATCCGGTTGCTATCAACGGCAAGCGTCTGTCGCCTGCGGAAATGCTCACGGAACTGAACCGGCTGGGCGGCAAGCACGGCATCGGCCGTCTGGATCTGGTGGAAAACCGTTACGTCGGCATGAAATCGCGCGGCTGCTATGAAACGCCGGGCGGCACGATCATGCTGAAGGCGCACCGCGGCATCGAGTCGATCACGCTCGACCGTGAAGTGGCTCACCTGAAAGACGACCTGATGCCCCGCTATGCGGCGCTGATTTATAACGGCTACTGGTGGAGCCCGGAGCGCCGCGCGCTTCAGGTGCTGATCGACCACACGCAAGAGAAGGTCAACGGCTGGGTTCGCGTGAAGCTGTACAAGGGCAGCGTGACGGTCGTCGCGCGCGACTCGAAGGAAACGCTGTTCGACAAGACCATCGCAACGTTCGACGACGACGGCGGCGCCTACAATCAGGCCGACGCCGGTGGATTCATCAAGCTGAACGCGCTGCGTATGCGGATTGCGGAAAACGCTCGCCGTCAGCGCGATTGATGAAAAAGAGCGGTTTGGCAGCGGGCCGACTTCGCGCGAGCGAGGTTAGCCGCCGCGAGGCGCAGCCGAAGCCAATCGCAGAAGCACAAGAAAAAGCGCCGGGAGCCAACTCCCGGCGCTTTTTTTTCGAACAGCAAAGCCGCAACACCCTAGCCGGCTCAAAACCTCACAAACAGACCGGCTCCGCCTCCAGCTCCACCCCAAATCTCTCGAGCACATCTCGCTGAATCGCTTTGGCAAGCGCCAAAACCTCCGCGCCGCTCGCACCGCCGCGATTCACCAGCACCAGCGCCTGCCGTTCATGCACGGCTGCCGCGCCCATCGCGCGGCCTTTCCACCCGCATCGATCGATCAGCCAGCCGGCCGCAAGCTTCACCCGCCCGTCCGGCTGCACATAGGACACGACATCCGGTTCCCTGATCTTCAGCGCCTCGAACTGCGCCGCCTCGACCACCGGATTCTTGAAGAAGCTGCCGGCATTGCCGAGTTCCAGCGGATCGGGCAGCTTGGCGCGCCGCACGGCCACCACCGCATCGAAAATAGCTTGCGCGGTCGGCGGCGTATCGGCATGGCCGTTCGCGGCCAATTCGCGAGCGAGATCCGCGTACCCGGCACGTGGCTGCCAAAGCTTCGGCAAACGGAAGGTAACCGACGTAATCACGAAACGGTCGCGCCCTTCCCGCTTGAAAAAACTGTCGCGATAGCCAAAGCGGCAGGCCAGCGCGTCCATTTCGACCACAGCGCCCGTGGCCAGCTCCGCCGCGCGTAGCGACGCGAAGCGCTCGCCCATCTCCAATCCGTACGCGCCGATGTTCTGAATCGGCGCCGCGCCCACCGTGCCGGGGATCAGCGCGAGGTTCTCGAGGCCAGGCATTCCTTGCGACAAAGTCCAGGCAACGAACTCATGCCACGGTTCACCGCCGGCCGCTTCGACGTACCATGCATCATCGTCCTCGCGCACGACGCGGCGGCCCCGCAGCGCGATCAGCAATACCAGTCCGCCAAAGTCGCCGGTCAGGACGACGTTGCTGCCGCCGCCCAGCACGAGGCGCGGCAGGCCGGCTGCGCGCGGATCGCGCACTGCGGCCATCAATTGCTCTTCACGCTCGATGCGGCACGCAACCTGCGCGCGCACATCGAAGCCGAAGGTGTTGTGCGCCTTCAGCGGATAGCCGGCAATGAACGCGGCGGATTCGGTTTGGGACATCGGAATGAGAACGGTGAAACTGTCGAATGAAACAACGAATAAAGCCGCCGAGGAAACCGTCTTGCGGCGCCCGCAGCGCGGCAATGCGCGGCGGCCTTGGGCAAAAGGGAGCGGCGTCGGTAAAATGACGTCCGGTCCGTGATTATAGCGAGTGCCTCGTGAGCAGCCGGCCGGTTGCGTCGCGCACCGCAGCACTATTGGGAGAAAGCAATGCCATCGTTTGACGTCGTCTGCGAAGCGAACATGATCGAAGTCAAGAACGCGATCGAGCAGGCCAACAAGGAAATTTCAACGCGCTTCGACTTCAAAGGGTCGGACGCGCGCGTCGAACACAAGGAAAACGAAATCACGGCCTACGCGGACGACGATTTCAAACTCGGCCAGGTGAAAGACGTGCTGCTGTCGAAAATGGCCAAGCGCAACGTGGACGTGCGCTTCCTCGACTATGGCAAGATCGAGAAGATCGGCGGCGACAAGGTCAAGCAGGTCATCAAGATCAAGAAAGGCGTGTCGGGCGATCTGTCGAAGAAAATCGTGCGCCTCGTGAAGGACAGCAAGATCAAGGTCCAGGCGAGCATTCAGGGCGACGCGGTGCGTATCACCGGCGGCAAGCGCGACGATCTGCAAAGCGTGATCGCCATGCTGCGCAAGGACGTGACGGACACGCCGCTCGATTTCAATAACTTCCGCGACTGAGGCTTCGGCGCGCGAACGCCGCGCGCCCATACATCAACCCGTCAGACGTCGCTCCCCGCCGTCGGCTTTGCGGCTGCATCCGCCTTTTTCTTGTCGCCAATCCGGCTTTCCTGCCCGCGCATCAGCTTGGCAATGTTGCCGCGATGACGCCACACCAGCAGCGAGCTCATCACGACGATGGCCAGCGCGATGATGTGCGGCCCGAACAGGAAGCCGTCGAAGATCGGCGCGAACACCGCCGCGGCCAATGCCGCGAGCGACGAATAACGCGTGAAGAACGCCACGATCAGCCAGGTCAGCAACGTAGCCACGCCGAGGATCGGATTGATGGCGAGCAGCACGCCCGCCGCGGTCGCCACGCCCTTGCCGCCCTTGAAGCGGAAGAAAACCGGATACAGATGGCCGAGAAACACGGCAACCGACGCGATCGCCACCGACGTCTCGTCGAGCCCATAGCGCGCGCCGAAATGCACGACGAACCACACCGGCAGCCAGCCTTTGAACGCGTCGCCGATCAGTGTGAGAATCGCCGCCTTCTTGCTGCCGCTGCGCAGCACGTTGGTGGCGCCCGGGTTGCCCGAGCCATAGGAGCGTGGGTCGTCGAGGCCCATCGCGGCGCTCACGATCACGGCGAACGACACCGAACCGATCAGGTAGGCAACGACGGCAACGATCAGGTTTTGCATCTGGGACTCTTATAAGGATCGGCGGTCTGAAACTCGATACCCCAACCGCAACAGGGCGCGCAACTCGGAACAAAGCGGCGCACATTCTACCGAACCGGCGCTCCCGGAAAACATTCAGGCAAACGTCAATCGACGCTCGCGCACTGAACCGGCTTCGCCGCCAGCAACTCCGTCAGCACCTTCGGCTCGATGCTGACCAGAAAACCGCGCCGCCCGCCGTTCAGCCAGATCTTGTCCATGTCGAGAATGCTCGACTCGACGTACACCGGCATCGGCTTCTTCGTGCCGAACGGCGACGTGCCGCCGATCAGATAGCCCGAATGCCGGTTCGCCACTTCAGGCTTGCACGGCTCGACGCGCTTCGCGCCGATCTGCCGCGCGAGGTTCTTGGTGCTGACGGTACGGTCGCCGTGCATCAGCACGATCAACGGCTTGGCGTGCTCGTCTTCCATAACCAGCGTCTTGACGACGTGATGTTCGTCCACGCCGAGCTGGCGCGCCGATTCTCCGGTGCCGCCATGCTCGACATAATCATAAGGATGCTCGCCGAAAGTGACGCCGTGGCGGCGCAGAAACTGCGTGGCCGGCGTTTCGGAAACGTGTCGGGATTTGCTCATCGGCGCATTGTAATGGCGACTTTACGCAACGGCTATTTGCCGAATGGTCAATTGTGCGGGCCGGGCGATTATGGCACGATCGTTCGAAAATATTCCGGCGCACTGCCTGCCGGACACCGGGTCACATTCAGGAGACAGCGTTGAGCCTCGATTCATCCCCTCGTTACTCGATCGACATTCCCGCGCTGCTGGCCGCGCTGCCCGCGCGGATTTCCGACATTCCGGCGCTAGCCGCCGCGCGCGATCCGCACCATATCGCATTGATCGAGGATGCGCGCAGCCTGAGCCGCGCGCAACTGCTGGCGGCCGTCGACGCGGCCACCGCGCTGCTGCGCGAATGGGGCGTGCGGGGCGGCGATCGCGTGATGATCGTCGCGGAAAACAGCATCGCGCAGATCGTACTGCTGTTCGCGGCCGCGAGGCTCGACGCGTGGGCGTTGGTGTCGAATGCGCGCCTGTCGGCGGCCGAACTCGACTCGATCCGGGCGCACGCGCAGCCGCGCGTGGTCGCGTATGCCACGGAAAGCTCGACCGACGCCGCACGGCACGCTCAGCGGCATCAAGCCACCGCCGCGCCGGCAATCACGCCGGACATAGGCGCCTGGTCGTACACGGTGGACCGCGCGGCGATCGCCGAACCGGTCGAGGCCGCCAACCACCGCCAATGCGCCGCGCTGATTTACACCACCGGCACCACCGGCGCACCGAAGGGCGTGATGCTCTCGCATCGCAATCTGCTGTTCATCGCCGCGATCTCGAGCCGCTTGCGCAAAGTCGGCCCGGACGACGTCGTCTACGCCGTGCTGCCGATCTCGCACGTGTATGGCTTCGCGTCGGTGTGCCTCGGCAGCCTGCATGCGGGTGCCACCTTGCGGCTCGTGCCGCGCTTCGCGCCGCAAGCCGTGCGCCGCGCTCTCGCCGAAGAACGCGTGTCGATCTTCCAGGGCGTGCCGGCCATGCACGCCAAACTACTGGAGCATCTGAAAACGCACGGCCACCCGTGGTCCGCGCCGCGATTGCGCTTCGCGTATTCAGGCGGCTCGCCGCTCGACGCCGCCTTGAAAGCGCAGGCCGAAAGCGTCTACGGTTTGCCGCTGCACAACGGTTACGGCATGACCGAAAGCAGCCCGACCGTGTCGCATACCATGCTCGACGCGCCGCGCAGCGACTGCTCGGTCGGCGAGATCATTCCAGGCGTCGAGGTGCGTTTCGTCGGGCTCGACGGTATCGATGCCGCACAAGGCGAAATCGGTGAACTATGGGTGCGCGGTCCGAACGTGATGCTCGGCTACTATCGCAGTCCCGAGCAGACACGTGCGGCCGTGACCGAAGACGGCTGGCTCAAAACCGGCGATCTCGCGCGCCAGGATGCGGACGGCGCGCTGCATATCGTCGGGCGCAGCAAGGAGCTGATCATCCGCTCGGGCTTCAATGTGTATCCGGCCGAGGTCGAGCATGTGCTGAATGCGCATCCGCAGGTCGTGCAGTCGGCGGTGATCGGGCGCGCGGTGGAGGGTAACGAGGAAGTCGTCGCGTTTGTCGAGTTGATGGCCGCTGCGAAGGTGACGCCCGCCGAATTGATCGACTGGTGCGGCGAGCGGCTCGCGCCGTACAAGCGGCCGGCCGAAGTCAAAGTGCTGGCCGCGTTGCCGGCCGCGTCGACGGGCAAGATTCTCAAGCATCGGTTGCGCGAGTTTCTTTGAGCGAAGCGCAACCGCGAGCGCGAGCGCGAGCGCGCATCAGCCTCGCGGATGATGCTGCGCATGCAGCGACTTCAACCGTTCGCGGGCCACGTGCGTGTAAATCTGCGTGGTAGAAATATCCGTGTGGCCAAGCAGCAATTGCACGACACGCAAGTCGGCGCCGTGATTGAGCAGATGCGTCGCGAACGCGTGCCGCAACGTATGCGGCGACAGCGGCGCATTCACGCCGGCCGCCGCCGCGTGGCGTTTGATGATGTTCCAGAACTGCTGGCGCGTCATGCCCTCCGCGCGGCTCGTCACGAACAGCGCGTCCGTCGCGCGCGCGCCGAGCAAGGCGGGCCGCGCCTCGCGCAGATAGCGTTCGATCCAGCTGTGCGCCTCTTCGCCGAACGGAATCAGGCGCTCCTTCGAGCCCTTGCCCATGACGCGCACCACGCCTTCGTTCAGGCCCACTTCCACGGTTTTCAGCGTGACGAGTTCGGTCACGCGCAAACCGCTCGCGTACATCAGCTCCAGCATCGTGCGATCGCGCAGGCCCAACGGCGTATCGATGTCGGGCGCGCCGAGCAGCGCTTCGACTTGCGCCTCGGTGAGCGTCGACGGAAAACGTGGCGGCTGTTTCGCCGAGCGGATGCGCACCGTCGGATCGACCTTCGCGCGATGCTCGCGCACCGCCCAGCCGTAGTAGCGGCGAAACACCGACAGCCGCCGGTTCGCCGAAGTCGATTTGTCCTTTTGCCGCGCGGCGCTATACGCATTCAGATCGGCTTCGCTCGCGGTGTCGAGCGAGGCGTTGCGGCTCCGCGCGAGCCATTCGCAAAAGAGACGCAGATCGCGGCGATACGCGTCGAGCGTGTTGCGCGACAGGCCGTGTTCGAGCCACAGCGCGTCGCAGAACGCATCGATCGACGCCGAGCTGGCAACAAAGAGGGGTGACGCAGCCGGCGCGTCGTCGATCAAGGTATCGCTCATGCGTAGGGAATGCCTTCGTGCGCCAGCAGCCAGCGCTTGATGTTGCGGAAGAAACCATCCTCGGCGTGATTCGCAAAGCCGCCGATGCCGCTCGAACTCACGACCCGGTGACAGGGAATCACGATCGGAAAGTAATTCGCGCCGCACGCCTGACCGACCGCGCGCGGCGCGCTGCCGAGCTGCCTTGCCAATTGCCCGTAGGTCAGCACGACGCCCGGCGGAATGTCGCTGATGGCTTGCCAGACACGCTTCTGAAACGCGGTGCCGACCGACGCAAGCGGCAACTCGAATTTCGCCGACGCACGATCGAAATATCGCTCGATCTGCTCGGCCGCCAGCCTCGCCAACGGCGTGTCGGGTGCGACGTTTTGCATGGAATCCGGCAGATAGACGATCTCGCGCACGGCCTCGCCTTCGAGACGAATGCCGACCTTGCCGAACGGCGCATCGATCACTGCGTTGAACATGATTGCCTGCTCCTCACTCGCGCGGCGCTCCGGTTTGCAAGCTCGTGCATCTGCATGTCGTGCAGTGCGCGAGGCGCGCCCGGGCCGGATGGTTTGCCGCTACTTTACGCCGCTTCCAACGCCCATTCCACATGCTCGCGCACGACGGGCGATGCGTCGCCGGCGCGCGCTCTCAGCGCGTGCACGATCGCCTCGCGCGCCGTCCCGCTCAAGCTGTCAGGCGACGCACGCAGCGCGTTGCCCATGCCCACCGCGAGATTGCGCAGCCAGCTCTCGTAACCGATCCGGCGAATCGCACTGCCTTGCATGCGCGTATCGAATTCGTCCGCGCTCCACGAGAAAAGCTCGACGAGCGAGGCGCGATCGAGCCCATGCCGCACGTCGAAATCGGCGACCGGCGCGGCCTGCGCGAACTTGTTCCATGGACACACGAGCTGACAATCGTCGCAGCCGTACACACGGTTGCCGATGAGCGGCCGCATGTCCAGCGGAATGCTGCCCTTCAACTCGATCGTGAGATAGGAGATGCACAGGCGCGCATCGACCTTGTACGGCGCGACGATCGCGCCGGTCGGACAGGCGCCGATGCAGCGTGTGCAACTGCCGCAATGCGAGCCCGGCGTTTCGGGCGCGACCTCGGGCAAGGTGTCGGCATCGGTCGGCAACGGCACGTCGACATAGATTTCGCCGAGGAAAAACAGCGACCCGGCGTCGCGTTGCAACAGCAGCGTGTGCTTGCCGCGCCAGCCGATACCAGCCTTCTGGGCAAGTTCCACCTCCAGCACGGGCGCCGAATCGGTAAATACGCGGTAGCCGAACGCGCCGATCGCCGCCTCGATTTTTTCGGCCAGCTGCTGCAGACGGTTGCGCATGACCTTGTGATAATCGCGGCCGCGCGCATAGACCGACACCACCGCCGCCGACGGATCCGCGAGCCGCGCATGCTCGGCGGCGCGCCAGTCCTGCGTCGGTGCGCCGTCCTGCAACGCGCTTTCGGGCGCCTTTCCATTCAGCGTCAAAGCGGGCAGATACGCGATGCGCGCGGTGATCACACGTCGCGTGCCGGCCACAAGCTCGGCGGGCCGCGCGCGTTTCATGCCGTGTTTCGCCATATAATCCATCTCGCCGTGGCAACCCGCTTCCAGCCAGGCTGCAAGCGGCGCTTCGGCGGCGGAAAGATCGGTGTCGCTAATGCCGATCGCTCCGAAACCCAGTTCACGGCCCCATGCTTTGATGTTCAGCGCGAGCGCATTCAGCGCCGTTTCATCGAAATGACGCTCGGCTCGCGCATCGTCGTCAGACGCAGGCGTGCAGGAAACAGGGGACTCCGGACTTCGGTTCATCACGCCATTTTACGAGAATGCCTGTCAATCCCGATCTCGCGATCCAACCGCCCGCCAATATCCTGCTCGAACGCACCTTCGCGCTCGCGGACGAGGCTGCCACGCTCGCCTTCGGCGAGCGCTTCGCGAAGGCGATCGAAAGCGTACGCGAGGCCTCGCGGCATGCGCCGGGCGTTCAGGACCACACGGCATTCCACGGACTGCAAGTGCAGCTCGTCGGCGACCTCGGTGCCGGCAAAACCACGCTCGTGCGCGCCACCTTGCGCGGCCTCGGCCACACCGGCCGCGTGCGCAGTCCCACTTACACACTCGTCGAACCCTACGTGCTCGAACGGCCCGCCGGGGAACTCGCGCTCTATCACTTCGATCTGTATAGATTCACTGATCCGGCCGAATGGGCCGACGCGGGCTTTCGCGAGTACTTCGACAGCGGCGCCGTCTGCCTCGTCGAATGGCCGCAACGCGCGGGGTGTCTCCTGGGCGTGCCGGATCTCGTCTTCTCGCTCGACCTCGACAACGAGAACCCGGGCGACGGCCGTGTCCTCGTCGCACGGGCATACAGCGAACCAGGAAAGGCATGTCTCGAAAGATGTTGATCAAACCGTTCCGCTCGATCGAATCGGCGGCTACCGCAACGCATAACTGGCGGCGCCGGCAGATTCTGCGCGCGGGTGCATCCACGCTCGTGCTCGGCCTCGTCGCGCCGCGTCTCGCGTGGGCGAGCTCGGTGCTCGGCGTGCGGGTCTGGCCGGCGCGCGACTACACGCGCGTGACGATCGAATCCGATCAGCCTCTGCAGAACGCCCAGCAGTTGCTGCAGGGACCGGACCGGCTGGTGGTCGACCTGAGCGGCCTCGATCTGGATCAGGCGTTGAAAGACCTCGTTTCGAAGATCACGCCGAACGATCCGCAGATTCAATCGGTGCGCGTCGGGCAATATCAACCGCATGTGGTGCGCATGGTGTTCGACCTGAAAGGCTCGGTGAAGCCGCAGGTGTTCACGCTGCCGCCGGTCGGCGCGTACAAGTACCGGCTGGTGTTCGACCTGTACCCCGCGGTCGCGCCTGATCCGTTAATGGAGCTGCTCGCACAGACCGAACGCAAGCAGCAAACGCTGAACGACGAGAACAGCGCGGCACCGCCGGCCACGTTGAGCGGCCCGGGCACCACACCGCCCACCGCCGATAACAGCGAGGCATTCTTCGAGCGTTACGCGCAGAACGGCGGCGGCGGGTCCGCGCCGGGCGTGCCGCGTCCGCCGGTGCACGTCGCGCCCGCACCCGCTGCGCCCATCCTCGGCAAACCCGCCACGCCGGCGGCGCCGGCGGCCATCGCGCGCAATAAGGGCAACAGCGGCAACAGCGCCAGCACGCTGGGCGCGGACGACGTCGGCAACGACGATACCTACGCATTCACCAATCCCAAATCCGGCAAGAGCAACACGGTGCGTCTGCTGACCGTAGCGATCGATCCGGGCCACGGCGGCGAAGACCCGGGCGCGATCGGCGGCTCAGGCACGTACGAGAAACACGTCGCGCTCGACATCGCGAAGAAACTGCGCGCGAAGATCGACGCGCAACCGAACATGCGCGCCATGATGACGCGCGACGCCGACTTCTTCGTGCCGCTGAACGTGCGCGTGCAGAAGGCGCGGCGCGTCGGCGCGGACCTGTTCGTATCGATCCACGCCGACGCGTTCACCACGCCCGACGCAAAGGGTTCGTCGGTGTTCGCGCTGTCCGAGCATGGCGCCTCGAGCGCCGCGGCGCGCTGGATGGCGAACAAGGAGAACTCGTCGGATCAGATCGGCGGGATCAACATCAAGTCCGCCGACGCCACGGTCAACCGCGCGCTGTTCGATATGTCCACCACCGCGCAGATTCGCGACTCGATGCGTTACGGCAACTTCGTGCTGAAGGAAATCGGCGGCATCAACAAGCTGCACAAGGGTTCGGTCGAACAGGCGGGGTTCGCGGTGCTGAAGGCGCCGGACATTCCGTCGATCCTCGTGGAAACGGCTTTCATCAGCAACCCGGACGAAGAGCGCCGCCTGAACGACGACGCGTATCGCGACAAGATGGCCGATGCGATCATGTCCGGTATCAAGCGCTATTTCGCGGCGAATCCTCCGCTCTCGAAGAACCGCATGACGTGATGCTTTCGCTTGCAACGATGCAATGAAATACGGCCGCTCGATGCGGCCGTATTTTTGTCGTGGGTTTTTTTGCCCTCGGTTTCGTCCTCGGTTTCGTCCTCGGTTTCGTCCTCGGTTTCGTCCTCGGTTTCATCCTCGGTTTCATCCTCAGTCTGACGCCCCAGTTGCCTGACGCGCCGGCGACAACCGCTGCGCGACCCAGCCGCCGAACACGTTGACGGCCAACCCCGCCATCACCAGCAACGCGCCGGCGATCTGCGCCGCGGACAGTCGCTCGTCGAGAAACAGCGACGCCGACGCGAGCCCGACGATCGGCACCAGCAGCGAAAACGGCGCAACCTGGCTCGCCGGATAGAGCGACAGCAGGCGGCTCCACAATCCGTAGCCGACCAGCGTGGCGATGAACGCGAGATACACGATGGCGAAGACCGACATCGCGCTGATGCCGGAGAGCGCCGCGACGATCCGCTGCGGCCCCTCGAACGCGTACGACAGCGCGAAAAACGGCAGCGGCGGGATCAAGCTGCCCCACACCACCAGTCCGACGAGATCGACCTTGCCGACCTTCTTCGTGACGATGTTGCCGAGCGCCCACGAACACGCGGCGCACAGCGTGAGGACAAAACCGGCCAGCGTCATGGCATGACCGCCTTGCAGGCCGATCACGGCCAGCCCGCCCGCCGCGATCGCCAAACCCACGACGTTCGGCAAGCGGAACCGCTCATGCAGGAAGAAGGCCGCGAAGATCAGCGTGAAAAACGCCTGCGCCTGCAACACCAGCGACGCGAGCCCGGCCGGCATGCCGACATACATGGCCGAGAACAGAAAGGCGAACTGCCCGAACGAGATCGTCGCGCCGTACGCGAACAGCCAGCGCCACGCCAGGTTGGGCCGTTTGACGAAAAACACCGCCGGCAGCGCGGCGAGCGTGAAGCGCAGCGCGCCGAGCAGCATGGGCGGCACGCCATGCAGGCCGACCTTGATCACGACGAAGTTAACGCCCCACGCCACGACGACGACCAGCGCGAGCAGCAAATCCCTGGGGGACATCCGGGTCTCCAATTGATTGTCCGATCCGGCAGTTTAGCGGAGCCGACGGCGGCGAGCGACGGACCACATGACGGATTCCCGGCGTGTCGACATGGCGCTCAAGCCTCATCATTGCGCCCTCCGCAGTAGAATCGTCCATTAAGCAAAAATTTCCACCCACCTTTCCAGCCGAGCCCGCCCATGTCCTCCTCGATCAAAGCAGTCCTCAAACCGCATCTGCGCGACGTCGGCAGCCTGACCGTGCGGCGCGTGCTGCCGGCCATGGCGGCGCGCCTGATCGGCCCGTTCATCTTCTTCGACCACATGGGCCCGGCCACGCTCGAACCGGGAGTCGGTCTCGACGTGCGCCCGCACCCGCATATCGGCCTCGCCACGGTGACCTACCTGTTCGAAGGCGCGGTCATGCATCGCGACAGCCTCGGCTCGGCGCAGAAAATCGTCCCCGGCGACGTCAACTGGATGACGGCCGGGCGCGGCATCGTCCACTCCGAGCGCACGCCGGAAGAGGACCGCGCGAGCGGCCTGACCATGCACGGCATTCAGACGTGGGTCGCGCTGCCGCTCGAAGACGAGGAGATCGAGCCGTCGTTCGCCCATCACGCCGCCGATACGCTACCGGTGGTCGAGCGTAACGGCGTGACGCTGCGGGTGATCGCGGGCACGGCGTTCGGCGCAACCTCGCCGGTCGCGACGTTCTCCGGCACGCTGTATGTGGCCGGCGAATTCGCGCCGGGCGGCGCTTTCGCGCTCGAACCGGAACACGAGGAACGCGGCGTCTATCTCGTGGACGGCGACCTGGAAATCGACGGCACGCCGCTCGAAGTTGGCCAGATGGCGGTGCTCGCGCTAGACGAGACAGTGACACTGGCGAGCACCCACGGCGCGCGCGTGATGCTGCTCGGCGGCGAGAAGCTGGAGGGCGAGCGCTTTATCGAGTGGAATTTCGTTGCCAGTTCGCGCGAGAAAATCGAAGCCGCGAAGCTGGCATGGACCAATCAGGAAATGGGCAAGGTGCCGGGCGAAACCGAATGGATTCCGCTGCCTGAGCGCAAGTGAGCGCGAGCCGGCTCTCGCGGCTCAAGCCACGACGCGATCAAGCGGCTCGGGCAGCATTGAATCCGCGGCGTTCGGCCCCATTTAACCCACAGACCGTTTTATCGACGAGGACGCAATGGACACCACTCTGGCCACTTTCGAACAGGACGTCATCACGGCGTCGACACTGGCCCCCGTGCTGGTCGATTTCTGGGCGCCCTGGTGCGGCCCCTGCAAGACCCTCGGCCCGATGCTCGAAAAGCTCGAAGCCGAAGCCGCCGGCAAATGGAAGCTGGTGAAGGTCAACGTGGACGAGAATCAGGAACTGGCCGCGCACTTCCAGGTGCGCAGCATTCCGCACGTCCTCGCATTTGCCGACGGACAGCCCGTCGACCAGTTTGTCGGCGTGCTGCCCGAAGGTCAGTTGCGCGAGTTTATCGAGCGGCTCGTGCCGCAGGGCGCGGACGCCGCGCGTCTGGAGGCGCAAACCGCGTTGGCCGAAGGCCGCCGCGAAGACGCGTACGACGCGTTGCAAGCCGCCCTTGCCTACGACCCGGGTTTCGACGAAGCGCGCATGGACCGCATTGAAATGCTGCTCGAAGACAACCGTATCGACGAAGCCCGCAACGAAGTCGATCTGCTGTCGCCGAAAACCACGCAAGGCATCGACGCGCGCTTCAACGCGATCAAGACGCGCCTCGACGCCGTGGACGCCGCCGCGGATCTGCCGCCCACGGATGCGCTGGAGGCGAAAGTCGCGGCCGACCCCGCCGATCTGGAAGCGCGTTTCGATCTGGCCAGCGCACTGATCGCTCGCCGTAAATACGCGGAAGCGCTCGAGCAACTGCTTGCGATCGTGCAACGCGACCGCACGTTCCGCGACGATATCGGCCGCAAGACCATGCTGTCGGTGTTCGATCTGGCCGCGCATCAGCCGGAGCTGGTGTCGCAATGGCGGCGCAAGCTGAGCGCCTCGCTGTTCTGATCAGCATGGTCAATATTCGGGAGCGGCCGGTGTGCCGCGCCCGAATGGCCTGCATGCCTGAAACTGGGAAGCGCCGCGGCAACTGCCGCGGCGTGATTCACCTCAAGCCGTCGCCTGCTTCGCCAGCGCCCGCAACACATGCGCGGCCGCGGCAAAACCGAAGCTCGCCGTCACGCACACACTCGAACCAAATCCCGCGCAGTTCAAACCAACCGGTCCCGTGTGACCCGGTGACGTGCTCACGTGCTCGGCTTCTGCGTCGATATCGCAGACGGCGGCTTCGGGGTAGATCAACGGCTCGTCGGAATACACCGCGCTCACCTTGAACTTCGCCTTGGGGCCGCGTGGAAAACCGTGCTGCTTGCGCAACTGTCCACGCACTTTCGAGAGCAACGGGTCCTGGATCGTCAGCGCGAGATCGTCGATGCGAATGCGCGTCGGATCGAGCTGGCCACCCGCGCCGCCGACCGTGATCAACGGCTGCTTCTTCTCTACACACCATGCGATCAGTGCGGTCTTGGTGCGCACGCTGTCGATCGCATCGATCACGTAATCGAAGCCGCCACCGAGCGTGGCGTCGAAGTTATCCGGCTCGACAAAGTCTTCGACCTGGCGCACGTCGCAAAACGGATTGATCGCCAGGATGCGTTCGGCCATTGCTTCGACCTTCGGTTTTCCGTAGTTGCCGTCGAGCGCATGGATCTGCCGGTTAGTGTTGCTCTCGGCGACGTTGTCGAGATCGATCAGGGTGAGCGTGCCGACCGCGCTGCGCGCGAGCGCCTCGGCCACCCACGAGCCCACGCCGCCAATGCCGATCACCGCGACGTGCGCGCCTTCGAATGCGGCAAGCGCCGGCGCGCCATACAGGCGGGCAATACCGCCGAAGCGCCGCGCGCGGTCGGCGGTTTCACTCCCGGCGAGGCTGGTAGTAAGATCGGATGGCGCGATGGTGCTGGACATGGTGGCAGGGCTCGTTGGTCAGGCAAAAACACATAGTGGCGACGCGCATGCGTACGCAGCCCCGTATTTTGCCTGAACCCATCGAGTTGCATTGGCGTGGAAAGAACAGCAGCGAGGGGCGCGGCGCGCCGGCATGGCCCGTTCACCACACCGGACCTTGACGTGGCTGCGCGCAAAAAATTAGCGCCTTAGCTATACTGATTGAACTGTAGCGTTCGCATAAGAACATGACCTCACTCGCCAAACTTCGAAAAAACTATTCGCTGGGTTCTTTGGACGTCGGCGATGTCGACCGCAACCCGTTTCGCCAATTCGATACGTGGTTCAAACAGGCGGTAGACGCCCAACTGCCCGAGCCGAATACCATGACGGTGGCCACGGTCGATTCGCGCGGCCGGCCTTCGGCGCGCATCGTGCTGATCAAGGGCGTCGACGAACGCGGCTTTGTGTTCTTCACCAATTACGAAAGCCGTAAAGGCCGCGAACTGGCGGCCAATCCCTACGCCAGCCTGCTGTTCTACTGGATTGAACTGGAGCGCCAGGTACGCGTCGAGGGCCGCGTCGTCAAAACCAGCGCGGAAGAAAGCGATGGGTATTTCGCATCGCGCCCGCTCGGTTCGCGCATCGGTGCGTGGGCGTCCAATCAAAGTCAGCCAATTGAAAGCCGTTCGCAGCTCGAAACACGCGAACGCGAATTCAGCCTGCAATTCGGCGATCAACCGCCGCGTCCGCCGCACTGGGGCGGCTATCGTTTGGTGCCCGAAGCAATCGAGTTCTGGCAGGGCCGGCCGTCGCGTCTGCACGACCGCCTGCTCTACACTCGATCGGGCGAAAACAGCGACTGGCAAATCTCCCGCCTGTCGCCCTGAATCGGAATACAACGCCGGCAGTGCGTTGCCAACGCAGCAGCGCGCGCCGGCCGGATGGCATCTCGCGGCATGGGAGTTGCGCCGCATCGAGCTGCGGTCCACACAAGCTTTGCTTTAATTCAACGGACACGGAGAGATCACATGTTCTGGGAGAAGAAGCTGGCGCAGTGGGTGGAAGATGTAAAAACCAAGGCTAACGTTCCGGCGCGCCTCGTGCTGTGGGACGGTCAGCAACACGACTTCGGGCAGTTTGCCGCGCCTCAGGTCACGCTCCATGTCAAAAGCGCCACGGCGCTGCCCTATCTGCTCGAACCGAGCCTCGACAATCTCGGCGAGGCATACGTGAAGGGCAAGATCGACATCGAGGGCAAGCTGTCGGACATCATCAATGTCGGTTACGAACTGGCGCGCAACACGGTCACGAGCGCGGGCAAGCTGGCGCGCGTGCGGCGTTACTTCAATCATTCGAAGGCGTCGGACAAGAAAGCGATCCAATATCACTACGACGTCTCGAACGAGTTCTACAAGCTGTGGCTCGACGAGAACATGGTGTACTCGTGCGCGTACTTCGAGAACGGCAACGAAGATCTCGCCACCGCGCAGATCAAGAAAATCGACCACATCCTCACCAAGATCCAGTTGCAGCCGGGGCAGCGCCTGCTCGATATCGGCTGCGGCTGGGGTGCGCTCGTGCTGCGCGCGGCGCAGAAGTTCGGCGCGAAGTGCGTGGGCGTGACGCTCTCGCAGAACCAGTTCGATCTCGCCACCGCGCGCGTGAGAGCCGCGGGCCTCGAAAGCCAGATCGAGATTCGTCTGCAGGACTACCGCGACGTTCAAGGGCAATTCGATCGCATCACGAGCGTCGGCATGTTCGAACACGTGGGCCGCAAGAATCTGCCGGGCTACTTCGAGAGGATCCGCGATCTGCTGGTGGACGACGGTATCGCGATGAATCACGGTATTACGTCGAGCGATGCGGACAGTGGCGAGACCGCGCTCGGCGGCGGCGAATTCATCGACCGCTATGTGTTCCCGGACGGCGAGCTGCCGCATATCAGCCTCGCGCTCGAAGCCATGCAGCGCGGCGGGCTCGAAGCAGTTGACGTCGAAAGCCTGCGCCGTCACTATGCGCACACGCTGGACATCTGGGCGGAAAATTTCGAAACGCATGCGGAAGAAGCCCGCAAGCTGGTCGACGACGAGAAATTCCGCATCTGGCGCGTGTACCTCGCCGGTTGCGCCTATGCGTTCGAAAACGACGACGTCTCGATCTACCAGGTGGTGTGCCGCAAAGCCGGCCGCAGCGCGAAAACCCTGCCGTGGTCGCGCCGCTATATGTACGACAAACCGCTGTAATCCGGTTGCGCCGCGGCGCCGTGCATGAGCGGGCGACGCAGCGCAACCTTTGAACAGCAGGTCGAACACCGATGGACCAGAGCGGGACAAGCGAAGTTGGAGAGCCGGTCGAAGGCGAGTTGCCCGCTGCGGGTGAAGCCGTGCAGTTCGATCTATTCGGGATGCCGGCGGAGGCGCCGGCATCGAAAGACGAGGCCCGGATCAAGCCGCCACGCGCGTACACCGGCGGCGCCGTATCGCAGCCGGACGGCGCCGGCGCCGCGCCTGACGCCGACACCGCCCACCTCCCCGCCGACACCCCGAAAAAGCGCCGCGGCCGCGAAATCCTCGCCGCCCCGCCCTCGCCCGATCTGCTCGCACTCGCGGCCGAATTGCCTGCGCAGATCCACCTCGGCACGTCGACGTGGTCGTTTCCGGGCTGGAACGGCATCGTCTACGGCGACGAGTACAGCAACAGCAAGCTTTCCCGCGAAGGTCTCACGGCCTACGGCGCGCATCCGCTACTGAAGACCGTCAGCATCGACCGGTCGTTTTATCAGGCGCTCACGGTCACCGAGTATTTGCGCTACGCGCAGCAAGTGCCCGAGCACTTCCGCTTCATCGTCAAAGCGCCGATGACCATCACCGACGCCACCGTGCGTGCCGAACGCGGCGAGCCGGTCTCGATGAACCCGTGTTTCCTGAACCCGCAAATGGCGATCGACGAATTCGTCACGCCTTGTCTCGAAGGGCTCGGCGCCAAGGCCGGCGCACTGGTGTTCCAGCTCTCGCCGCTGCCGGATCCGATGCTCGCGCAGCCGGCGGCATTCATCGAACGGCTGGGCGAATTCCTGATGGCCTTGCCCAGGCTGCCCGACGGCACCCGCTACGCGATCGAAATCCGCGATGCGAGCCTGCTCACGCCGCGCTTCATCCGCACGCTCAAAACGGCGGGCGTGCGCTATTGCGTGGGGATTCACGCGCGCATGCCCGACCCGCTGCGCCAGGCCGCGGCGCTCGCGCTGCTCGACGGCGAACCGGCCGGGCCGCTGATCGTGCGCTGGAGTCTGCACGGCGGTTTCAAATACGAACAGGCCAAGGCAAAGTACGAGCCGTTCAACCAGCTGGTCGACCCGGATCCCGCGACCCGCGCTTCACTCGCCGAACTGGCCGCGCGCTACGCGCTGGCCGGCCAGCCGGTGGTGATCGCGATCAACAATAAAGCGGAAGGCTCGGCGCCGCTGAGTTGCATGGAGTTGGCGCGGGCAATCATCGAGGCGTATGCGCGGCTGGCTCATGAACACGAGCATGAACACGAGCACGAGCACGACCGTAAGCCCACGCCGGCCGACGAGAACGAGAAACCGCCCCACTCCGGCGCTTAAGGAAAAAGCGCCCAACCGGCCTCTCGGCCCGCTAGCTCACCTTGATCCGGTGAGCAAACTTCTGACGAAACTTCGCCACCTTCGGCGCCACCACGAACGAGCAATAGCCTTGGTTCGGGTGATGCGCAAAATAGTTCTGGTGGTAAGCCTCGGCGGGCCAGTAGTTGCCGTCCAGCGGCAGCACCTGGGTGACGATCTGGCCGTCGTAAACCTGCTGTTCGCCAATCTCGCGGATCGCCTGCAGCGCCGTTTCCCGCTGCGCTTCGGAATGCGTGAAGATCACCGAGCGGTATTGAGTGCCGACGTCATTGCCCTGGCGGTTTAATTGCGTCGGATCGTGGATTGCGAAAAAAATGTCGAGAATCTCGCGATAGCTGATCTTCGCCGGATCGAAGTCGACTTTCACGACTTCCGCGTGGCCCGACTCGCCATCGCACACGTCCTCGTAAGTCGGGCGCCGGGTCTGGCCGCCCGCATAACCCGATTCCACCGCGTTCACGCCTTCGACGCCCAGATACACCGCTTCGAGGCACCAGAAACAACCGCCGCCGAGAGTGGCGACTTCGCCTGTCTGACTCATACTGCGCGCTCCTTGAACTCATAATCGGCCGATGCCGGTCCACGCTTTGCCGCAACGCTCATGCCACGACCGAGCTTTCCAGCTTAGCGGGTTTTTCACTCACTAGCTGAGGCTCACGGCCTGTCCGCCGCGATTGCAGTTAAAATTGGGACAAATCGACGATTTTCACTATGACTTTCGAATCATTTGTTTTCGGCCGCACGCGCGGCAGGTTCATCCCGGGGTTCGGCCGGTTTGCGCCAGGGGCGTGCGCCCAATGAAGCGCGCCAGCCCGCCCAACTTCGACCAGAACGCCTTCAAACAGGCGCTCAGCCAATTCGCCACCGGCGTCACCGTCATTACGACGCGCGCGGCGTCCGGCCAATTGATCGGCATCACGGCCAGTTCGTTCAATTCGGTTTCGCTCAATCCGCCGCTGGTGTTGTGGAGTCTCGCCACGCGCTCGGCGTCCATGCCCGTGTTCCGCGCCAACAGTCACTACGTGGTCAACGTGCTGGCCGCGTCGCAGCTCGATCTGTGCAAGCGCTTTGCGACCGTCAAGGGCGACCGCTTCGAAGGCGTGTCGCACGCGGAAGGCGACACCGGCATGCCGGTGCTGGACGGCGCGCTCGCCTGGTTCGAATGCCATAACCGCAGCCGTTACGAAGAAGGCGACCACGTGATTTTCGTCGGCGAAGTGGAGCGCTGCGGTGTGCATGAGCATGCTGCCGAAATCGCGCCGCTCGTATTTCAGAACGGCCTGTTTCACGGACTCAAGCCGCTCTGATTGCGCCGCGGTCCTCGCACTCAGCGGTCGTTGTGCGTCGCGCTATGCCCACTGGCTTTCTTCACCAACGACACCGGCACGCCCGAATCCTCCTTGAGTGTTTGCAGCACGATATTCGAACGAATATCCATCACGCCCGGCGCCTTGTAGAGCCGCTGCAGCACGAAATCCGAATAGTGTTTGAGATTGTGCGCGAGCACGCGCAGCAGATAGTGCGTCTCGCCGGTCACGACGAACGCGCCGACCACTTCCGGCCAGTCGCGCACCGCTTCCGCAAAGCGCTCGTGCCAGTTCTCCTGGTCGTTGCGCATGGACACCTGCACGAACGCTTCCAGTTCAAAACCCAGCACTTCGCGATTCAGACACGCGCGGTAATGTTCGATGACGCCCTGCTCTTCGAGCAGGCGCAGGCGTCGCAGACAGGCTGACGGCGAGAGCGAGATGCGCTCCGCGAGGTCGAGATTGCTGATCCGTCCTTCTTGCTGAAGCACCGTCAAAATACGGCAATCGGTGGCGTCGAGCGAGATCGCGTTCATATTCGGTCTCCCTTTCCCATTTATCTCAAATTATGTTCCAAGACACGGCGTAGAAGGAGATTTTTTCGCAATCACATTTCGTGTCAAGCCACCTATCATTTCCGGATAGACACAAACCGTTGATGCGACTATGCCAACTCTCTGGGACATCACCCCTGCCGTCGATTGCGCCACGCCCGTGTGGCCGGGCGATACGCCGGTGGGTATCGAGCGCGTGTGGCGCATGGAGGCGGGCTCGCCCGTCAACGTCGCGCGGTTGACGCTGTCGCCGCACACCGGCGCGCACACCGATGCCCCGCTGCACTACGACGCCGAAGGTGCCGCGATCGGCGAAGTCCCGCTCGACGCCTACCTCGGCCGATGTCGCGTGATTCATTGCATCGGCGCGGCGCCTGTTGTGACGCCACAACACTTGACCGGCTCGCTCGACGACCTCCCGCCGCGAGTCTTACTGCGCACTTACAGAAATGCGCCGACCACAGCCTGGGACAGCGCGTTCTGCGCGGTCGCGCCGGACACCATCGACTTGCTGGCGTCACGAGGCGTGAAGCTGATCGGCATCGACACGCCGTCGCTCGATCCGCAGGAGTCGAAGACGATGGACGCTCACCATCGCATCCGCGTGCATCGCATGGCGATTCTCGAGGGCATCGTGCTCGACGACGTCGCCGCCGGCGACTACGAACTGATCGCGCTGCCGCTCAAGCTGACCACACTCGACGCAAGCCCGGTGCGCGCGGTATTGCGCGCGCTGCCCGAGTCTCACTGACTACCTCTGATCTGACTGACGGAATCACCATGAACCACCGTGAAGAAGCACTGGCGCTCGATAACGCCGACCCGCTGGCGCCGTTGCGCGATCAATTCGCGCTGTCGTCGACGACCATCTATCTCGACGGCAACTCGCTCGGCGTGCCGCCGACCGCCGCCGCGCAGCGGGCGCAGACCGTGATCGCCGCCGAGTGGGGCGAAGGCCTGATTCGCAGCTGGAACACCGCTGGCTGGTTCGCTCTGCCGCGCCGCCTCGGCAACAAGCTCGCGCCGCTGATCGGCGCGGCGGAAGACGAAGTGGTCATCACCGATACGATTTCGATCAATCTGTTCAAGCTGCTCTCCGCTGCGGTGCGGGTAGCGAATGCACGCGACCCAAAGCGTCGCGTGATCGTTTCAGAGCGCTCGAATTTCCCGACCGATCTGTACATCGCGCAAGGACTGATCGAGCAGCTCGACCGTGGCTATGAATTGCGTCTGGTCGACGATCCTGCCGAACTGCCCGCCGCGATCGGCGATGACACCGCGATTGCGATGATCACGCATGTGAACTACCGCACCGGCTACATGCACGACATGGCGGCGCTCACCCAGCTGATCCACGACAAAGGCGCGCTCGCGCTGTGGGACCTCGCGCATTCGGCGGGCGCGGTGCCGGTCGATCTGAACGGCGTCGGCGCGGACTACGCGGTCGGCTGCACATACAAATATCTGAACGGCGGCCCGGGTTCGCCGGCGTTCGTGTGGGTGCCCAAGAGGCATCAAAACGACTTTGCTCAGCCGCTGTCCGGCTGGTGGGGTCATCGCGCGCCGTTCGAGATGGACCCGGCGTATCAGCCCGACGACGGCATCGGCCGCTTCTTGTGCGGCACGCAGCCCATGGTGTCGATGTCGCTCGTCGAATGCGGGCTCGACGTGTTTCTGCAAACCGACATGCAAGCGGTCCGGAAGAAGTCGCTGGCGTTGACGGATCTGTTCATCGAACTCGTCGAAGCGCGCTGCGGCGAATTTTCGTTGAAGCTCGTCACGCCGCGTGAGCATGCGCAGCGCGGCTCGCATGCGAGCTTCGAACATCCGCATGGTTATGAGGTGATGCAGGCGTTGATCGCGCGCGGCGTGATCGGCGACTATCGCGAACCACATGTGCTGCGGTTTGGTTTTACGCCGCTGTACACACGCTTTGTCGATGTATGGGATGCCGTGGAGACGTTGCGCGAGGTACTCACGCAAGAGACCTGGCGTGCGCCTGAATTTGCCGCACGCGGCGCTGTGACCTGAGGAGCGCGCGATGAACGATCACATGCAAACACCGGGATTGCCGGAAGAGCAGCCGGTACAGGGATGTCCGTTTGGGCATGGGAGTGTTGCGTCGCACTCGGCCTCGGCGACCTCGGCGGCCTCCGCGGCCGCCACGCCGGGCGATGGCTGGCATGACGCGCAGCTCGATTTTTCGGAGTCGATGAGCTACGGCGATTATCTGTCGCTCGGGACGGTGCTGGATGCGCAGCATCCGTTGTCGCCGGATCACAACGAGATGCTGTTCATCATCCAGCATCAAACGAGCGAGTTGTGGATGAAACTGGCGTTGTATGAGTTGCGCGCGGCGTTGCAGGCCGTGCATCGCGATGAGTTGCCGCCGGCGTTCAAGATGCTTGCGCGCGTGTCGCGGATCATGGAGCAGCTCGTGCAGGCATGGAGCGTCCTCGCGACGATGACGCCGTCCGAATACACGGCGATGCGACCTTATCTCGGGAGTTCTTCGGGGTTTCAGTCGTATCAGTATCGGCAGATCGAGTTTTTGCTCGGCAACAAGAATGAGCTGATGCTGAAGCCGCATGCGCATCGGGCCGATGTGTTCGCTGAGGTGAAGGCTTCGCTGGAAGCGCCTTCGTTTTATGACGAAGTGGTGCGGTTGCTGGCGCGGCGCGGGTTTGCGATTTCACCTTCACGGCTTCAGAGGGACTGGACGCAGCCCACCACTCATGATGCTTCTGTTGAAGCGGCGTGGCTGGAGGTTTATCGGAATCCCTCACAGTATTGGGAACTGTATGAGATGGCTGAAGAGCTTGTCGATCTCGAGGATGCGTTTCGGCAGTGGCGGTTCCGGCATGTGACTACGGTTGAGCGGATTATTGGCTTTAAGCAGGGCACGGGCGGCACGAGTGGCGCGACTTATCTGCGAAAGATGCTCGACGTGGTGTTGTTTCCTGAGCTTTGGCATGTGAGGACGATGCTGTAAGTCGCGTTTTCCCTGCGGCGAAGAACGGCAGGCCGAAGACGAGCGTTGCCACAGCCGCCGTGCCACGTGCGGCAATTTTTTACGAACGAAATTGACCGCTTTAGCTGAAAGCTCGCGCTTGGAACTACGCCGGTGGATACGCAGCGGCGACGCTGCGCGGCAGACCGGACGCGAGAGCGGGTGCGTCGTCGACAGCCACACCGCGCGCCGCGGCTTCTTCGGAGGCATCGCGGCTCGCGTCGTTCAGTTGCTGAAAGCGGCGGAATTTCGAAGGCGCCATGCCCTTCACCGCGAGAAACTGCCGGTTGAAATTCGACAGGTTGTTAAAGCCCGCCTTGAAGCAGATATCCGTCACGCTCAACGTGTCGTCGGTGAGCAACTGGCACGCGAGATTGATACGCATGCGGTTCACGTACTTCACGAACGGCAGCCCGGTATGGCGGCGAAAATAACGCGAGAACGCGCTGACACTCTGTCCCGCGAGTTGCGCCAGATCCGACTCCCGCAACTCATCAGCGAGGTTTCCCCCGATATACGACAGCACATGGTTGATCCGCGTCGAAGCAAACCCGGTCGGGTCGGCCTGATACGCAGGGCTCGCCAACGTCTCTCGATCTTCCGCGTTCACCAGTAGCTCGAGCATCGACATGAACAGCACGAGCCGGCGCAACCCGCGCGCGGCCAGCAATTCAAGAAACAGCGGCTGTATCGCCGCACTCGTCTGCGCACCGAAGGACACGCCGCGCCGTGAATCAGCGAGCAGTGCCTCAACCTGACGCCACTCCGGAAAACAATCGACGCAGCTCGACACGAACTCCTCGCCGAACTGCACGACCAGATTGCGCTGCGCGATGGTCTGCCCTTGCGGCACCTCGCTCACCCAGTTGTGCGGCAGGTTCGGGCCGATCAGCACCAGATTGCCAGGCGCGAAACTGCCGATGTGATCGCCGACGAACATCTTGCCGGTCGTCGCCACGATCAAATGAATTTCATATTCGGGATGAAAGTGCCAACGCACGGTGCGATACGGATAGCCGTGCGACCACACTTTGAACGATTCGTCGCGCCGTACGGCCACGAGTTCGAGATCGGGTTGCACTGTCTGCCTCCATGAGAGCGGCCTGCCAAAGGCGCCGCCGGTCTTTGTCTTATATAGCGAAACGTAACCCTCAAACGCGCGCTCCACCACTCAAAATGAAACCGTGGATCGATACTTTTTTGCACTCGGGTTAGTCCTGGAGCCCCGCGGGTCAAATTTGATGCATTGCAATACGAGCGGTAACGCGCTTCCGTCACGCAAAGACGCACCGCGAAGCGCGCCGGAAAGCCTCGCCGCGCCGCGCTGCGCCACAAAAAGCCTGCGGCGCCGCCTTGACTTTCGTTTCAGCGGGTACGATCATTCGCTCACGTACAGAGCAAATGCTCCACTTCGGCAAAACGCCGGATGCCGGGCACTCAGGAAAAAACGCACGCTGCGAGTCGTGCGAGCAAAGACATCCAGGAGACGCACATGAACAGCGGGCAAGACAGCGGCGCGGACGCACACGTGATCCTGCACATCGGCGCGGGATCGTTTCATCGCGCCCATCAAGCGTGGTATCTGCATCGGTTGAACGAAGCGAAGCTGCCCGGCGAACCGCACTGGTCGCTGACGGTCGGCAATATCCGCAGCGACATGAACGCGGTGCTCGAAGCACTCGCCGCGCAAGACGGCGTCTACACACTCGAGACCGTCACGCCCCAAGGTGAGCGCGCATACGAAACGATCCGCTCGATCGAGCGCGTCGTGCCGTGGACCGAAAGCCTCGACGCGCTGATCGAAGCGGGCGCGGATCCGGCCTGCAAGATCATCGCGTTCACCGTCACCGAAGGCGGCTATTACCTCGACGACGAAGACGCACTCGACACCGCCAACGCCGATCTCGCCGCCGACCTCAACGGCGGCCACACCACCATCTATGGCGCACTCGCCGCGATTCTCGACGCGCGCATGAAGCGCGGCGCGGGCCCGGTCACGCTGCAGACCTGCGACAACCTGCGCAGCAACGGCGAGCGCTTCCATGCGGGCATGAGCGAATTTCTCGAACGGCGCGGCGCGGCGGAACTGGCGCAATGGTTCGACGACAACACCGCCTGTCCGAGCTCGATGGTCGACCGCATCACGCCGCGTCCCACGCCGGACGTGCGTGAACGCGTCAAGGCCGCCACCGGCGTCGACGACGCCTGCCCGGTGATGGGCGAAGCATTCATCCAGTGGGTGATCGAAGACCGGTTTATCGCGGGCCGCCCGGCGTGGGAGAAGGTCGGCGCGGAACTGGTCGACTCGGTGGTGCCGTACGAGGAGGCGAAGATCCGCATTCTGAACGCGCCGCACAGTTGCATCGCATGGGCGGGCACGCTGGTCGGGCTGAACTACATTCACGAAGGCACGCTCGACGCGGACATTCACCGATTCGCCTTCGACTACGTCACGCAAGACGTGATTCCGTGTCTCACGCCGAGTCCACTCGATCTCGAACGCTATCGCGACGTGGTACTCGAGCGCTTCGGCAATCCGTATATTCAGGACACGAATCAGCGTGTCGCGGCGGACGGCTTTTCGAAACTGCCCGGCTTCATCGCGCCGACGCTGGCGGAGTGTTTCGAGCGCGGCGTCACCCCGGCGGCGACGGCGATGCTGCCCGCGCTGTTCTTCCGTTTTCTGGAGCGCTGGAACGCCGGCAAGCTGCCCTATGCGTATCAGGACGGCGTCATGGATGAGCGCGCCGCGCGTGGCTTTTTCGCGGCGCCCGATCCGTTGAAGGCGTTCGCCGCCGACCGGCTGCTATGGGGCGGCATGGCGCAGACGCCGGAACTGGAATCGGCACTGGAGGGCGCGCTGGCGCGCGTCGATGTCTGGCTGGCCAAACGCGGCGCGGCTTGAGCGCCGAGCGCGCCAACCTCGCATTCAATCAGCACAGGAAGCGCCGCGCGTCGCGCGGCATCGAAGCACGCGGTGCCAGGCTTAATGCGCATGGCACCGCGCGCCATGTGCGGCTAAAGTAGCGCATCCCTAACGACGAAGGTTCCGCGCCCATGTATCTCGGCATCGACCTCGGCACGTCCGAAGTGAAAGTTCTGCTGCTCGCCTCCAACGGACGCGTGATCGGCACCGCAGGCTCACCGTTTACCGTGTCGCGCCCGCATCAGCGCTGGGCCGAGCAGAATCCCGAAGACTGGTGGGCAGGCACGCGCACCGCGCTCGCCGCTTTGCGCGCCAGACATCCCGACGAGTTCGCGCAGATTCGCGGTATTGGCCTGTCGGGTCAGATGCACGGCGCCGTGCTGCTGGATGCGCAGGACCGCGTGTTGCGGCCCGCCATCCTGTGGAACGACATGCGCAGCGACAAGGAATGCGCGGAACTGACCGAACGCGCGCCGGAGTTGCACAGCGTGGCCGGCAATCTCGCCATGCCAGGGTTCACCGCGCCGAAGCTGCTGTGGGTCGCACGCCACGAGCCCGACATTTTTGCCCGCACCGCCTGCGTGCTGCTGCCGAAGGATTACTTGCGCCTGCAACTGACCGGCGGCAAAGTGTCCGATCCATCGGATGCGGCCGGCACGCTGTGGCTCGACGTCGCCAGGCGCGACTGGTCCGATTCGCTGCTAGCGGCCTGCAACATGTCACGCGCGCAGATGCCGAGCCTCGCCGAAGGCAGCGAGCCGTCCGGCACGCTGCTGCCCGCGGTGGCGCGCGAATTTGGCCTGAGCGACGGCGTAGTGGTCGCGGCCGGCGGCGGCGACAATGCCACCAGCGCGATCGGCATCGGCGCGACGCAACCCGGCGACGGCTTCGTCTCGCTCGGTACGTCGGGCGTACTGTGCGTGGTGGGCGACAGCTTCCGGCCGAATCCGGCTTCGGCAGTCCATGCGTTCTGTCACGCGATTCCGGATCGCTGGCATCAGATGAGCGTGGTGCTATCCGCCGCGAGTTGTCTGCGCTGGGTCTGCAAGCTCACCTCCACCGACGAGCCGACCCTGCTCGCCGAAATCGAGGCGCTCCCGGCGGACGCGTTGAACACCGCGCCGCTCTTTCTGCCTTATCTGTCCGGCGAACGCACCCCGCACAACGACCCGTATGCGCAAGGCGTGTTCTTCGGCATGAACCACGCCACCGATCGCGCGCTGCTCGGCTACGCGGTGCTCGAAGGCGTCACGCTCGCGCTCACCGACGGCCTCGACGCGCTGCGCGCGGCCGGCACCGAAGCGAAGGCGCTGTCCCTGCTCGGCGGCGGCGCCCGCAGCGACTACTGGGCGCAGTTGCTCGCCGACTCGCTCGATACCGCGACGCGCAAGCACGGCGGCGGCGAAACCGGCGCGGCGCTCGGCGCGGCACGGCTCGGCTGGCTGGCGGCCGGCGGCGATCCGGCCACGGTGCTGACCAAGCCGCCGATCGAAAAGGAGTTCACCCCGAACCCGCGCCGCCATGCCGACCTGCGCGCGCGGCTCGAAGCGTATCGTGCACTTTACCGCCACGTGCGGCCGTTGTTCGATCCCGCGCGGCAACCGCTTGCCTGACCGGCAATCCGCCGCCGGTTTGCGCGCCAGCTTCAGTTCAAGCGCGCAGACCGGCTGCTATCATCGGCGCACTTCAAGCGAACCGTCACCGTGCCCAAGTCCACAGAAAAATTAGATCTTGCTACCCGCGCCGCGTGGCTTTACTACGTCGCCGGCAATACCCAGAACGAGATCGCCGAAAAGCTTCAGGTGTCGCGCCCGGTCGCGCAGCGGCTGGTCGCCTTCGCGGTGGAAAAGAATCTGATTCGCGTGCGCGTCGATCATCAGCTGGCCGACTGCCTCGCGCTCGCCGATCAACTCTCGAAGCGCTATGGGCTGAGCATGTGCGAAGTGGTGCCGGTCGACAGCGATACGCCAGAGGAAGTCGACCGCAAGCTGGCGGTGGCCGGCGCCCAGGTGATGGAGCGCTACCTCGGCGAGGAAAAGCCGATGGTGGTCGCGGTCAGCAGCGGCCGGACGCTGAAGGCCGCCGTCGATCAGATCGCGCAACTGGACCGTCCGCAGCACCGGCTGGTGTCCATGGTCGGGGCGATCGCCCAGGACGGCTCCTCGAACCGCTACGACGTCGCGCTGCACATTTCGGAGAAGACGGGCGGCAAGCATTTTCTGCTGCCGGCGCCGCTGCTCGCAGACAGCGAAGCGGAGCGCGCGCAGTGGTGCAATCACCGCCTGTACCGGATCGTCGACTCGCTGTCGGCGCAGGCCGACGTGGCGTTCGTCGGCATCGGCAATATCGGGCCGAATTGTCCGTTGCACGAAGACGGCTTCATTACGTCGGCGGAAGTGAAGGAATTGATGCAGAACGGCGCGGTGGCCGAAATGCTCGGACTGCCGATCGATTCGGCCGGTGCGCGCGTCGAATCGCCGATCGGCCGGCGCGTGACGAGCATCGCACTGGATTCGCCGCCACGGCGTCCCACCATCGGCTTCGCCGGCGGCGAGCGCAAGCGCGAGGCGCTGATTGCGGTGCTCAAAGGCGGCTGGCTCTCCGGACTGGTCACCGACGAGTCGTGCGCGCGGGCCGCGCTCGAAGCCTGAGCGGAAGTTGGCACACCGTCGGACGCAGCGCTGAAAGCGGTCCACGTTCGTCTTACATGACCGGCAAGCCTTCGGTGATGATGATGCGATAGTCGGCGCCTTGCAGGCGCGTATCGCTGACGGCCTGATACTCCGGGCTGTGATACCAGGCGAGCGCTTCATCGTAGCTGGTGAATTCGAGGATCAGAATGTCTTCGATCGCCGGACCTTCCACCACTTCCCTGCGCCCATGGCTCGCCAGCATCATCACCGGATGCTGCTCGAAGGTTGCAGGCGCAACCTGTTTGTACTCTTCCAGTTTGGCGGGATCGAGCGTTTTCTCGCGCGTAATGACGACGTAGGCGGGCATGAGCGTTCCAGAGCGTGATTGAAAAGGAAAGCGGCGCGCCCGCCGCTTTCCCAATCGTCACGCGGCTAGCACTTCAACGATCTTACGCTGGAATGCTTTGCCTGCGCTGTCGAACAAATCGCAATGCTCGGGCGTCGTGCCGGGATTTTGCCGCTCGCCGGTTCGCCGCGAAACAACAACATCATCGGACATGACCGACAGCGCATGCCGAAGGGATCAGGCCCGCGCCGGGGACGTGCCGCCGGACAACCACTCGTGTTCGAAATGGTAGTTCGGCGAGCCGGTACCGCCTAGCGCCCGACCCATACCGGCGACCGCCTTGGAAACGGCATAACCCGCGAGATCGGGTAAGACGTGGCAAATCCGCCCGCAGGGGCCGGCCAGGTTAAACAACTGCCCGACCGAGGAAATGAGCGGCGTATTCAGAAAGTCGTTGCTCTTGGACACGCAGTCGATCATCGCTGAGCCGATCAAACTCATCGCGCTCTTCGTGTTCGAGTCCGCGGGTTGGTCAGGCTTGCCGCATTTGGAAGGATATGAAGCCGTCGACATCACGTTCCGGCTGGTGACCATCGAGGTTGAGCTCATGGCATCTGAGTCGCGTACCCTTTCGCGAGTGGCGCCGGAGCCAGCGTAGTCACGTTCCGTGTTGCTGAAGGTGGCGTTAAACCCGGACATCCGCTGCTCCCGCCCGTGTCCGCCGAATGCGGACCGGGCAGATGGCACGTCCGAAGCATTCGAATTACTGAATCGCGCACTGGAAAAATACGTGTCGATTCTCGTCGACGTGAGTCGTTGCATTCTGATTTCCTCTGTTGATTTTGCGTGCCAGATAACCCGTCTGGCCGGGTATTGGTCAGCGGCTCGCGACGAGTCGCCGTTCAATGCTGGAGCCGGTTGAGAGCGGGTCCGCTGCCGATCGCGCGGACCCGCTCGCCGCCTGCGTTAAGGGAGCAGACAGTCAAGCAGCGTGGAAGAAAAGATGCGGTGCGGATCGTGGCGGTTAAGCGTATTGCGCGCCGTGTTCCAGGTGGCCCCTGACGGCTGTCCCTCGGAATACAGATTCGGAATCGTGCTGCCAATCATCACGCTGTCCTGCCACGCGGCGGCATTTGTATAGGCCCAGCCTTTCGACCATTCGGGGCGCACGGTCGCATATGAGCCTGCGTAGTTCGACATCATCCATTGCTCGATTTCGCGATAGAAACCGTTCGCCGCCGGCGTGCCGGGCATCGTCAAAATGTCGAAGTAGACGGCGATGCTCCACTCCGGATGGTCTGGACGCGGCTTGAGTGCGGCAAGCGACGGTGTGGCGGCACCCGGCCCGGCATCGGCCGGTTGGTCGAGCCCGGTCACGCGGATTTCGACAGGGCCATTCATTGGGTATTCGCCGCGTTGCCTGTAGGCCTCGACCCGGTTCTGGTAGAACTGCACGAACTCGTGGATGACGCGTTGCACGTCAGCACGCCGGGCAAGCACGGCGTAGCCGTTTGCGGTCACGCGCAGCGTCGAAGGACGGACGTATTGCAGAACGTTGCGCGACCAGCCCCAGATGTCGCCACTGAACGTGACGCCCAGCCCCGCCATGACGATACCCATCTGCAGCTGCCCAAAAGCCGGCGTCAGGTGGCGTTCGCCCCCGATCACGATGCGTTTGATCAGCTCCGCCAGCGGCTGCGGGATGGAATCGGAAAATGAATAGTTATAGGGCTTCGTCACCTCCCGCGAGAAGAGCGGCTTGCGGGATTGCACCGTCCACACCTTGAGCCACGGGCAACTCGTGAACGGAAACCAGATCGCCTCCATCCGGCCTGTGCGCTCGAGGAACGATTCGATCGTACGTCCTCCGGACTTCGCCGGGGCGAACAGTTCGGATGCTGGAATATCCACGAAACTCTGGCAGCGCAGCCGCTGGTTGACGCCCGCTTCGAGCGTCGCCTCGACGATCAGCGCGCGGCCGAGATGAACAAGCAACGCACCGATGTCCGGATCGGTTCGCTTGAACGTGCGCAGCGCATACTGCTGTTTCTGGGCATCGAACACGACCGCCGTAAGCGACAGGATCAGATTGCTCAGCGAGCCATAGGTATGCCCCTTCAAAGCGGTTTCGCCGGAAGCGGGTATGGCTGTTCCGTGCGCACCGATCGCAAGAGCGCCGCCTAGCGTAATGTCACCTGGAGCTGGCGAGGCCGTCACGCCCAGACCGAATTTTTCCAGCGTGGCGAGTAACGCTTCCATCGAAATGCCGGTTTGCGCCGTGACGCGTGCGGGCTGAGATGACGTGTCCACGGTTACTGCGTTGAGCGACCTCGTCATGTCGAGCAGGACGACTTGTGACGCCCCGCTGGTCCGGTCGATCGTTAGCGGGGACCAGTTGTGCATATAGCCGCGCGGCCTGATGCGATATCCGTTCGCGCGCGCCCAATTGACAATCGTGACGACAGCAGCGGGCGTGTCGGGCGACGCTGTCCAGACGTCCGCTATCGCGATTTCACCGCTCCAATTCTGGAATGCCTGTTTATACAGCGGAATACCGGCGGGAAAATTGGCCGGAACAGGCGCGGCGCCTTGCGCGTGCGCGGCGATCTGATAAACCGGCGTCCATCCGGTCACGACCCCAGCCACCGAGAGCCGGACGATATCGGCAATGAATTTACGTCGTGGCGCTGGTGTAAGAACATCTTGAAGAGAGTGGGTCACGTTCGCTCGAATGCCTGTTGATGGGAAGAAGATTTCAGTCCCCATGCTATTTTCTTTAGGCGTTCGCGAGGCGATGACTATTCATGACATGACCATAACGATCACGATACACGCGGTTGACCGGATGCGGCGATCTGTTGCGTTGAGCAGATGGGATAGGCGGGACGTTAGCGCTTGCGCGTCACTCGATTGATCAGGATGGATCTGTCGACCAACGCAGCCACGCATTACTGATGAAAAAAATGCCGTGCTCGAAGGGCGCGGCATAGAGTCGTTGCAGCGTTCGGAAGTCAGGGCCGCAAGAAGGCGGCCCTTGGAAAACTCACGCGGCCAGCACTTCGACGATCTTGCGCTGGAATGCTTTCCCCGCGCTGTCGAACAAATGGCAATGCTCCGGCGTCGCGCCGAGTTTTTGCGTCTCACCCTTGGTATGCCGCTCGAGCGGCGGAATCCGCGCGATCAGCCCGTCCGGCGCAACGCTCGACTCTGCATACAGATACGCCGCGTCGCCGAGCGATTCGACCGCCATGGTGCGGGCCGAAACGCCGTCCTCGGCCATGCCGACATGCAAATGCTCGGGGCGAATGCCGACCGTCACCTTGTCGCCCTGTTTGACCGCGGCCGGTTCCACCGCGACGCGCTGTGTCTCGCCGGTTTCGTAGCGCACCGTGACACCGTCGTGCGTGACCGACTGCACGACACCTTCCATGAAATTCATCTTCGGCGAACCGATGAATCCCGCAACAAAACGGTTGGCCGGCGCGTGATACAGCATGGTCGGGCTGCCGACCTGTTCCAGATTGCCCGCCGACAGCACGACGATCTTGTCCGCCAGCGTCATGGCTTCGACCTGATCGTGCGTCACGTAGATCATCGTGGTCTTCAGTTCGTCATGAAGACGCGCGAATTCGAGGCGCATTTTCACGCGCAACGCGGCGTCGAGATTCGACAGCGGCTCGTCGAACAGAAATACTTTCGGCTTGCGCGTGATCGCGCGGCCGATCGCCACGCGCTGACGCTGTCCGCCGGACAACTGCTTCGGCTTGCGGTCGAGCAGATGGTCGATGTGCAGGATCTTCGCCGCGTTGCGAACGGCCGCGTCGATTTCCGGCTTCTTGGTGCCGGCGAGTTTCAGGCCGAACGCCATGTTGTCGTAGAGCGTCATGTGCGGATATAGCGCGTACGACTGGAACACCATCGCGATCCCGCGCTTGGCGGGCGCCACGTCGTTCACGCGCATGCCGTCGATGGTCAGATCGCCGCCGCTGATATCTTCGAGGCCGGCGATCATCCGCATCAGCGTTGATTTACCGCAACCGCTCGGGCCCACGAACACGACGAACTCGCCGTCGGCGATATCGAGGTTGATGTCGCGCATCACTTCGTTGTCGTCGTACGCCTTCCGGATGTTGCGCAGAGTTACGCTTGCCATGATGTGTCTCCGTGTAATGCTATGTGTTGCTTGTCCGTTGCTTCGGTTGCCTGAATTTCCCCAGGCTGCCGCGTTGATTCGTATGCTGGTGCCGCGCTTTCCCGTGCCATGTATGCCGTTTTACGGCGCGGCGGCCGTCACGCTCAGCGTCCATTGCGCGACCAGTTCCGGCAGCTGCTGCATGTCGTCGAATACGTGACGCGCGCCCGCCGCATGGAGCTTGTCGATCTGCGCATCGCTCGCATGACCGCCGCCTATGAAACCGAGCACCGTCATACCCGCCGCGCTCGCCGCCGTCACGCCCGTCACGCTGTCCTCCACCACGAGGCACCACGAGGGCGCGAGCCCGAGCCCCCGGGCCGCCGCCAGATAAACATCGGGCGCGGGCTTCGGATTCGGCACCGCATCGGCGCAAAACAGCCGGTCGCCGAAAAACTTCACGAGCCCCGTGCGCGCCAGCACGGTTTCCACATACGGCCGGAAGCTGTTGCTCGCGCAACCTTTGGTGAGCGGCACTTGAGCCAGCGCGGTTTCGATGCCTTCGACCGTCGGCGCCTGCATCGCCGCGGCTTCCACCCCCCGGCGGATCGCGTCGATATCGTCGAGCGTGAGGCTTCTGCCGAGTTGCGCGGCAGTGCCTTGCAGCACTTTTTCGATGCGCAATCCGAGCAGCGGCAGCACCACCGGTTCGACATCGGCGCCGGGCCAGCGCGCTTCGAGTTCGCGCACCAGCATGCGCGCCGCCACGGCTTCGCTGTCGATCAGCACGCCGTCGCAATCGCAGATCAGCGCGAAATTGCCTACCGTCGTGCCTGCCGTCATTTGACCGCCCCGAACGTGAGGCCGCGCACCAGTTGCTTCTGCGACAGCCAGCCGACAATCAGGATCGGCGCGACCGCCAGCAGCGAAGCAGCGGACAGCTTGGCCCAGAACAGGCCTTCAGGACTCGAGTACGAGGCGATGAACACGGTCAGCGGCGCGGCGTTCGAACTCGACAGGTTGATACTCCAGAACGCTTCGTTCCACGACAGGATCACGAGCAGCAGCGCGGTGGAGGCCAGCCCGGGCAGCGACATCGGCATCAGCAGATAGACGATTTCCTGCCACGTCGCCGCGCCGTCGATCCGCCCGGCCTCGAGAATGTCGCGTGGAATTTCGGCGAAGTACGTGAAGGACATCCACACCGCAATCGGCAGATTGATCAGCGTGTAGACGATCACGAGACCCGACACCGTATCGAGCAGCCCGCTGTTCTTCCACAGCAGATAGATCGGCACCAGCACGCCGACCGACGGCATCATCTTGGTCGAGAGCATCCACAGCAGCACTTTCTGCGTGCGGCGGGTGGGAAAGAACGCCATCGCATACGCAGCCGGCACGGCGAGAATCAGGCACAGAATCGTCACGCCCGCGGAGATCAGCACCGAATTCAACGCGAACGAAAAGTAATTGCTGCGCGCGAATACCTCGCGAAAGCTATCGAACGTCGGAATGAAAAATAGCGACGACGAATAGGCCTGCTGCTCCGTTTTGAATGCGGTGATCGTCATCCAGAAGATCGGAAAGAACAACAGCAAGGCGACGAGCCACGCGATTGCGCCGGGGATGCCGCGGCGAATCGCGGCGAACGGCGACTTGGCCGGCACGGTCATGGGCGTCGTGTTCGACACCGGTGTAGAGGCAACCTGGCTCATTTTTCGTACTCCCCTTTCAGGTTCTTCGCGAGCATCCGCACGAGGAAGAACGACACGATATTGGCCAGCACCACAGCGAGAATGCCGCCCGCCGAGGCGAGACCGACGTCGAACTGTTGCAGGCCCAGCGAATAGATCAGGTACGACAGGTTGGTGGTCGCGGTGCCCGGACCGCCGCCCGTGGTCGTGTAGATTTCGGCGAAGATCGACAGCAGGAAAATCGTTTCCATCATCACCACCACCGCTATCGCCCGTTTCAGGTGAGGCAGCGTGATATAGAAGAACATCGAGAAGGGGCCCGCGCCGTCGATGCGGGCCGCTTCCTTCTGCTCCTGATCGAGCGACTGGATCGCCGTGAACAGAATCAGGAAGGCGAACGGCAGCCACTGCCACGCGACGATCAGGATCACGGCGAACAGCGGATAGTCGGCGAACCAGTCGATCGGCTGCATGCCCATGGCGCGCATGCCCTGCGCGATCAGGCCATACACCGGATGCAGGATCATGTTCTTCCAGATCAGCGCGCTGACGGTCGGCATTACGAAGAACGGCGCGATGGCGAGCAACCGCGCGATGCCCTGGCCGTAGAACTTACGGTCGAACAGGATCGCCATGAGCACGCCGCCGACCACGGTGATCAACAGCACCGAGATGATCAGTTCGAGCGTGTGTCCGATCGACGGCCCGAACGACGGATCGCTGGCGAGAAACTTATAGTTGTCGAAACCCGCGAAGCCTTTGAGGTCCGGGTTCAACAGGTTGTAGCGCGAGAACGAAAACCAGATCGTCATCGCGAGCGGAATCGCCATCCACAGAACGAGCACCGCGACCGACGGCGAGACCAGCCAGCGGGCGGAATTGGCTTTGTGAGTTTCGCGTTCTTTTTCTGTCTGGGGATGGGCATGCATGAGAGGTAGGCGCAAAGGACGCATGATTGACCACCTGTTCGGTAATGCGCGGGCCGCCGTCTGAAACCGCATGAAAACCGCAGCGACACCCTGCGATGTCGCGGCGCATGCGCAGGCGGGGACGGCCCGCTGTGCTGCGTGGGCCGGCTGACGGGCGTCAGCCGGCGCGTGCCACGTAACTCGAGTGGCTTACTTCTGGTAGCCGGCCTGCTTCACCGCGCGATCCGCCGTGGCGTTGCCGGCTGCCAGCGCCTGATCGACCGTCATCTGACCGGCAATCGCGCCGGAGATGCTTTGACCGACCACGGTGCCGAACGACTGGAACTCAGGAATCCCGACGAACTGCACACCGGTGTACGGCACCGGCTTGAGCGTCGGATGATCTGGATCCGCCGTTTCGATCGCCTTCAGCACGAAGTCGCCGAACGGCGCGGCCTGCTTGTACTCGGGACGTGCGTACGTGGATTGACGCGTTCCCGGCGGCACCGAGGCCCAGCCTTCGTCCTTCGCGACCAGTTCGATGTACTGCTTCGACGTGGCCCACGTGATGAACTTCTTGGCGGCGTCGGCCTGCTTCGACGACTTTGGAATCGCCAACGCCCAGGCCCACAGCCAGTGCGAACCCTTCGGCGTGACCGCGATCGGCGCCGCGGCAAAGCCGACCTTGTCGGCGATCTGCGATTGCTGCTTGTTGTAGAGCATGCCGGCCGCAACCGTCGCGTCGATCCACATTCCGCACTTGCCGGACGACATCAGCGTGAGGTTTTCGTTAAAGCCGTTCGAACTCGCTCCCGGAGGGCCGTCTTTCTTCAGCAAGTTGACGTAGAAGGTGATCGCCTTCTTCCATTCCGGCGAGGTGAGCTGCGCGTTCCATTTCTCGTCGAACCAGCGGCCGCCGAACGTATTCACCACCGTCGTGCCGTAGGCCATGTTCTCGCCCCAGCCCGCCTTGCCGCGCAGACAGATGCCGTAAATGCCGTTGGCTTTGTCCGTGAGCTTGTCGGCGAATTGCGCGATCTGGTCGTAGGTCGGCTGATCGGGCATCTTCAGCCCCTTGGCCGCGAACAGGTCCTTGCGGTAATACGTCATCGAGCTTTCGACGTAAAACGGCAGCGCGTACAACTGGCCGCCGCTCGACAGGCCGTCGCGGGCCGTCTTCACGACGTCGTTCAGATCGTAATCAGCGGGCAGATTGGTGAGCGGCGTGAGCCAGCCGCGCTTGCCCCATTGCGGCGTTTCGTACGCGCCGATCGTCATCACGTCGAACTGGCCGCTGCCGGTCGTGATGTCGGTCGTGGCGCGCTGACGCAGCACGTTTTCTTCGAGAATCACCCAGTTCAGCTTGATGTCCGGATTCGCCTTTTCGAATTCGGGCGAGAGCTTCTTCAGCTCGATCATGTCCGGATTGTTCAGCGTGGCGATCGTCACCGTGGCCGCCGACGCATTCAATGCAAAGCATGCGACAGCGCCGGCGCTGACCGCCTTTAGCGTGGATTTGAGGGCTGGCTTCATGTGTTGTCTCCTTTCTCGTACGTTATGTAATGCAGCGTTTGTTCTACGAAAATGACGATGAACGGCGCGAACTCAGCTCATCCAGTTGCCGCCGTCGACGTTCAAGGTTTGCGCGGTGATGTAGTCGGCGTCCGCCGATGCCAGAAACAGGGCGGCGCCGGTCAGATCGTCCGGCACGCCCATGCGGCCGAGCGGCACCGCTTCGCCGACAAGGCGTTTCTTCTCGCCGAGCGGCCGGTTTTCGTAGCGTGCGAACAGCGCGTCGACTTCGTTCCACATCGGCGTATCGACGACGCCCGGCGCAATGCCGTTCACATTGATGTGGTGACGCGCGAGCGCCAATGCCGCGGATTGCGTATAGCTGAGCACGGCCGCCTTGGTCGCGCAGTAGTGCGAGACGAGCGCCTCGCCACGCCGGCCGGCTTGCGACGACATGTTGATGATCTTGCCGCCGTGCCCCTGCTCGACCATCTTTCGCGCGACGGCTTGCATCAGGAAAAACATGCCCTTGACGTTGACCGCGAAAAGGCGGTCGAACACATCCCACGATTCGTCGAGGATCGGGCGCATATCGAAGAGCGCCGCGTTGTTGAACAGAATGTCGACCTGGCCGAAGCGCTCCAGCGTGCTCGCCACGATTCGTTCGATATCGTCGCGGCGCGTGACGTCGGCGCTCACGGTCAGCACACGTTCGTCGTAGGCGCTGCGCAGCGCGCCGCCGAAACTGTCTGCCGCCTTCACGTCGACCAGCACGCAGCGCGCGCCTTCGTCCAGATATCGGCGGGCCACGGCTTCACCAATTCCGCTTGCCGCGCCCGTCAGAATGGCCACCTTGTCTTGCAATCGTGCCGCCACTGCTTGTCTCCGGTTCGTTTCGCTTTTTGAGGCGTGGTGAGCGAACGCTCGTCGCGCGAACAATTGCTCTGTTTGTGATCGAATGATCGGATACGCACCGGGTCATGTCAAGGCGCCCGAGCAGATTTCGATGGTGCAGCGCGGCAGGACATCCGCAGTTGTAGCCGCCTCGAACCCCACTAATACGGGAAATCGAAGACAGCTAATCCACTTTGCGCTCGTCCCGCTGACAAAATTTCGAGATACGTTATATCATTGCGACCTCGCTTCGCCTCGAAGCCCCGCCGTTTGATCGCCTTTTCGTCAGGAGCATTCGCCGATGGCCACCTCGATTGCAGAACATCACGCCGTGCGCCTCGCACATGCCGAAGCGCACGCCGTGTTGCACGGGCTCGTGCTGACGCCGCTGCGTCGTCAGGTGTATGAGGCGATCGTCGCCAGCGAGCGGCCAATCGGCGCCTACGAACTGCTCGACGCGCTCGAGCCGCAGCGCGGCCGTGTACCGCCCACGACCGTCTACCGCGCGCTGGACTTTCTGCTCGCGCATGGCTTCGTCCACCGGATCGAATCGAAGAACGCGTTCGTGGCCTGTTGCGAAGTCGGGGTGCCGCATCGCAGCCAGTTCCTGATGTGCGACCGCTGCGGCGCGACGGTCGAGATTCCCGGCGGCGATCTCGCCGACCAGCTGTCGCATAGCGCGCCGGCGCACGGCTTCCAGGTGCATCGCCAGGTGGTCGAACTGAGCGGGCTGTGCGCGCTGTGTGCCCGCGCGGCGCCGCCGGCAGGCGCTTGCGCATGAAGTCGTGTGTCGAGCCGGCCGTAACGTCGGCGCGCCCTTCTCAACGTTTGTGATTCTTTCAACTCTCACGCAGCAGGACAGAACAATGAAGAAATTCGGCTCGATGTTGAACGGGGCGCAGCTTGCGCTGAAGCTGTCGAAGTACCTTGCCGCGAGCGCCGCAGTGCTCGCGTTCGGCCCGGCTGCAATGGCCGCCGATACGAAGATTCCAGTGGTCGCCGCGGAGAATTTTTACGGCGACGTGGTGCAGCAACTAGGTGGAGATCGCGTCGACGTGACGAGCATCCTCAGCAATCCGGACCAGGATCCGCATCTGTTCGAAGCCAGCCCGAAGACGGCGCGCGCGTTGCAGCACGCAAGCCTTGTGGTCTACAACGGCGCCGACTACGATCCGTGGATGGCAAAATTGCTGGCTGCGTCGAAAGGGATCCGGCGCGCCACGATTGTCGCGGCGGACCTCACCGGCAAGAAGAGCGGCGATAATCCGCACCTCTGGTATGACCCGGCGACCATGCCGAAAGTGGCGCGCGCGGTGAGCGAAGCGCTCGTCGCGGCTGACCCGGCGCACAAGTCGGCGTACGATGCGAACCTCGCGAAGTTTCTCGATTCGCTGAAACCGGTCGACGCCAAGGTCGCCGAGCTGCATGGCCGCTACGCGGGCGTGCCGGTCACGGCCACCGAGCCGGTGTTCGGCTATATGTCCGACGCGGTGGGCCTGACGATGCGCAATCTGCGCTTCCAGCTCGCCACCATGAACGACACAGAAGCCAGCGCGGCCGATATCGCCGCGTTTGAAGGCGATCTGCGCGAAAAGCGCGTACGTGTTCTGATCTATAACAGCCAGGCAACCGAGGCCCTGACCAAACGCATGTTGAAGCTCGCGCAGCAATCGAAGGTGCCGACCATGAGCGTCACCGAGACTGAACCGGCCGGCAAGACCTATCAGACGTGGATGCTCTCGCAGCTCGACGCGCTGGGCAAGGCACTGGCCGCGGGCGATGCGAGCGGCGCGGGCAGCGCGAATGCGGCGGCCTCAGGCGCGAAAGGAAAAACCCAATGACTCCGACCGGCCGCGGCGCACCTGCGCGCGCCCCCGCCACCGCCCCCGTGCTCGAACTCGAACACGTGACGCTCGAACTCGGCGAGCGCACGATTCTGCGCGACACCGGCTTCGTGGTGAACCAGGGCGAATTCATCGGCGTGCTCGGGCCGAACGGCGCGGGCAAGACGACGCTGATGCGCGCCGTGCTCGGTCTCGTGCCTGCGGCCCACGGTGTGATCCGCGTGCTGGGGCAACCGGTGGAGCGCGGCAATGCGTCGATCGGCTACATGCCGCAGACCCGCAGCGCGCTCGCCGGACGCCGCGTGCGCGGCCGCGATTTCGTCGCGATGGCCGCCGACGGTCATCGCTGGGGTTTGCCGCATGCGGACGCCGCCACCCGCGCCGATGTCGAGCGCGTGCTGGATCTGGTGGGCGGGCGCAAGCTGGCCGAGCGTCCGCTGTCCGAGCTATCGGGCGGCGAGCGTCAGCGGCTGCTGCTCGCGCAATGCCTGCTCGGCAACCCGAAATTGCTGCTGCTCGACGAGCCGCTGATCAGTCTCGACCCGCATCATCAGAAGAGCGTGGTCGAACTGGTGCGGCACGTACAGCAGGAACTCGGCATCGCCGTGCTGTTTTCGGCGCATGAACTGAATCCGCTATTGAACTCGATCGATCGCGTGCTGTATCTCGGCAGCGGCGTCGCGGCGCTCGGCACCGTCGACGAAGTGATCACCCGGCCGGTGCTGTCGCGCCTCTATGGTTCGCCGATCGACGTGATGCGCGTGAATGGCCGCATCTTCGTGATGTCGGGCGACGTCGAAGTCGAGAAACACGATCACGAGCACGAACACGACGAAAACGGCGGCCACAGCCACTCGCATCCTCATTCACATTCGCATGGCCATTCGCACGGCCACTCACATCAGCACGACTCAAGCGACGGACACACGCACGATGTTTGAATACGATTTCATGGTGAACGCATTCGCGGCGTCGGGGATCGTCGCGGTGCTAGCGGGCGTGGTCGGGTATTTTCTGGTGATGCGCGGACAGACCTTCGCGGGCCACGCGCTCTCGCACGTCGGCTTCACTGGCGCGACCGGTGCCGTGCTGATCGGCATCTCGCCGATCTGGGGGATGATCGGCTTCACGCTCGCGGCGGGTGTTGGCATGGGCGCGCTCGGCGAACGCCTCGCCGGACGCGATGTGGCGATCGGCGTGATCCTCTCGCTGTCGCTCGGCTTCGGTTTGCTGTTTCTGCACTTCTTCACCGCGTACGCGACCCAGGTCACCGCGCTGCTGTTCGGCAACGTGCTAGGCGTGAACGCGTCGACGCTCGTCGTGCTGGCGGCCTTGGGCGTGGTGAGTCTGCTGGCGCTCGCGGCGATCATGCGGCCGCTGCTGTTCGCATCGTTGCAGCCGGAGCTGGCCGAAGCCAAGGGCGTGTCGTTGCGCCTCGTGTCCGTGCTGTTTCTCGCGATTGCCGCGCTCGCCGTGGCGGCGTGCACGCAGATCGTCGGCGTGCTGCTGGTGTTCACGCTGATGGTCGGGCCGGCCGCCGCCGCGCAAAACATGACGACGCGTTTGTCGGCCGGCCTCGTGCTCGCCGCCGTGTTCGCACTGCTGCAGGCGTGGCTCGGTCTGACGCTCGCGTTCTATACCGATTGGCCGACGAGCTTCTGGATCACCGTGTTGTCGGCGCTGGTGTACGGCGGGAGTTTGTTGAGACGGCGTTGAGCGAGGACGCTGGCGGCGGCGCATCCGCACGCCGCCGCCCTCCTACTGCGCGAGACTTCAGCCGAGCAACACGTTCGCGTGATGCGCGAGGTGATCCTCGATGAACGTCGAGATGAAGTAGTAGCCGTGGTCATACCCCGCGTGACGGCGCAACGTCAGCGGCTGACCGGCGGCCTGGCAGGCGGCCTCGAACACGTCCGGATTGAGCTGCTCCGCGAGGAACTGGTCCGCGAGACCCTGATCGACCAGGATCCCCGCCGAAAACCTGCGCGATGCCCGCGCCACCAGTTCGCTCGCGTCGTACTGCTTCCACGCTTCGCGGTCTTCGCCCAGATAGCCGCTGAACGCTTTCTCGCCCCACGGACAGCGCGTCGGCGCGGCAATCGGCGCGAACGCCGACACCGACCGATAGATCTCCGGATTGCGCAGCGCCAGCATCAACGCGCCGTGCCCACCCATCGAATGCCCGAAGATGCCGAGCCGCGCGCCGTCCACCGGCAGATTCGCGAGCACCGTTTCGCGCAGCTCGTCGCGCACGTACGAGTACATGCGATAGTGCTGCGCCCACGGCTGCTGCGTGGCGTCCACGTAAAAGCCCGCGCCCACCCCGAAGTCCCACGCCGCGCTTTCGCCCGGCACGCCCGCGCCGCGCGGACTGGTGTCGGGCGCGATGAGCGCCATGCCGTGCCGCGCCGCGAAGCGCTGCGCGCCGGCTTTGACCGGAAAGGTTTCTTCCGTGCACGTGAGGCCCGCGAGATAGAACAGCGCGGGCACATTCGCGTTGGCTTGCAAGGCCTGCGGCGGCAGATAGATGGAGAAACGCATCGGCAGGCCGATGGTCTGCGAGTCGTGTCGATAGATGCGCTGCTCGCCGCCATGACAGGCGTGCGACGACAGAAGTTCAAGCATCGCCATGCTCCTCGTTGTGCCGCATTGGATTAGTACAGCACGACCGAGCGGATCGACTCGCCCTTCTTCATCAGATCGAAGCCTTCGTTGATGCGTTCGAGCGGCAGACGGTGCGTGATCAGATCGTCGATATTGATCTTGCCTTCCATGTACCAGTCGACGATCTTCGGCACATCCGTGCGGCCGCGTGCGCCGCCGAATGCCGAGCCTTTCCATTCGCGTCCCGTCACCAGCTGGAACGGACGCGTGCTGATCTCCTCGCCCGCCGCCGCCACGCCGATGATGAACGACTGGCCCCAGCCCTTGTGCGTGCACTCCAGCGCCTGACGCATCACCTTGGTGTTGCCGATGCATTCGAACGAATAGTCGGCGCCGCCATCGGTGAGTTGCACGATGTGATCGACCACGTTCTCGACTTCGTTCGGGTTGATGAAGTGCGTCATGCCGAACTTCTTCGCGAGTTCGACGCGCCCCGGATTGATGTCGACGCCGATGATCTTGTCCGCGCCGACCATCTTCGCGCCCTGGATCACGTTCAGGCCGATCCCGCCGAGGCCGAACACCACCACGTTCGCGCCCGCTTCGACCTTCGCCGAATACACGACCGCGCCCACGCCCGTCGTCACACCGCAGCCGATGTAGCAGATCTTGTCGAACGGCGCGTCCTCACGCACCTTTGCCACCGCGATTTCCGGCACGACGATGTAGTTCGAAAACGTGGACGTGCCCATGTAGTGAAACAAAGGCTTACCGTCGAGCGAGAAGCGCGATGTGGCATCCGGCATCAAGCCTTTGCCTTGCGTCGAGCGAATGGCCTGACAGAGGTTGGTCTTGCGCGACAGACAGAATTTGCACTGCCGGCATTCCGGCGTGTAGAGCGGAATGACGTGGTCGCCCTTTTTCAGGGTGCCGACGCCCGGACCGGTATCGACGATCACGCCCGCGCCTTCATGGCCGAGAATCGCCGGGAAGATGCCTTCCGGATCCGCGCCGGAGAGCGTGTAGTAATCGGTGTGGCAGATGCCCGTGGCCTTCACTTCGATCAGAACTTCACCGGCGCGCGGACCTTCCAGATCGACTTCCTCGATCGTCAACGGTGCGCCGGCTTTCCATGCGATTGCTGCTTTGGTCTTCATCGTGAATGCTCCTATGAGTCTGTCAATGCGAGGCGCGCCGCGCCGACTTCGTTGCGGCGCGCACGAGCTGCGATTCGGTACTGCGGTTGATCTGTGTGCCGCACCGAGGTGGGCGGTGCCGCCACCACCCGGCGCCGTGCGCCGAGCTACACCTTAGCGCGCGAAACACGTCATGGTATTGCAAAGTGCGTCACGGCATTGCCTGAACCTGACATGGCTTCGCTCACCGCGACGGCTTGCCGGCGAACCATGTCTCGACGCGTCCATAGAGATCGAGAAAGCGTGCGTAGCGCTCGGCAAGCGCCGCGTCGCCCTGCGGACCGGCGACACGCGTCGCGCCCGGGGCGAGCGCGGCGAGATCGCGCGCGTGCCAGTGCCCGCTCGCGAGGCCGCCGAGAATCGCCGCACCGCGCGGCGCCGCGTTCGGACAATCGACCGCATGCAGTTCGACATTCAGCGCATCGGCAAGCAACTGGCGCCAGCGCGCGTCGATGGAACCGCCGCCCGCCAGCTTCAATGTCGTCACCGTCGCGCCGCTCGCGCGGATCGCGTCGAGGCCGGCACGCAGCGAAAACGCGACGCCTTCGAACGCGGCGCGCATCATCGTGCCGCGCGTGTGATCGAGCGCGAGGCCGAGCCAGCCGCCGCGCGCCATCGGGTTGAGCCAGGGCGTGCGTTCGCCCGTGAGGTACGGCAGGAACGTGAGGCCGGAGGCCGCCGCCGCGCTCGCGCCAGCTGCGTCGACTGATGCGTCGCCGAATGCATCTCGATAGGCATCGGCCCATTCATACGCCAGCCACCCGCGTACACGTTCGAGCGCGATGCCGACGTTCTGCATCGCCGCCATCCGATACCAGTGATCGCTCGCCGCCCGATAGCGATGCAAGCCCTTGACCGCCGCCGGCGCGTGCTCGGCCAGCACGACGATTTGTCCGCCGGTGCCGGTGGTGAGCAACGCGTCGCCGTCGTGCGCGAGTCCACTGCCGAGTGCAGCACAGGGCGTATCGGCTGCGCCGGTCGCGAGCACGATGCCGGCGCGCAGACCCAGCGCCTGCGCCGCTTTCTCCGATAGCACGCCGCCCGCGGCATAAGACGGCGCCAGCGGCGCGAACCACTCATGCGGAATCTCGAGCCGCGCAAGCAGCGCTGCGTCCCACCTGCCGGCCGGATCGGCCAGCGCGGTGGCGCAGGCGTCGGATGGATCGGTGACCACCGCGCCGCCCAGCGCGACGCGCAGCCAGTCTTTCGGTTGCAGCGCCCAGCGTGTGCGTCTCGCGGACTGCGGTTCCTGCAGCACGATCCAGCGCAGCAGCGGACCCGCCATGCCGGGCGCAACCGGATTCGGCTGCGGTTCGGGCCACTCGCCGAGCAAGGCCAGCGCGCGCGTGTCGGGCCACAGCATGGCGGGCCGCACGGCTTCGCCCGCTGCGTCGATCAGCACGACGCCGTGCATCTGCCCGGAAAAACCGATGGCCCGCACATCGCGGCGCAATCCGTCAGGCAAACGCGCGGCGGCTTCGCATAGCGCGCGCCACCACGTCTGAACCGAAGTTTCCGCCCAACCCGCATGCGGCGTTTCGATTGCATAAGCGGCGCTCGCCACCGCCTGCTCGCGACCGTTTTCGTCAACGATCGCCACTTTGAGAGAACCGGTGCCAAGGTCGATGCCGAGAAAACTCATGGGTAATCGAGTGTGAATGGGGAACGAGGTGAGCACGCGAAAGCGTGCCTGAAAAAGCGTATTTTTTCTCGCTGATGCGCGACTTTCGAAAGATGCGCCCAGATGCGCCGGGAATCCCGAATTAAGGGTTAACCCACCCGCGCGGCGAGCCGCGTCAAAACAGGACTATGCGTCGTGCGAGATACACCTCATTGATTCTCACACATATCGCGTCAAGCCGCGCTCGTGCGACGCGCGGCCTCGCATCGCCGCTGCAAGGGGCTGACCGCCGATGGAGGCGGTTCGCACATTTATATTGGCTTTCAAACGGCCCGCACGCATATCGTCACCGGGAATGCCGGAATAGGCCCCAATGGTCTTGTTGCGCCTTTTCGTCCCCGATACCTTGGAGCCATCCCAAAAACGAGATGGTGGAGACAGACGATATGCAATCGAACACGGTTCACCCGTGCGACGAGCGACTGCCCGCAGGCCAGTTGCTCACCCTCGGCATCCAGCACGTTCTGGTGATGTACGCCGGCGCGGTCGCGGTCCCGCTGATCATCGGCGCGGCGCTCAAGTTGCCGAAGGACCAGATCGCGTTCCTGATCAGCGCCGACCTGTTTTCCTGCGGCATCGCCACGCTGATCCAGACACTCGGCCTATGGATCTTCGGGATTCGTCTGCCGGTCATCATGGGCTGCACCTTCGCGGCCGTCGGGCCGATGGTCGCGATCGGCACCAATCCTTCGCTCGGCATTCTCGACATTTTCGGCTCGACGATTGCGGCCGGTGTGGTCGGGATCCTGCTCGCGCCGGCGGTCGGCAAGTTGCTGCGGTTCTTTCCGCCGGTCGTGATCGGCGTGGTGATCTCGGTGATCGGTCTGTCGCTGATGGAAGTCGGCATCAACTGGGCGGCCGGCGGCGTGGGCAATCCCGATTACGGCAATCCGGTCTATCTCGGCCTCTCGCTGGTCGTGCTGATGCTGATTCTGCTGATCAACAAGTTCGCCCGGGGCTTCCTCGCCAATATCTCGGTGCTGCTCGGCATTGTCGCCGGCTTCGTGATCGCGCTGGTGCTCGGCCGCGTCAACATGGAAGGCGTCACGCACGCACCGTGGGTCGGCTTCGTCATGCCGTTTCACTTCGGCCTGCCGCACTTCGATCCGCTGTCGATCGCGACGATGGTCACCGTGATGTTCGTCACCTTCATCGAATCGACCGGCATGTTCCTCGCGGTCGGCGACATGGTGGATCGTCCGGTCGATCAGAAGACGCTGGTGCGCGGTCTGCGCGTCGACGGCCTGGGCACGTTGATCGGCGGCATTTTCAACTCGTTCCCGCATACCTCGTTTTCGCAGAACGTCGGCCTGATCGGCGTGACCGGCGTGAAGAGCCGCTTTGTCTGCGCCATGGGCGGCGTGATCCTGGTGCTGCTGGGTCTGTTCCCGAAGATGGCGCAAGTGGTCGCCTCGGTGCCGCCGTTCGTGCTCGGCGGCGCGGGCATCGTCATGTTCGGCATGGTCGCGGCGAACGGCATCAAGGTGCTCTCAAAGGTCGACTTCGTGAAGAACCACCACAACCTGTTCATCGTCGCGGTCAGTATCGGCCTGGGGCTCGTGCCGGTGGTGTCGCCGCACTTCTTCTCGAAGCTACCGCCGGCGCTCTCGCCGCTGCTGCATAGCGGGATTCTGCTGGCTTCGGTGTCGGCGGTCGTGCTGAACCTGATCTTCAACGGCGTGAAGAGCGAGAAGAGGGCACGTTGCGAGATTCGCAGCGCGGGACACGATTTCGACGGACGCGGCGGCACCGAGCCGCGACGCGACGAGATGCTGCGCGCAGCCGACCTGCACTGAACCGCGCGCAATCAGGCGCCGCGCGAGCGCCGCGGATAAAAAAACGCCACGGCATGCCGTGGCGTTTTTTTATGACCGGCTGGGCAAGGCGGCTTCGCTGAAACAGCAACCCGCCCTGCGCGCCCGAAGCGATAACTCTTAACCTGCGGTGGCCGCCGACGCCGTCACCGGCGCGCTCGCCGCGCCGTAGTCGACCGGTGCGTCAGCCGGACGCGGCTCTTCACCGTTGTGCTCGACCCAACCGCCGCCAAGCGCCTGATACAACGTCACGAGGTTCTGCAGACGTTCCATCCGCGCGGAGACGAGCAACTGCTGCGCCGAATACAGAGCCGTCTGCGCGGTGAGCACCGACAGATAACTGTCCACGCCATTGGTATAGCGCAGATTCGACAGATCCAGCCGGCGTTGTTCCGCAAAAGTATTGCGCTCCAGCGCCTGGATCTGCTGATCGTACGTGCCGCGCGCCGCCAGTCCGTCCGCCACTTCGCGGAAGGCCGTCTGGATCGCCTTTTCATACGTGGCGATCTGGACTTTCTTCTGGATGTTGGCGAGATCGAGGTTGGCGAGATTCTGTCCGCCCTCGAAGATCGGCAGCGTGATCGACGGCGCGAAGCTCCACGCCGCCGAACCCGGCTTGAACAGCCCCCCCAGCGACGGACTCAGCGTACCGAAGCTGCCCGTCAAGGACACCTTCGGGAAGAACGCGGCACGCGCGGCGCCAATATTCGCGTTGGCGGCCAGCAGGTTCTCCTCGGCCTCCATGATGTCCGGACGACGCGTCAGCAGATCGGACGGCAGACCCGCCGGAATATCCGTGAGCAGATTCTGGTTGTCCAGCGTCATGCCCGGCGGCAGATCGGCCGGCAACGGCTCGCCGATCAGCAGCACGAGCGCGTTATCCGCCTGAGCCCTCAGACGCTGTTGCTGCTGCAGGTTGGCCGAAGCCTGCTCGACCACGGTTTGCGACTGACGCAGATCCAGTTCGGAACCCGTACCGTTGTCGAACTGCAGCTTGGCGATCCGATACGACTCCTGCGAGGTCTTTAACGTGTTCTCCGTGACTTTCAGCAGATCGTCGAGTTCGAGCACCGTCATGTACTGGTTCGCCACCTGCGAGACCAGCGAAATTTCCGCCGCCTTGCGGGCCTGGGCCGTGGCCAGGTACTGCGCCAACGCCTGATCCTTCAGGCTCTGAATCCGCCCGAAGAAGTCGATTTCCCACGAGGCGTTCAGCCCGACCGAGTACGAATTGGAAATCGTCTGGCCGAAGACCGACAGGTCTTTCGGTGTGCGCTGCTTGGTTTGCGACGCCGCGGCGTCGAGCGTCGGCAGCAGACCGGCGCGAACGATCCGGAACTGCGCCGCCGATGCCTGCATGTTCAGCACCGACACGCGCAGATCGCGGTTGTTCTTCAGCGCGATCTCGATCAACCGCTGCATGTGCGGATCGACGAAGAAATCGCGCCAGCCGATATCCGCCGCGGCCTGGCCGTTGGCGCTGCGCGCGGCATTCGTCGTGCCGGGCTCTTGCTTGCCCGTCCGGGTCGCGTCCGTCTGGCTCGCGCCCGGTTGGGTCGCGCCCGGCTGCGTGTCGTACACGCCGCCGGTCGGGAAGGTGCTCGTCGTGGGCACGGCGGGGCGCTCGTACTTCGGCGCCATCGTGCAACCCGCGGCGAACAGCGCGACCGCCACTGCAATCAGAGAGTGTTTTTGCATCTCAATGTCCGTCCTTGCCCGAGCCTTGATCCGTCGACCCGCCAGTTGAACCGCCGCCCTGGCCGTCATGCGGATGGTGCTGGTTGTAGTGTGCGAGCGCCTCATCCGGGTCTTCCTTCTCACCGCCGAACTTCGCACGGATCACGACGAAGAACATCGGGATCATGAAAATCGCGAGGAAGGTCGCCGTCAACATCCCGCCGATCACGCCGGTACCGATCGCGTGCTGGCTGGCCGAACCCGCGCCGTTACTGATGGCGAGCGGCATCACGCCGAGAATGAACGCGAGCGAGGTCATCAGAATCGGACGCAACCGCAGACGCGCTGCTTCCAGCGCGGCCTCGATCGGCCCCATGCCTTCACCCTGCTGCAACTCGCGGGCGAATTCCACGATCAGAATCGCGTTCTTCGCCGACAGGCCCACCGTGGTCAACAGACCCACCTGGAAGAACACGTCGTTCTCGAGCCCGCGCAGCGTCGCGGCCAGCAGTGCGCCGATCACGCCGAGCGGCACCACCATGATCACCGAGAACGGGATCGACCAGCTTTCATACAGCGCCGCGAGACACAGGAACACGACGAGGATCGAGATGCCGTACAGGATCGGCGCCTGCGAACCCGACTGACGTTCCTGCAGCGACAGACCCGTCCACTCGTAGCCGACACCCGCCGGCAGCTTCGCCACGAGCGCTTCCATGGCCGTCATGGCCTGACCGGTCGACTTGCCCGGTGCCGCCGCGCCCTGGATTTCCACCGCGGAAATACCGTTGTAGCGCTCCAGCTTCGGCGAGCCGTAGGTCCACGTGCCGCTGGCGAACGACGAGAACGGCACCATGCTGCCTGCGCCATTACGCACGTACCACACGTTCAGGTCTTCCGGTTTCATACGGAACGGCGCATCGCCTTGCAGATACACCTTCTTGATCCGGCCGTCCGTATCGAGGAAGTTGTTCACGTACTGCGAGGCCCACGCGATCGAGAACGTCTGGTCGATCGCGGAGAGCGACACGCCGAGCGCCGAAGCCTTCTCGTGGTCGATGTTCACCTTGAACTGCGGCGTGTCGTTCAGGCCGTTCGGACGCACCTGAGCCAGCGTCGGATCTTTCGCCGCCATGCCCAGCAGCATGTTGCGTGCTTCCATCAGCTTCTCGTGACCGACGCCCGCGCGATCCTGCAATTCGAAGTCGAAGCCCGCGGCCGTGCCGAGTTCGGGAATCGACGGCGGATTCACCGGATACACCAGCGCGTTCTTGTAACCGCCGAAGTGCATGAAGAGACGGCCCACCAGCGCCTGCACCTTCTGGTCCGAGTGCTGACGTACCGCGTAGTCCTTCATCCGCACGAACACGAGACCTGCGTTCTGGCCGCGACCGGCGAAGCTGAAGCCGTTCACCGTGAAGGTCGATTCGACGATGCCCTTCTCGGTATTGAGCAGGTAGTCGGACACGTCCTTCAGCGCGCGCGCCGTGGTTTCCTGCGTCGAGCCCGACGGCGTTTGCACCAGCACGAACATCGTGCCCTGGTCTTCGTCAGGCAGGAACGACTTCGGCAACTTTACGAACAGCAGGCCGACCGCGAAGATCACCACCATATAGATGATCAGCCAGCGGCCCGAGCGCTTGATCACGTGGTGCACGCCCGAGTGATACTTGTCGCGGCTCCTGTTGAAGGTGCGGTTGAACCAGCCGAAGAAGCCGGTGGTTTTTTCCTGATGACCCTTTTCGATCGGCTTGAGGATCGTCGCGCACAACGCCGGCGTCAGAATCAACGCGACCAGCACGGACAACACCATCGCCGCCACGATCGTCAGCGAGAACTGCCGGTAGATCGCGCCGACCGAACCGCCCGAGAACGCCACCGGCACGAACACCGCCGACAGCACGAGCGCCACGCCGACCAGCGCGCCGGTAATCTGATCCATCGCCTTGCGGGTGGCTTCACGAGGCGATAACCCCTCCTCCTGCATCACCCGCTCGACGTTTTCCACCACCACGATCGCATCGTCCACCAGCAAGCCGATCGCCAGCACGAGCCCGAACATGGACAGCGTGTTGATCGAGAAACCCACCAGCCCCATGATCGCGAACGTGCCCAGCAGCACCACCGGCACGGCGATCGTCGGGATCAGCGTGGCGCGCAGGTTCTGCAGGAACAGGTACATGACCAGGAACACCAGCACGATACCTTCGAGCAGCGTCTTGACCACTTCTTCGATCGACAGGCGCACGAACGGCGTGGTGTCGTACGGATACTGCACGACCAGACCATGCGGGAAGTACTTCGACAGTTCGTCGACCTTCGCGCGCACCGCCTTGGCGGTAGCCAGCGCGTTCGCACCGGTCGCGAGCTGAATACCGAAGCCTGCGGTCGGCTGGCCGTTATACTTGGTGTCGAAGTTGTAGTTTTCGCCACCCAGCTCGATACGCGCGACGTCCTTGATGCGGACTTGCGAACCGTCCGTGTTCACCTTCAGCAGCACGTTGCCGAACTGTTCAGGCGTATTCAGCAGCGTGGCTTCCGTGATGGTGGCCTGCAGCACCTGGCCCGGCACCGACGGCGTGCCGCCGAGCGAACCGCCCGCGACCTGCACGTTCTGCGCCGTCAACGCGGTTTCCACATCCACCGGCGTGAGGCCGAAATTGGTGAGCTTGTTCGCGTCCAGCCAGATCCGCATGGCGTACTGCGAGCCGAACAGCGTCACCGTGCCCACGCCGTCGATACGGCTGAGCGGATCCTGGATGTTCGACGCGACGTAGTTCGCCAGGTCGTACTTGTTCATGCTGCCGTCCTGGGACACGAACGCCAGCACCAGCAAGAAGCTGCTGCTCGACTTCGTGACCTTGGTGCCCAACTGCTGCACGGCCTGCGGCAGGAGCGGCGTGGCGAGCTGCAGCTTGTTCTGCACCTGCACCTGCGCGATGTCAGGATTGGTGCCGGCCGCGAACGTCAGCGTGATGGTTGCCGTGCCCGAGTCGTCCGATGTGGACGACAGGTAGAGCAAGTGGTCGAGACCACTCATCTGCTGCTCGATCACCTGCGTGACGGTATTTTCCACCGTCTTCGCCGATGCGCCCGGGTAGGTCGCGCTGATCTGCACGGCCGGCGGCGCAATGGTCGGATATTGCGCGATCGGCAGCGTAAAGACCGACGCGATACCCGCGAGCATCAGAATGATGGCGATCACCCATGCAAAAATCGGGCGATCAATGAAGAACTTTGCCATGAGGCGGGCTCCCTGTTATTACGCGCCCGATGCGGCGGAGGCAGGTTGTGCCGTCTGCGCTGCACCGCTGGCGGCCGGCGCGCCCTGAGCGGGGGCGCCGGAAGCGGGTGTGGCGGGAAGTTGCGCGGCAACGGTCTTGACCTGCATGCCCGGGCGCGCCTTGTCGGTGCCCTGCACGATCACGCGGTCGCCCGGATTCAGGCCGCTTTCGACCACCCAGTTCGAACCGTACGTGCCCGACGTAGTCAGCTGTCGCAACGCCACCTTGTTGTCGTTACCGACGACCAGCGCGGTCGGCTGACCCTTCTGGTCGTGCGTCACGCCGACTTGCGGCACGACGAGCGCGTTGTCGTTGACACCTTCTTCAATGCGCGCGCGCACGAACATGCCCGGCAGCAGCACCTTGTCGGTGTTCTTGAAGATCGCGCGCACCGTGACCGAGCCGGTGCCCTGGTCGACCGTCACGTCGGTGAACTGCAGCTTGCCCTTTTCCGAATAGGTGCGGCCGTCTTCGAGAATCAGCGACACCTTGGCGGCGTCCGGACCCGAAGTCTTCAGGCGCCCTTCCTGCATTTCGCGGCGCAGCTTCAGGCCGTCGAGGCTCGATTGCGTCAGGTCCACGTAGACCGGGTCGAGTGTCTGCACGGTGGCCATCAGCGTAGCGGCACTCGCTTGCACGTAGGCGCCCGGCGTGACTTGCGACACGCCGATCTGGCCGCTCACCGGCGAGACCACGTCCGTGTAGCCCAGGTTGATCTGCGCCGTGTCGACCGCCGCCTTGCCCGCGGCGACGTCAGCCGCGGCCTGGCCTTCCGAGGCGACCGCGTTGTCGTAGTCCTGCTTGCTGACCGCGTTGGCGGCAACCAGCACCTTGTAGCGGTTGGCCTGCGCCGTGGTCGACACGAGGTTGGCCTGCGCCTTCGCGAGCGTCGCCTTGGCGTTATTCAGCGTGGCGATGTACGGCGCCGGATCGATCTTGTACAGACGCTGCCCCGCTTTAACCTGGCTGCCTTCCGTGAATTCGCGGCGCAGCACGATGCCGTCGACCCGTGCGCGCACTTGCGCGACGAGGAAGGCGCTGGTGCGGCCGGGCAATTCGGTGACGACGGGCACGGCCGTCGGTTGAACGGTGACGACGCCGACTTCGGGCGTTTGTGGCGGCGGCGCAGATTGTTTTGGTCCGCACGCTGCCAGCAATACGGCAGCCGTCGCGGCACTGATTAAGCGGAATGGAACCCGTTCGACGCGCATGGAGCGACCTCTGTCTAGGACTGAGAGAATGAAAAAGTACGCGCATCCCTACGCCGGGGACGGCAGCGCACACATGCGTCTCGCGACGCTGACCAGATGCCCGATGCACGCAAACCGAACCTGCTGGGCATCCTGAACGAAATGCGCCATACCGGGGAAATGCCGCACGGCGCCGCCCGTTCCGGTACGGCGCAAAGAGCGTTTTGAAAGGCAACAGTGACGGATATTAACGGTTCGTCACGGCTTGGGCTATCCGATCGTGGGATGCTATTATATATACATTCACGAATGCATGTAAAAGTGCATTTACATCTCTTGCGGGCGGGGGGCTTGCAAGATCGCTTCACAATTCGCTTAGGCGTAGACAGATTGTCATCGGGCGTACTTAAAAGAGCCCGGGAAAACCCCACAATCAGGGCAGGTCATTCCAACATGGTCCGAAGAACCAAAGAAGAGGCGCTGGAGACGCGCAATAGCATTCTCGACGCGGCCGAGCGCGTTTTTTTCGAGAAGGGCGTGTCGCGCACATCGCTCGCTGACATCGCGCACGCCGCCGGCGTCACGCGCGGCGCAATTTATTGGCATTTCGCGCACAAGAGCGATCTGTTTACCGAGATGTTCGACCGCGTGCTGCTGCCGCTGGACGAACTCAAGGCCGCCTCACAAGATCCCAACGAGCCCGATCCGCTTGGGCGTCTGATGGAAATCTGCAAGGTTTGCCTGCGCGACACCGCTAACGATCCGCGCCGCCGGCGCGTGTTCGACATCCTGTTTCTGAAATGCGAGCTGGTCGAGGAAATGGGCCCGGTGATGGTCCGCTATCAGACCAACATGCGCGAAGGGCTCGCGAAAATCGAAGGCGGTCTGCGCAACGCCATTTCCAAAGGACAAATGCCCGCCGATCTGGATACGAAACTGGCGGCGGCCATGGTGCACGCGTTTGTCAGCGGTTCGCTGCGCGACATGCTGTTCCTGCCCGACGCCACGGATTTCGGCGCCCATGCGGTGCAGATGGTCGAAGGCATGTTCGACGCGCTGAAGCTGAGCCCGGCGTTGCGCAACGGGCACGCGCGCCGGACAGCCGGCGGTTAGCTAGGCCGCCGCCCGCGTGGCTCGCGCCTTCTGATTCGACGCGTAGATATTGCCGCGCTCCAGCGGCGCCCCGCCCCGCACTGCCGCGATCCACTCGTCCGTGCTCGCCACCGCCGCGAAGCGCGACTGCAGCACCACGCTGAAGACCCGGTGAATGTCCTGCGCGCTGGCGAAACCCGCGCTGTTCTCGTACGGCACCGAGCCCGTCGCGTCATGCAGAAATTCGACGGCGAGCCCGGCGTGAACCGCGTGGTTGATGGTCGACGCGTCGCAATTGTGCGTCATGTAGCCGGTCACTGTCAGCGTGTCGATTTGACGCGCGGCGAGCCAGTCCGCTAGATCGGTGCCGGTGAAGGCGCTCGGCAGGGACTTCTCCACGTAATGGTCGCGAGCCCGCTCGGCCACGGCCGGATGCAACTGCGCCCCGCTGCCGCCGCGCGCGAACAACGGCGAGCTGGCCGGCGCCAGGTTCTGCACGACCACCACCGGCACGCCGGCCGCTCGGGCCGCATCCATCGCGCGGCCGATGTTGGCGAGCGAGCTCTGCACGTCCGGGTATTCGATCGGCAGATCGCCGCTCACGTATTCGTTCTGCACGTCGATGACGATCAGCGCACGGCGCGGTGTGGTCATGGCAAGGCTCCTGGGTCGGGTACTGGGAATGATCTGCCGCCACGCGTGCCGGTCCGTCCGGGCCGGCTTGCGAACGAGCCGCGGCGATGACTGCATTGTTGCGCCACCGGCTATTTCCCGACAGCGACCCGAATGACAAGATTCGCTAGAATCGGGCCATCGTCGGATTTCACGAGGTGCTTGATGGCCACGCCCGTTTCCGCTGTCGCGACACACGGCGAAGCGCCCCGCCACGTCGTCGCGGTGGTCGCGTTCGATCGCATCAGTCCGTTCCATCTCTCGGTGCCGTGCGTGGTGTTCGGCGAGGACCGCAGCGGCGGTGGCGTGCCGGAATTCGATTTTCGCGTCTGCGCCGCCGAGACGGGCGCGCTGACCACCACGGCCGGCTTTTCGATCGGCGTCACGCATGGACTCGAAGCGCTCGCCGACGCCGATACGATCATCGTGCCGAGCTGGCGCGACCCGGCCGAAACGCCGCCAGCCGCGCTGCTCGACGCATTGCGCGCCGCCCATGCGCGCGGCGTGCAACTGGTCGGGCTTTGTCTCGGCGCATTCGTGCTGGCGGCCGCCGGCATTCTCGACGACCGGCCAGCCTCGACGCACTGGGCGTGGGCCGACGACTTCGCGCGCCGCTACCCGCGCGTGCGCCTCGATCCCGATGTGCTCTATGTCGACGACGGCAACGTGCTGACCTCGGCCGGCACCGCCGCCGGCCTCGACTGCTGTTTGCATGTGATGCGCAAGATGTGCGGCGCGCGGGTGGCCAATCATGTGGCGCGCAGGCTGGTGGTGCCGCCGCATCGGCAAGGCGGCCAGGCGCAATACGTTCAGCAGCCGATGCCGCCGAATGTGCGCGGTGACAGGCTGTCAGGCCTGCTCGACTGGGTGAGTGGCAATCTGACGTTGCCGCACACGCTCGACACGCTCGCCGGGCGCGCGTTGATGAGCCGCCGCACTTTCACGCGACGCTTCCGCCTTGCCACCGGCACGACTGTGGGCGCGTGGCTGCTGGCACAGCGGCTCGCACGCGCGCAGCAACTGCTGGAGAGCACCGACGAGTCGGTGGAAGCGATCGCGGCGATCGCGGGCTTCGGCTCGACCGCTTCGTTACGGCAACATTTCGCGCAGGCGTTCCGCACGTCGCCGTCCGCATGGCGAAGAGAGTTTCGCGGCGTGTAAGTGCGCGAGCGCGGCGCGAGCCGGCAGACGACGTTTCGTAGCAGGCCACCGGAATTTCGTAGTCGCGCCGGCGCGACAGCTGCGACGCGGGTCGTGCGCCCGAACGACCCGCGAGCCGACCGATAATCAATGCTCGCTGATCCAGCGCGCCACATACAACAGCAGCGCCACCAGAAAAATCATCGCCGCCCAGGCCCAGTTCGGGACGGCATGCGGACTGGGCTCGTGATGCGAGACCCCCTGCGAGCTTCCGTGCGAGGCGCTTGCCGCACGCCCGGGCAACGCATGGCCATGATCCGGGCGCACGCGCCGCGTCATGCCGCTGAGCGTGATCGGCCGCAAAAACACATGCTGGCGCCGCACCGCCGACCCCCGCGCGCGGTTCGGACCTTGTCCATGCTTGGCGCGCACGACGGCGTCGAACTCGGTGAAGAAGTCGTCGGCCAGTTGCCGCAGCGCGTTTTCGAGTTGACGGGTAGGCAGTTCGGCGAGCGGGCCGGACGAGGTCGCCCAGATGGTGTAGTCGATCCGCGTGGCGCGCGCCTTGTCGGCGCCGTGCCCGACTTCGTCCGCGCGCAAACGCACTTCGATCTGGCCGCGCAATGCGCCAATGCCTTCGGCGCGGGCCTTGAAGTTGATGGTGCGGCGCTGCGCGTCCGCCGGCCCGGAATCCTGCCCGGCCACGTGGGCGCGTGCTTCATAACGCGCGCGCAGCGGGCCGAGCGGCACGGTCATGATCAGCTCGTATTCACCATGCGCGAGGCGCGTGAACGACTCACAGTTATCGAGGCTGGCGCGTAATAGCGCGAGGTCTTGCAACGCCTCCCAGACGTCGGACGGCGCAAGCGGAATCCGTAACGCGTCGTTCAGTTCCATGGCAGCCTCCCCGATGAACGCGCGACAGCGGGATCAGGACGTCTGATCGATGCGGTCGACGCGCGATGCGTAAAACGCGAGATACCCTTTGATCTGGACCGCCGACTCGAGCGGCGTTTCATAACTCCACACAGCGTTCTCGATCAAGCCGTCTTCGGTGCGCAGATGGAAGTACGACGCCTCGCCTTTGAACGGACAATGCGACGTGTGCGCCGAGCGTTCGAGGCGGGCCATGTTCACATCCGAACGGGGAAAATAGAACACGTCCGGCAAACCGGTTTCCGCCAGTGTCAGTCCCGCCTGCGTATCGGCCATGGTCACCCCGCCGTGTATCACCCGCACCCGGTGATTGTTCCCGGTGATTACGATGGTGTGTCCGCCCGCACTCGCGCCGGGGCTTTGGTGAGGTGTCAAGGCATCGCTCATGTCTCGGCTCCGTGATGGTGTGCGGTCCCGCAAACAAAAAAGCCACGGGGTGTGCCCGTGGCTTCATTATCGGCCAAAGTCCGGCTGATTGCGCGACGTTCCTGCACGGGGCGCGAAGCTCGTCGCGACGCCGCCTAAAACGGCACCGGGCTTACTGCGTGTTCCAGTAGAAAGCGGCCTTGGCCGTGCCCTTGGCCGGGATCGTCACCGCTTTGGACTGGTCGCGGTCCTTGTATTGCGCATGCACCGTGTAGTGGCCCGGGCGCAGCTTGACCAGCATGTAGGGGCCACGCGACGTGGTGCTGAGCACCTCGCCGTTGTGCGCATCGACCACGCGCACATGCACGTCGGCGAGAAAGTCGGCGCCGGGACCGGTGAAGCGCAGCGACAGCGGCCACTGGCTCTGCGCCTGCTGCAACGCCTTCGATTCGTCGAGGCCGACGCCGCCCGATACGAACGAGACGTCGCCTTGCTGCTGGATTTGCGGCAGGCCGCCACCATTGGCGTTGCCCGCGCTGGTTTGATCGGCGGTCGTGCCGCCGGTCGTATCGCTTGCCTGCTGTGCATACGCGCCACCCGCCAGACCGAGCGTGAGCGCTGCGCATACCGCAGCGGCTACGATCCTTCGCTGATTGCGTTGGGTTTTCATCGGTTCGCTCCTTGTTGAGGTCTTATCCCTGCTTCTCCGGCATCCCGAGTCGGACCCGGACCAAGGCTGACGCAACCTGCGTGCCAAGCTGCCGGCGCGTCGTCGGGGAAATCGCTGCGCGCCAAGCCCGGTGGCGCGCCAGACCCGTCGCCGAGAATCGGCTGCAAATGAAAATTGCCGGTCCGTTGGCAGTAAATGCAACGGGACCGGCAAGCATTACTTCAATTCCCGGACGAAGCAGCCGGGCAGTCGGTCAAACCGCCAACCGGACGCCGCCTGGCCGCCGCCCGCTTCGTCCGCCCCGCCAGCCGGATCAGCCGAGATCCACCGGCACGAAGATCTGCGCGTTGTCGCGCTGAATCAGCAAGGCGATGCTGTTGCCGGCACCGGCGATCATCTGCTTCAACTGCTCCACACTCGAGATGGGCCGGCCGTTGACGGCCAGAATCACGTCGCCTGGCTGGATGCCGGCGCTTTCCGCCGCGCCGCCCGACTGCTGCACCAGCAGACCGTGAGAGACCGACGCACCGCTTTTCTCTTCCGGCGTCAGCGGCCGAACCGCCACGCCGAGGCGGCCTTGCAGCTGGGTCGGCTGATCGGCCTTGTCCGAGGCCACCTTCGCATCCGACAGCGAGCCGATGGTCACCTTCAGGTCCTTGGTGGCCTTGTCGCGCCACACCTGCACCGTCGCCGAGCTGCCCGGCGCCAGACCCGCGACCTGCGACGGCAGATCGGACGAGTCGCTGACCGGTTCGCCGTTCACCGACAGAATCACGTCGCCCGGCTCCAAACCGCCCTTGGCCGCCGGACCGCCCGGATCGACCGAGCTGACCAGCGCGCCTTGCGGCTTCTGCATGCCGAACGAATCGGCAAGCGTCTGGTTCATGCCCTGCACCGCCACGCCGAGACGGCCGCGGCTCACGTGGCCGGTCTTGACGATGTCGTCCTTGACCTTGATCGCCTCATTGATCGGGATAGCGAACGAAAGGCCCTGGAAGCCGCCCGTCTGCGAATAGATCATCGAGTTGATACCGATCACTTCGCCTTGCAGATTAAAGAGCGGGCCGCCCGAGTTGCCGGGGTTCACCGGCACGTCGGTCTGAATGAACGGCGTGTAGTTTTCGTTAGGCAGCGAGCGCGACTTGGCGCTGATGATGCCCGAGGTCACCGTATTGTCGAATCCATACGGCGAGCCGATCGCGACCACCCACTGGCCGACCTTGCTCTGGCGCGGGTCGCCGATCTTCACGGTCGGCAGATTGCTTGCGTCGATCTTCAGCACCGCGACGTCGGACTGCTTGTCGGCGCCGACCACCTTCGCGCGGAATTCGCGCTTGTCGGTCAGCTTCACCGTGACGACGTTCGCGCCATCCACCACATGGGCGTTGGTCAGGATGTAGCCATCATTGCTAACGATGAATCCCGAGCCGAGGCTCGCGCTCGGCTGATCGGGCGCATCGCCGCCGTCGCCGCCCTGCATGCCCGGCGCGCCGCCGAAGAAGTGCTTGTAGAACTGGTAGAACGGATCGCTCGGATCGATCGGCAACTGGTTGCCGCCGCCATTGCCGGGATTGCCGCGCAGCGCCGCCTGCTTCACGACGTGCTTCGCGCTGATGTTGACGACGGCCGGACCATAGGTCTCGACGAGGCCGGAGAAGTCGGGAATGCCGGTTTTGGCGGCGGCTTCGGCGGGCATCATCGCGGCTTGCGCCGGCGTGATCACCTGCGGCGCGGGCACGTCGCGATGCCCCGCCACATAGCCGGCGGAGAGCGCTACGGCGACAGCCACTGCAACAGCGCTGCGGGACAAGGTTTTCGCGTTCATCGTGTACTCCTGACTGGGAGAAAGAGACTTTGGATGTCTCGAAGCGTACGTGGCATCGCTTAAAAGAGTCTTAAGCAGCGACCGATCGCTTCCATCCTGTTTTTGAGGCCTTTTAAGCCGCGTTTAAGTCTCTTTACGAACCGAAAACCCCGCCTTCAAAAGCGCACGCCGACCTGCAAGCCGCCCGCCGGCGATTCGTCGAGCGACACGGCGGCATGATGCTGCACGGCGATGCGCCGCACGATCGCGAGACCCAGGCCGCTGCCTGCCACGTCGGTCCGCGTGCGGTTCACGCCGGCGCCGGCGCGGTAGAAACGATCGAACACGCGATCGCGTTCAGCCGGATCGATCCCCGGCCCACTGTCGGCGATCCGCACGACCGGGTGTCCCTCTTCCACACGCAGGCTGACATCCACTCGTCCGCCGCGCGGCGTGTACTTGGTTGCGTTGTCCACGAGATTGTTGAACATCACGCGCAGCGCGTCGGCGTCGCCGATCACGGTGGCGGAGTGCGCCGCCTCGATGCCGAGATCGACGCCGCGATTCTGCGCGAGCGGCGCGTAAGCCAACACGCACTCCTCGAGCAGCGCGCGCAGATCGATCGCATTGGTGGCGGCGAGTCCGTCCGGTTCGGAGCGCGCGAGCGCCAGCAGTTGCTCGGCAAGACGCGTGGCGCGGGTCACGCCCGCTTGCAGGTCGGCGAGCGCCTCGCCGCGGCCGGCTTCGTCTTTCGCGCGCGCCACCAGTTGCGCCTGGATCTGCACGGCGGCCAGCGGCGTGCGCAATTCGTGCGCCGCGTCGGCGACGAATGCTTTCTGAATATCGAGCGCGGTGGCGAGCCGTTCGAGCAGGCCGTTCAGTGCGCGCACGAGCGGCTGCACTTCGAGCGGCAGACGCTGGTCGGGCAGAGGATCGAGCGCCTCGGGATGGCGCGCGTCGAGTGCGCTCGTCACGCGCCGCAGCGGCCTGAGCCCGCGGCCGACGATCACCCACACCGCGAGCCCGAGCAACGGCAGCAGCACGATCAACGGCCACAGCGTGCGCAGCGCGACGTTCGCGGCGAGCCGGTTGCGCACGGACACCGGCTGGGCCAGCTGCACCACGTTATCGCCGACGATCGCGCCATACACGCGCCATTCGCCACGATCCGTGTGCTCGGTCGAAAAGCCGAGTTCGGCGCGCGGCGCGAGCGGCGCGCGCGGACGCGAGTAGTACATCAGCACGCCGTTGCGATTCCAGATCTGCAGCACGATGCCCTCGTCGCCGGTGTCGCGTGAACCGAGCACCTGCGAGAACGGTTCCGACGGCAGCGCCGCGGCGATCTGCTCCAGCTGGTAATCGAACAGTTCGTTGGCTTCGGCAAGGGCTTGCCGGTAGATCAGCCAGCCCGCAATGCCGACGCCGAGCAGCACCAGCGCGAGCAGCCAGACCAGCAATTGACGGCGGATCGAACGCATCGGCTCAGGCGTCCTTCGCGATCATGTAGCCCAGACCGCGCACGTTGCGGATCAGCTCCGCGCCGAGTTTCTTGCGCAGCGCGTGAATATAGACCTCGACGGTATTGCTGCCGATCTCCTCGCCCCAGCCGTACATTTTTTCCTCGAGCTGGCTCTTCGAGAGCACGGCGCCGGGGCGCGCGAGCAGCGCCTCGAGCAGCGCGAATTCACGCGCCGACAACGCGACCGGCGCGCCGTCGAGCGTGACCTGATGCGAGGCGGGATCGAGCGTCAGGTTGCCGAGGCGGATGGTCGAATCGCTGCGCCCGGATTGACGCCGGATCAGCGCGCGCATGCGGGCGCCGAGTTCGTCGAGGTCGAAAGGTTTGACGAGGTAATCGTCGGCGCCGGCGTCGAGGCCTTTGACGCGATCCGCCACGGCGTCGCGCGCGGTGACGATCAGCACCGGCAGCGCGTGGCCGCGCGCGCGCAGCGTGCGCAGCACGTCGAGGCCGTCGCGCTTGGGCAGGCCCAGGTCCAGCAGTACGAGATCGTAAGGCTGGCTGGCCGCCGCGCTGAGCGCGGCTTCGCCGTCCTCCACCCAGTCGACCGCGAAGCCTTCGCCGCGCAGCGCCTTGCGCACGCCTTCGGCGATCATCCGGTCGTCTTCGACTAGCAAGATGCGCATGGTTATCCGTTCCGAATCGTTCGATGATGCCGCATTCTAGCGCCCGCCCCCGGCATGTGCGGCGCGTGGCGCATTTTCCACCGCAGCCTCGCGGCATGTCTCTACAATGGGCGCTTTGCGTCGGCGCCGCGCGGCCGGCGATTTGTCCGCGCACGAGGCGACGCACTGCCGCAGCCCGGATTACCGCGTGCCCCACGCACTGACATTCTGCATTTTTGCCCGTCCATGACGCACGCTTTTCTGTCTTCTCTCGCACGCCGCGTGCAACTTGCCGCGCGGCGTCCGGGTTTCCCGTCTGCTTTCACCTCCTCCTCCGCCTGCGCACCTGTCCTGCGTCGCCGGTTCGCGCCGCGCGCGAGCGCATGGCTGCTCGCCTGCGTCGCGCTCGGCTGCGGTGCGACGTTGCCGCTTGCCGCGCAGGCTCGCGTCAAGGCCGCTCATCCGAGCGTCAACGTCACTACCGTATTGCCGCCGCAGGTGATGGCCGGCTTGCAGCGCGCACACGTGCCGTTGACGTCGATCAGCGTGGTCGTGGAGAAAGTCGGCGACCGTACGCCGATCGTCGCGCTCAACGCGGGCAAGCCGATGATGCCCGCCTCGACGATGAAGCTCGTCACCACGTACTCGGGCCTGTCGATACTCGGCCCCGAGTACCGCTGGCGCACCAGCGCCTACACGGAAGGCACTGTCGACGCCAACGGCGTGCTGCACGGCAATCTCTACATCCAGGGCACGGGCGATCCGAAGCTCGTGCCGGAGGAACTGATCGACCTCGTGCAGAAGATCCACAAGGCGGGCATCAATGGCATCGACGGCGCGCTGGTGCTCGACAAGCGCTACTTCGATCCGTCCACGCGCGACCTGCCGCCGTTCGACGACGACGCCACCGCGCCGTACAACGTCGGCCCCGATCCGCTGCTCTATGCGTTCAAATCGCTGTCCTTCACGCTGACGCCGTCGCCCGACGGCAGCGTCGCGATCGACGTGCTACCCGCGCTCGCGCAATTGCAGATGGACAACCACCTGCACGCTGTCAACGGCCCGTGCCGCGGCGACGCGGCCTCCGCGTCGCCCACCGTCACGCCGCAGCCGAACGGTACCGTCGTCGCCTCGTTCGACGGCGACTATGCGGTGCGCTGCGGCCCGCGCACGATCAACGTCGCGGTACTCGATCACTCGGCGTTTTTCGCGGGCGGGTTTCTCGCGCTGTGGCAGCAGACCGGCGGCACGTTCAGCGGCGCGACACGCGAAGGCGCGGTGCCGGTGGGCGCCAGACTGGTGGCGACACACCAGGGGCCGATGCTGTCCGACATCGTTCGCGACATCAACAAATTCAGCAACAACACGATGGCGCGCAACCTGTTCCTGACGATCGGCGCGACCGAGGAAAAGGGACCCGCCACGCCCGCCAAATCGGCGCGCGCGATCGAAGCGTTTCTGCGCCGCGACAGCATCAACATGGAGTATCTGACGCTCGACAACGGCTCGGGCCTCTCGCGCGACGAGCACATCACCGCGCTCGCGCTCGCCGATCTGCTGCAGCGGGCCAACGCGAGTCCGGTCGCGCAGGTGTTCGTGGAGTCGCTGCCGATCGCGGGTGTCGACGGCACCATGCGCAACCGGTTGACCAACCAGGGCGCGGGCGGCAATGCGCACATCAAGACCGGCACCTTGCGCGACGTGCGGGCAATCGCGGGGTATGTCGCCTCGGCGGACGGCAATAGTTACGTGGTCGTCAGCCTGATCAACGATCCGCATTCGGAAGCCGCGCGCGCCGCGCACGATGCGCTGCTCGAATGGGTGTATCAGGGTCCGTCTCAGGGCTTGACCAAGGTTTCGGATCCCGTCGACCAACCGCGCAGCAGCAAGCCCAGGAAAAACCCGCACCAGCGCGGCGCTCACTGAGTGTTCCTTCTAGCGAAGCCGCGCGCGGCAACGGCCTAAGCGTGTACGCTGTCGGGCAGTGTTCGAGGCGCGCGTAAAACGCTGGACGTTGCGCCGGGACCGCGCACCGCCTACGGTCCCGCTCGAACCATAACGACAACACCCGCTCGCGCACGGCGCGGCGGCCAGGGACCACGGAGGAAGACACGATGCAATTCGATGCCGAATTGCTGCTGCTCGCCATGGCGCCAGTCTTTCTCGCATGCATCGGCTGGGAGGCGTGGCACCTGAAACGCACGCGCCCGGGCGCGCAACTCTATAGCTGGCGCGACACGCTCTGCAACACAGCGCTCGCGCTGATGCACCAGGCCGCCGACAAGCTCGCGTGGCTCGCCATCATCCCCGTCTACACGTTCTTTTACGATCACTACCGCATCACCACGTGGCCGCCGAGCTGGGGCTCGTTCGTCGTCCTGTTCGTCGCTCAGGATCTGCTCTACTACGTGTTCCACCGCTGTAGCCACCGCGTGCGCTGGCTGTGGGCCGCGCATGTCGTGCACCATTCGTCGGAGCGCATGAATTTTTCGACCGCGTTCCGTCAGAGCCTGATGTATCCGGTTGCGGGCATGTGGCTGTTCTGGATTCCGCTTGCCGTGCTCGGCTTTGCGCCGAAGGTGATCGTCGCGATCGTGCTGATCAATCTCGGCTTTCAGTTCTTCGTGCATACGCAGGCCATCGGCAAACTCGGCTGGCTCGAATACGTGTTCAACACGCCGTCGATCCATCGCGTGCATCACGCGCGCAACGACCGCTATATCGACCGCAACTATGCCGGCGTGCTGGTGATCTGGGATCGCCTGTTCGGCAGCTATGTCGAGGAAGACCTGGGCGAAGCGCCGGTCTACGGCATCGTCGAGTCGCTGCACACGTATAACCCGCTGAAGGCGACGTTTCATGAATGGGCGTCGCTGGCCGCCGACTTCGCAAGCGTGTCCGGCTGGCGCAACAAGCTGCGCGCGCTGTTTGCGCCGCCCGCGTGGGCTGCGGATTATCATGCGCGGCGCGCCGCCGGTTCATCGGTGCCGCGCGCGGGTTCAACCGAAGATTCAAGCGAAGCGATTCGCGCGAAGCAAGACCATACGGCCGCGTTTCAAACACCGCGCAGGCCGTAGAAGATTCTGTAAGCTGTCGTCACGCCGCTTAAGCGGCGGGCGCTGCCTGCAACACATGGCATAAGGGCCACACATACGAGGAGATGTAGTCAACATGAAGCAAACAGCATCGAGGAAACAACATTGGCTGCGCGTGACGCAGATCGCCGTTGCCAGCACGGCATTCGCCCTGCTCGCGGCCTGCGGCGGGGGTAGCGACAATAACAACACCAGCAGCACGCCCGCGGGCGGCGTCAAATTGCAGGTCGTGTCGTTCGGCGACAGCCTCTCGGACGTCGGCACATACGCGCCGGTGATTCAGGGAAGCTTCGGCGGTGGCCGCTTCACGACCAATCCGGGTGAAGTGTGGACGCAGAAAGTCGCGGAGTACTACGGCGACACGCTGAAGCCGGCGTACCTCGGCGGCTTCGGCCAGCCGCTGGTCGCGGCGGGCGGCTACGGTTACGCGCAAGGTGGCTCGGATGTCGTCAACGCTCAAGGTCAAGGTTGGGCGCCCAACAACATGGCCGCGACCACTGTGCCGGTCGTCACGCAAGTGGCCAACTACCTGGGCGCGCATACGAGCTTCAACGCCAACCAACTCGTGCTGATCAACGGCGGCGCGAACGACATCTTCCAGTTCGCGGGGAGTTCCGCCAATCTGACGGCACTCGGCGCGGCGCTTCAGACGCAATACCCGCAACTCGTGCAGGCCGGCAAACTGCCGAACTCGCAGGCGGGCCAGGTGGCGTTTATCGTCGGCTACCTGCAGCAACTGGCCAACCCGCAGATCGCGCAGGCCGCCACGCAACTTGCCGCGCAGGTCCAGACTATCGTCAACTCCGGCGCGACGCACGTGGTGGTGTCGACGGTGCCGGACATCGGCAATACGCCGCTGGGTGTCGCAGCAAACGCGAGCACGCCCGGCACGGCCGCACTGCTGTCCGGGATTACCGCGGCGTACAACTATATGCTGGTCCAGAACCTGACGACCCGCGGCCTGGTGGGGACGGGCAAGGTCATCGTGGCCGATGCCTTCACGTGGCTGGATCAACAGCTGCCGAACTATCAGGCGCTGGGCTTCACGGTGTCCAACACCGGCACGGCGTGTAACCTGACGTCGATGCAGAACAACGCAACCGCCTACGCCACCGCCAATCCGAGCGCAACGAACGGGCTGACTCCGGCCCAATATGGCGCCCAATTCGGCTCGTCGTTGTTCTGCTCGCCGCAGACTTACACAGTGGCTGGCGCCGACCAGACCTACATGTTCGCGGATACGGTTCACCCGAGCACGCACCTGCACGCCTTGTTCGCGCAGTACGTGCAGCTTCAGATCGCGGCAACGGGGTTGGGCAAGTAATCAGGCGACGCAGCGGACCCAGCGGTCCGCCGCTTCACCTTTGGTGATGCAAGGCCCGGCTGGGTCCAGCCGGGCGCTCTGGACGCTATCCCTGAGCTTCGAACGCCGCAGCCGCCCGGCCGAGCCGGTCATTCACCGCGATCCACTCGATGGTATCCGGCAGCTTCTCGATGAGAATTCGCGAGACGTTCGCGCGATCGAGAGCCCTCAGCAACCCATACAGTTCACGCGCGTAGACATGCGGATCTTCAGGCGCCGCAATGAAATGCACACCCTCGGTATCGGCCCAATGTCCCGCACGGGAAACGCGCGCCACCAACGCCACGCGCTCACCCGCTTGCCGCGCGGCGAGCAACGGTTCCAGCGCGCCGAACGGCAATAGCGACAACGGCGTGCGCGGCGCGTAGTGCGCCTTCAACGTGCCCGAAGCGCGCGGCGCCGTCGCATCCGAGCCGTCGGGCAAGCGCGGCGCCTCGCCCAGCACCTCGGCGATATCTTGCGGCGTGACGCGCCCCGGCCTCAACAATGCCGGAAAGCCGCGCGACAAATCCAGAATGGTCGATTCGATACCGACGTCCGACGCGCCGCCGTCCAGCACATGAACTGCGTCGCCGAACTCGTCTCGCACATGTTGCGCCGTGGTCGGGCTCACATGACCGAAGCGGTTCGCCGACGGCGCCGCGACACCACCGTGTCCGTCGCGCAATGCACTGAACGCCTCGAGCAAAGCTTGCGCGACGGGATGCGACGGGCAGCGCAGCCCCACGGAATCCTGGCCGCCGCTCACCGCCGCCGGAATGCGCGCGGCGCGCTTCAGGATCAACGTGAGCGGGCCCGGCCAGAACGCGTCGATGAGCCGTTGTGCCTCGGCGGGCAAATGCTCGACCCAATAGTTCGGATCGCCTTGCGGCGCGAGATGCACGATGACCGGATGATTCGCCGGCCGGCCCTTCGCCGCATAAATGCGCGCGACCGCGTCAGGATTTTCCGCGTCGCCGCCGAGACCGTACACCGTCTCGGTCGGAAACGCGACCAGCTCGCCCACGTCGAGTAGGGCCGCCGCGTGTTCGATCTGCGCCGCGCTCACCGGCAATGCGCCTTCGGCGGGTTTCTGTATATCCGGCATGGTGCTCGTATCAGCCCGTGACGATGTGCAGGAGCCGCGCGCAATCGCGCGCAGCCGTGCGGGCTTCGTCGAGCGTGGGCGCCGTGAAGTTAACATGGCCCATCTTCCGGCCGCAACGCGCCTCCTCCTTGCCGTACAGATGCAAACGCGCCGCCGGCATGGCGGCGACCTCCTGCCAGGGCGGGGTGACCGACGGGCGCTTCGGGCCGTCCGGAAACCACACGTCGCCAAGAATGTTCAGCATCACCGCCGGCGAGTGCTGACGCGTGTCGCCCAGCGGCATGCCGGTCATGGCGCGGACCTGTTGCTCGAACTGACTGGTCGCGCAGGCGTCCACGGTGTAATGGCCGGAATTGTGCGGACGCGGCGCCATTTCATTGGCCACCAGCGAACCGTCTTCGAGAATGAAGAATTCGACGCACAGCACGCCCACGTAGCCGAGCTTGTCGGCGATTTGCAGCGCGGCCTGTTGCGCTTGCTGGACCAGTGTCGGGCTCGCGTCCGGCGCCGGGACGATAGTGTGCGACAACACACCGTCGCGATGCGTGTTCTGCGCGAGCGGATAGACCACCGAGGCGCCGCTCGCCGCTCGCGCGATCAGCGCGGACACTTCGAACTTCAACGGCAAGCGCTTTTCCAGCACGCAGGGCACGCCGGCGAGCGAAGCGTGCGCTTCGCGCACTTCCTCGGCGTTGCGCACGCGAATCTGGCCTTTGCCGTCGTAGCCCATGCGGGCCGTCTTGAGAATGCCCGGCAGCACGGCTTCGAGTTTGGCGTCTTCGAGCGCGGCCAGCGCATCCGACGATTCGATCACCACATGCGGCGCGACCGTCACGCCCGACGACGCGATGAAGCGCTTCTCGGCAATGCGGTCCTGGGCCACGGCGACGCAGCGGCCAGCCGGACTCACGAAGGTGGTCCGCGCGAGGAAATCGAGGCTCGCGGCCGGCACGTTCTCGAACTCCGTGGACACCGCCGCGCACAGCCGCGCGAGCTCGGTCAGCGACGCTTCGTCGTTGTACGCGGCGCGCAGATGGCGATCGGCGACGGCGCCCGCCGGACTGTTTTCGTCCGGATCGAGCACGGCAACGCGATAGCCCATGGCCTGAGCGGCAAAACAGAACATGCGGCCGAGCTGGCCGCCACCGACCATGCCAAGCCATGCGCCGGGCAGAATCGGTGAAACCGGTGTGTTGTCTGGGTTCATCTTAGTGGTCGGTCGCGGCCCGGTGCTGTCTGCAATGCGTGCGTGCAATGCGATGGCAGGCACCCGGCCGGGGGTCGGACAGGGGACATCTTCAAGCAATCAAACAGTCCGCGCGTTTACAGCGCCGGCAGCACCATAGCGTGGGCCGCTTCATTCTGGCGCACGCGGAACGCAGCCAGCTTCTCCGCGTATTCGGCGCTCGTGCCGCTCAGGAGCGACACCGCGAACAGCGCCGCGTTCGCCGCGCCGGCTTCGCCGATCGCAAAGGTGGCGACCGGCACGCCCTTGGGCATCTGCACGATCGAATGCAACGAATCGACGCCCTTCAGGTACTTGCTCGCCACCGGCACGCCGAGCACCGGCACCGTGGTCTTGGCGGCCAGCATGCCCGGCAGATGGGCCGCGCCGCCCGCGCCGGCGATGATCGCGCGAATGCCGCGCTCACGCGCGCTTTCAGCATAGGCGAACATTTCGTCGGGCATGCGGTGCGCGGACACGACCTTGGCTTCGTAGGGTACGCCGAACTCCTGCAGAATGGCCACGGCGTTCTTCATGACTTCCCAGTCGGAACTGGAGCCCATCAGCACGCCGACAACCGGCGCGCCATGCGTATGGGCGGTTTGAACTTCACTCATCTTACGGCTTCCTTGTTTCTTGAGAGCGCCCCCGGACCTGCGGCTCGCGCCAGGTCCCGAGAGGATGATTCCCCAACCCTTGACGGACTTCCTTCGGGGCGAGGGGTTTTTCCTCGCGAAGGAAATCCTGCGAGGGAACCCCTTCCTGCGGAGCGGAACCCTTCAGGCGGCCTTTTCAAGCGGCCTTCTCAGGCGACGCGAATCCAACCGGTGCGCGTAATCAGGCGAGCTTATGCCCGGTCAGGCGTTCGAGCGCTTCCTGGTACTTCTCGCCTGTCTTCGTGACCACGTCGTCCGGCAGCTTCGGCGCCGGCGGCTCTTTCTTCCACGGCTGGGTTTCGAGCCAGTCGCGCACGAACTGCTTGTCGAACGACGGCGGGTTGGTGCCGACCTGATACTGGTCGGCCGGCCAGAAGCGCGACGAATCCGCGGTCAGCGCCTCGTCCATCAAATACAGCTTGCCGTGGTTGTCCAGCCCGAACTCGAACTTCGTATCCGCGATGATGATGCCGCGCGTGGCCGCGTAGTCAGCGGCTTCCTTGTACAGCTTGATCGAGATGTCGCGGATCGTGGCCGACAGTTCGGTGCCGATGCGGCGCTCCATCTCGTCGTAGGTGATGTTTTCGTCGTGGTGGCCCATTTCGGCCTTGGCCGCCGGCGTGAAAATCGGCTCGGGCAGTTTCTGCGCGTTCTGCAGACCCGGCGGCAGTTCGACGCCGCACACCGAACCGGTTGCCTGGTAGTCTTTCCAGCCGCTGCCGGCCAGATAGCCGCGCACCACCGCTTCGACAAGGATCGGCTCGAGGCGCTTCACGACGACCGCACGGCCCTTGACCTGCTCGACTTCGTCTGCCGCCACCACGGATTCGGGCGCGACGCCCGTAAGGTGGTTCGGCACCACGTGCTTCAGTTTTTCGAACCAGAAGTTCGCCATTTCGTTGAGCACGCGGCCCTTATTCGGAATCGGCTCGCCCATGATGACGTCGAACGCCGACAGACGGTCGGTCGTGACGATCAGCAACTGGTCGTTGCCCACCGCATAATTGTCGCGGACTTTACCGCGGCCGAGCAGCGGCAGCGAGCGGAGCGTGGATTCGTAAAGGGTAGACATCGTCGTGGTTCGCTAAAAATGGGGCAAAAAAGTGTGACCGGAACAAAAGGGAAACGCCGTTCCCCGGATGATGCGGGAACGGCGATCTAACGACAACCTGGCCAAACGGCCAGGCGCAGACATAGTGATAGCTTAGCGGACGACTTGCGCGAGCTCGCCCGATTTGTACTTCTCCGCGATTTTATCAAGCGTGACCGGCTTGATCTTGCCGGCCTGGCCTTCGCAGCCGAACTGCGTGTAGCGCTCGATACAGATCTTCATCGCCGCTTCGCGCGCCGGCTTCAGGTAATCGCGCGGGTCGAACTTGCCCGGGTTGGTCGCCATGTAGCGGCGAATCGCGCCGGTAATCGCCAGACGCAGGTCGGTGTCGATATTGACCTTGCGCACGCCGTTCTTGATGCCTTCCTGGATTTCCTCGACCGGCACGCCGTAGGTTTCCTTCATGTCGCCGCCGAATTCGCGGATTTCAGCCAGCAGTTCCTGCGGCACCGACGACGAACCATGCATCACCAGGTGGGTGTTCGGAATGCGCTGGTGGATTTCCTTGATGCGCTGGATCGACAGAATGTCCCCCGTGGGCTTCTTGCTGAACTTGTACGCGCCGTGCGAGGTGCCAATCGCGATGGCGAGCGCGTCGCACTGGGTCAGCTTGACGAAGTCGGCAGCCTGCTCCGGATCGGTCAGCAGCTGCTCGCGCGTCATCGTGCCTTCCGCGCCGTGGCCGTCTTCCTTGTCGCCCTTCATGGTTTCCAGCGAACCCAGCACGCCCAGTTCCGCTTCCACCGTGATGCCGATCGAATGCGCCGCTTCCACGACCTTGCGCGACACGTCGACGTTGTACTCGTACGACGCGACCGTCTTGCCGTCGGCTTCGAGCGAACCGTCCATCATCACGCTGGTGAAGCCGCTGCGGATGGCCGCCATGCAGACCGCCGGCGACTGGCCGTGATCCTGGTGCATCACCACCGGAATATGCGGATACGACTCGACCGCGGCTTCGATCAGGTGGCGCAGGAACGCCTCGCCCGCGTACTTACGCGCGCCGGCCGATGCCTGCATGATCACCGGTGCGTTGACCTTGTCGGCCGCCGCCATGATCGCCTGCACCTGCTCCAGGTTGTTCACGTTGAATGCCGGAAGGCCGTAGCCGTTTTCAGCGGCATGGTCCAGCAGTTGACGCATTGATACGAGAGGCATGCTTAACTCCTTAGATTGAAACGAATTCTTGTGCCGTCGGCATCTTTTGGGCGATTTTATCGCGAAGCAAACCACATACCCGTTCATACCTTCCCTAACACGCGGAGCGGTCCTGTCCGCTGCAACGCGCGTGGAGCCTGTGCGCCGCCTCTCGCGGGGCATGGGCGGCCTGCTTCGCTCAATCCGGCCTGTGTCGACCGGTGTTAGCGCTTGAGTGCTTACTCCGGTTCCACGCAGGGCGTGCCGATCGAGCCGTTTGCCGACCGGAGCGAGTGCTTCAGCACCGACTCCGGTCCTACGCAGAGCGCTACGCGATCAATACGGTTCGCCCACCCGCACGATCTTCAGCGTATTCGTGCCGCCAGCCTGCCCCATCGGCTCGCCGACGGTCAGCACCACCATATCGCCGCGCGACGCGTAACCCTTGCTCACCACGGTTTCCAACGCCTGCTGCAACGCCGTGTCGCGGTCGGTGTTGGTGTCGAGGTGCAGCGACGTCACGTTACGATACAGCGCCATCGCCCGTTCACTGCCGACGCGCGGCGTGAGCGCGAAGATCGGCACGTGGGTCCAGTGACGCGACATCCACAACGCGGTCGAACCGGATTCCGTCAACGCCACGATCGCCTTCGCGCCGAGATGAAACGCGGTGAAGAGCGCGCCCATGGCGATCGACTGGTCGATCCGCGTGAACGTGCGGTCGAGGAAATCCTTGTCCAGCTCCGACTGCTCCGACTTCTCGGCTTCGATACAGATCGCCGCCATGGTCTCGATGGTCTGCACCGGATACTTGCCCGCCGCCGATTCCGCTGACAGCATCACCGCGTCCGTGCCGTCCAGCACGGCGTTAGCCACGTCCGACACCTCGGCGCGGGTCGGCACCGGCGCGTGGATCATTGATTCCATCATCTGCGTGGCGGTGATCACGAACTTGTTCGACTCGCGCGCCATACGAATCATGCGCTTTTGCAGCGCCGGAACTGCGGCATTCCCCACTTCCACGGCCAAATCGCCGCGCGCCACCATGATGCCGTCCGATGCGTCGAGAATCCCTTGCAGCGCCGGAATGGCTTCCGCACGCTCGATTTTGGCGATCATCTTCGGCTTGATGCCGAACGGCGCGCCGGCGATGTTCGCCAGCTGGCGGGCCATTTCCATGTCGGTGGCGTTCTTCGGGAACGATACTGCGACATAATCCACGCCGAGCGACATGGCGGTGCGAATGTCTTCCATGTCCTTGGCGGTCAGCGCGGGCGCGGACAAACCGCCGCCCTGGCGGTTGATGCCCTTGTTGTTCGACAGTTCGCCGCCGATCTTGACGACCGTGTGGATCTCGTTGCCGATCACGCGCGAGACGTTCAGCACGATCAGGCCGTCGTTGAGCAACAGCACGTCGCCCGGTTTCAGGTCGCGCGGCAGGTCCTTGTAGTCGAGACCGGCGCGTTGCTCGTTGCCGAGTTCGCAGTCGGCGTCGAGCACGAACGGTTCGCCGGCAACCAGCATGATCTTGCCGTTTTCAAATTTGCCGACCCGGATCTTCGGGCCTTGCAGGTCCGCCATGATGGCGACCTCGCGGCCGGCCTGGCGGGCCGCCTCGCGCACGAATTCGGCGCGCTGGCGGTGGTCGTCGGCGGTGCCGTGCGAGAAATTGAGCCGCACCACGTCCAACCCTGCCTGAATCATTTGCAGCAGGATTTCCGGCGTATTGGAAGCCGGTCCGATGGTGGCGACAATCTTGGTGGCGCGATGCATGAGTCTCCTCGTCTGGGTGAGATCGCTGGAAAGAGCGCTGCGAGTCGGATGCGGAGGCTGCGCACCGAAGGATGCTGCCGGGGGCTGCGCGCCGGTTGAAACCAGCGTCGCTTTATGGGGTGAAGCGGTGTTCGACACCAGCACGGGGGGTGCCGGTGGAGGGGCGAGTTCTTCGTCGGGGAGTTCTGCGGATGGCGAGGCGGTCTGCACAGCATCTGCGCTGGACGACTTCCCTGCCTCACTGACAGTGGTCAACTCCGCGAGCGCGAGGGACGCCCCGGATACTTCTTGCTGCCGGCTAGCTGAACCGACCGTGGCATCGACTGCGGATTCGAGCGCTGCCGGCGTGGCGGCGGAGCGCGCCGCGCGCTCCCCTGCCGTTGCTGCTGCCCCGCTGCGCGGCTTGCCGCCGCGCGCTTTTGCAGACTTTGCCGTGGGGGAGCGCGTCGCCACGTTAAGCCCGCGATTCCAGAATTTCGACCGCCGGCAGCTTCTTGCCTTCGAGGAATTCGAGGAAGGCGCCGCCACCTGTCGAGATATAGCTGACCTTGTCGTGGATGCCGTACTTGGCGATCGCCGCGAGCGTATCGCCGCCACCGGCAATCGAAAATGCCGACGATTTGGCGATGGCGTCCGCCAACGTCTTCGTGCCGTTGCCGAACTGGTCGAATTCGAACACGCCGACCGGACCGTTCCACACGATCGTGCCGGCCTTTTCCAGTTGTGCGGCGAGCACCTTGGCGGTTTCCGGCCCGATGTCGAGGATCAGGTCGTCGTCTTGAACGTCGGCGACGGCCTTCACTTCGGCCTTGGCGGTCGGCGAAAACTCCTTGGCCGTGACCACGTCGGTCGGGATCGGCACGGACGCGCCGCGCGCTTTCGCGGCGTCGATGATGGCTTTGGCTTCGTTCACCAGATCGGCTTCGGCGAGCGACTTGCCGATCTTAAGGCCCGCGGCCAGCATGAACGTGTTGGCGATGCCGCCGCCCACGATCAGCTGATCGACCTTGTCGGCGAGCGACTTCAGAATGGTCAGCTTGGTCGATACCTTGGAGCCGGCGACGATCGCCACCAGCGGACGCTTCGGCGCGCCCAGCGCCTTGCCGAGCGCTTCGAGCTCGGCCGCCAGCAGCGGGCCGGCGCACGCCACGGGCGCGTATCTGGCGATGCCGTGCGTGGTGGCTTCGGCGCGGTGCGCGGTGCCGAACGCGTCGTTCACGTAGATGTCGCAGAGCTTCGCCATTTTTTGCGCGAGCTCGTCGGAATCTTTCTTTTCGCCCTTGTTGACGCGGCAGTTTTCCAGCAGCACGACCGAGCCCGGCGCGACGTTCACGCCGTTTTCGACCCAGTTCGCCACCAGCGGCACGTCGCGGCCGAGCAGTTCGGCCAGACGCTTCGCGACCGGCGCGAGCGAATCTTCCGGCTTGAATGCGCCTTCGGTCGGACGGCCCAGGTGCGACGTGACCATCACGGCGGCGCCTGCGTCGAGCGCGGCCTTGATGGCCGGCACGGAGGCGCGGATGCGGGTGTCTTCGGTGATGTTGCCTTGATCGTCCTGCGGCACGTTCAGATCGGCGCGGATGAACACGCGTTTGCCGGAAAGCTTGCCTTCGGCGATCAGATCGGAGAGACGCAATACCTTGTTCATGGGCGTGTGTGTGCGAGTTGATGGGAAGGCGGTGGCGGACGACGCGCGGCACGCGAGCGCGGTGAACTCCAGCGCTCAGGCACGGTAGCGGCTCCGCAGAATCGGGTGCCGGCGGCCGGGCCGCGGCTTCGCGCGCCTTGCACCGGCGCGCTCATCCCGGAAACAACCATTTTAACTGATCCACACTGCCTTCTGACCCGCGGCCGGGCGAATGTCCCGTATTTGAAGGATGCGGCGCGCATGCCGCAATGCACCATTTCTCCTCTCATCCCGTCACATGAAGAGGCGCAACAGGGTGAACACGACCATTCCGACGACAATCGTGCCGAGCATGGTGCGCCGCCACAAAAACCATCCGAGACCCGCGAGCGTGGCGTAGAACTCATGGTTCGAGAGCGCGAACGAGAGCCCTTCCGGGGTCGCCAGCACGTCCGGCAACACCACGGCGGCGAGCGCCGCGGCCGGCGCGTAGCGCAGCATTCGCTGCACGCGGGCCGGCAAAACGGTGCGCTCGCCGCCGATCAGAAACATGGCGCGTGTCACGGCGGTGACGAAGGTCATGCCGAAAATGGCCAGCCAGATCTGCGTGGACGTCATCGCGAACCTCCGGCGCTGTTGCGGATGCGGCGCAAGTCGGCACGTTCGACCATCAGGTCGGCCGCGCTGCCGGCGACGATTGCCGCGATCACCGCGAGCGGCAGCGCGAGCCGGTACGGCAGGTCGAAGGCGAGCAGCGAGACCACGCCGGCGATCGTGACCGCGACCAGCGTGGAGCGCGTCGCGATCGCCGACACCATGATAGGCAGCAAGGCCAGCGTGCCCGCGAGCGCGAGGCCCCAGTTGTCCGGAATCAGGCTCGCCAGCAGAATCCCGGCGATCGACGACACCTGCCACGACAGCCAGCTGCACACCGCCATGCCCCAGTAGTACGCCTCCTTGCCCGGCACATAGCCGGTCGGGAAGCTCTTCTTCTGGAACAGCAGGTAGATCACGTCGCCGTTGAAATAGCCGAGCACGATGCGCCGCCACATCGACAGATAGGAAAAGTGCGGCGCCAGACCGACGCTAAATATCACGAAACGCGTATTGACCATCGCGGCGGTTAGCAGCACGGTCCAGACCGGCAGCTTGGCGGCGAGCAGCGGCAGCACCGCCAGTTGCGACGAACCGGCGTAGCACAGCAGCGACATGGTGAGCGCCTGCGGCAACGTGAGCACCGATTTGCTCATGGCGATGCCGGTGACGAGCCCCCAGGAGAAAATCGCCATTAGCGTGGGCGAATAGTCACGCGCGCCCTCGCGGAAGGCACGGCGATCAGTAGCGGACAGACGAGCGAGCATGCAGCGAAACGCGGGCGCCAAGGGCGTCGCAATGAAGGGAAGTCGGCGCCAGGTCGTCAAGCACCCGCTGGCGCATCCGGATTTGATTTATGCGTGTGCCGGATTATAGCGTCCGGAATGCGGCCAAATGCCCGTTCCGCGTGCAAAAGACGCTAAAATGCCGGTCTTGGCTATGCCTGTCATAGCTATGCCTAACAACGCACCTGCTGGAGAATCGTATGTCAATGGCCGACCGCGACGGCAAGATCTGGATGGATGGCAAGCTCATCGACTGGCGCGATGCCAAGATCCATGTGCTCACCCATACGCTGCATTACGGCATGGGCGTCTTCGAAGGCGTACGCGCCTACAAGACGGTGGACGGCAGCACCGCCATCTTCCGCTTGCAGGAACACACCAAGCGTTTGCTGAACTCGGCCAAGATTTTCCAGATGGACGTGCCATTCGACCACGAAACGCTCGCCGCCGCGCAATGCGAAGTGGTGCGCGAAAACAAGCTCGAGTCCTGCTACCTGCGCCCGATCATCTGGGTCGGCTCGGAAAAGCTCGGTGTGTCGGCCAAGGGCAACACCATTCACGTGGCGATCGCCGCCTGGCCGTGGGGCGCTTACCTCGGCGAAGAAGGCATCACCAAGGGTATCCGCGTGAAGACCTCGTCGTTCACGCGCCATCACGTGAACGTGTCGATGGTCCGCGCCAAGGCGTCGGGCTGGTACGTGAACTCGATCCTCGCCAATCAGGAAGCCGTCGCCGACGGTTACGACGAAGCGCTGCTGCTCGACGTGGACGGCTATGTGTCGGAAGGCTCCGGCGAGAACTTCTTCCTCGTGAACAACGGCAAGCTGTACACGCCGGATCTGGCCTCGTGCCTCGACGGCATTACGCGCGACACCGTCATCACACTGGCGCGCGACGCCGGCATCCAGGTGATCGAAAAGCGCATCACGCGCGACGAGGTCTATACCTGCGACGAAGCGTTCTTCACCGGCACCGCCGCCGAAGTCACGCCGATCCGTGAACTCGACAACCGCACGATCGGCTCGGGCGCACGCGGCCCGATCACCGAGAAGCTGCAATCGGGCTTCTTCGACATCGTGAACGGCAAGAGCGAAAAGTACGCGCACTGGCTGACCAAGATTTAACGCGCGCCGCGCCGGGGTGTCCCGGCGCAACGCACGCCCCCTGCATACAAAGAGAACCCCTCATGAGCGAAATCAAGGAAATGCCGCTGGTCGAACTGTCGGCAAAAGACCTGCCGGCTTACTGCCCGAACCCGGCCATGCCGCGCTGGAGCGCCCATCCGCGCGTCTTTATCGACGTCACGCACGGCGAAGCCAGGTGCCCGTATTGCAGCACGCGTTACAAGCTGCGCGACGGCGAAGTGGTCAAGGGTCATTGAACACAGCGCACTGAGCATCGATTGCCGGTGGCACCGCTTGCGGAACGCCTGCCCGCCTGGTTGCGGGTTGGCTCCGGAGAAACCGTTGCCAGGTTCGCTGCGTGAGCGGCTACGTGAGCGCCTGCCCGCCGCGCGGCCTGGTTCGTCGCTCCACGGGCCGGCGCCGCGCACGCAGCAGACGGTGATCAGGCCGGCAAGAACGCGCAGTCCGGCCCGCGCGCAGGCACGCCACAGCAGGGCCGCCAGCGCGGCGCATCCGGCCACGCCGGAATCGCGCCACGCGGCTTGCGGCTGTTCCCTTTTTACCTATCCGAACGCCACGTGCATGACTCGCGCGGGGCTTCGTTTCGACACCGGACACTCATTCTGATGCGTCGCGCGTTGGTTATCGCACCGAACTGGATCGGTGACGCATTGATGGCGCAGCCGCTGTTTGCGCGCCTCGTGAAATTGCATCCGCGCATCGTCATCGACGCGGTCGCGCCCTCGTGGGTCGCGCCCGTGCTCGAACGCATGCCGGAAATCCGCGACGTCTACGCCACGGATCTCGCGCACGGCAAGCTGCAGATGCTGCGCCGCTGGCAGTTGGCGAGCGACCTGCGCGACGTCGGCTACGACGCCGCCTACGTGCTGCCGAACTCGCTCAAGTCGGCGCTGATTCCATGGATGGCGGGCATCCGGCTGCGCATCGGCTACACCGGCGAAAGCCGCTACGGCTTGTTGAACGTGCGTCACGCGAATCCGCGCAAGGACGAGCGCCCGCCGATGGTCGGCCAGTACGCCGCCCTCGCCTACGCGCCCGGCGCCAAGGTGCCCGACGACCTGCCGATGCCGCGCCTCGACGCGGACCTGAACGAAGCGTCGCGGGTCTCGGCGCGCTTCAATCTGGACACGCGCGTGCCGCTGCTGGTGTTCTGTCCGGGCGCCGAATACGGCCCCGCCAAGCGCTGGCCGCCCGAGCACTTCGCGGCGCTCGCCCAGATGGTCGGCCAGTCGTTCCCGTACACGCAGATCGTCGCGCTCGGTTCGCCCAAAGATGCGCCGCTCGCGCAGGCCATTGCCGAGAAAGCGCCGAACGTGCGCAACCTGTGCGGCCAGACCGCGCTGGGCGAGGCATGTGCGCTGATCTCGCGCGCCAATGCGGTCGTCACCAACGACTCCGGGCTGATGCACGTGGCCGCCGCGCTGCGCCGGCCGCTGGTGGCGGTGTACGGTTCGACCGATCCGCGCCACACGCCGCCCTTGTCCGAGCTGGCGAAGGTACAATGGCTTCATCTCGAATGCAGCCCCTGTTTTGAGCGCGAGTGTCCTCTCGGTCATCTGAACTGCCTGAAGCAGTTGAGCGCCGAGCAGGTATTCGGCGATTTGCGCGGCATGTTGCTCGCGCAACGCTGAAGCCGCTGATACACGCACGCAACACCGCACGCCCCTGAGCGCGTCGCGTCATGTTCGCGCCTTGCGGCGCGGGCATTCTGGCGCTCGGGTGCGATTGTCCGGTTCCGGGCTGTCCCGCTGACCGCTGCCTTGCAACCGCGCGCCGCGCACAAGAGACTGACGAGCCATGCCACGTTTTGCCCATATCTTCGAAGCCGCCGCCGATACCCTGAACGCCTATTACCAGGCCGTCGCCGAGGTCAATATCGACAGCTTGATGGGCCTGTGGATCGATGAAGAGTTCGTGAGTTGCATCTGCGCCGACGGCTCCCACCTGCACGGCCTCGACAGCATTCGCGCCGGCTTGCAGATCCAGCTCGAAACCGCGCCTGTGTCCATCGAACCGCTCGACATCCGCGTCTACGACAGTCTCGGCACCGTGGTCTACGCGATTGCCGAGGCGCACCGGCCGGCCGATCCGAAGGCCACGCCCGCCATGGTGTTCACCACCTACGTGATGGTCCACGAACGCGGCGAATGGCGCATTGCGCACATTCACGCGAGTCCGATGCCCAACGAGGCCGCCAGCCAGTTCGCCACGAAAATGCGGCATGGCCAGGGGTCGTTGCACTGACGCGCGCCGCGCGTCTCATTTTTGGTTGTGAAGCAGGCATGAGCACGCCCCACAGGCAGTCCCCCAACGCGAAGGAAATCCTCTCGCCGAATTCCGGGACGACGCACGCTACATCCGCCTCCTCCGGCACGGCACGCGCCGCGGCCGCCGTCGACGCCACCGTCGAGCTGCTCTACCGTGCGCCGCTGTGGTTGCCGAACCGCCATGTGCAGACCATCGTCCCGTCGCTGTTCGCACGCCGCCCCGCGGTCTCGTTTCGCCGCGAACGCTGGGATACGCCCGACGGCGACTTCATCGATCTCGACTGGGTCGAGCACGACGGCGAGGCCCAATCAGCACTCACGCCCGACGCCGCGCCCCGGGTGCCCGCCGACACCGCTCCGCTCTTCGTGCTGTTTCACGGCCTGGAAGGCAGTTCGGGCTCGCACTACGCCGCCTCGTTGATGGCTGCCGCGCGCGAGTACGGCTGGCACGGTGTCGTGCCGCACTTTCGCAGTTGCAGCGGACCGTTGAACCGGATGCCGCGCTTCTATCATCTCGCCGACAGTAACGAGGTCGACTGGATCCTGCGGCGTTTGCGCGCCGCGCATCGCGGGCCGATCGTCGCGGCCGGCGTATCGCTCGGCGGCAATGTGCTGCTGCGCTGGCTGGGTGAGCGGCGCGAGGGCGCGGCGTCGGTGGTCTCGGCCGCCGCGGCGATCTCGACCCCCATCGACGTGCATGCAGGCGGCCGCGCTTTGTCGCAAGGCTTCGGACTCGTCTACACGCGCAGCTTTCTCAAGACACTCAAGCAGAAGGCCGAGCAGAAGCTGACTCAGTTTCCAGGCCTGTTCGACCGGGAGGCGATGCTGGCGAGCCGCACCATGTACGAGTTCGACAACGTGGTGACCGCACCGCTGCACGGCTTTCGCGATACCGACGAATACTGGAGCACGGCGACCACGCGCCCGCTGCTGCCGCACATTCAGGTGCCGACGCTGGTGCTGAACGCGCGCAATGACCCGTTCCTCCCGGCTGAAGCCTTGCCCTCGCGGCATGAAGTTTCGGCGGCGGTGGAGCTCGACCAACCCAGGCACGGCGGCCACGCCGGCTTTATGACCGGGCCGTTCCCGGGCCGCATCGACTGGCTGTCGCGGCGCGTGTTCGGCTATCTGGAGCGGCACGTCGATCATGGATGACATCGTCAAGCAGGCCCTGGCCAAGTGGCCGAACGTACCGAGTTGCACGGGTTGGCTGATGCTGGACAGGCGCGGCAACTGGCGCATGCGCGACGAGGCCGCGCAGGCAGGCGGAACGCCGGGCACGCCGATTCGCCACGAAGCGTTGCTCGGGTTCATCAACCGGAATTACGACGCCGACGAGCGCGGGCAGTGGTATTTCCAGAACGGCCCGCAGCGCGTGTACGTCGAACTGGGCTATACGCCGTGGGTCGTGAGGCTGTCGGCCAATGCCGATGCCGGCGGCACGCTCGCTTTGCAGGACCAGGCCGGCGGCGCGTTCGAGCCCGCAGCCGTGTTCGTGGATGAAGAAGGCGGGATTCTGCTGACCGACGGCTCGGCGCCGCCGAGAGTCGCGGTCTTGCACGATCACGATCTGGAGGTCTTCTCCGATCATGCAACGCTGGCGGAGGATTCGATGAGCGGCGAGTTTCGCTGGAACAATCAGGTCGTGTTGCCGCTGCAGGCTATCCGGCGAAGCGATGTGGCAAGGCGCTTCGGGTTCGTGCCGAGTCCCGCGGCCGCGGGCGCTTAAACCCTGCACCTGCCCGCGCCGCGGCATATTCCTTCGAAGCCATGCCGGCCAACGCAGCCAAGCGCGAGCAAGACCTAACTCTTTTCGTCCAGCCGCTCCTCCTTATAGCGGTTTTCCATCTCATGCAGCCTCGCGTCGACGGTCGCGAGGTCGTAGTAGCCAATCGCCTTCAGATCGCGCGCGTCCTTTAGCTGCCGGATCGCCGACGGCCACGCTCCTTCCAGCGCGAACTTCTCAGCCATCGCCCGATGCTGCGTCAACGCATCGCCCGTGCCGGCGCTGGCCTGCGCGAGATACAGCCACCAGGCAGGCTGATCGGGCTGGGCACGCGTTTCCTTCTGCGCGAGCGCCTGGGCATCGGCAAAGCGGTGCAGAGTCAGCAAGGTGCGGATATGCATGTCGATTGCGGCGTTCGACTGCGGCCAGCGCTTCTGCGCGAACTCGGCGAGCCGCGCGGCCTCGTCGTCGCGGCCGGCGCGCCGCGCGATGTCGGCGGCCAACACGTCGAGGCTCGGCGAACTCCGCGCGGCTCCTCGTTCGGCCTGCTCGCCGGCTGCGAATGCCGCGCGACACGACGCCAACGACGCCGCCGCATCGTCGTAACGCTCGAGCAGCATCTGCCCGTAAGCAATGCCATACCAGTTCGCCGCGACGTTGACCGCCGTGCGGTCCTCGATCTCGGAGCGCAGGCGCGAAATCTCATCCCCATACTCGCTGCGCGACTGGTCCTGCAGCAGGCGAGCGCGGGCGCGCACAAACCCATATTCGGCCGATTGATGCGGTTGCCGGTAAGGGGCGCGGCGCGCGCGGTCCTCCATGTCGGCGATCCGTTCGCCGGTCAGCGGATGGGTCCGCGCGTAAGCCGGCACGCCCGTGTCGCTCATCGCGGCGCGATCGAGGCGGCCGAAGAAGGTCGTCATCGCGTAGGGATCGTAGCCGGCGCCGGCGAGCAGCAGAAAACCGACGCGGTCCGCCTCGTGCTCGGCCGAACGCGAGAAACGCAACTGGTTGTCCACCGCATAGGCCTGGCCGCCGATCGCAATCGCGCTGCCCAGATCGCCGCTATGCGCGAGCACGCCGGCGAGCACGCCGAACAACATGCCGGCGAGCGCCGCATAGGTGCTGCGCTCGCCGGCCGTGATCATGCGTGAGATGTGGCGCTGCAAGACGTGTCCCATTTCGTGACCGAGCACCGACGCCAGTTCGGATTCCGTCTGCGTCGCCACGATGAGGCCGGTGTTCACGCCGATAAAACCGCCCGGCAGCGAGAAGGCGTTGATCTGCGTATCGCGCACCGCGAACAGATCGAAGTCCGGACGGTAGCCGCCGATGTAGAGCGCGCTCGCCGCCGCGGCAAGTTTCGCGGCGACCGAGTTCAGATAATCGCGCACCAGCCAGTCGTCGAGATAGTCGGGGTCGTGGCGCAGTTCGCGCATGACGCGCTCGCCGAGCTTGCGCTCGGCCTGCGGCGTAAGCGAGCCTGAACCGCCGTTGCCGAGATCGGGCAATTGTTGCGTGACGATCGGCGCCCGCCAACCGGTGTTCGCACCGGAATTGCCGGACAAGCGGCTCTGTGCCCCGCCGTACACGCCGAACACGCCTTGTGCGATATCGGAAGGGATCAGCGGATCGGCGTAGGCATCGGCCGGACCGCTGACCAGCGGCGGCTCCGCGGATAGTGTGCTGGGCGCCGTGCCCGACACACCCTGCGCTTGCGCGAACGGGCCTGGCGCCGTCGCCAGCGCGACAGACAGCAACGCAGCAAGGAACCGTTTCGGACGCATCGCGAGGTCGATATGACGATGTCGAAAAGCGAAGCCCGCCGCCCGGACTAAGATAGCGGGGATAGGGCAATTGTAATCAGTCGTCGCGCGAATTCGTGTGATTCACGTCAGGGCGATTCGGGTGTCTGAGGCGAGCGCCGCGCCGCAGACGCCGCAGGGCCCCGCGTCGCCGCCAGCCGGCAACGCACTCGCGAACGGTCCGCGCAAACGCACGGCTGCCGCCGTCCGGCTGCGCCGCTGCTATGATAGGCGCCCTCTTAAGGAGCCCAACCATGCCTGAACTCACTCATTTCGACGCCGCCGGCCAGGCGCATATGGTGGACGTTGGCGACAAGCAGGAGACCAAGCGCATTGCGGTGGCGCGCGGCTCGATTCGCATGCTGCCGGAGACGTTCGCGCTGATCCGCGACGGCAACGCCAAGAAGGGTGACGTGATCGGCATCGCGCGGATTGCCGCGATTCAAGGTTCGAAGCGCACCGCGGATCTGATCCCGCTATGTCATCCGCTCGCGCTCACGCGCGTCAAGGTGGATTTTGAACTCGACGAAGCGCTGCCGGGCGTGCATTGCACCGTTCAGGTCGAAACGCTCGGTCGCACGGGCGTGGAGATGGAAGCGCTGACCGCCGTGCAGGTCGGGCTGCTGACCGTGTACGACATGTGCAAGGCCGTGGATCGCGGCATGACCATCACCGATGTAAAGGTGATGGAGAAGCACGGCGGGAAGTCGGGGGATTGGGTGGCTTGATGACCGCCTGAATCATCGCCCCTCTTCACGATTAAAGCCTCGAAGCGAACACAGCGACTCCCTTCGGTTCATTCCTCGTCGCTGTCATCGTCCTCATTGACGTCGCCCGCTGGCATACCGTAGCGCTTGACCAGTTCCGCCTTGAAGCCGGTCAGCGTCTTCTGCTCATCGCAGAGCTGGTAGAGATAGCCCAATTGCGACGGCCAGTCCTTCAACTCCGTGGCGAAGATCTTCAGGCGTTCGACGGTGTCGAACGCCGCCGCCTGATCTCCGTTCAGCGCCTGCAGCACCGCATAGCGACGCAACACGGTCTCGCCGGGCAGCAACGCGATCGCCTGTTTATGCATGGCGAGCTTGTGTTGCAAGTCCATCGAATTCATCGGCAAGAGCGTCGCCATTCCGTACTCGCCCCACGCCTGGAACAGGAACGACGGGTCAGCACGATACTGCTCGGCAGGACGCGATCCGTAGTAGAGCACCTCGGCGCGCGCGTAATCGCGATACACCGGATACAGTGCGGCCAGCCCGCCGAACACCACCACGGCAAACGCGCCGAACGACACGCGTGCCGGCACGAGGCGCAGCGGCCGCGTCTCCAGCAGGCCGAACACGAACATGGCCGGCAACAGGAAGAACATGTACTGCTGCGGGTATTCGACCAGCGCGTGCATGACCAGCACACCGATCAGCGCAATGCCGAACACGCGCGCCGAGCTTTGCGGTGCGCGCACCACGCGCACGAGCCACGTGATCAGACCGAACAGCACGATCGCCAGACCGATCAGGCCGGTCTTCGCGAGCAGGTCGATAAAGATGTCGTGCGAATTGTTGGCGATTTCGACGGCGCCGAGCGACTTCACAAACTCGTACTGGTGGCTCGGAAATTCGCCCCAGCCGACACCCAGCAACGGATGCGTCTTGAACATCGTCCAGCCGTACTTCCATAACGCGAGACGCGGCGCGATCTGGCCGGCGTCCTTGAAGCGTTCCGCCGCGGACTGTCCGAGCTCCAGGTGATAGCGCACATTGGCCCAGCGAATCAGCGCGTTGACCACGAAAAACAGCACGGCCAGCACGATTGGAATGACCCACTCGCGATTGCTGCGACGGAACTGCACCTGATTGCGGGTCTGCGCGAACGCCATCCAGAAACCCGCCACCACGATTACGCCCATCTGCAGCCACGGGCCGCGCGAGACAGTCAGCGCGAGGCCGACCGCGAAAATCGTCGACACGAGAAACCAGATGCTCACGGCAATGCGCCGCGTCTGCACGAGGAACAGTGCGCCCGCCATCGCGAACGCAATATAGGTGGCGAGGTGATTGGCCTGCGCCATATTGCCGAACGGCCGGCGCTCGACGGTCACGTTATAGGCGACGACGAGCGGCGACACGCGCGTTTCTAGGTGAAACAGCTGGATGACCTGACAGAACACCGCAAACAGCCCGCCGACGACCAACGCGCCGGCCGCCCAGCGCAACGCGGTCTCGTTGAGCTTGGCGCGCGCGAAACCATAACCGGCATGCGTCGCCATGAAGGCCGCCAGCAGATAGCCGCCGCCGAGCCAATTCATCGACGGCTGCGAGACCGGCAACACCACCGACTGCGCCACCAGCAGCAGCCCGAACAGCAACGGCACCAGCGCGACCACCGGCGAGGCGAACGTCACGCGCGGCCTTGCGCTCGCCACCAGCAGCACGACGCCCGCGCCGGTCAGCAGATACAGCGCGAGTGCGGTGAATTCAGCGTAAAAGGTCGGAATCGGATACGTATGGTTGACAACTGCATAAGGCAGCACCAACGCGAGAGCCAACAGAATGAAAGACAGGTAGCGCGCAAAAGGGGTGGGCATCGAGTAACCGGTGGGCGTCAGCAACCGGCGCACTATACAAAAAAATTCTCCTGCTGTGCGCCGGCCGGGCTGAAATATCCCGAAAATCAGCGTTTTACGTGTGGACGACTACGACTTGCCCCGCTCTAGCGGTCATCTCGCCATCCTTCACGAACGGCACTCCGGCGGGGCGAGATTCGACGCCAGGCTGGGGGCTTCCGCGGGTGCCGGCCCGGCGCCAGGCGCCGGCAGCGAGGACGCCGTTTTGCCACCGGCGAAACATTCCCACGTGAGCGCGCCCGCCTGCACCGCGCCCTTGCTCAACGCCACGCGCGCAGTCGGCGCGTCCACGTTGTCAGGAACCGACGGCACGAGCGTGAGCGTGTTCGAACCCGCGGGCGCGACGCGCGTCGTAAAGGCGACGGTGATCTGGCCGGTGTCGTCGTCGACACGAATGGACTCGACGTTGCGGGTAGCGGGCGGCGACGCATAGCCGCCACTGAACGCATTGCCGCTGGCCGCGTTTTCAGACACGGCCAGCCGCGCGGAAGCCGCCAGCGACAGCCCTTCGCCGACGCGGCTGCGCGCCAGATAGTCCTGATAAGCGGGGATCGCATAGGCGGCGATCACGCCGACGATCGCCAGCACGATCATCAGTTCGATCAGCGTGAAACCGGAACCGAGCCTACGACAGGCGCGCGCTAGCTGCGCGGACCAGGCCGCGCGGCTGAATCTCGTTCGTGAGGACGGCAAGGACTGGGAGTAAGCGGAGTACGGCAGGAAATACGGCAAAGTAACGATCATCGACAGCCTCCTGAAACGAAAAACGCCTGTCCCGCGAATCGGGAACAGGCGTTTCCATCGTAGCCAGCAGCGCTCGCGTCACACAGTCAGCCGAACGGCTAACGTTGCAGCGTGGGTTCGCTCAGATCGACGCCGAGGCTGGACACGCAAGTATGTCGACGCCGGATGCAAGCTCAAGCCGCCGCACGACTGGCATTGCGGCGCTTGAGCAGATAACCGAGTACCACCACGAACAATGCGCCCGCAATGCTCATGCCGTATTCGGCCAACGGCGTATCGAGGATCGGCCAACGGTCGCCGGCCGGGTCGTTGATGATCAGGCCGCCCGCGATCCAACCCAGCAACGCGGCGCCGAGCGTGATGACGATCGGAAAGCGATCGAGCAGCTTGAGAACCAGCTGGCTGCCCCACACGATCAGCGGAATGCTCACCACCAGACCGAAAATCACCAGCGCGAGCCGGTGTTGGGGATCGGCGGCTTCAGCCGCGCCCGCAATCGCGATCACGTTGTCGAGGCTCATCACCGCATCCGCGACGATGATGGTCTTGATCGCCGCCATCAGCTTGTCGGCCGGCTTGACGTTCTCATGCGCGTCGTGCGCCGGCGCCATCAGACGCACACCGATCCACAGCAGCAGCAGGCCGCCCGCGAACTTCAGCAGCGGCACATCGAGCAGCACGACTGCGAACGCGATCAGCGCCACGCGCAGCACGATCGCGCCCGCCGTGCCCCACAACACGCCCTTCGTGCGCTGCGACGGCGGCAAATTGCGGCACGCCAGCGCGATCACGACGGCATTATCGCCACCCAGCAGGATGTCGATAACGATGATCTGAATGACTGCGCCCCAATGGAGCGTGGCGAAGAACTCGAGCATGTTTGAAAGAATAAGAAGAAGTCCGGCGCACGGCCAATAAAAAAGCGGAGGAGTCTGCACTCCCCCGCTTTTTGAACCGCATGCTCACGAAAGGGTTTCGTAAGCGTATCAAAAACACGCGCTGACTGCGCGCGAAATTCGATTTACAGCATCGCCTTCAGAAGACGCGCCATTTCCGACGGGTTCTTCGTGACCTTGATGCCGCACGCGTCCATGATTTCCAGCTTCGCTTCAGCGGTGTCAGCACCGCCCGAGATCAGCGCGCCAGCGTGGCCCATGCGCTTGCCCGGAGGCGCCGTCACGCCAGCGATGAAGCCGACCACCGGCTTCTTCATGTTGTCCTTGATCCACTCAGCCGCGTTGGCTTCGTCCGGACCGCCGATCTCGCCGATCATGATGACGGCGTCCGTTTCCGGATCGTCGTTGAACATCTTCATCACGTCGATGTGCTTCAGACCGTTGATCGGGTCGCCGCCGATACCGACTGCCGACGACTGGCCGAGACCGATCGCCGTCAATTGGCCGACTGCTTCGTACGTCAGCGTGCCCGAACGCGACACGACGCCGATGCGGCCCTTGCGATGGATGTGACCCGGCATGATGCCGATCTTCAGCTCGTCCGGCGTGATCGTGCCCGGGCAGTTCGGACCGAGCAGCAGCGTCTTGCGGTTTTCGGCACGCATGCGAGCCTTCAGCTCGATCATGTCACGCACAGGAATGCCTTCCGTGATACAGATCGCCAGATCCAGGTCGGCTTCGACCGCTTCCCAGATCGCGGCAGCAGCGCCTGCCGGCGGCACGTAGATCACCGACACGGTCGCGCCCGTTTCAGCCTTGGCTTCAGCGACGCTAGCGTAGATAGGAATGCCTTCGAAGTCTTCGCCGGCACGCTTCGGGTTCACGCCCGCAACGTACGCTTCGCGGCCGTTTGCATATTCACGGCAAGCACGCGTATGGAACTGACCGGTCTTGCCGGTGATGCCCTGCGTGATGACCTTGGTGTCTTTGTTAATCAGAATCGACATGTATTGACCTCTGTTCGTTTGGCGTCATGCAGTGGCGCCGCGAGGCGGAATGTTCCTCGCCCGCGTCGCGCTTGCGCCGCTGTCCCGCCGCCATTCGTAATTCTGGTAAACGCGCTCGGGGTCTGGCTTACGCCTTGCCCGAAGCAGCCGCGACGACCTTCTGAGCCGCTTCTTCCATGCTGTCAGCCGCGATGATCGGCAGACCGGATTCAGCGAGCATCTTCTTGCCGAGGTCTTCGTTCGTGCCCTTCATGCGGACCACGAGCGGCACCTTCAGCGAGACGGCCTTCGACGCCGCGATCACGCCTTCCGCGATCACGTCGCAGCGCATGATGCCGCCGAAAATGTTGACCAGAATCGCGGTCAGGTTCGGGTTCTTCAGCATGATCTTGAACGCTTCCGTGACCTTCTCGGTCGTGGCGCCACCGCCCACGTCCAGGAAGTTCGCCGGTTCGCCGCCGAACAGCTTGATGGTGTCCATCGTTGCCATGGCGAGGCCTGCGCCGTTCACGAGGCAGCCGATGTTGCCGTCGAGCGAGATGTACGCGAGGTCGAACTTCGAGGCTTCGACTTCAGCCGGATCTTCTTCGTCCAGATCGCGATACGCGACGATTTCCGGGTGGCGGAACAGTGCGTTCGAATCGAAGTTGAACTTGGCGTCCAGCGCGATGACCTTGCCGTCGCCGGTCAGGATCAGCGGGTTGATTTCGGCCAGCGATGCGTCGGTTTCCCAGAATGCCTTGTACAGGCCTTGCAGGATCGCGCGCGCTTGCGGGATCGATGCGTCGGGCACGCCGATTTTCTTCGCGAGGTCGTCAGCTTCGGCGTCCTTCAGGCCGGTCGACGGGTCGACAGCAACCTTGTGGATCAGCTCAGGCGTCTTTTCCGCGACTTCTTCGACGTCCATGCCGCCTTCGCTCGATGCCATCACGACGATCTTCTGCGACACGCGATCGATCACGAGGCCGACATACAGTTCCTTCTTGATGTCAGCGCCTTCTTCGATCAGCAGACGATTCACCTTCTGGCCTTCCGGGCCGGTCTGGTGCGTGACGAGCTGCATGCCGAGGATCTGGTTCGAGTACTCGCGAACCTGATCCAGCGACTTGGCGACTTTCACGCCGCCGCCCTTGCCACGGCCACCCGCGTGGATCTGAGCCTTCACGACCCATACCGGGCCGCCGAGCTCTTCCGCGGCCTTGACCGCATCATCCACCGAGAAGACCGGCTTGCCGCGCGGTACCGCGACGCCGAATTTCCGCAGGATTTCCTTACCCTGGTACTCGTGAATCTTCATGCGTGATTCCCTTCAGTCTGAGAGTTGGATTGAACTTCGTTTCCGCTGCCGTCATTCATGCCGGACGGGTTGCCGCCCTCGCCTGTCTGGCGGACTGCCCCGTCGGCTGACGATGCCGCGCGATCCGCTGTATACGGAGCGCGGCCATACCAGCGCGGATAAAACTGCTGCACCGCCTCGCCGTCGAAACGCAGCGCGTGGCAGCGTCCGAGCTGGAATGGCGGTTTGTCGTTGGAATGCTCGCCTGTGCTGTTAGACGATTCGTCTCCCGAACCCGCGTTCGCGCCCGGCGTGCTGTCACCGGTGTTCCACACGTCGCCGGCGAATGCCTGAATCGCGGCGGTCGGCAGGATGGCGCACAGCTCGGTGAGATGCGTGCAACCCACCGTGCCGCCGAGCAAACGGGCAGATTCACGACGGAAGTTTTGGCGGAGATTGAGCCCGATGAGGGCACGGTAGGCGGGATTGCTGGCTTGGCACAACCCAGGATAGGGCACCCAGTCGGACGACGCCTCGGCGTCGACGACATTGAGCTTGCGATCGATGGTGATGCGAAGCCAGAGTTCATGGATCGGCTGACCATTGGACCGGACGCCCGACGCAAGCACCACATCACGCGGCTTTTCGTCGGTCAAGCACGCTTCCACGTCCCACAGGCCATCGGCTCGCTCATAGGCTTCCGCTCTGATTGCGCGGCGATGGCGCAACTGACGGGACACTGGCGGGGAGAGCGGCATGCGGGAAGGAAAGGCCGGATTGGAAAACCGACGAATTTTAGCATACTGGGTATTTGAGACAGGTCGGAATGCGCGGCGCCACGCCACAGGCGGCTGAGCGCGCCAGACGCCGTCCCGACGGGCTTGTGCGCGCGGCACAGGACGACGCGGCTAGTTGCCGGCCCACTCCTCGTCGATGCCCTTGAGGATTTTGCCGATCGTGGCGCCCGAAAATCCGCGTGAGGCCAGAAAACGGGCCTGCTTGGCCCGTTCGGCAGGCGTTTCGGGAAGGTGGCCGAATTTTTTGCGCCAGACGGCTTGCGCACGCGCGAGTTCGGTTTCGCGCAATTGCGCGCTCGCTTCTTCAACGAGGGTCCGGTCAACCGCATGCTGCTTCAGTTCGCCGACGATCCGGCTCGCGCCCAGCCGCGACGAGCGGCGATGAATCAGGCTTTCCGCGAAACGCGAATCGGACAGCCAGTTTTCCGCTTCGAGCGAATCGAGCAAGGTGTCGAGCGAATCGGTTTCCTCGACGAACGGCTTCAGCTTGCGCGCGAGTTCGGTGCGGCTGTATTCACGGCGGGACAGATAGCCGAGCGCTCGCCCTTTCAGCGACCGTGCCGGGCGTTGGGATTTTTTGGTTTCGTCTTGCCCCGGTTTCGCTTCGCCAGGGACGCGACGCGAGCGGGTGTAGGTGGTTTCTGAAGGATCCGAATCGGACAGCGGGGAGGATTCAAACTGCGCGCGCTGCGGGCTCCGGCCCGCAGCGCGATCGTGAGCGTCGAACGATTCGAATGGATCGAACGATTCGTCGTCTTCATCACGCGGGCCGTCCGCGTGGCGTCCGGTATCGGACAACGGCCGGCCCTTGCGTATCACGTGATGGTTACTCTTCTTCGTCCGCGACTTCTGCGCCTGCGCCGGTCACGGCTTCAGCCATGGCATTCACGCCCAGCGATTCGCGGATGCGGTTTTCGATCTCGCGAGCGATATCCGGATTTTCGCGCAGGAATTCACGCGCGTTGTCCTTGCCCTGACCGATACGTTCGCCGCTGTAGCTGTACCACGCGCCGGCCTTGTCGACGATCTTGGCCTGCACGCCCAAGTCGATGATTTCGCCCTGACGCGAAATACCTTCGCCATACAGGATGTCGAAAATCGCTTCCCGGAACGGTGGCGACACCTTGTTCTTGACGACCTTCACGCGCGTTTCGTTGCCGATCACTTCGTCGTTCTTCTTGATCGAACCGATACGGCGAATGTCCAGACGCACCGACGCGTAGAATTTCAGCGCGTTACCGCCCGTGGTGGTTTCCGGATTGCCGAACATCACGCCGATCTTCATGCGGATCTGGTTGATGAAGATCACGAGGCAGTTCGTGCGCTTGATCGTGCCGGTGAGCTTGCGCAGCGCCTGCGACATGAGACGCGCTTGCAGACCCGGCAGCGAGTCGCCCATTTCGCCTTCGATTTCAGCCTTCGGCACGAGTGCCGCGACCGAATCGATCACGATCATGTCGATCGAACCCGAACGCACCAGTGCGTCGGCGATTTCGAGCGCCTGCTCGCCGGTGTCCGGCTGCGACACCAGCAGGTCGTTCACGTTCACGCCGAGCTTGCCCGCGTACTGGATGTCCAGCGCGTGTTCCGCGTCGATAAACGCCGCCGTGCCGCCGATCTTCTGCATTTCGGCGATGACTTGCAGCGTCAGCGTGGTTTTACCGGACGATTCCGGGCCATAGATTTCGACCACACGGCCACGCGGCAAACCGCCGACGCCCAACGCGATGTCGAGGCCGAGTGATCCGGTTGAAACCACCTGGATGTCTTCGACTACCTCACCTGCGCCGAGCCGCATGACCGACCCTTTGCCGAACTGCTTTTCGATCTGCGCGAGTGCGGCAGCGAGTGCCTTGCTCTTTTCAGCAGTCAGTCCAGCCGAGCCTTTCTTGCTTTCTTCCATGAATCGTCCTTTGCTATGATGAACGGCGTCTGAGGCAGATGTGCAGCCCCGAGTTTCAACCTACTCGTAAAGGACAGCACACGAAACCCAGACACTGTATAAAAAAACAGTAGTTTTGGCAAGCGCGATTCTTATGCGAACACGCATTTTTACCGTCGCGCCCGCCCAACTACCCACAATAATTTTCGGAGACCGCTGTGCGCCGGGGGCACACCCCGCGGTGCCGGCAAGGCCAGGCTTGCGCACCATGCGAATTCTGATTGCCGAAGACGACAGCATACTCGCGGACGGTCTGGTTCGATCACTCCGCCAATCGGCCTATGCCGTCGATCACGTGAAGACCGGCGTCGAGGCCGATACGGCGCTGTCGATGCAGACTTTCGACCTGCTGATCCTCGATCTGGGCCTGCCGCGCATGTCCGGCCTGGAAGTGTTGCGCCGCCTGCGCGCCCGCAATTCCAACCTGCCGGTGCTGATCCTCACCGCCGCGGACAGCGTCGACGAACGCGTCAAGGGTCTCGACCTCGGCGCCGACGATTACATGGCCAAGCCCTTCGCACTGAACGAACTCGAAGCGCGCGTGCGCGCGCTCACGCGGCGCGGCGCCGGCGGCGGTCCGACGGTCGTGCGGCACGGCTCGCTGTCGTTCGATCAGGTCGGCCGGATCGCCTATGTTAACGAGCAGGTCATCGACCTGTCCGCGCGCGAGCTGGGATTGCTCGAAGTGCTGCTGCAACGGATCGGCCGGCTGGTCTCGAAGGAACAGCTCGTCGATCACCTGTGCGAATGGGGCGAGGAAGTCAGCAACAACGCGATCGAGGTCTACGTGCACCGGCTGCGCAAGAAAATCGAACCGAGCGGCGTGCGCATCATCACCGTGCGCGGTCTGGGCTATTGCCTCGAGAAAGCGGCGGCGCCGGCCAACGCGGGCACGAATGCGAATACCGTGGCGGCGCCCCCGCCCGCCGAGCCCGAGCCGCCCGCCTCGCCGCCGTCCGGCGCGATGCCGGCGAGCCACCACTACAAATAGAGGCCGCCCATGTCCGCGCGCGCAGACCGCGCCCCGGCGCACGCGGCGGACCTCGACGAGGCGCGCGACGAGCGCTACGCCAACCCGTTCGCCCCGCCCGACGAAACCGAGGCCGCCGCCGCGGCGCGCCCGCGTTCGCTGTTCGGCGAGATTCTCGACTGGATGCTCGCGCCGCTGCTGCTGCTCTGGCCGATGAGCCTCGCCGTCACGTATCTGGTCGCCAAATCGATCGCGAACGGTCCGTTCGACCGCGCGCTGGAAACCGACGCCTACGTGCTCGCCCGGCAAATTCATCCGGTCAACGGCGTGGCGGAGTTGTCGCTGCCCGATTCCACCCGCGACTTTCTGCGCGCCGACAATGTGGACAGCGTGTTTTACCAGGTGCTCGGCACGCGCGGCGAACTGGTGGGCGGCGAACGCGACATGCCGCTGCCGCACGAGGAAGACCGCCCGCAACCGGGTCTCGTCGAATTCCGTGACGACGTGCTGCGCGGCAATGACATCCGCGTTGCCTACACGACCGTCGAGTTTCCGCAGACGCCCGGCGCGCAGCCCGTGCTGGTGCAGGTCGCCGAAACGCTCGACAAGCGCAGCCAGCTTGCCAACGACATCATCAAAGGCGTGATCCTGCCGCAGTTCGTGATCCTGCCGCTCGCGATCCTGCTCGTATGGTTCGGCCTCTCGCGCGGCCTCGCGCCGCTGCACGCGCTGCAGGCGCACATCCGTGCACGCCGCCCGGACGACCTTTCGCCGCTGGAAGCGCGCCGCGCGCCGCCCGAAATCGAGCCGCTCGTGACCTCGTTCAACGACCTGCTGACGCGCCTCGAACAGAACATGGAACTGCAAAAGCGCTTTATCGCCGACGCCGCGCATCAGATGAAAACGCCGCTGGCGGGCCTGCGCACCCAGGCCGAACTGGCGCTGCGTCAGGACGCCTCCGCCGAAGTGCACCGCTCGCTCGAGCAGATCGCCACCAGCTCGGAGCACGCCGCGCGGCTCGTCACACAGTTGCTGGCGCTGGCGCGTGCGGAGAACCGCATGTCGGGGCAGATTTTTACGCGGGTCGAGGTGACGGAAGTGGCGCGCAGCGCCGTGCGCGACTGGGTTCAGGCCGCCCTCGCCAAGCATATGGATCTGGGCTACGAGGGGCCTGAGGAGCCCGTCGAAGTCGACGGCAATCCGGTCATGCTGCGCGAAATGCTGTCGAATCTGATCGACAACGCCATCCGCTACACGCCGCCGGGCGGCCGCATCACCGTCAGGGTTCGGCATGACGCGCCTGCGCGGCGCGTGCATCTGGAAGTGGAGGATACGGGGCTCGGCATTCCGGTCGCCGAGCGTTCGCGGGTGGTCGAGCGCTTCTACCGGATTCTCGGACGCGAAGGCGACGGCAGCGGCCTCGGGCTCGCGATCGTGCGCGAGATAGCGACCATGCATGGCGGCGAACTGACGATCGACGACAACGTCTATCAAACCTCGCCGCGGCTCGCAGGCACGCTCGTACGCGTCAGCTTGCACGTCCCCGAGCGGGGCGGGACTTACCCTAACGCCGCCTGACAGCGCCCACGCATCATCTCGATATTAGTGAAACTTGACGGCATATTAGGAGGCGTTAAGATCAAATCGACGCTTTTTGCGTGAAATTTCAGCTCGCGGGTCAAACCACGATTTCACCCCGCCACGTCAGTACACCGTAAGTTTCCACTCCAATAATCGGTTTCACGGGAACGCCCTTACCGGCAGACCGCGTGCATTTCAATATTGGAGACGACATATGGCTACCGTTGGCGGGCAAATCTCGCACGTGCCGATGACGAACGAAGAGAAGCGGGTCATCTTCGCATCGTCGCTGGGTACGGTTTTCGAGTGGTACGACTTCTATCTGGCCGGCTCGCTCGCGGCCTTCATCAGCAAGAGCTTCTTCTCCGGAGTCAATCCGACCGCCGGCTTCATCTTTACCCTGCTCAGCTTCGCGGCCGGCTTCGCGGTGCGGCCTTTCGGCGCGATCGTGTTCGGGCGGCTCGGCGATCTGGTCGGGCGCAAGTACACGTTCCTCGTGACGATCGTGATCATGGGCCTGTCGACGTTCCTCGTCGGTTTCCTGCCCGGCTACGCGGCGATCGGGATTGCTTCGCCGGTGATCTTCATCGCCATGCGGATGCTGCAAGGTCTCGCGCTCGGCGGCGAATATGGTGGCGCGGCGACGTACGTGGCCGAACACTCGCCGCCGGGACGCCGCGGCTTCTACACGGCCTGGATCCAGACGACCGCCACCCTCGGGCTGTTCCTGTCGCTGCTGGTGATTCTCGGCGTGCGCACGGCCATGGGCGAAGACGCGTTCGGCGCATGGGGCTGGCGCATTCCGTTTGTCGCGTCGATCATCCTGCTGGGCGTGTCGGTGTGGATTCGTCTGCAACTGCACGAATCGCCGGTGTTCGAACGCATCAAGGCCGAGGGCAAGACCTCCAAGGCGCCGCTGACCGAAGCATTCGGCCAATGGAAGAACCTGAAGATCGTGATTCTCGCGCTGATCGGCCTGACCGCCGGCCAGGCCGTGGTGTGGTACACGGGCCAGTTCTATACGCTGTTCTTCCTGACGCAGACGCTGAAGGTGGATGGCAGCAGCGCCAACATCATGATCGCGATCGCGCTTCTGATCGGCACGCCGTTCTTCCTGTTCTTCGGCTCGCTCTCTGATCGCATCGGCCGCAAGCCGATCATCATGGCCGGCCTGCTGATCGCCGCATGCACCTACTTCCCGCTGTTCAAGGCGCTGGCGCACTACACCAACCCCGCGCTGGAAACCGCAACCGCGAAGGCGCCGATCATCGTGATCGCGAATCCGGACGAGTGCTCATTCCAGTTCAACCCGGTCGGCACCTCGAAGTTCACGAGCTCCTGCGACATCGCCAAGAGCGCGCTCTCGAAGGCCGGCTTGAACTACGAGAACGTCGCCGCGCCGGCGGGCACGGTGGCGCAGATCAAGGTCGGCGACGCGGTGGTCAACACGTATGACGGCAAGGCCGCCGACGCCAAGGATCAAGGCAAGGTGTTCGACAAGACTCTCGCTACGACGCTGAAGACCGCGGGCTATCCGCCGAAGGCCGATCCCTCGCAGATCAACTGGCCGATGAGCGTGGTGATCCTGACGATCCTCGTGATCTACGTGACGATGGTCTATGGACCGATCGCGGCCATGCTGGTGGAAATGTTCCCGACGCGGATTCGCTACACCTCGATGTCGCTGCCGTATCACATCGGCAATGGCTGGTTCGGCGGCTTCCTGCCGGCCACCGCGTTCGCGATCGTGGCGGCGAAGGGCAACATCTATTCGGGCCTGTGGTATCCGATCGTGATCGCGCTCATTACCTTCGTGATCGGCATGCTGTTCGTCAAGGAAACCAAGGACTCGGACATCTACGCGAAGGACTGAAACGCCTGATGGCCACGGCAACTTGAAAAAGTTGCGCGCCGGGGGTTGACAGCTCCCGGCGGGATCCGCATAATCTCGCTTCTTTCGGCGAATTAGCTCAGTTGGTTAGAGCGACGGAATCATAATCCGCAGGTCCGGGGTTCGAGTCCCTGATTCGCCACCAGTTGCAAGAAAAAGCCGCTGCTTCTCACGAAGCAGCGGCTTTTTTGTTTCGCCACGGCGAATTGCGCCCGCCCGGCAGCTTTCGGCATTCCGGTGCGAGAAGTCAGCCGGCCGGACGCGTCGACATGCTTTCCACCATGAGCCCGGTCGTCGCGTCGAGTTCCTTGCCTTGCCGGGTGATGACGCCAAATACCGACGAATAGGAGAACGCGGCCTGCGCACGTGCGAACAACTCCTCGTCGTCGACCCAGCGCTGGACGTGGTGACACGGCAGGTAACCAATGTACGTTCCAGTGAGAAGCATGGTGAGGATCGCCTCCATGGAGAACGCGGTCGCCGCGCGGTTCAGCGTCATATGCCGCGGCTTGTTGCTCTCCAGCATGTAGTCGCGCTCGACGTAGTGGGCTCCAGCGCGATTGGTCGTGCCGCCATCCCACGGCACGCCGACAAGCGCGATGTCGACGGATGCGAGGCTGGTCACGGCGGGCAAACGCATGAAGGTCGGGATGCCGGCAAATCGCGGCACGAGACCCGCGTCGAGCGGTTGAGGCAGATTGCTGGCCATGGAAGCTCTTTGAAGAGGATCGGGCACCCGTGAAACGTAGCGTCACGCCGCGCCTGAAAAATTTTGGAAGAGGCAGCCCGGCTTTCGCTATTGCGCAACTTCGTGGACGCTTTCTCGAGTCGATAAGTTGACTTTATGCCGGCGAAATTGATGAGGTTTTGGGTCTTTCCAAAGTGGCGTCAACCTATGCCGACTGGTTGCGCAAACACCCATATCGAAGGGCAAGACGGTGGAAGCGCGGCCTTGAATAACCTTCGCTTCGGTCTATAGCCGTCGCTGAAAAAAGAGCGCTCAGTGACCGGCTTCAACCTCCTTCCAGACGCGGCGTGCACATCGGACGCGAGAGCACGCGCGGTATAGTGGCCGACAGTTCCGTGTACCTATACCGTCCAAACCGCAACTTCAAGGAGGTTTCCTGGTGACGTTCCGCACCGCCACGCTCGCCGTGGCCACCGCTTTCATCGTGCTTCTCGGCGGCGCTGCCGCGTCGGCCGTTCAGGCCCAGACACCGTCCGACAGCCAATGGCGCACGAGCGCGACCACGCTGTCCACGCTGCTGCAGAACGGCTACAAGATCGTCGCCGTCGTCAACGGCACGCAAGGCAGCACCGGCCCGGCCGACACGATCTTCGTCCAGCGCGATCAGAGCGCCTTCAAATGCATCGATCCGCAGCAACCCGACGCGAAGGCGAGAGCGGCGGTCGCGCCGCCGGCATGTTTCGAACTGGTGCCGCCGTCTGGCGCGACTGGGGCTTCTGAATCGAAGTAGTCGGGACGCGGTCGACCGCACGCACTGCGCCACCTCTGCGCGAAAAAAAGCAATCGCCTGATTCGAGCGCCGCCTGCGATCCTCGAGCCATCGCGGACGCGGCCATCACTTCCCCGAGCAAGGCCGTGTCCCGCCGCGTCCTGCCGTTGCTCCACGCGATAGCCTGGTCGACCTGCTCGACGCCGCGGCTCTGTTCGTTCGAGTCGCGACATCAATGCATCAGCGATCCACCAGCCGGCTCAGATTGCCCCGCACCCGTTGCAACAGTGCGATCAGCTGGTTCGCTTCTTCGTCGCTGAAGCCGTTCAGCGCTTCGAGCGCGACTTCGTCACCGACCTTGCGCGCCTTGCCGAGCGTGCGCTCGGCCTTCGGCGTCATGCGCACCTGGCGCTCGCGGCGATCCTGCGGGTTGGCGGTCCGCTCGATCCAGCCGCCCTCTTCCATCCGGTCGAGCAAACGACCCGCCGAAATGGGCGCGACCTCGAGCAGGTCGGCGAGCCGCGCCTGATTGGTGTCGCCGTAATGCGCAAGATAGGCGAGCACGCGGCATTGCGCGCGGGTCAGGTCGACTGAAGACTTCGCGAGGTCATCGAAACGCTTGCCGGTCAGACGGCCGACGTCGGAAATCAGAAAGCCGAAGCGCTCATCGAGTTGGGTTTTCATGGGCGGATTATACGAAAGGCTTTCGTTTCCCAGCGCCGAAACCGGCGCAATTCAGGCTCCGCATAATTCCCGATGGCGCGCACTCGCGCAGCCGATATAATAAGCATGCTTATTATATCGACGACCCTCGCCCATTCATGTCATCCGACACCCCGGTGGCCGGCGCCGCCGCGCCGCTCAACCGCCCGATGATCACCGTCTCGATCATGCTGGCAACGTTGATCCAGACGCTCGACAGCACGATCGCCAACGTGGCGCTGCCGCACATGCAGGGCACGCTGTCGGCGTCGCAGGATGAGATCACGTGGGTGCTGACCTCGTACATCGTCGCCGCCGCGATCGCCACGCCGCTGACGGGCTGGCTCTCGGACCGGCTGAGCGTCAAGCGCCTGCTGATCGTCGCGATCGGCGGCTTCACGGTGTCGTCGGCCCTGTGCGGATTGTCGGAAACACTCACGCAGATCGTGGCGTCGCGTCTGCTGCAAGGCGTTTTTGGCGCGTCGCTGGTGCCGCTCTCGCAGTCCATCCTGCTCGATATCAACCCGCGCGAAAAGCAGGGCCAAGCCATGGCGATATGGGGCATGGGCGTGATGGTCGGGCCGATTCTCGGCCCGACGCTCGGCGGCTGGCTCACCGACAGCTACAACTGGCGCTGGGTGTTTTTCATCAACGTGCCGATCGGCGCGTTCGCGCTGTTCGGCGTGGCGACCTTCCTGCCCTCGCGCGAGCCGAAGCACGACGTGAAGTTCGACGCCTTCGGCTTCGCCACGCTCGGTCTCGCCATCGGCGCATTGCAGGCCATGCTCGATCGCGGCGAGCAACTCGACTGGTTCGGCTCGAACGAAATCGTCATTGAGGCACTGCTCGCGGCGATCAGCTTCGCGTTCTTTCTCGTGCACACGGCAACGGTCGGCAAGAAGTCGTTCTTCAAATACGAGTTGTTGAAAGACCCGAACTTCGCCACCGGCACATTCTTCATCTTCGTGATCGGCGCGGTGATGTACGCCACGCGCGCATTGTTGCCGCCCATGCTGCAAAACCTGATGAACTATCCGGTGGCGACCACCGGCCTCGTCACGGCGCCAAGCGGCGCGGGCACGATGGTCGCGATGCTGTTCGCAGGGCGGCTGCTCAAGCGCATCGACGCGCGGCTTCTGCTGCTCGCCGGCTTTCTGATCTCGGCCTTCGCGCTTTGGCAGATGATGCATTACACGATCGTGCTGTCGGCGTCGGACATCGTTTGGCCCGGGGTGATTCAAGGCTTCGGGCTCGGCCTCGTGTTCGTGCCGCTGAGCGCGTTGACCTTCTCGACGCTCAGCCCCGAACTGCGCGCGGACGGCACCGCGACGTACAGCCTGATGCGCAATATCGGCAGCAGTATCGGCATTTCGATCGTGCAGACGCTGATGACGCGCAACACGCAGGTCTCGCACGCGGACCTCGCGGCGAATATCACGCCGTTCAATCCGGCGGTCCAGCCGATGCTCACGAGCGGCTCGAACTACGACATGGCCGCACTGAACGTATCGATCACGCAGCAGGCGTCGATGATCGCTTATCTGAACGACTTCAAGCTGATGTTCATGGCGACGCTGCTGGTCATTCCGCTCCTGCTGCTGATCCGCCCTTCGCACAAGGCGTCGGATGCGTCGGTGGCGCACGCCGCGATGGAATAAAGCACGCCTAGCCCTCGATCCGCGCGCGCGTCACACCCAACAGTCCCGCCATCGCCGCGCGCGCCGCCGCGGCATCGCGATCGCGAATGGCTTCGAATACCGCCGTATGCTCGGCGAGCGATGCATTGAACACGTCCGCGCGTCTTGCGTTCAGACGCAGTTGCGCTTCGAGTGTCCGCTCGATCAGCGTGCCGAGCGGGATCAGCAATTCATTGCTGCACGCAATCAGCACGCTCAAATGAAACTGCAGATCGGCGCGCACCCATGCGTCGACATTGCGCGCCGCCACCATGGCCGCGTGAGCCGCGGCCAGCGCGTGGAAGGTATCGTCGGTGTGCGAGTCAGCCGCCAGACCTGCCGCATACGGCTCGATCATCTCGCGCATTTCCTGCAGCTTGAGTGCGAACGCCATCGGCTCGGCGACCCGCGAGTACCAGTCGAGCACGTCGACATCGAGCAGATTCCACGCGTGCTTCGGCCGCACGCGCGTGCCCACGCGCGGGCGCGATTCGATCAGCCCCTTCGAAGTGAGCGTGCGCAACGCCTCGCGCAACACCGTGCGGCTCACGCCGAACCGCTCCATCAACTCCGCTTCGCGCGGCAGGATCGAATCGGGCGCGTAGTCGCCGCGCAGAATCGCGGTCGCCAGCAAATGGGCCACACGCCCGTGCAGATCATGCTGAATAGCTTTCTCCCAGCGGCCTTGCGGCGCTATTGATATTGAAACTGAGCCCGGCACGGGCGCGATTATCGGGCATCTCAACCTCGATACCCATTCTTTCGACTCCGTGTACCGGATTGGGTCACGCCACTATGTGGTCAATAGTACTATTAATAGTACTTAAATGCGCTTTTGTTGTAGCATGTGAATCCTCGAAATATTCCGCATGGGATGAGTGAGCGCCTTCGCGCTCACCCAGCCGATGCTTTGCATGGGGCCGGCGTAAGCGCTAAAAGCGCCAAGTCCGGCCGACACAGGAGACGCACGCCATGAAAATCACCAAGCTCGAAACCTTCATCGTTCCGCCGCGCTGGTGCTTCCTGAAAATCGAAACGGACGAGGGCATCGTCGGTTGGGGCGAGCCGGTGGTCGAAGGCCGCGCGCATACGGTGGCGGCCGCCGTGGAAGAGCTGTCCGACTATCTGATCGGCAAAGACCCGCTGCTGATCGAAGACCATTGGCAGGTGATGTACCGCGCGGGCTTCTATCGTGGCGGCCCGATCACCATGAGCGCGATCGCCGGCGTCGACCAGGCGCTGTGGGACATCAAGGGCAAGCATCACGGCGTGCCGGTTCATGCGCTGCTCGGCGGCCAGGTGCGCGACAGGATCAAGGTGTATTCGTGGATCGGCGGCGACCGTCCGAGCGACGTGGCCAACAACGCGCGCGCCGTGGTCGAGCGCGGCTTCAAGGCCGTGAAGATGAACGGCTCGGAAGAACTGCAGATCATCGACACCTTCGACAAGGTGCAAGGCGTCATCAACAACGTGGCGGCGGTGCGCGAGGCGGTCGGACCGAACATCGGCATCGGCGTGGACTTCCACGGCCGCGTGCATAAGCCGATGGCCAAGGTGCTGGCAAAAGAACTCGACCCGTACAAGCTGCTCTTCATCGAAGAGCCGGTGCTGTCGGAAAATGCCGAAGCGCTGCGCGACATCGTCAACCAGACCAACACGCCGATCGCGCTGGGCGAGCGGCTGTATTCGCGCTGGGACTTCAAGCATATTCTGGCGGGGGGCTACGTCGACATCATTCAGCCGGACGCGTCGCACGCGGGCGGCATTACCGAGTGCCGCAAGATCGCGTCGATGGCCGAAGCCTACGACGTCGCGCTCGCGCTGCATTGCCCGCTCGGCCCGATCGCGCTGGCAACCTGCCTGCAGATCGATGCGGTGAGCTACAACGCGTTCATCCAGGAGCAGAGCCTCGGCATTCACTACAACCAGGGCAACGACCTGCTGGACTACATCAGGAATCCGGAAGTCTTCAAATACGAAGACGGCTTCGTGTCGATTCCGCAAGGTCCGGGCCTCGGCATCGAGGTCAACGAAGAGAAAGTGCGGGAGATGGCGAAGGTAGGCCACCGCTGGCGCAATCCGGTGTGGCGCCATGAAGACGGCAGCGTCGCCGAGTGGTAAGAGCCTGATTGCGTGATGGAACGCCGCCCGCGGGCGGCGTTTTTATTTGCGCGGACGTTCCCGGTCTGATGCGTGCGGTTTCATGGGATGCGGCAGGCGCGTTACGGTGACGTGACGCGCGGGGTCGTCGCAGTAACGTAACGTCCCGGACCAAACGGACTGAAACTGGCTTTCCCGAGCCCTTTTCCCGCCTTGGCCCCATCCTCGAAAAGCCTTGCCCAGCAAGGCTTTCAGACCATGTGTTCGGCATCGGACATACGCATGGCCCACTCCTTGCTCAAATGCATTCAAACGACACATGCATCGGGGCACATCATGGGCGAATTCCTTCCTGACTATCTGCTGCGCGAACAGGCGGCCGTCGGCGCGCTGGTGGTGTTCGGCGTGCTGCGCATCATCGGCGCGGCGCTGGCGTTCGAGCGCGGCTGGCGCATCTCGATCGTCGAGAAATGCTTCATCGGCGCCGCGGTGGTCTACTGCCTGCCGCAACTGTTCGATCTGCTGACGCATACGTATGGAATGCGCGCCGCGGGCGCCGAACTCGAAGGCAAAGCCGCCGGCTGCGCCATCGCGCTCTTTTTTGCGCCGATCCTCGGACATCGGCTTGGCCTCGAATAAGCGGGGGCTCACCATGCGGCTGGGCAGACGGCTCACGAGGCGCGCGAAACCCACCTATCGAGCGGGCGACGTCCTGAAGCTCAAATCAGGCGGCCGCCCGATGACCGCGACCTGGAGCGGGCCAGTTCTGTTCGCCTCGGGCAACTGGCTGATCTGCCAGTGGTTCAACGACGCCGGCGAGTTGCAGCAGGAGATGTTTCCGGAGGAGACCCTGGAACGGGCGAGCCACGCGCTCGCCGCCTGAAGCGCAGTAACGGATTGCCGGCCACCGCTGGGCGACCGTGTGTATTGCGCCGCACGCGTTTGCCGTGCGGCGCTTTTTTTGCGTATCCGGCGCGCGCGGGTCGTTGCGGACCTCTGCCGCTGCGAATACGCCTACCGCTCAGGTGACGCTCGGCAGGTGATGGCAGTCATGCCGCTCGTCTTGCGGCTCTTCTCACCGCCCGTCTCACGCCGACGCGTCAACCGAGCGCGGCAAACGCCGGCACGCTATGCGACAGCGCGGCCGCCGCGACGAACGCGCCGATCATCGCCAGCGCTTCCAGATACAGCACGTTGACGAAGGTGTGGGCGTCCATTGTCGAGGCCGTGCGGCGCAGACGCGGCAGCGCCGAAAAGCGGTTGAGTCCGCCGAGCACGAGCGCGAGCGCGACGAGCGCGAGCTTGAGCATCAGCACATGACCCCAGGTGCTCAGTTCGATCGCCTCGAACGAGCCGCCCGAGCCGCGAACCGCGTTGAAGATGCCCGAGATCAGCACCAACGCGACCGCCACCACCGAGACGTTCGACACCTGAGTCGCCGTACGGATCAACATGCCCCGCGCGGTCGACGTGCCGAGCGCCGGCAGGACCGCAAGCCCCGCCGCCATGGCCAGCCCGCCCCACACGGTGGTGACGAGCACGTGCAGCGTTTGCATGGCGATCGCGGCCGACATGGGCCCGGCATCGGCCGCGTGTCCGAGCGACGCCTTGCCCACGGCGACCGCGATCACCGCCAGCCACAGCAGCGCATTGCGCAGCATGCCGGTATGACTGGCCATGGCGGTGCCGAGCAACACCAGCGAGCCGGCAAACGCTAGGCTCCAGCCATAACCGACGTGGGTTTGCGTGAGCACGGTCGGCACCACGCCGATCGCGGCCGGCAAGGCGACGCCGCTCATCGACGCCGCCTGGTACCACAGCCAGCCGAGATCCGCGAGCACCAGCACGACCGTGGCGGTCAGCATTGCGCGTTGCGCGCGCAACCAGGCGGCACGCGCGGGCGAGACCTTCTGCTGGGCGTCCTTCGCGAGCCACGCGCCGAGCAATGCCGAGCCGACGGCAAACGCGAACGCGACATTCATGAGCGCGGCCATGGCGACCTGCCCGATCCAGAGTCCGTCGATGCTCATTTGACGATGAACGCAAAGTCGCCTTGGGTCCGGTGGCCGTCCGTGGCTACCGCCGTCCAGTGCACCGCATAGCGGCCGGCGCTCAATTGCGGCAGCGGCAGATGCATAACCCTGGCGTCGCTCGCGTCGACCTGCGACGCAGCCGGCGCGGCGGCGTGACCGCTCGCGTCGGCGAGCGCGATCTTGCTGAAAGCCGGCTCGAGTGGCTCGGTGAAATGAATCGTCACTTCGGTGGGCGCGACGACTTCGGCGTTTGCCGCCGGCTCGCTCGACGCCAGGTGCGCATGGGCGAATGCCGTGGATGTCGCAACCAGCGCCGCGGCGCCGAGCATCGACGCTCGCAGCGCCGGACGGGAAAAATGGAATAGCTTCATGTAAGGCCGATAGCGGGTCATCAGGAGAACGGTGGGCGTCGGACCGGGCACATCCGGGCCGGATAGGAACCGGCGCGCCCGGAAGTGTACGCTTCGATGGTTCGCGCAGGCGTCGGTTCAACCTGCTTTATAGATAGAACGCCCGCATCAGGCGCTTGCCCCTTGATTGCGCGGGCAAAATTGAGATGGTCGACGAGTCGCCCAGGCAGCGCCGCGCGTCAAACTGTCGCATGGTGGTGACAGCCGGAACCTTCTCTAATGAGGCAAATAGTCACCATCACCCTTCGATGATAGAATGCTGCGTCGCCGCAGCGCCGGCTGCCCTTCACACCGAGCCGCTCGAAGTTCGGTCAGGTCCCCGATTTTGATGGAGTTACGCGTGTCTTCAAGACGCATTTTCCGCCCGTTGCTTGCCCTTCTGCTGATCGGCTCCGCGGGTGTCTATAGCGCTGCGAAAGCGCAGACTCAACCGAAGGCCCCCGACACCATGGAAGCGCGCGTGCAAGGCTGCACGGCCTGCCACGGCACTCACGGCCAAGGTACCGACAACGACTACTTCCCACGCCTCGCGGGCAAGCCGGCCGACTATCTGTACAACCAGTTGCAGAACTTCCGCGAAGGGCGCCGCAAGTATCCGCCCATGAATTACCTCGTCACGTATCTCTCGGACGACTACCTTCATCAGATCGCCACGTACTTCTCGCAGCAGCGTCCTCCGTATCCGCCGCCGGCCAAGCCGACGGTGTCGTCGAGCACGCTTGCGCGCGGCCAGCAGATCGTGCTGAACGGCGACGCCTCGAAGCAGATTCCGGCTTGCGCGGCTTGTCACGGCAAGGGCCTGACCGGTATGGAACCCGCTATTCCGGGTCTGGTCGGCCTGCACTCCGACTACATCAGCGCGCAGCTCGGCGCATGGCGTTCGGGCTCGCGTCACGCCATTGCGCCTGACTGCATGCACACCATCGCCACGCGTCTGACTGACGAAGACGTGAACGCCGTTGCTGCATGGCTTTCCACGCAACAGGCTCCACAAAACCCCGTGCCGGCTCCGGCCCGCTCGATGAAGACTCCGCTTGCCTGCGGCAGCGAACCGCAATAAGGCACCGGGAGAGACACTCAAATGAAACGCAAGTCTTTGTTCGCCCTCTCGGCAGTCGTCGTCGTTGCGGCTGCCGCTCTCGTTCCCGTCCTGTGGTCGGGCGGCGACAACCTGCATAACGGCACGGCCATGGCGGCAACGCCCGCCGACCAGGCCGCGCTGATCAAGAAGGGCGAGTACCTCGCCCGCGCCGGCGACTGTATCGCCTGCCACACGGTGCGCGGCGGCAAGCAATTCGCCGGCGGCCTGCCCATGGCCACGCCGTTCGGCACGATGTTCACGCCGAACATCACGCCTGACGACCAGTACGGTATCGGCAAGTGGACGCAGGACGACTTCTACCGCGCCATGCACACCGGCCGTTCGAAAGACGGCAGCCTGCTGTATCCGGGCTTCCCGTTCACCAGCTACACGAAGGTCACGCGCGCCGACTCGGACGCGATCTACGCGTACCTGCGTTCGGTCACGCCGATCAACGTGCCGAGCCGTCCGCACGAACTGAAATTCCCGTTCAACCAGCGCAACATGCTGATCGGCTGGCGCACGCTGTTCTTCCGTGAAGGCGAGTACAAGCCGGATCCGACCAAGTCGGTCGAATGGAACCGCGGCGCGTACCTGATCGAAGGCCTCGGCCACTGCGGCATGTGCCACACGTCGATCAACGCGATGGGCGGCCCGGTCAGCTCCGCGGCGTTTGCCGGCGGCCTGATCCCGCTGCAGAACTGGTATGCGCCGTCGCTCACGTCGAACAAGGAAGCCGGCCTCGGCGACTGGGAAACCAAAGACATCGCCGATCTGCTGAAGACCGGCGTGTCGAACCGCGGCGCGGTGTTCGGTCCGATGGCTGAAGTGGTTCACAACAGCCTGCAATACATGTCGGACGAGGACATCAACGCGATGGCCACGTACCTGAAGACGATTCCGCAAAAGAGCGAAGCACCGGAACCGCTGCAGCTCGAAACGTCCGAGAAGTTCGGTGGCGAACTGTTGAAGCAAGGCCAGAAGATCTACGCTGACAACTGCGCGAAGTGCCACGCGGAAAATGGCCTCGGCATGCCGCCGGCCTTCCCGCCGCTCGCGAACAACCAGTCGATCCAGATGCCTTCGGCGGTCAACCCGATCCGTATGGTGCTGAATGGCGGTTACCCGCCGAGCACGGACGCCAACCCGCATCCGTACGGCATGCCGCCGTTCGCGCAAGCGTTGTCGAATCAGGAAGTGGCAGCCGTTGTGACGTACATCCGCATGTCGTGGGGCAACCACGGTACGGCCGTGTCGCCGCAGCAAGTGTCCGATCTGCGCTCGGCGCCGCTCGACTAAGCAGCGTTCGTCGCACCCGGGGCGCGGCCAGCGAAATTCGCGGCCGCGCCCTTCGTTTTTTCAGGACCGGTATCATGTGGACGTACTTGTCCGTATGAAACCGCGCAGGAGGAAAGAGTCGTGCATGTCGGTGAGCGTTTCAACAGCATTACCCACCTCGTCGGCGCCGTGCTGTCGGCGGCGGGTCTTGCGACGCTCGTCACGATGGGCGCGCTCGACGGCGACGCATACAAGGTCGTCAGCTTCAGCGTGTACGGCGCAATGCTGTTCGTGCTGTATGCTATCTCCACGCTTTACCACAGCGTGCGCAGTCCGCGCGTGAAAGCCGTTCTGCAGAAATGCGACCATTCGGCGATCTACCTGCTGATCGCCGGCAGTTACACTCCGTTCACGCTGGTTACCTTGCGCGGACCGTGGGGCTGGTCGCTATTTGGCGTAAGCTGGGGGCTTGCCGCTCTTGGCATCGTGCAGGAACTGACGCTCGGGCGACGCACCCGCAGCGTTTCGATGGTGTTGTATGTGTTGATGGGATGGCTCGCGCTCGTTGCCGTCCGCCCGCTGGTGCAAGCCTTACCGGCAGCGGGTACCGCCTGGCTCGTGGCCGGCGGAGTCATCTACAGCGCCGGCATCTACTTCTTCATCAACGACGAGCGCATCCGGCACGGACATGGTATCTGGCACCTGTTCGTACTGGCGGGCAGTCTGTGTCAATTCGTCAGTGTCGCGCGCTACGTCGCGTGACACCCCACGGCGGCGAAATGCAACTTAAGGCCAGTCAACGTGTCTTCATAGCGCGTTGAAGCATTCGGCACGCGTTTCCCGCGTGCCGCCGATTTCTCTGCGACCGGGAACTGGGCTTCGGCCTCGAACACGCCATGCGGTGTGTTCATGCCGCGTTGATGCCTGCGTGGGCCCATGTGTGCCGTTCGCGAAACTGCATTGCAAAGAGCTTTTATGTCTTTTGATTCTCTCGGCTTGTCCGAACCGTTGGTCCGCGCTGTCCACGAACTTGGCTACACCACGCCGACTCCGATCCAGACGCAAGCGATTCCCGCCGTGCTCAACGGCGGCGACCTGCTGGCCGGCGCACAAACCGGCACCGGCAAGACCGCCGGCTTCACGTTGCCCATCCTGCAGCGTCTTAACTCCATGCCCGCCGCTGCAACCGGCTCGGGCAAGCGCGTCGTACGCGCGCTGATCCTCACGCCCACGCGTGAACTGGCCGCACAGGTCGAAGAAAGCGTGCGCGCCTACGGCAAGTATCTGAAGCTGAAGTCGACCGTGATGTTCGGCGGCGTCGGCATCAACCCGCAGATCGGCGCGTTGCGCAGCGGCGTGGACATCGTCGTCGCGACGCCGGGCCGTCTGCTCGACCACATGCAGCAGAAGACCATCGACCTGTCGCATCTCGAGATTCTCGTGCTCGACGAAGCCGACCGCATGCTCGACATGGGCTTCATCCACGACATCAAGCGCGTGCTGGCCAAGCTGCCGCCGAAGCGTCAGAACCTGCTGTTCTCGGCCACTTTCTCCGACGAGATCAAGACGCTCGCGGACAATCTGCTCGACTCGCCGGCACTGATCGAAGTCGCACGCCGCAACACCACGGCGGAAACGGTCGCGCAGAAGATTCACCCGGTGGATCGCGACAAGAAGCGCGAACTGCTCACGCATCTGATCAAGCAATACAACTGGTTCCAGGTGCTGGTGTTCACACGCACCAAGCATGGCGCCAACCGCCTTGCCGAGCAGTTGACCAAAGACGGCATCAGCGCGTTGGCCATTCACGGCAACAAGAGCCAGTCCGCCCGCACCCGCGCGCTCGCCGAGTTCAAGGACGGCACGCTGCAGGTGCTGGTCGCGACCGACATCGCCGCGCGCGGCATCGATATCGATCAGTTGCCGCACGTGGTGAACTACGATCTGCCGAACGTGCCGGAAGACTACGTGCACCGCATCGGCCGCACGGGCCGCGCAGGTGCGACGGGCGAAGCGATCTCGCTGGTGTGCGTCGACGAACTGCAATTGCTGAAGGACATCGAGAAGCTGATCAAGCGTCCGGTGCCGCAGGAAGTGGTGGCCGGTTTCGAGCCGGACCCGACTGCGAAGCCGGAGCCGATTCTGCGTCGTGGCCAGGGTGGTGGTGGCGGTCGTTCGCCGCGTCAGGGTCAAGGCGCACCGAAGCGTGACGGTGCTCGGCGTGATGGCGAAGGCGCCGCGAAGCCGGCGCAGCGTTCGGGTCAACGGCCGTCGAACGGTCAACAGCAGCCGAAGCCGCAGGGTGCGAAGCCGGCCGGCAACGGCGGCCAGCCGCGTCGTGACGGTCAGCGCCACGACGACCGGCCACGCGCCGTCGCGCATGAAGGCAGCGCCGCGCAGCATGCGCCACGCAAGGCGCAGGCCGCGAAGCCGCAAGGCGGCAATCCGGGTGCGTTGCTGGGTGGCGCGAAGCCGCGCAACGACGCGCCGCGCGGTGGCCAGCCCACGCGTAGCGGCCAGCGCGGCCGTTGAGGGTTTGTGTTGAGTCTCTGTGTTGAGTCTCTGCGTTGAGTCTCTGCGTTGAGCTTCTGCGTTGAGCTTCTGCGTTGAGCTTCTGCGTTGAGCCTCTACACTGAGTTCCCACGCGGCCGGCTCGCCGGCCGCCATCACCGCGCGATAAACGACTAGCGACCGGCAGCCGCCGCAGCTTGCTTCAGGTGCTCGATCTGCCGTTCCCATCGGTCGAGCACTGCTTCCCCCTCCCCTTCCAGAGCAAACGTAATGCCGCTCGTCAGGCGCGCATAGCGGACGCTTTGCGCCTCGGCCGTATCGATCGACCCGTGCAGATACACGAGCCCACTGGCATCGCCGGCGACGCTCGCTAGCGGAGTCATCAGCAACTGCACCTGATAGAACGCCTCGTCGCAGACAAAGGTAAGCGCCGCCCGGCCGCTTTGCGCAATGGCGCGTGTCGCCCTCGCCTGCGGCCACAGCGCGATGCATAGCGTGCGCGAATCGGGCGCGTACAACTCGCCGACACCGAGCAGCGACGTACGCACATGGCCATTCGTATCGACACTCAGCAGCGACGCCGTGAAACCTGTCTTGCTAGCCAGCGACGAGCCGTCGAACAACGCGCGCACGGCATCGGGCCATTCATCGAACACGTGGTGTTCAAGAGGACGTTCGGGGGCGGAGGAATCGCTCATCATGTCGACCCGGTTGGAAGTTGGTCAATCACGCATCATGCCTTGAAAAGCAAATGGCCCGCACGCGCGGGCCATTCGGGCCATTGCAACGCCGGACATCGACCCCAAGGCGATCAGCGGAAGAACACGTGCTGCGTGATCTTGGCTAGCGGGTAATGCACGCCCGGCTGAATCCTCGCCGGCAGATCAAGCGGCTTGAGCAGCATCTTCACGCACATGTCGGCCGACAGATTGCGCCGCACCAGCGCGTTGATGCGCGCCGCGCGTTCGCGGTTATAGGCGGAGTCGTGCACGCGCTCCGGATAACGAACCGCGAAGACATGCCGCAACGCGATTTCGGAGTCTTCATTCTTGATCTCCATCACGCGGCGCATCAGCGCACCCAGAACGGCGAGCCGTCCGTTGCCTTCAATCTTGTTGTACTTCTTGAAATACTTGAAAAAGTGCTTGTAGTGGCGGACTTCGTCGGTGCGGATGTTGTCGGTGATCTGCTTGAGCACGGGCTCGTCCGAGCATTCGCCAATCGCGCGATACAACGTTGCGGTGCCGGTCTCCACCACGCAGCGCGCGACCATTTCGAGCGCGCGGGTCTTTTCGAAGTCTTCCACGGAACAGGTCAGCGAGTACTCTTCCATGAAATTGCGAAATGCCGTGTCCCAGTCGAATTCGGGCCACACGTAAGCGATATACGTCTTGAGCGCGCGGCCGTGCTGCAACTCTTCCGGCTCCCACTCCTGATTGAGCCAGGCCGAGACTTCGGGATCGCCGTTAAAAAACGTGCTCAAATTGCTGGTGTACAGATCGGATCCGCTTTCAATAAACGAAGACGCGCAGAGCAGCAACAGCAAATCTTCGTTAGCAACGGCCTTTTGCCGATCAATGCGGGTGAGGTCGATATCCTCGATCCGCCAGGGCATGACATGGTTCAGCTCTGTGTGCATCGTGTCTTGCTCCGAAAACTGTATCGACTCGTGGAGCATGCTCGAAACAGCCCGCTCTCGCCCGAGCGGCCCGCCGTGTCAGATACAGCGCCTTGAATTAGAGTTAACCCCTTGTATCTTGCATCTTAGCCGGTGTTTCGCAACTCTGCAGATAACCCAGCACAGACCATGCCGAGCCGTTGCAGTTCCAACCTCCGCATAGTCGAAACATTCGGTCGGACAAAGCGCCGCGCACAGGACGCAAAAAAGCCAGCCCGGAGAGCTGGCTCGTGTGTGCGACAAAGTCTCGCCGAACCGGGCCGGCCGGACTAGCGGCGGCACATCAGGACACCTCGCGCGAACGCATTCGCACGCAGCGCAGCACCGCCTCGTCAGGCGGCCGGCTCGCGCGTGAAGGCTTTCAGAACCCTGCGGCGAGTCCGTCCCGGCGGGTGTCGCTCGCCGCCACATAGCCGCGCTCCGGATCGTCGCGATCGAGCTTCCAGATGTACTGGCCGGAGCCGAAGTCCATGTACGGATCGTCGACCGACTTGATCGTGTGGCCGTGCTTCTGCAAGGCTTCGGCGGTGCTCGGATCGAGCGTCGACTCGATGTCGATCGTGAAATCGCGATTGACCTTCCAACGCGGCGCGTCGCACGCGGCCTGCGGTTGCTGGCCGTAGTCGAGCATCCGCACGATCGATTGCAGATGCCCTTGCGGCTGCATGTCGCCACCCATCACGCCGAAGCTCATCACGGCTTCCTGCTGGCCATTCACCCGTTGCGTGAGGAACGACGGAATGATGGTGTGGAACGGCCGCTTGCCGCCTTCCACCACGTTCGGCGACTTCGGATCCATCGAGAAACCGCAACCGCGGTTCTGCATGGCAATGCCGCTCTCGGGCACCACGATGCCCGAGCCGAAGCCCATGTAGTTCGACTGGATGAAGCTCACCATCATGCCGCGCTCGTCGGCTACCGACATATAGATGGTGCCGCCCGCCTTCGGCATGCCGAAGGCGAATTGCGTGGCGCGCTTATGATCGATCAGTCTGGCGCGAGAGGTCAGGTACGCGTCGTCGAGCATCTGCGCGGGCGTGACTTCCATTGAACGCGGATCGGCGACGTAGCGGTAGACGTCGGCGAACGCCAGCTTCATCGCTTCGATCTGCAAGTGCTGCGACTCGACGGTGTCGACCGCCAGCTCCTTCACGTCGAATTTTTCGAGGATGCCCAGCGCGATCAGCGCCGCAATGCCCTGCCCGTTCGGCGGAATCTCGTGCACCGTGTAGCCGCGATAGTCCTTGCCGATCGGCTCGACCCAATCCGCGCGGTAGCTGCGCAGGTCGTCAATCGTGAGCGCGCCGCCGCATTCGCGCGAAAAGGCGGCGATCTGTTCGGCGATCTCGCCCTCGTAGTACGCGCGCGGGCCCTGCTCGGCCAGCTTGCGCAGCGTCTTCGCGTGGCCCGGAAAGCGCACCAGCTCACTCACTTCCGGCGCGCGGCCGCGCGGCATGAAGGTTTGCGCGAAGCCCGGCAGGTCCTTCAGTTCAGGCACGGCCGCCGCCCATTTATGGGCGACGATGCTCGCCACCGCATGACCGCGCTCGGCAATCTCGATGGCCGGCTCCATCAGGTCGGCGAACGGCAGCGTGCCGAATTTCTGGTGCAGCGCCTCCCAGCCGGCGATCACGCCCGGCACCGTCACCGCGTCCCAGCCACGCGTGGGCTGCCTGGCGAGACCGTTTTCTTCGCCGTATTTGCGCTTGAAGTAATCGACACTCCATGCGGCGGGCGCGACACCGGACGCGTTCAGTCCATGCAACTTCTTGCCGTCCCACACCAGCGCGAACGCATCGCCACCCAGCCCGCACGAGACCGGCTCGACCACCGTGATGGCGGCCGCCGCCGCGATGGCCGCATCGACGGCATTGCCGCCCTTCCACAGCATGCGCAGCCCGGCTTGCGCCGCGAGAGGATGCGACGTGGAAACGATGTTGCGCGCGAATACGGGCAGGCGCGGCGTCGGATAAGGGTTTTGCCAGTTGAAGCCAGTCATGTCGAACACTCTTGGAAACGCGGCCCGGCGTGGGGAGCGCGGAGCCAGTGGAAACAGGGCGAATACGGTGAACGCCGGTCAAGCGCGAGTCAAACGCCGAGCCTCGGATTGCATCGTGATTCGACCCAAAAAACAAATTCATTTATCAAATGAATAAATGCGCAGACAGCCTGAATGATCCCGAATAGAGCGCGGCACGGTCGTCTCATATCTTATGCATGTCGCACGAGTCGGCGGACAACACCCGCGATGGTCTTACAATACGCTCACCCCACATTCACGCATCACCCGCTTACCGGCCGTGCCTCGCGCGCCCGCGGCGGGCAACGCGGACAAAAATCCCACGAACCGAGACACATGACCCGAGACCCCCGCCTGACTCTCAACGCCCGGCAACAGGAACTGCTGGAGTGGGTGCAACGCGACGGCTTCGTGACCGTGGATGACCTCGCGGCCCACTTCGACGTGACGCCGCAGACGATCCGCCGCGACGTCAACTGGCTCGCCGACATGAATCTGCTACGCCGCTATCACGGCGGCGCGAGTCTGCCGACCAGTTCCGAAAACGTCTCCTACACGGCGCGTCAGCGCATGTTCCATGAAGAGAAACGGCGCATTGCGGCGCTAGTGGCCACTCACATTCCCGACCAGGCTTCGCTCTTCATCAACCTCGGCACCACCACCGAAGAAGTGGCTCGCGCGCTCAATCGACATCGCGGCCTGCGCGTGATCACCAACAACCTGAACGTCGCCAGCATGATGAGCGGCTATCCGGATTGCGAGGTGCTGGTGACGGGCGGCATCGTGAGACCGTGGGACAAAGGGATCGTCGGCGAACTGGCGATCGACTTCATCCGGCAGTTCAAGGTGGACTTCGCGATCATCGGCACCTCGAGCATCGAAACGGACGGCACGCTGCGCGATTTCGACACGCGCGAAGTGCGCGTGGCCGAGGCGATCATCCAGCACGCGCGCACCGTTTTCCTCGCTGCCGACAACTCGAAATTCGGCCGGCCCGCGCTGGTCCGCCAGGGGCATCTCGATCAGATCGACGCGCTGTTTACCGATATGGCGCCGCCCGCCGGGATGATCGAGACGCTCACCGCCGCCAACTGCCAGGTGTATGTCGCCGGGTAGAGCCAGGCGTTCTCCGCCATGTTGCAGCGCACGCAAAACTTCGAGTGAAATCAAGGAACTGACCGCCGCTCCCAACCGCCGCTAAGGCGCGCAATTGTCAAAGGAAAAATTTACTGGGGTCGCTTTGGTGTTTAACGTGCGGTTGACTACACTCCAGTTCCCCGGCGTGCATTGCGCGTTGCGCGTCGCCCGGTTGCGTGAAACTGTCGTATTAGCCGAACCTCCCGCCTGAACCTTTGCGGACTTCACTGGCTTGAGCCAGTCGCCGGCAAGGCCGTCCGCGTTTGCTTGACATGGAGAGAACGATGCTGAGTCCGCATGAATTCGCCACGTTGTTGCTCGTCAAGGACGCTCCCAATCAAGTCGACATGGAGCGAGAAGAACTCGACGCCTTGCTGGAACGCCAGCTCGTGCAACTCGAACGGCTCGCGTCGGGCAACGAACAATGGCGCGTAACCGAAACTGGCGACAGCGCATTGCGGGCCATCAAGCGATTTTCCTAGTTTTGCGGGTCTCACCGGGTTTTACCGCTTCTAACCGTGTGTTCGCCGCCGGGCAGTCGATGTCCGTCGCGGTGATGCACGGATGCGCCGCGCTTCGGTGAGACTGCCTCGATATTCTTCGTGTGAAAAAAGCAGGACGCCGCCCGGCGTCCGCTTTGTTGTGCCCGAATCATTTACGCAGTAAATTGACGCGACGGACTTTCTGCCTTCGCGCATGCCCAAAACGCTCTCCCCCGACGACATCCAGCAATTCCGCGAGGCCATGCGGCGCGTGGCCGAGAATGCGTTCGCCACACGCGGCGCAGAGGGCGTGACGATGCGCGAATTGGCCAGGGAATTGGGGTGTAGCGCGATGACGCCCTATCGCTACTTCCGCGACAAGGACGAGATCCTTGCGATGGTGCGTGCGGCTGCGTTCAACCGCTTCGCCGCGCGCCTCGAAGCGGCAGCCCAAGTCGCGCCGCAAACGGATCACTCGAAGGTGAGCGAAGCCTACGTCGCTTTCGCACTCGACGAACCGCACGCCTACCGCTTGATGTTCGATCTCACCCAGCGCGACAGCGTCTACCCGGAACTCGCCGCCGCGTCACAGCGCGCGTGGCGCATGCTCGGCTCGCATTTCGAGCGGCTCGTCGCCGCCGGCGTTCTGGAAGGCGACCCACAGCTGATCGGCTACGCGTATTGGGCGAGTCTTCATGGCTTTACGATGCTGGCGCTGGCCAACCAGCTGCCGTTGCCGCAGGCGCAACAGCCCGCCGGCCACAATACGCCGACGCGCGAAGCCGTGTTCGCGCAGATTCGCCGCATGTTATGGCGCGGCGCGCAGCCGCAGCGCGGCTAGCGCTTACCACTCGCCACTCCGTTCAGTCACCGGCGATAAACGTCACCGGCACGAAGCCGCGCGTGTCAGGCTCAGCCGTTGCGCAAGGTCGGATCGACGGCCGCGCGCCAACTCAACGCCCTGGCTCGCTGATCGGTGAAGAACGTCACCCACTGATTACGCATTTGCGGATCGGTGCTCGCGCCCTCGCTCGCGTAACGCTGCGCGATCGCCGTCTGGAACGCGCAGAAATCTTCCTTCGACAACTTGCCATGCCGGTTCGCCACGTACGCGTCGAACATGGCCGCGTAGACGCCTTGCGCGTCGTTGCCGTAGTCGACCGTCTGGGCACTGCACATCTGCTGCAACGAAACGAACGACGGGGCGCCCATCGTTCCAGTCAGGCTCGGCGAGCTGACGCACCCTGCGAGAACCGCAGCGGCGCCGATCATCAAAAGTCCACGCATGAATTCACCTCGAAATGGCTGCTGCCGAGAGTATCGTCCGTGGCCGCGCGTTACGCCACTACCCGAACAACCGTTAGACGGACGGCCCAATGATCCGAACTTTACTTTTTCGAATATGTTCATTAAAGTTCGAAAACGAACACTATCGATTCGATAGATTTTCCAAACGACTTTTCAGATCGATTCAGGGGACACAGCAGGTGACGCAAGGCTCAAGATACGATTTGCTCGTCGTGGGCGGCGGGATCAATGGCGCCGGCATCGCTCGCGATGCGGCGGGCCGCGGCCTGTCGGTGCTGCTGTGCGAACAGGACGATCTGGCGGCACATACGTCGTCGGCCAGCACCAAGCTGATTCATGGCGGCCTGCGCTACCTGGAATATCGCGAGTTCGGGCTGGTGCGCAAAGCGCTGCAGGAGCGCGAGACGCTGCTGCGCGCCGCGCCGCACATCATGTGGCCGCTGCGCTTCGTGATGCCGCACATGCCCGATCTGCGCCCGGCCTGGCTGATCCGCGCCGGTCTCTTCCTGTACGACCATCTCGCCAAACGCGAACTGCTGCCCGGCTCGCGCGGCATTGTGATGCGCAACCACCCGGCGGGCGCACCGCTGGTCGATTCGATCAAACGCGGCTTTGTGTACTCGGATGGCTGGGTCAACGACGCGCGTCTGGTCGTACTCAACGCACTGGATGCCAGGGAGCGCGGCGCAAACATCCTCACGCGCACGAAACTGCTGAGCGCCGTGCGCGCGGGCGGCGAATGGCGCGCGCAACTCAAGCGCGACGACGGCACGATTCTCGACGTGCGCGCCGCATCGATTGCGAACGCGGCGGGCCCGTGGGTCGGCGAACTGTTGCAAGGCGCGCTGGGCCGCGCGGCGTCGCACAGCGTGCGGCTCGTCAAAGGCAGCCACATCGTCACACGGCGACTGTTCGAACACGACCACGCGTATATCTTCCAGAATCCGGACAAGCGCATCATCTTCGCGATTCCGTACGAACACGATTACACGCTGATCGGCACGACGGATCTCGAATATCGCGGCGACCCGTCGCAAGTGGCGATCAACGCGGAAGAAACGCAGTACCTGTGCGATTCCATCAATCGCTATTTCAAGCAGAAGATCTCGCCGGCCGACGTGCGTTGGACCTATTCCGGCGTACGTCCGCTGCTCGAGGAAGAAGGCGCGGACAATCCGTCGGCGGTCACGCGCGACTACTCCCTCGAACTCGACGCGCCTGCCGGTGAAGCGCCGTTGCTGTCGGTGTTCGGCGGCAAGATCACCACGTTCCGCAAACTGGCGGAAGAAGCCGTGGACAAACTCGCGCTCGCCCTCCACCACGGCGCGTCTTCATGGACGGCCGGTGCGCCGTTGCCTGGCGGCGATATTCCGGACGCCAACTTCGCGCGCTTTCTGAGCGAATTCAAGCAGCAGCATGCCTGGCTGCCGGCCGATCTGGCGCACCGCCTTGCCCGCGCCTACGGCACACGCGTCAGGCATGTCATCGGCAACGCGCGTTCGGTGGCCGATCTCGGCCGCGCCTTCGCGCCCGGTCTGTACGAAGCGGAACTGACTTACCTGCGCGACACCGAATGGGCGCGCAGCGCGCAAGACGTACTGTGGCGCCGTTCGAAACTCGGCTTGCACGTCGAACCGGGCACGCTCGATTCGATCACGCACGATATCGACACATGGTTTGCCCGCGAACCCGCGCGACAGGGCGCATAGTCAGACCTCGCCACGCAGCGCGCCCACGGCATCTGAACGAAGCGAATCGATTCACCCCTCGGCTGGACCAAGCCGGGACGCACTGTGACTCACTGTTGCAGCCCGCTTAAAACAACAAGCCGTTCCCGTCGCCGGTTACCCGTCCGGCGATTCATAAAACGCATGGAGAAGAGACAATGCAGGATCAGTACATCCTCGCGCTTGACCAAGGCACCACCAGCTCGCGCGCGATGCTGTTCGACCGGCTCGGCAATATCGTGTCGACCGCGCAGAAGGAATTCCAGCAAATCTACCCGCGTCCGGGCTGGGTCGAGCACGACCCGCAGGAAATCTGGTCGACCCAGGCCGGCGTCGCCGCCGAAGCCGTGACGCGCGCCGGCATGAACGGCACCTCGATCGCCGCGATCGGCATCACCAATCAACGCGAGACCACCATCGTGTGGGATCGCGAAACCGGCCACCCGATCTATAACGCGATCGTCTGGCAGGACCGCCGCACCGCCGACTTCTGCGACCAGCTCAAGGAGCAGGGCCTCGAAGAAAAAGTCCGCGCGAAAACCGGCTTGCCGATCGACTCGTACTTCTCGGCCACCAAGATCCGCTGGATTCTCGACAACGTCGAAGGCGCGCGCGAAAAAGCCAGACAGGGACGCCTGGCGTTCGGCACCGTCGACAGCTGGCTGGTGTGGAATTTCACCAAGGGCGGCCTGCACGTCACCGACGTGACCAATGCGTCGCGCACCATGCTGTTCAACATCCACTCGCTGAAGTGGGACGACGAGCTGCTCGAAGCGCTCGACATTCCGCGCAACATGCTGCCGGAAGTGCGGGCTTCGTCGGAAGTGTACGGACCGACCAAGACCACCGTGTTCGCTTCGAAAATTCCGCTCGCGGGCATCGCCGGCGATCAGCATGCCGCGCTCTTCGGCCAGATGTGCACGGAGTCGGGCATGGTGAAGAACACCTACGGCACGGGCTGCTTCCTCGTGATGAACACCGGCGACAAGCCGATCGAATCGAAGAACAATCTCGTCACCACGATTGCCTGGCAGATCGGCGACCAGATCAATTACGCGCTGGAAGGCAGCATCTTCATTGGCGGCGCCGTGGTGCAATGGCTGCGCGACGGCCTCGGCATCATCAAGAACGCCGCTGAAATCGAAACGCTGGCGCGCAGCGTGCCGCATTGCGACGGCGTCTATCTGGTGCCCGCCTTCGCCGGCCTCGGCGCCCCGCACTGGAATGCGCGCGCTCGCGGCACGCTGTTCGGCGTGACACGCGGCACGACTTCGGCGCACATCGCGCGCGCCGCGCTCGATTCGATCGCCTATCAATCGCTCGACGTGTTGAAAGCGATGGAAGCCGACTCCGGCATTCGCATCGGCGAATTGCGGGTGGACGGCGGCGCCTGCGCGAACAATCTGCTGATGCAATTCCAGGCGGACATTCTCGGCGTCGACGCCGTGCGTCCCAAGGTGTCGGAAACGACCGCATTGGGCGCGGCTTATCTGGCCGGTCTCGCGGTGGGTTACTGGAAAGATGTCGACGAGCTGCAAAGCCAGTGGAAGCTGGACCGCCGCTTCACGCCTGCCCTGCCGCACGCCGACGTCAAGGCATGCCTCGACGGCTGGAAGCGCGCGATCCGCGCCGCGAAAGCCTGGGCCGATACGCCCTGAGCGCTTTTCTCGACTCACCGCTATCGACATAAAGAAGCCGCTCATCCCGCGGCTTCCCCGACAACTATATTTCGGATAACCAACGATGCATCCTTACATCGCGGAATTCATCGGCACGGCGCTCGTGGTGCTGCTCGGCGACGGCGCCGTCGCCAACGTGCTGCTCGCGCGCACCAAAGGCAAAGGCGCGGACCTGATCGTGATCGTGATGGGCTGGGCAATGGCCGTGTTCATTGCCGTCTACGTCACCGCGTCGTTCAGCGGCGCTCACCTGAATCCGGTCGTGACCATCAGCCTCGCGTTGGCCGGCAAGTTCGCGTGGGCCAAAGTGCCGGGCTATGTGGCCGCGCAAATGCTCGGCGGCATGGCCGGCGCGCTGCTCGTGTGGATCGCTTATCGCCAGCACTTCGCGAAAGAAGGCGACGCCGACGTGAAGCTCGGCGTGTTCTGCACCGCGCCGGCGATTCGCAGCGTGCCGCATAACCTGCTCACCGAAATGATCGCCACGTTCGTGCTGATTCTCGGCGTGCTGTACCTGGCCTCGCCGCAAGTCGGCCTCGGCGCGCTCGACGCGCTGCCGGTCGGCCTGCTGGTGCTCGGCATTGGCATCTCGCTCGGTGGCCCGACCGGCTATGCGATGAGCCCCGCGCGCGACCTGTCGCCGCGTCTGATGCACGCGCTGCTGCCGATTCCGGGCAAGCGCGATAGCGACTGGCACTATGCGTGGATTCCGGTTTGCGGTCCGCTGTTGGGCGGCGCGGCGGCGGCGTGTCTGTATCTGTATCTGCACGCGCACTGATCTCGCAGCCGATGCGGGATTCATCTCGGCAACACTCACCGCAAGTGAACGTCGAGGACGCGCCCGAGGCTTGACGGAAAGCGGCGGCGCCGCGCAGGCGGCGCCAAAGCACGTATCATGACGCTTTCACTCTCCGCGCATGAGCTTGCGATCGGCTCGCCCATGCGCTCTGCTTTCCGTTTTCAGGCATGATCGACCACCTCATCTGTGACTGCGACGGCGTGCTCGTCGACAGCGAAATCATCGCTGACCGGGTATTGCTCGAAACGCTGAGCGCCGCGTTTCCCGGCCTCGACTTCGAACCCATCGTCAAAACGGCCTTTGGCCAGCAAACGTCTCGCTTTCTCGAAAGCATCGAAAAGTCGTTCGACATCGCGCTTCCCGCGAATTTCTTCGACACCGTCGAACACAACGTCGAACTCGCGCTCGCGGCCTCGCTCAGCCCGATCAACGGCGTGCGCGATGCCTTGCAACGCGTCGCCCTGCCGGCCGCCGTGGTCTCGAACAGCCGCATGACGCGCGTGAATGCGTCGGTGCGGCGCGCGGGTTTGCAGCAGATTTTCGGCGAACGCATTTTCAGCGCGGAACAGGTGGCCCGCCCGAAGCCTTATCCCGACGTATATCTGTTTGCCGCGAACACACTGGGCGTGGACCCGTCACGATGCGTCGTGGTGGAAGACAGCGTGGCGGGTTTGAATGCCGCGCGCGCGGCGGGTATGAAAACGATCGCTTTCGTCGGCGCGAGCCACATTCCCGATGGCTATGCGGACGCGCTGCGCAAGATGGGCATGACACGCATCATGCAGCACATGGATGAATTGCCCGCGCTGGTCGAAGCCGGCGTACGCGGCGAGTTTGGCGACGTGCAGTCGTAACGGTTCGCGGCAATAGGAAAGCCGGCTGTTCAGCCGGCTTTTTTCGTGTCAACGCCAAATGCGAGAGCGCGCCTCATCTTGCGCGCGCACGCCTCGCGCATCAAGCCTCGTCAGCCACGCATTCGCGCGCCTGCGCCAGCGCCTGACGAAACTCCACCAGCTCGGCGATGGTCAGCATCGGCAGATTGTGTTGCGCGGCGAAGCGCTCGACGTCCGCGCCGCGCGTCATCGTACCGTCCGGATTCATCAGTTCGCACAGCACGCCGGCCGGCTTCAGACCCGCGAGAATCGCCAGATCCACCGTGCCTTCGGTGTGGCCGCGCCGCGCGAGCACGCCGCCGGGCTGCGCGCGCAGCGGGAACACATGGCCCGGGCGCACGATGTCGGCGGGCCTCGCCGTGTCGGCAATCGCGGCGCGAATCGTGGTCACGCGATCGAGCGCGGACACGCCGGTGGTCACGCCCTCGCGCGCTTCGATCGAAACCGTGAACGCGGTGCCGTGACGGCTTTCGTTATTGACCGCCATGGGCGGCAGTTCGAGCGCGCGGATTTTTTCGTCGGGCAGGCACAGGCACACGATGCCGCTGCATTCGCGAATCAGCAACGCCATGGTTTCGACGGACAGACGCTCGGCGGAAACGATCAGATCGGCTTCGTTCTCGCGGTCGTGGTCGTCCTGCAGCACGACCGCGCGGCCATCGCGCATGGCTTGCAAGGCGGCGGCGATACGCGGCGGAACGGCTTCGGTGTCGAGCAGGGGAAGATCGAGGAATGCGCTGTCCGCAATCGTCGACGGAGCAGGAAAAGTAGCAAAAGACATAGTTGAAACGCTCATCGCAAAAGTTGGGCGAAAAACGTTTCAGGGCATTGCAAACAGACAAAGACGCGCCGTTGAGCGCTGCGCGGGGCAGCGTTCGCGCAACGCCCGGAAATTGCAGGCGGCGCCACGGAAACGAACATGACTATCTGCACATCTTCTTCCATCCGGACTCTAACCGTCGGCTCTGGCTTCTCACCAGATCTGCTGACCCCGTGTCGGTTTTTCCGGTTCGGAAGACCGCACTATACGGGCGCTCGCGGGCTCACCGGCTCACGCTCTCGCGTTGCCGGCATACCGCCGGTGGGGAATTTCACCCCGCCCTGAAGACGCACTGATTGCCGGATCGACCGGCTGGCAAAGCATACAACAGTCGCGCCGCCCATGCAGCGCAACCCTACTGGTCAGACGGACATCGCGGATTCCGGGCTCACGCGTCGGTGAAGTCCGCGAACATCGCTCAAACCGGCGCGGCCTCGCGGGCCGTTTCGGTGTGCGCGGGCACGTCCCAGCGCGGCGGGGTCTCCGCCTTCAGCGTCACGCGAAACGCGCGCGCTTCCGTATCGCCGGGATTGCGCAGGCTATGCGGCTGGTCGGCATCGAACACGATCGCGTCGCCGGTGGCCAGCAACTGGCGTTGATCGTGCACGCTGACTTCCAGCGTGCCTTCGCTCACCACCAGATTCACCGTTGTGCCCGGCGCGCGGCGTGTGCCGGCTTCGGTGTGCAACGGCGCGATACGCAATTCGTGAAACTCGGCGGCGGTCGGCTCGGCGTCCGGATAAAGCGGCCGGGCCGAATAGCGCCCGTTCGAACTGACGACACGCGAGGAGCGCTCCGCCGGCAAATGCTCGAAGCCGTTGGTGGCGTGACGGCGCAGGAAAGCCGCCACCGACACCTTCAACGCGGCGGCCACCTTGCACAGCACCTTGATGGACGGCACGCTGCGCGCCGACTCGATCTGTGCGAGCATTGCGCGCGAGACGCCGGACGCGCGGGCCAGCGCGTCGAGCGACAGTTGCCGTTCGGCGCGCAAACGGGCGAGATTCACGCCGACCAGATGTTCCAGTGCATCGAAGGGTTCTGCGGCACGCGGCGACGCATCGGTGTCAGCCGTGGGATCGCGAACCAGCGCAAGCGGGGAATGCATGATTGCCTCCAGAAGCGCCGCCGGACGGCGGGCAAGCGGTTAGTGCAAGCACGATAGCATTGCGTCCCGCCGCGCCCAACGAAGTTATCTTCACACTGTTATCAGCATTGCGGAGGACGTTTTCCGCAATGCTTGTGCGAAATATTCATAAGGGCGTCCGCACGGCCGGCTCGCCGGCCAGCCCATCTTCACGCGCTCTGAGCCACGCTCGATGCCGGCGCATCCATACGTGCCGCGAACCATGTGAGCAGCAACGCCGCCACGCTGACCGCGGCCGCGACCCACGGCAGGGTATCGAGCGCATGGCCGTGATTGATCACGAGACCGCCGAGCCACGCGCCGCCCGCATTGCCGACGTTGAACGCGCCGATGTTCAAGGTCGAAGCCAGATTCGGCGCGGCCGCCGCCTTTTCGACCACGCGCATCTGCAAAGGCGGCACCGTCGCGAAGGCCGCGATGCCCCACACGAAAATGGTGATCGCCGCCGCCACTTGCGAGTGACTGGTGCGCGCGAAGATCGCCATCACCACCGCGAGCGCGACCAGAATGCCCATCAGCGACGGCATCAATGCGCGGTCCGCCAGCTTGCCGCCCACCGTATTGCCGATCGTCAGGCCCACGCCGAACAGCACCAGGATCAGCGTGACGCCGCGCGGCGAGAAGCCGCTCACCTGTTCGAGAATCGGCGCGATATAGGTGAACACGACGAACACGCCGCCGAAGCCGAGCACCGTCATCGCGAGCGCGGTCCAGACTTGCGGGTCCTTCAACACGCGCACTTCATGTCCGAGACCGACCGGGCCGGCGTCGTGACGATTCGGCAGCAGCGCCGTTATGCCCGCGAGCGACAGCGCACCGAACCCGCTGACGATCCAGAACGCCGCGCGCCAGCCGAACTCCTGGCCGATGAACGTGCCGAACGGCACGCCCAGCACGTTCGCCAGCGTGAGGCCGGTGAACATCAGCGCAATCGCGCTCGCACGCTTTTCCGCGGGCACGAGCGAGGCCGCAACCACCGCGCCGATGCCGAAGAACGAACCATGCGCGAACGAGGTCACCACCCGGGCGATCATGAGCACCGAATAGCTCGACGCGATCGCGCACAGCGTATTGCCGACGACGAACACGCCCATGAGCAACTGCAACGCCAGCTTGCGCGGCATCTTGCTGGTCACCACAGCGAGCAGCGGCGCGCCGACCGCGACGCCGAGCGCGTAGCCGCTCACCAGCAAGCCGGCCGACGGAATCGACACGGCCAGATCGTGCGCGACCTCGGGCAGCAAGCCCATGATGACGAACTCGGTCGTGCCGATCGCGAATGCGCTGATTGCCAGCGCGAGTAATGGAAGGGGCATTTCGCTTCTACTCCAGCATTGAGGGTTGAACGAGGTGCAGCGCCGTCACGAATTCGACGACGACGCCCGGCGCGAGCGCGACGAACAGTTGCGCCTGAGCCTCCTGCGGGCCCATCGCCGGCACGCGCGCGGCCTGATAGTCGGCACCGTGCGCGTGCAGGCGGCCAAGCAGCGCCTGCCACTCGGCGGCGCTCTCCATCCGGAACGCGATGTGATCGATGCGCGGCGCCGTCCTGCCGGCCGCCGCGGGCGCCGTCGCGTCGATCAGATGAATCAGCGGGCGGCCGTTCGCGTACAGCCGATTCTGTTGAAAAAGTCGGCGGCGATGCGGAATGTTGGGTATCCTGGAAGACATCAAACGACGGGAGCGAATCGTCATGATGGGTCGACTGGATAGCGGACAGGACAAGCTCTTCTACTCGTT